>Ga0302325_10004704_pt1 | contig 31392 bp, 33 predicted proteins | sample Palsa_T0_2_FD_201948 | JGI IMG/M metagenome (GOLD analysis project Ga0302325, IMG submission 201948) | Peat permafrost microbial communities from Stordalen Mire near Abisko, Sweden - Palsa_T0_2 | ecosystem: Environmental > Terrestrial > Soil > Palsa > Peat permafrost | place: Sweden: Abisko... | reverse complement strand
TGAGCAACCAGGACCAGCGCCCCACCTACTTCAGCCAGATCCATATCGATCCGAAGAACGATCAGAAGTTGTTCGTAGGCGGCACCCCCGGCCAGATGTCACTCGACGGCGGCAAGACCTGGAAAGGCCTCACGGCTTCGCACACCGACTATCACGCATTCTGGATCAATCCGATTGACCCGCGCATTGTCATGACCGGCCACGATGGCGGGTTCGATATCAGCAACGATGGCGGCTATTCGTGGGACTATCACAACGACATAGCGGTGGGACAGTTCTATCAGGTCTCGGCCGACCTGCGGCATCCATACAACGTTTGCGGCGGCCTGCAGGATAACAATGCGTGGTGCGCTCCGAGCGCGCTTCGGTCGACCACTGGTCCTGTGAATACTGACTGGTTCACTGTCGGCGGCGGCGATGGTTTCTATACGCGGCAGGATCCGACTGATTGGGCCATCGTTTATGCCGAATCGCAGGATGGCAACATGAGCCGTCACGACCTACGCCTCGGCGTGCAGAAGAGTATTCGCCCCAATGCGGGCACGCCTACTGTGAGAGAGGCTGGGGTTGAAGCGGCTGCAATTGCTAACGGAGAAACACCGGCGAATTTGAACCCTACTCCGGCTAATCCTACGGCGACCAACCCGACAGCAGGTTCGGCGGTTGCCGAGGCAGCTGGGGGGGCGGCTGGTGTGCCTCCCGCTGCTCCCGCAGCTGGCGGACGCCGCGGGCGCGGGGCCGCCGCGGCGGGCACAGCCACGGCGGCGGGTGGCGGAGGTGGACGCGGTGGCGTTCCGAACATTGTCAACGCTCCGGACAAACTCGATCCACTGCGCTTTTACTGGAACGCGCCTTTCGAGATCTCTCCGCACAATCCGGCTGTGGTCTACATGGCCGCGCAGTACTTCTTCAAGTCCACCAACCGCGGCGATACGTGGCGGATGAACCCTACGGATCTGACTCAGAATGTTCCGCGCTGGTCACCCGAGATGCCGATCATGAACGTCGCCGGAGATAAACCGATGGCCGAGAAGCATGATGGCTATGCGGCGAGTTCGCTGGCTACCCAGGTGCGCGAATCTCCCGCTAAGCCCGGAATCATTTGGGTGGGGACCGACGATGGCAACCTTCAAGTGAGCCTTGATGGCGGCGATAGTTTTACGAATGTTTTCCCGAACATCAAAGGCGCACCCAAGGGCCACGTGCAGATCTCACGCATTGAACCTTCCCACTTTGATGCTGCCACAGCCTATGTTGCGCTCGATCCGCATCGCAATGACGACTGGGCGCCGTATCTGTTTAAGACCACCGACTACGGCAAGACGTGGACGAATGTCACCCACGACCTGCCTCGCATGGGACCGATCCAGGCGCTGCGGGAAGATCTCGAAAACCCAGATCTCCTTTTCGTCGGCACGGAGTTCGGTCTCTTTGTCACCCTCGATGGTTGCAACAGCTGGAAAAAGTTCATGAACGGACTACCTTCTACGCCCGTTGACGACATCCTGATTCATCCGCGCGATCGCGATCTGATCATCGGCACGCATGGCCGTTCGATCTGGATCGCGGACGATATCAGCCCGCTTGAGCGCTTGGCGTCGGCGAAGAACAAGGACGTTGCGCTGTTTGATCCGCGTCCGGCGATTCAATGGAAGAACGATCCGATGGCGCAGCGGCACACCGCGAACCGGGAGTTTGTGGGTGAGAATCCGCAGGGCGGGACGGCCATCGACATCCTGGCAAAGAGCGACGTGGGCAAGGCGAAGGTGGAGTTCCTCCAGGGGACGACGGTTGTCAGCACGATTGACGTGACGCTGGCTGCCGGGCTCAACCGAGTTCAGTGGGATATGCGAGGACCGGTTGTTGCGGGGGCAGCTAATGCCTTTGCGGGCAGAGGTGGCGGAGGAGGAGGCGGCGGCCGCGGCGAACTTGTCCCTGACAGCCCAGACGCTCCTCCGACTCCTCCCGGTGGTGGAGGACGGGGTGCGCGTGGAGTGCCCTTCGTATCAGCGGGCGGTGGTGGTGGCGGTGGTGGCGGCGGTGGCGGTGGAGGTCGCGGAGGCGGCGTTCCCGTCGGGCCGCTCCTGGCGCCCGGCACTTACATGATCCGGCTCGTGGTTGGGGGCCAAACCCTCAAATCATCTGTCGATATCCTCGAAGACACGTGGATGCGAGCTCAGTAATCAAAGGTAGGCGTTGGTGACATCGGCGGAAGCTCAGCGAACCTGGGCTTCCGCTTTTTTCTCACTATTTATGCGTGAGAAGCGACCAACAGGCTCCCGCCGCTACTGCGCCGGCGACCATGGGCGATCAGAATAGAGCGCGCCGATTCTGATGCGATTCTCAGGTGGCTCCGCGCCAAAGACCCCAGGGGAACGGCTAGAGAAACGAGACCGAGCGTGTAAGCCTTGTCGAGCTTCTGCGCCGTCCAAAACTCGCGACCCGCGGCAATGAACGCGGCCAATGCGAGATAGGGTCCCAACACATGCGGAGAGCTCAGGGTTGTTCGTGGTTATCGCGCGAAGGCGGAGGGAACACGCCGAGCTGAATCATTAATCCGAGGGTATCCATGATGATTCGTGTGTCTTTGATGCGGCCGTCCTCTAAGCGGTCGATAACTATGCCCCAAACCCGGACCTGACGGCCGGTCGCGGGTACTCCGAGAAAGTCTGCTTGATGGGTTCCGGTCCACTCGAAGCGGCTCGCTACCTTATCGCCTTCGGAAATCTGTTCCTGAATTGAGAAGTTCAGATCTGGGAAGGCGGTTCGCATTCCCCGCAGAACATCTTTCAAGCCTTCGAGGCCGGGGCCCTGTCCGGGAAACGGAACCTGTTCGACCACATCATTCGACACGAATTGCGCGGCCAGGTCTACATGCCCCTGGGTGATCACTTCTTCCACGAAGCGGCGAACGATCTTGGCATTGTCCTCTTGATCCATAACTCACCTTACATTGAAAGAATGCATATGCAGCCGGATATCGAATTGCCGCCGCCGTTCCGGCTGATTCGCGGGCGCCACGGATGGATGCTGGCGAACCCGAACGATGTCTATATGGGCCGCTCTTTGGTGACCTATGGAGAGTGCGCGGAGCACGAGATCCGCTTCCTGCTGCAGCTTCTTGGCGAAGATGGACTGGTGGTCGAAGCAGGAGCGAATATGGGTGTTCACACCTTGCCAATGGCCCGCCAGCTTGCCGGACAGAACCGTGTGCTGCTCGCGTTCGAGCCGCAGCCTTTCGTTTATCGCCAGCTTTGTGCGAATCTCGCGCTTAACGGACTCACCAATGTGACGGCGTGGCCTTACGCATGCGGGGCGGAGCCCGGGAGGGTCGCATTCGTGGTGCCGGATTATTTGCGGGCCGGGAATTTCGGCGGCGTGGCCATGTCCGAGAGTGGGTCCGAAGCCGGTTCGGGCGGTTTCGAGGTTCCGTGTGTTCGCATTGACGATCTGGTGGAGAAGCAGGACGTTGCGCTGCTGAAAATCGATGTCGAAGGTTCGGAGTTGCGGGTGCTACAGGGTGCTTCCGCGTTGATCGGAAGATCCCGCCCGGTGATCTATTTGGAAAATGACCGCCCGGCTAATTCAGCGGTGCTGATCGAGTGGCTCTGGCACGCTGGATACCGGCTTTGGTGGCATGTGACCGAGCTCTTCCATGCCGGAAACTACTTTGGCGTTGCGAGAAACGACTATCCGGGCGAGGTGTCAGTCAATATGGTGGCGATTCCCAAGGAAACCGCTGTGGAGGCGCCAGACCTCATACCGGTTAGGGAGAGTCATTGGCATCCCTTGTACTGATGGCGGGTATACTGGTGGATTGACGTATTCCGCCCATGATTGACATCAAGAAGAAGTTGCAGGAGGAGATCGCTCAGCTCGAACTGGAGTTCCGGGTGGAGTTGCCGAAAGAAATCCTCAAGGCGCGGGAGCACGGGGATCTGAAAGAGAACGCGGAATACCATGCGGCCAAAGAGCGGCAGGGCATGGTGAACGCTCGCCTGCAGAAACTGAAACAGCGGCTTTCCGAGATCGCGATGATCGATTTCACGAAAATCGCGACGGATCGGGTGGGATTGGGGTCGGAAGTGGTGGTGCTGGACATCAAAAAGGACGAAGAAGTTACCTATCTTCTGGTGATGACGGAAGAAACGGACGCCGCGCGGGGTATGATTTCGACAGGGTCTCCGATTGGGCGGAGTCTGGTTGGTAAAGAAGTGGGCGACGTGGTTAAGGTTCAGCTGCCTGGGGGCGTGAGGGAGTTGGAAATTCTGAGGCTCAAGACGATTCACGAACTGGCAGAGAAAGAGTAACTAGTGACGCGTTTTATCGGATGGTTTTGCGGAAAGATCCTCGAGAAAATTGTTACGACTCTTGCGCTTTCGCGAATTCACCCGAATGTGCTTACCTTTATCGGGCTGCTGATTAACGTTTGGGCGGCTACCAATTTCGCGGCTGGCAAGTTTCAGAAAGCGGCTTGGATTGTGTTGGGAGCGGGTCTGTTCGACATGGTGGATGGCCGGGTGGCGCGCGAGACGAACCGTGTGACGCGGTTTGGCGGATTCTTCGATTCCGTGCTGGACCGCTATTCCGACCTTTTCCTGCTGATGGGGTTGCTGATTTATTACTCGAACATTGGGCGGAATCTCTATATTGTCCTCACGGCCGTCGTGATGACAGGTTCGGTGATGGTAAGTTATACGCGCGCGCGGGCTGAAAAGGAGATTCCGATCTGCAAGGTCGGGTTCCTGGAGCGGCCGGAGCGGGTGGTGTTGATCATCGTGGGGGGTCTGTTTTGGCGGATGGCGCCCGCGCTTTGGGTGATGGCGATTCTGTCGAATATGACTGTGATCCACCGCATGATCTACACCTGGCAGGAATCGAAGCGCCTGGAAGATGCGCAGTTGCGGGCTGTTGCGCCGAGTTCAATGGCGGCGGCTGCTGAAAAACTCCTGTAACAATTCGGCGCATTCCGCTGCCAGGACTCCTTCGACAACCTCAACCCGGTGGTTCAGCAGTTCGGAATCCGCGATGCGGAACTTGCTGCGGACTCCGCCAAAGCGTAAGTCTCGCGCGCCGAAAATGAGGCGGCGGATGCGGGAGTGGACGATGGCTCCGGCGCACATGGGGCAGGGTTCCAGGGTACAGTAAAGGTCGGCATTTTCGAGGCGGTAGTTCCCGAGCGCGGAGCAAGCCTGGCGGATGGCGTTGATTTCGGCGTGAGCGGTAGGATCTGCGGACCCGATTGGCGAATTGCCTGCTCCGGCGACGATCCGGCCGTCAAAGACGATGACGGCGCCTACCGGCACTTCGTCCGCGCTGGATGCCATTCGCGCCAGTTTTAGAGCCTCTCGCATGTAAAGTTCATCCATGTTGTTGCGCGCCCCTTTAGAATAGGTCCAAATGATAGCCAAACATCTGCCGATGATTTTGAAGAACTGCTGGCGAAACCGGCGCAGAACTGTGCTGACTGTTTTGAGCATTGGAGTGTCGCTTTGTCTGATGGGTGTGCTGCTGGCGATCTACCAGGCGTTCTTCTACGCGAACCCAACGCCGGGTGAAGCGATGCGGGTGGTGACGCGGAATAGCATTTCTCTGGCGCAACCCATGCCGCAGGCCTATCGCGACAAGATCATGAAGGTTCCGGGAGTGAACGAGATCGCGATTGAGGATTGGTTCGGGGGCACCTATATCGATGACCGGCCGGAGCATATGTTCGCCCGGTTTGCGACGGATCCGGATAAGATTTTCAAGGTCCGGACGGAGATCAAGATGCCGGAAGACCAGAAACTGGCGTTTCAAAGGGATCGGACAGGCTGCGTGATCGGGCGGGGTGTGGCCGAAAGCCAGAAGTTCAAGGTGGGCGACAAGCTGACCATCGTAGGCGACATTTATCCGTTCAACCTGGAACTGACGGTGCGCGGGATTTTCGATGCCGATAACAACGTGGATTTGATGTACTTCAGCCGCGAATATCTGGAAGAGAGCATTGCGGAAGGGCGGCGCGGGAATGCCGGGATGTTCCTGATTCTGGCGAACAGCACCGAGGATGTTCCGCGAATCGAGAAAGCTGTGGACGAGATGTTCCGCAATTCTCCCACGCAGACGAAAACCGAAAGCGAGAGTGCGTTTTCATTGAGCTTCGTATCGTTTCTGGGAAATATTAAGCTGTTCCTGTTGATCGTATGTGCCGCGGTGATGTTCACGATGCTGTTGGTTTCGGCGAATACGATCGCGATGTCGGTGCGGGAACGGGTCCGGGAAGTAGGCGTGTTGAAGGTGCTGGGGTTCACGAACGCGATGGTGCTTGGGATCATTTTGACCGAGGCGCTGGTGGTTTCGCTATTGGGCGGGGCGCTGGGGGTTTTTCTGGCGAGCGGCATGACTAGGGGGGTGAGGCGCATTCCGGCGTTTCTCGATCAGTTGAAAACCTTGTCGTTGAGTCCTGTAGTGGCTGCGCTCTGTTTGGGGATTGCCGCTGTAATCGGCGTAATGAGTGCGTTCATTCCGGCTTATCAGGCATCGCGTATTTCGATTCTGGAAGCCTTGAGGAGCACCGACTAAGATGGCGATTCCGATCTCCTACAACATACGGAACCTTGTGGTTCGGAAGACCACCACGATTATGGCGGCGTTGGGCATCGCCTTGACCGTGGCGGTACTGTTGGCGATGCTGTCGCTGGTGAATGGGCTCAAGGTGGCGCTGCAATCTACGGGGAGCCCGACGCGCGTATTGGTGATCCGCAAAGGCGCGACTTCGGAGCTCGTGAGCGGGATGAGCCGGGATTGGTTCCAGGTGATCAAGTTCAAACCGGGGATTGCGATGACGGCGGCTAAGGAGCCCGAGGCGTCGCTTGAGATTGTGAGCGTGATCAACCTCGCCAGTGTCGATGCACCCGATGGATCCAACGTGAACTTGCGTGGACTTATGCCGGTGGGAATTGAAATGAGAGGTCTAAGACTAACCTCAGGGCGCTGGTTTACGACCGGCCGGCGTGAGGTCGTTGTAGGTGAGGCTATTGCCAAGCGCTTTCCGGCTGCGCGTATGGGAAAGAGGATTCGCTTCGGGCGCGGAGAATGGGACGTTGTTGGAATTATGGCTTCGCCGGCACAAAGCGCCACGGACAGCGAAATATTCGCGGATTTGAACCAGGTGAGTGAGGATTTCCAGCGGTCGGACGCCTTGAGCTCGGTACTGATTCAGGCGACCGATGCGGCATCCGCCGATGCACTCGTGAAAAATCTGACGGCTGACCAAAGGCTGAATGTGTCGCCGATGCTGGAGAGCGTGTATTACGACAAGCAAACCACTTCGGCGTTGCCGATCCAGTTTCTCGGCACCTTCATTTCGATCATCATGGCCGTCGGCAGCGCGTTCGCGGCGACGAACACGATGTATGCGGCAGTGGCCAGGAGATCGAAAGAAGTAGGGACTCTCCGGGTGCTGGGCTTCTCGCAGGGGAGCATCCTGTTCAGCTTCTTTCTGGAATCGGTACTGCTGGCGGGGTTGGGCGGAGTGCTGGGATGTTTGCTGGTGTTGCCACTGAATGGATTCACAACGGGAATCGGCAACTTCACAACGTTTAGCGAAACGGCGTTTAGCTTGTCGGTGAGTCCGCAGATTATGTTCGATGGGATTTTGTTCGCGATGGTGTTGGGGGCGCTCGGAGGATTTTTTCCTGCAAGAAGCGCGGCGAAGAAGGAGATCCTGGTGGCTTTACGCCAGGTGTAGGGACCTATGGAATCGGAATTGAAAAGTTTGCGAATTGATCGAAGCAAGAAGAGGAGCGCGGAACCATCGGCATGGGCGACGCGCTGGATACTTATCGGAGTGGCTCTGTTCGTAGTGTTGGGCGTCGGACGATTCGCCTATAGCAAGTTGAACGCGGAGACCGAGGTGGAAACCGTGCGGGTCGCTTCCACGCAGCCGGGGACTGCGGCTGCGGAGGGCGAGACCATCCTGAATGCGACAGGCTATATCGTGGCGCATCACAAGATCGAAGTGGCGGCGAAGGTAATCGGGCGCGTGCTTTGGATCGGCGTGGAGAAGGGCGACAAAGTGAAGCAGGGTCAGGTAATCGTGCGGCTTGAAGATGATGAGTATCGCGCGCAGCTTTTGCAGGCGAAGGGGAACCTGGCGAATTTGGAGGCGAAGCTCGCGGAGTTGCTGCATGGATCGCGGCCCGAGGAAATTGAGGTCAGCACGGCTAATCTTAAGCAGGCGATTTCGGACCTCGACAATGCTAGGGTGACGCTGGACCGGACGAAGGGACTCGCAAAGGATGGCGTCGTTTCAAAACAGGCGCTGGACGACGCGCAGGCCCGTTTCGATGGCGCGGAGCATCACGTGCGTTCGCTTGAGAAGACGGACGCGCTGACGCGACTCGGCGTGCGGCAGGAAGAGATCGACGCGATGAGAGGCGCGGTGGAGCAAGCGAAGGGCGTGGTGGATTATGCGCAGACTACGCTTGACAACACCATCATCAAAGCGCCCAGCGATGGCACGATTCTGGAGCGCGCGGTGGAGAAAGGCGAGTTCGTGACAACCAGTTTTGTTGGCGATAAGGGAGCTAAGGGATACGTAGTGTCGCTCGCGGATCTGGACGATCTACAGGCGGAGCTCGATATCGCGCAGAACGATTTTGCGAAGCTGCACATGGGCCAGAAGGCCGTGATTACGACCGACGCGTTTCCGGACCGGAAGTACCAAGGCGAGATCACTGAGTTTTCTCCCGAGGCTAACCGGCAGAAGGCGACGGTACAGGTAAAGGTCAAGGTGAACAATCCGGATAGCTACACGCGGCCTGAGATGAATGCGAACGTCGCTTTCCTGAACGATGCGAAGCCGGTGAAGACCGAGGTTTCCGCGGCTCCGCGTATTCTCATCCCACCGGCGGCCGTGAAGGCGGACCATGTCTTTATCGTATTGGGGGGAAAGGCTGTGTCGCGGCCAGTGAAAACCGGTTCGTCGACGAGTGCGGGAATCCAGATTGAACAGGGGTTGATTGGCGGCGAGGATCTGATCGCATCTCCGCCGGCTGGGCTGAAGGATGGCGACCGCGTGCACGTAAGAGGAGCTTAAGAGTATGGCGAAGGATGTTGTGATCGAGACGCGCAAACTGCGCAAGGAATTCGTGCGCGATGAATTTCACGTGATCGCGCTCAAGGACGTGGATATCGAGATCGAGCGCGGCGAGTTTGTGGCGCTGATGGGTCCCTCGGGCTCGGGCAAGTCGACTCTATTACACTTGATCGCCGCCATGGACAAGGCGACCGGCGGAGAGATCGCAGTGCTGGGCGAGAACCTGCGGCAGATGACGGATCGGCAGATTGCGCATTGGCGGAATGAGCATGTCGGCTTCATCTTCCAGTCGTTTAATCTGATCCCTGTGTTGACGGCTCTTGAGAATGTCGAACTGCCTTTGAAACTGACGAATCTGAACAAGAAGGAACGGTTGGAGCACGCATCTACGGCACTGAAGCTAGTTGGTTTGGGCGACCGCCTTGGGCACTTTCCCCGGCAGCTTTCGGGCGGCCAAGAGCAGCGCGTCGCGATCGCGCGAGCCATTGTGACGGACCCTGCGCTGATTCTGGCGGACGAACCGACCGGGAACCTGGACGCGGCGTCGGCGGATGAGGTGCTCACCATGCTGCAGCGCTTGAACAAGGAGTTCGGCAAAACCATCGTGATGGTGACGCACGATCCGCATGCGGCGAAGTTCGCGTCGAAGTCGAGGCATTTGGAGAAGGGTGAGCTGTTGCCGGAGGGTGTGGAAGCGGCGGTTTAGTTGGTTTTGTACGTATTGGGATTGTGGTATTGTACGTATATGAGTAAGTTGACGCTGAGTGTAGATGATCAGGTGATCGCGCGAGCGAAGGAATACGCCAAGCTGCATGGGTCGTCGATCTCAGAGATGGTCGAGACCTATCTCTCCGCTGTTTCCGCGCCGGCGCCTTCGCACTCGACGCGCAAAACACCCATTTTGCAGTCGCTCCGGGGAATTATCAAGAACGCGGATATTGAAGATTACCGGAATCATTTGGCCGCAAAGTATCGATGAAGCGGGTTCTCTTCGATACGAACATCATTCTGGACGTGTTGTTCGAACGGGAGCCGCACTTCGAGGCCAGCGCATCGGTTTGGGCATTGGTTGAGCAGGGCAAGATCGAAGGCGCTCTCTCTGCCCACGCAGTTACCACCCTTCACTACCTCACACGAAAAGAGACCGGTGCCGCCAAGGCGAAATCGGTCGTCTCGATGATCCTGCAGGTTTTCGAAGTGGCTGCCGTAAACCGGGATGTGATCGACGAGGCTCTGAAATACACATGTCCTGACTTTGAGGATGCCGTGACGGCCTCGGCAGCACGCGGCGCGGGCTGCGAATATGTGATTACGCGCGACCCGAAAGGCTTCCGCGGAAGTCCGTTGCGCTGCCTGACGCCGGAAGCCGCCATCCCGCTTTTGCGCATAGAATGAAGTCGCAATGTCTCGACGACTGCCAATACTCTGGTGCCTGGGCGCGATGTTCGCAGCGGGAGCTTCCAGCAGCGATATAGCGCCGAAGCCGTTGTTTCGCGATCCGGTTCACGACGGCGCGGCTGATCCCACGCTCATCTGGAATCGTGCCAAAGGCGAGTGGTGGATGTTCTACACGAACCGCCGCGCGGACCTCGCTGGGGCCGATCCAAAAGACGTGGCATGGGTTCATCAGACACGCATCGGCATCGCCGTGTCGCAGGACCAAGGCGCGCATTGGACCTACAAAGGCGAATCCAAGATTCCATATGGTACCGCCGACTATACGCACTGGGCGCCGGACATTGTCTACGAAAAAGGAACGTACCACATGTTCCTCACGATCGTTCCGGGTACGTTTACCAATTGGAACGCGCCTCGTGAAATCATCCATTTGACGTCGCCTGATCTTGAGACTTGGAAGCTGGTAAGTAAACTCGATCTAGGTTCGGACCGCGTTATCGACCCTTCGCTCTATCACGCGCCCGATGGCGTCTGGCGGCTCTGGTACAAGGACGAACGGGATCACAGCCACATCCACGTCGCCGAGAGTAAGGACCTGGATCATTGGAAAGCCAAGGGCGCCGTGATCGCGGACCGGAGTAGCGAAGGACCAAAGATATTTCGGTGGCATGGCCAGTATTGGATGATCGTGGATATGTGGAAGGGTCTGGCGGTGTATCGCTCGGAAGACACTCTGCATTGGGTACCGCAGGCCGAGCGTTTGCTGGAAACTCCCGGCAAGACTGCCACGGACCGTTCCCTTGGGCATCATTGCGACGTAGTGGTGAATGGCGATCACGCGTACTTGTTTTACTTCACGCATCAGGAAGGCGCGGACGAGGCCTCTTCACTGCCGCATTCAGCACAACGTACCGTTCTGCAGGTGGCAGAGTTGGGATTCACAGATGGAAAACTGACCGCCGATCGCGACGCACCGGCCCGCGTGGCGCTAGGCAGACCTCAGTAGCGAAGCGGAATCGCGATCGAGGAAGAGAGTAGCGCTCGGGTGTTGCCGCAGAATCGATGCTGGGCAGTCCTCGCTGATCGGGCCCTCGAGCGCCGCACGGACAGCTTCCGCTTTGCGCACCCCGGGGACCATGACGAACAGGTGCGGCACTTGCATAAGGCGTGGGATCGTGACGCTGAGCGCGGCGAGCGGAACGGCATCGAGGCTGGGGAATGTCTTGTCGTGAACCTGTTGTTGGCGGCAGGATTCCGTAAGGTGCACGACTCGAACTGCGGATGGGTCGTCAAAGCGCGCGGCGGGCGGGTCGTTAAAAGCCAGGTGCCCGTTCTCGCCAATGCCCAACAGCGCGACCGTCGGGTTGGCGCGCGACAAGGCTTCTGAGTAGCGAAGGCTCTCGGCTTCGAGGTCCGCCGATTCGGCTCGCAGTCCTTCGAAGGAGCCGATGGGTACTCGTGAGAACAGCGTGGCCATCAGATAGCGCCGGAAACTGTGCGGAGAATCGGAAGTCGCGCCGGAGTATTCATCCAAATGAAACGCGTGAATATTCTGCCACTCGATACCCTGCGCTGCTCTTAACGCCTCAAGCGTCTCGGTCTGCGAAGGGGCGGCTGCAAACATCGCTGCTAAGGGCGTGTGCGCGCGAAAAAACGCGGCTATGGCCGTGGCGGCCGTGGTCCCAAGTTCCGCGCGGTTGAATAGGATCTCAATCTTCATGCTTCCGCGCGATTATATACGTTATGCGTGTTTTGGTGCTCGGTGCGGGTGGCACCGGCGGATATTTCGGCGGGCGCTTAGTTGAGGCAGGCCGCGACGTGACGTTTTTGGTGCGGCCACGGCGCGCTGAACAATTGCGCGCTGATGGACTGGTGTTGAAGAGTCCTCATGGCGACGCTTCCTTGAGGCCCAAGATTGCTACCTCAGCAGAAGGTTCGTTCGATCTGGTGATCCTGTCAAACAAGGCTTACGATCTGGAAGCTGCCATGGAATCCATCGCGAACGCGGTTGAGAGCGGCGCGGCCGTGCTGCCTCTATTGAATGGGATGCGCCATCTGGATGCACTCGATGCGCGTTTCGGGCGGGAGAAGATCCTGGGCGGATGGTGCGCTGTATCGACGACGCTCGATCCTGACGGCACGGTGCGGCAATTGACGCCGACGCAAACGTTGAAGTTCGGCGAACGCAGCGGCAACCGGACCGCACGCGTTGACGCAATTGAAGAGCTGATGCAGGGCGCCAATTTCGAGGGGCGCGCTACCGAACACATCATGCAGGAGATGTGGGACAAGTGGGCAGCGCTTTCGACTCTGGCAGGAATGACGTGTCTGATGCGGGCGAGCGTAGGCATCATCATGGATGCTCCGGGAGGCGAGGCGCTCATGCTGCAATTGCTGGAGGAATGCCGAACCGTAGCCGCGGCTTATGGCTTCGCTGCGCCCGGCGAAACCGAACAGCGGCTGCGGCGCGTGCTGACCGAACGCGGGTCGGCCTTCACCGCTTCCATGCTTCGCGACATCGAGAGTGGTGGTAGGATCGAGGCCGATCATATTGTGGGAGACCTGCTTGATCGAGCGCGCGCGAAGGGCATCGCGACTCCACTTCTAGGGATCGCCTTTTGTCACCTGAAAGCTTATGAGTTAAGACGCTAATCGGGGGCCGGCTGAATCTTTTCGGAGGCACGGCTATCTATTCGAGTATGGCGAATACGAAAAAGGTGGCGCTGATCACTGGCGCGAATAAGGGATTGGGCTTTGAAATGGCCCGGCAACTTGGACAGGCTGGAGTAACTGTGGTTCTCGCCGCACGCGATACAGGACGAGGCCAGGCGGCCGCCGATCAACTGCGGACACAAGGATTGGACGTTGAATTCCTCAAGCTGGATGTAACCAACAAAAACGACTATGCCGCTGCCGCCGATTTTCTCGGGAAGAAGTTCGGACGTCTGGACATTCTGATCAACAACGCGGGAATTTCGGCCGAGGACTTCGGTTCCGGCGCGCCCAGCACGACCTCCCCGGACGTATTGCATCGGACATTTGAAACGAACTTCTTCTCACAAGTCTTTCTCACTCAGGCATTGCTCCCGTTGATTCGCAAGAGCGAAGCCGGCCGAATTGTGAATATGTCGAGTATTCTTGGCTCACAGGCTTTGCACGCGGATCCGAAGAGTCCTATCTACAACTTCAAGCAGCTTTCTTATGACGCATCGAAAGCAGCGTTGAACTCATTCACCATCCATCTCGCCTACGAACTAAAGGATACAAAGATCAAGGTCAATTCCGCGCATCCTGGCTGGGTGAAGACGGACATGGGAACCGATGCGGCTCCGATGGAGATTCCTGAGGGCGGCAAGACGGGTGTAGAGTTAGCGCTCTTGGGCGAAGATGGTCCGACCGGCGGATTCTTTCATCTGGGCAAACCGCTTCCCTGGTAAGTTTTCAGTTTACAAGCACTAAGTGAATATCCATCACGTTGGTGTTGGTGGGTCCGGTGATGATCAAGCCTTGGTGTGATGCGAAGTAGGTATAGGAATCGTTGTTATTAAGAGAAACGGGGGCGGTGGCATCGGCGGTCGTTCCGTCAGCCATCGCCCCTGCAGCGTCTGTAGGGCCATCCGTGCCGTCAGTTCCGGCGCTGAGAATCACGCTGTTTTCCATGCCGGCGATATCGATCGCGGCGGCCAGAGCGAACTCCTGGTTTCGCCCCCCTTTGCCGTTACCGCGCAAAGTGACGGTGGTTTCGCCTCCGGAGATGACACAAGCGGGCGGCGGAACAGGATTGCCGGAGGTCCTGATTTCATGGGCGATCGCGGCGTGCATGCGGGCGACATCTCGCGTTTCTCCTTCTATAGTGCTAGCAAGCAGAAGAGTATGAAACCCAAGTTCGCGCGCTTTGTCTGCCGCAGCGGCGAGCGCCTTCCGGTTGCTGCCGATTACTATATTCTGCGCGCTCGAGTGCTTCGGCGTTTCGTGGAGCGCACGTGAAGCGTCTGTACGAATGCCATACTTCTCGAGTACCAAAAGTGCATCCGCGGTGGTACTGCAATCTGGAGCCGTTGGGCCGGAGCCAATAACGTCGATGTTATCGCCGATAACATCCGATAAGATCAATGTAACCACGCGGGCAGGATCGGCCATCGCTGCTAACTGACCGCCCTTAATTGCGGATAAGTGCTTACGGATGGTATTGATCTCATGTATGTTCGCTCCGCAAGCGAGTAACTGGCGAGTAACTTCCTGCTTCTCGGCGAGAGTAAGATCTCCCGCCGGATATGGGAGCAGTGCGGAAGCGCCACCGGATATCAGGCAGATTACTAAGTCATCTACCTTGGCCTCTTTCGCAAGCGCGGCGATGCGCCGGGCGCCGTTCACACCGTTCTCATCGGGAATGGGATGGCCGCACTCATTCAGTTCGATGCGCTCTAACGGAACTGTATGCCCGTACTTCACATTGATCAGGCCGGCAGTGATCACGATCCCCAGGACCTCCTCGATTCCCTGCGCCATGGCCGCGCTCGCCTTCCCCGCCCCTACAACGAACACGCGCCCCGGCGGCGCTTGAAACTGATGCGTTGCCCATTCGCGGCAGACGGAACGGGGGTCGGCGGCCTTCAGCGCGGCCTCAAAGATGGCCATCGCACTCTCTCGCAAGTGCGCGCTCATTTGTCGAAGATCGGAAGTTCCAGTAGTTGATCGAGCGTCACGGTAGGGTCGTCGGAGGTCACCTGAATGGTGAAGGCCGCTCTGGCATAGGCTTCCCGCCGGGTCAGGAACAGCTCGTGGAAGAAGACGGGGTCCGCGGCGAGCGGGCGGTGATTGGCGCGGCTTACACGTTCACGAATCGTTTCAAAGGGAGTGTCGAGCCAAATGGAGATTCCACTTGCATCCATCAACGCGGCATTGGCGGGTGAGACATAAGCGCCACCCCCGAGAGCGAGCACCACAGGCCGGCCATTCTTGACCGAGCGGACGCGACGGTCCAGTGCTTCAGCTTCGATGCGGCGGAATCCGGGCTCGCCCAGGGTTTCGAAGAGAGTCGGGATTGTAGCGCTGTGCTGCGCCTCAATATCGCGATCCAGATCCGCAAAGGGCCAGCCGATCTTCTTGGCAAGCAATTCGCCAACGGTGCTTTTCCCGCTGCCCATGAAGCCGACTAAATAGATGCCGGGAGTTTGTTTTAGCTTAAGAATCATTTGGAAAGGCTGCCTAGCCGGGAGTCTACCACCGATGGAAAAACGCGCTCCAGCCACACCAGGAACCAACCGATTCCGGGGGTAACCACTGTACGCGCATCCCGCTCGACACCGCGGGCGATCGCCTCCGCGCAACGTGTGGCGGAAATTGCGAACGGCTTAGCTCCGGCAATCATAGAGGGAGGCGTGCCGATGGCGTGGCTATGGAAGTCTGTATTCACGTATCCGGGGCAGACGGTCATCATGCGAATGCCGTCCGCGCGCAGTTCAATGCGTAGTGCGTTCGTGATTGCGCCGAGGGCAAATTTGGTCGATGAATACATGCTCATCCACGGCAGGGCAATCTGGCCTGCGATGGAGCTAACGTTGACGATCGTGCCGCCGCCCTGGCGGCGCATATGCGGAACCACGAGTTGCGCGAGAGCCAACGGCGCGAAGAAGTTGAGGTCGAAGATTTTCCTGGAAGAATCGCGATCGGCGAGAAGGACCGGCTCATAGCTGCCTTGCCCTGCGTTGTTGATCAGGATATCGATGCGGCCGAAGCAGTCTAGAGTGGCTTCCACGACGCGCGCGCGGTCCGCGGGGTCAGTGATGTCGCCGGCGGTGATCAGAGCATCGCCGGAATATCCAATCGGAGTGCGGGAGGTCAGGGAAAGCATGGCTGCGCGGCGGGAAAACGCCTCCGCGCAGGCCGCGCCGATGCCGCGCGAAGCTCCCGTTATCAAAACAACCTTACCTGGAACAAGCAACCTTTATACAGTGTAAGACGGCAGGCTGGTCACAAGCTTTTCCCCTGCGGTGATTGTCCTTCTTTTTGTTCGATTTAGGGCGGATTTGAGATTGCGCGCGGGCCGGTTTTTGAAGGCGGGGGTGCTAAGATTCGAGCGCGATGTCTTACTTGTACACACATTTCCGGGCAGTATCAGGCTCGCCGCGGCCATTCGATACCAATTCCCTATTCGGAGGCGGGCGCGGGGGAAGCTCCTACACTTCAAATACATCAGAGCTGCTGCAGCAATTGATCGATCAGGTCAACACTCAAACTGCGACCGTCGACAGCCTCGTAGGAGCCATAACGGGAAAATCGAGCGGCTCGGCACTCGAAAGTGTCTTGGGTGGAACGGCCTTTGGCGGATCGGCGTTGGGCGGCATCGCCAGTGCCGCCCAGAGCGGGTTCTCCTGGCAATCCATCCTCAAGGACGTATTTCCGATCGGAGGACTCATCTCGGGTATCGCGGGATTGTTCGATTCAGCGCCGACACCTCCGCCACTCAACCAGTACGATGCGCCGCCGTCGCTTAACTTCGACGCGGTGCTCAATGCCAATGGAACGTTGTCGCAAGGTTCAAGCGACCAATATGGGTACACTCGAGCGTCGTCGCAGGGATTGGATCTTACGGATGCCGAGGGTGGACCGTATTCACCGTATCAGCGAGCCTCCAATGGTTCTCTACTGCCGGTGGCAGGAGACCCGACGTCGCGGTATACGGGCACGCTAAATCTACCGGATCTGCTGCAACCTCTCGTTCAGATATCGCCTGCGAGTCAAGCTGCTTCGAGCCAGCCCGCTTCTAGCCAGGCTTTATCGAGCAATGTCAGCAGCCCGGCCAGCACTCCTGCCGCAGCCGTAAGCAGTTCATCGCCGAGCGCTCCTGGGCTTTCCTCGACAAACGCAAGCCTGACGGCTGACCCCGCCAATCAAGTTCCTTCGTTCGACCAGCAGTGGTTCAACGACCACGGTAGCTTGATTGCCAGCGCCGTAAGAAGCCAGTTGCTGAACTATCACCCGATCGTCGATACGATTAACGATCTGTAGGGCAGTTAGGAGACGGGCTGCGGTTGGTTCACGCAGAAGCGGTCGAAGGCATTGACCAGCAACTGCGCAATCTGGGAAGCCGACCGCTGCTCAATTTCGTGCCGATGCATCATATATACAGGCTTCCCGTCCTGGAACAGAGCGATAGAAGGCGATGAAGGGGGAAGCGGAGCCAGTAGAGCGCGGACGTGCGCAACGGCGGCATCGTCGCCACCCGCAAACACGGTAACCGATTTGTTCGGCTTGACGGCGTGTTCAAGCGCCATTCCGATACCGGGGCGCGCTTTTCCAGCGGCGCATCCGCAGACCGAGTTGACAACCACCATCACGGTGCCGCTGCCAGGGGCAAGCGCGCGATCGACATCGGCAGGCGTGCGCGTCTCCTCAATTCCATATTGAGTCAAATCGCGGCGCATGGGCGTGAGAAACTGTTCCGGGTAGGGCATAAGGGTACTTTTCTATTTTGGCAGATCACATGGGTAAATTGGCGGGTATTGAGGCGGGCGGGACAAAGTTTGTTTGCGGCGTGGGCAACGGCCCTGGGGATTTCACGCGAGCCGAGTTTCTCACGACTACACCCGAAAAGACCCTGGCGCGCGTGACTGCCTTCCTAAGTAACTGCGAAATCGATGCCCTGGGAATCGGATGTTTTGGTCCTTTGGATTTGAAAAAGGGCTTGATCGCAGCAACTCCCAAGGTGGCATGGCGAAACGTTGAAATCGTTGATCGGCTTCGTGCCTCAACGGGCATTCAGAGAGTCGTTTTGGATACGGATGTCAACGCGGCCGCGATGGGCGAGCACATTTGGGGCGCGGCGCGCGGCATCGATACCTTTCTCTATTTGACGGTCGGAACGGGCATCGGTGGAGGAGCTATGGTGAATGGGCGTTTGCTCCATGGCCTGACGCATCCCGAAATGGGGCACATCCGCATTCCGCACGATTGGCAACGAGATCCCTTCGCCGGCGATTGTTTCGCCCATGGCGACTGTCTGGAGGGCCTCGCAAGCGGCCACGCGTTGGAAATGCGATGGAAGGTCCGCGCCGAGAATCTTCCCGATGACCACCCAGCGTGGGAACTTGAGGCGCATTACTTAAGCCTGGGAATCGCCAGCTTGATCTGCACGCTTTCACCGGAGCGCGTCATAGTAGGCGGCGGAGTAATGAAGCGCTTGGGTTTCGACGCGGTGCACGCAGAGGTCGGTCGGCTAATCAACGGATATACCGATGTACCGCCAATCATACCGCCTGAACTCGGAGGCGATGCCGGCGTGCTAGGCGCGATGGCGTTAGCGCGATAGCGAGTAAACGGCCTTGTTCGGCGTGGGCCGCTGCACCTGCAAATTCACGTCGCCGTGCTTGCCCGTTTTGAGTTTCTCCGGGGGCAGCGCCGATTCCTGTTCGATAGTGAGTTCGGCGTCCTTCAAGGTGATTTTTCGCGCAGCCGCGCCGAAATCCACGCCCGACTCGGGCAACAGATTCCTCTCGGAATCTTTCCATGTAAACTCAATCCACTTCTGCTCGTGCTCATCCGCGAACACAGCGCGGGCCTTTGCGCTTTCGAGAATGTGAACGCCGCCTGTGGAGTAGCTCACCGTCTCACCCCGCGGAATCACGGTGAACAGAATGGGCAACTCGAAGTCCCCTGCTCCTGAAAGCTTGGCTGAAGCTTCACGCAGTCCGCTGGTTCCTTCGTTCGGAAAGACACGGAAGGAAACATCGCGCTCGCTCGAAGCGGCTATAGAGATCTCCGCTCGGGCTGGCGAGAATTCCAAACCTTCCCCGGAGAGTTGGAGCGCGAAAGTCTTGATCTCGGGAAAATTGTTGCGGACGGTGATGTTAATATCGCGGCCCGCGCGCTGGTCCATGCTGACCAACGCGGGATACATAGGCAGTTCCGCTGTCGAACCGAAGTGGCGACTAATCGCTTCTCGCACTCGAAGGGATGCGGCGCGAAGAAGTTGCAGGCTCGCATGGCCCATCTGCACGCCGTCCGCTTCGAGCGAGAGTTCAAGATTGTCGCCGTGCAGTTCGGTGGGAGGCACTGTAATTTCGTAATCTATCTGCAGCGGCCCCTTCGGATGGGCCTCGAACTTCAGTTCAGCCGGACCGCGCACGCGCGAGCGGCTCCCAATCGCCTCCGAAGTATAGGTAGTCGTCAACGTATTCTTTTGTCCGATGATGAGGATCTTGGCGTTCTCAAAGAATGCCGAGTTATCCGGCGGTTCCAGGGCGAGTCCGATGCGAACTCTGTAGTCTGGCGCTTTGCCGGCGGGTACCGGAAGCCGCGCGCGGCCGGTCGATTCGTCCCAATCGAACGAACGGGGCTTGCCCGCTGCCAGCAAAGGACCGCTCGGCTCCTTCGAGAGATGGACCAGCACCTCGCTGGGAACCAGCGAAGAAAACTCCATGGCGAGAATGCCGTTTTCGTACTCCGCCCCGATCAGTTCGGCCGTTGAGTAAATGATGCTGTCATCGTTGCCCAAGGCGCTGCAGTTCTTGCAGAACACTCCCTTGGCCAACGGAATATTGATGGGCAGCCACAACGATTCACCTGGCGGCACTTCGACGCCAAGCAAAGCAATATTTCGCTTTGCAGGCGGATAGTACACGTGTAGGTCCCCTCGATAGGGAGATTTGGAACGATTGATCAGACTGACCGCGGATGGCCCGGCACCGTCTGGAGCGAGCAGTTGGCGAGCGGTCATTCCGTCGGGGAGCTTAGTTTCCGTTGGACGAACTTCCCGCACACCGGTCAACCGGTCGAGGCCGGCTTGCCAGTACCCAATCAAGAGGGCGTCCCGCCGTAAAGAACTAATCGCCGGCAATTCGTCACCGAGAAATGAGATAGCTCCCCGGTGAAACTCGGGACGCAAAGTATCCTCCACGTCCGTCCACAGCAACGTGCCGCGAGTAGCGCCGAGAACGGTTCTGCTGCTTGCAAGAGCGCCCGCGGAAAGCGCGGATAAGCGCGTGACGGGTTGCGGCACCGCGTTGTTCAGATAGGCGATCGGCCCCCCATGCGCGGCAAGCATCGGCTCCAGCGTCTTGGTTAGCGAAACCGCAGTAGGAATGACCCGCACCCAGGCATTTAACTTCAATTGCCGAACAGTGCGCAGGATCGTCATCACATCCGGCTCCTCGGTGGAGGCGCGAACCTCAAGCGCCACCGTATGGATGCCGGCATTCTTCATCCACACCAATTCGCGCTCCCATAGTTGGCGCGGAACCACCGCAAACGGAAACTCCACGCAATTCAGCACGGGCATCGCTTGCGCCAAACCGGTAATTAGCAACAGACCAAGAAGCCGGGTAAGCATCAGTGACGAAGTTTGCTGGATGGCAGGCGGTAATCGTCTACTGGCGGCATCTTAACAACGCGGCACATCTCAAACAGCCGAGAGCGCGCACGTTCGCCAATGTGGTCTGCCAGGGTCCGACGGTAATCGGGCGGGTTGTCTTGGGACCGCTTGGCGCGCACATAGCCCGCCTCCCCATCCGGAAGATTCGTGGTGGCGATCAGAGGTTTCCGGTTATCGTACCTGTGCGTGATAATCGCCGTGATTGTATCCTGAACCCACTCTGTGACGCGGTTAGCGCCAAGGTCATCGATAAGCAATATTTCCGCGTCTAGCGCTTCACGATAGGCCTCGCGTGCACCTGCCCCAGCCTCTGGTTTGTAGCTGGAGATGATGTTGTTCAACAGTTCCTGATAGTTGCAAAAGAGTCCGGCCGATCCCCGAGAGATGCGAATTTTGAGCGCAGCGATCGCGAGATGTGTTTTCCCCGACCCGGGTTCGCCGGTTAACAGTAGGCCAGGCTCTTTCGGGCGGCCGGTCGCGAATTCGCTCACCGTTAGCCAGACGTCGCGAAGCTGGCTTTCCAGCTCCGGACGCCGCGACTCAAATAAGAAATTGTCCAGCGTTTTGCCTCGGAAATTCGGAGGAATCCGCGAATTCTCGACCCGGCTTACACCTAGTCCTTCGTCCCGGCAATCGCATTTTTGCGCACCGGAAATACCGTCGTTCTCGACAATCCTCCATCCGACTCCGTGGCAGATGGGACAGGTTTGGACGGGCACTCCTCTATTCTAACGGTCAGCGAACGGTGGGGTACTTGATGCCCAACTGCTCGAGGTAGTTGTCGTACTTCGAAGGATCGTAGTACATCTTCTTCATCTCGGGACGGTATTGCTCCATGATCTTCTGGTTCAGCCATATAGCGGGTTTGTCGCCGTTGCGAATGAAGCTCTGATACTTCCTGTCCTTGGTCTGTACGTTGTTGAAGTAGTCCCAGGAGGCCTGGACCAATTCAGGATGCATCAGGATCTGGAGCATCGTGAGGGCCTGTACCTTGGCTCCGGCAACAACACCCTTGTGGGCGATCGGCGTAGCCATAGCGATCCCGTTGGCCCAGTTGTGGCCCGGTCCACCGGGGATGTTCGAGGGGTAATTCAGCGTGACCGTGGGGACCACCCAAGACACGTCACCGATATCGTCCGAGCCGCCGCCCAAAGGCATCGGCGGCTGACCAAACTCGTTCTCCTGTTCGACCCGTGGAGCGCGCAACGGAGCGATCTTCGAAGCGAGGCCACTTTCCCGCACCTTCAGCTCATGTTGCAAAGCCTTCGCTAGTTTCTGATCGTCATCGGACCACGTCGGCAACCCGACCTTTTGAATGTTGGCGTACATCGCTTCGGCTATCGGCTTGTTGAAATAGCCTGGCCAAGCGCTGCCGAGCAGACGAGTCGAGACCGACGTATTAGTCATGAGAGTCGCGCCTTTGGCCATGTCGTCACCGATGTGCCATAAGTCCATGATGTGTTCGTAATCGGCTTCGCGGAAGTAATACCAGACGGTCGCATTGGGGGGGACCACGTTCGGCTGGTCGCCGCCGTTGGTGATGACGTAGTGCGAACGCTGCGTGAGCCGGAGATGTTCGCGGCGGAAGTTCCAGCCCACGTCCATCAACTCGACGGCGTCCAGAGCGCTACGGCCGCGCCACGGTGCTCCCGCGGCGTGCGCGCTTTCCCCGACGAAGTTGAACTCAACGGACACAAGTCCGTTGCTGGTGGTCGGCCCGTAGGAAACGTTCAGGTTGTTGCCCACGTGAGTAAAAAGGACAACGTCGACATCCTTAAACAGACCAGCCTTGACCAGGTAAGCCTTCGCTGCGACCTCTTCTTCCGCGACACCGGGCCACAGTTGGATGGTGCCCTTAAGGTGTTCGCGCTCCATGATCTTCTTCACCGCCAGCGCAGCGGCAATGTTCAGCGGCACACCCGAGTTATGGCCTTCGCCATGGCCGGGAGCCCCCGTGAGAAGCGGATCGTGATACGCCACCCCGGGCTTCTGGCTGGCCTGCGGGATGCAATCGATATCCGAACCAAGCGAGATCACGGGCTTGCCCGAACCCCAAGTCGCTACCCATGCTGTGGGGATGCCGGCGAGGCCGTGCTCAACCTTGAAACCCTCTTTCTCTAGAATTCCGGAAAGATACTTCGATGTTTCGAATTCCTGCATGCCCAGTTCGCCGAAGCTGTACACGGAATCGACCATCACCTGAATCTGCTTCTTCATGGCGTCGACCTGGCCGATCAGGTCCGCGCTCATGGCAGCTTCTTTGGGAGAAGGCGTTTTCGGCTGCGCGAAGGCGCAGGACGCCGCGAGCAAAAGAGACAGACAGAGTTTACGCATCGATAATTTTCCTTGTTATTTGGCTCTGGCTTACTTGGCCGGATTTCGTTCAGGATACCTCATTCGCCACTGCGGCACTCACTTTCGCGCGGTTACGGTGATCTCAATGTGTGCCTTCGGAGCGGCCAGCTTGGAAACGCCCGCGGTAGTGCGTGCCGGACGCGGTTCCGGGAAGTAGGTGGTGTAGATGCCATTCATCTTGGCGAACAGATCCATATCAGTGAGGTAGACCGTTACCGAGACCACATCGCTAAACTTCATACCGGCCGCCTTTAGAATGATGCCGATGTTGTCGAGGCAGAGCTTCACCTCTTGTTCGAAGTCGGCTGGAATTTCAGCGGTCTTGAGGTCGCGCCCAATCTGGCCGGACACATAAAGCGTGCCGTCGACCAGCATCGCCGGGCTGAATGGCGATTTGGCTCCCGCGAACTCCGCGGGCGTAATGGGCTTCTTTTCAGCGAAAAGAGAGAAGGTGGCGATGAGCGAGAGAATGAGTGTTCGGCGCATCAGCGTAGGGTATCATTTCACGTCCTCGAAACGGAGCAGCGGCTTTGCGCCCGCTTTGGGTTCTGGCTTCCGCTCTTCCGGCTTGGGCAGTTCTTCCTGATAGTCTGCAAGCTCCGGGGTTTCCTGGTCGGGTTCCAGAAGCAAAGCCCTTCGATGCGGATAGTAGCTCATCAGCGCATGATTTTCAGCAGGGCCAAGATCACGCGCCCAGACAATGCGCGACGCATCGATATCAGCCGCGTTGAAAACCCATTCCTCCTGGAACACATGGTGAGGGAAATAGCGAACGAAGACCAGTAACTGGCCGGGCGTGCGCGCCAACTGGTCGCGAACGGCTATGCGGCGGGCCGGATTCTCATGGTTGATCGCGTCCCAGGTTTCGTAAGGGCGCATGAAGCGTGAAAGCGTTGATTCGTCGGCAACATGCAAGCCATACCAAAAGACAAAATGAGCGGAACAGAGCATCACGATCATTCGCGCAGGCCATGGCCCGATCTTCTGTAGACCCACGACGGAAATCAACACAAAGAGGCAGACGATCGCCGCCAAGTAGTGGAGTTGGAAGGCGGGAAAGAAGTTGATCCCGAGCGCGAAGAGAAGGCAGGTGGCCGCCACCCAGCGGTATCGTGATTCCCGCAGAGCCGCCAGGAACGCGATGAGAGCGAGGTAAAGCGGCGGAAGAAAGTAGAACCGATAGTACCGGATCCGAAACTCCATTCGGAGCAGAAACTTGGTCAGCGTCTCGGGTCCCGAGCCCTTGAAGCCGCTCTGCATGCGGTAATCGAGTTCCTGCTCGTGTGTTAAGGGCCGTTCGGGTTTCGGAGTAGGAAGGAATGTGAGTGCGGCTGGCACACCGTACTGTTGCTGGCTTAGAGTATACGGGAGCGTCGTCCAACTACCGGTGACCGCCTTGTTTTGCACCAACGTGATACCGACAGCGGGAAGCGCAACCAACGCGGCAACGGAAATCAATTTCCAATGTTTGGGACGCAAATAAGTGACCACCGCGATGCAGAGAAATACCGATTCGAAAGGCCGCGTGAGGAGATGGATCGCGATGCCCGCGCCAAGGAGAACGGCGTCGCGCATGCGCTCATGCACTTTGATACGGGGCAGGGCTCCGAAAACCAGGCACCCTCCGGCAGCCGGGAGCATACCGCCCCAGTAGTCGTTGGTCCATTGATTGAGCGGGCCAAATTCCATCACAGCGAGAACGCCACCGAGTAGCGCCCAACCGGGGGTTACCCAGCCGCGCAACATCCAGTAACAGAGTCCGCAGAACGCGGCCGTTCCCACCAATACGCCCGCCCAAGGCAAACCGAATAGGTTCCACGCCAGCGCCAGGACCAGTCCCTGGCCGATCGGGTAGATCGAGCTGTAGGTCGGCTCCTGCGAGATGAAGAATGTCTCGAAGAACCGGTGCATGGGGTGGGTCGGATTGGCCAATCGGAAGTGCCGAAGTGTGTCGGCGACGAAGAGGTGGCTGAACTCATCGTAGATGTCCGGCGTCGGCGCCGGATGATGTGGCAGCAGCGCCAGGCGTAAGGCCACGGGTAGGGTGGCGATGATCGCAAAACACCAGAGGGGCTTTTCAGCGAAGCGAAGCGCCCGCGGTTCGAGATAGGGACGCCAAACGAGAGCGCCAAACGCGAAGACCAACACCAGCAGCGCTTCAATGAGATCGCCGCCTTGCATCGTTCTTAGATGGACGAAAGTTCCGCTATCAGGTCGGCTAGCGCTTTGCGCATCTCTTCCGGCGTCTGCACATCGTACAGCTTGTGTTTCAAGAGCTTTAAGGTTGGTTCCAACTGGTCAACTGCCGTTGGACCGAGCTGTGTGATTCCCCTTCCTGGCGGGGAGATTGGCACGCGGCGGCCCCGGATCACTTGCTGCTGTTGAACAACGTATCGCACCGGGGGCGGATGGTAGCGGATATAGTACACGCGGCAATCGGGCGTGCCCTCGGCATGCATCGGCTCCAGATCCATACCCTGCTCAAAGCGCACTGAACTGCTGAGGATAATCAGAACATCCGCGGTGTGAAGACGCTTCCCGATTTCGCCGAGAAAAAACTGCGCGCTGTGCTCGCGATCGCCGAGAGATTTGACGTCGATCGTCCCCACCTGATCGGCGGTGAGCGCGCTACGCATCTTCGCCCAATCGAGGCGCTGGACGGCCTGTTGCTGAAACGTGATTTTTTGGCGCTCCAGATCCGCTGACGACACATTGAGCGAACCTGTACGCATCTCCATCTGCGAAAGGACCTTCATGGTCGGCAGCAGAACGCTTAGATTGCGGTCCTGGATACGCTGGGAACTCGCGGCGCGCTCGGAAGGAGTCAGGTTCACGAGGATATCCACCTTCAGCGGGTGGCGCGTCTCCAGAGGCAGATGGAGTTTACTGGTCACAGTGGGCAGGAACCAGCTATCGGGTGTCTCTTCCACCGGATGAAATTCCACGGGCGGAAGGTCGCGCCACGAGAAGGGCAAAGGGTCGCTCTTATAGTTCGGGACTTTCAGATTTTCGCGGCGAAACCAGTGTTGTTTCGAGGTAGTGTCGAAGACGCCGATAGCTAGCGGGTAGTTGCCCGGCATGACAAAGGCCGATTCGGTATAAACAATAATCTGGGATTTGGCGCCGATCTCCACCTTGCGAAGATCGAGCAGTCCGTGGTCCTGATACAAGCGGCCGGCGGAATCCTGAAACTGGAACAACACTAGCAGCGCGCCATTGCCTTTGCGCGAGAGCAGTTCCTCCCCGTCGATGTTTACGTTGATTCGCGCCAGCCACCGCTGGTGATTCGAGAGAATCACCGGTTCCACCTCCACGTTCCATTTAAAAGGAGCGGCGGTCTTATCCGTCTTCCACTCGTCGAAATGAAGCTTGGCGAAGATCGGATCGAGGGGGTCGTCCGTCGCGAGCGCAGGCGCTGTAAGGCACGCCGCCGCAAAAATGGAAAGCACCAGCCGATTCACAGTATTATTCTCACCCACTTAATCCGATGACGGTTCAAGCGAGCCAGCCGTTTCGTCGAGAGAGCAAATACCTACTTTGGTATGCGGTACTAGCCGCATTGGAATCGCTTCGTACACAGTCCGATGGTTACCTTCCATCGTATGTCCCTTCATGAAGGCAGTGTTAAGTTTCGACAACATTACTTGGGATACCAACCAATGACATCGCACAAACAGTTCCTAAGGTCTCTGATGCGGTTCGCAGCCGTAGCCGTTGCGCTATCCGCGCATTTGACGGCGCAAACGAGCAAGGTGTCCGCGGACCTCTTACAACTGCTCACGAATCCTCTAGGCAATGTGAATGTTATCGTTCAGTTCGCTGGCGCGCCTTCGGCCTCGAGTCTGTTAGGCATCAAGCTGTTGGGCGGCAGCGTCAACACGCAGTACTCTCTGATTCCGGCGGCTGCCGTGACCTTGCCTAAGGCGGCGGTGACAGTGCTGGCCGCGCTGCCCTTGGTCCAATTCGTATCCCTCGACCGCCAGGTGGCGTCGCTGAACGACTACACCAGTGCCGCTGTGAATGCAGCGAGCGCGGCTCAATACGGAGTGGACGGAACCGGCATCGGAATCGCGCTGATCGATAGTGGAATCGCCGCGCATGCCGACCTCATGAATGCCGCGGGAACGGCCTCGCGCGTGGTCCACCGTGAGAGTTTTGTCAGTTCCACGCTACTGGATGACTACGGTCACGGCACGCACGTCGCGGGAATTCTGGCTGGCAACGGAAAGACGTCTTCCGTGGCGAATTCGATGCATGTATTGAGCGGGATTGCGCCGAACGCGAACCTGATCGACCTTCGCGTTCTCGATGCGAACGGCGAGGGGACCGACAGTGCGGTGCTTCTCGCGCTTGACCGTGCAATTACCTTGAAGAGTTTATACAACATCCGTGTCATCAACCTGTCGTTGGGCCGGCCCATTCAGGAGACGTACCTGCTCGATCCGCTGTGCAATGCGGTCGCCGCGGCCAACCAGGCTGGGGTGGTGGTGGTGATTGCTGCCGGTAACCTCGGCAGAAACGGGTATGGCTCTGTACTTTCGCCAGGGAACTCGCCGTACGCGATCACTGTAGGCGCCATGAAAACGATGGCCACGTATCCGCGTACCGACGATCTGATTACCAGCTACAGTTCCAAAGGACCCACCTATATCGATCAGTTCGCGAAGCCGGACGTGGTTGCGCCCGGCAACCTGGTGGTGTCGCTATTGGCGCCGGGGAGCACGTTGTCCACTGCCTATCCGGGCAATGTCATCGCGCCCAATTACTACTGCTCAACCTGTACTGGGGCTTCTTCCTACTTCCGTTTGAGCGGCACGAGCATGGCTACTCCCGTTGTGAGCGCCGCGGCCGCGTTGATGATTCAGTTGGATCCCACTCTTTCGCCGGATACGGTCAAGGCGCGGTTGATGAAGACGGCGTATAAGTCGTTCCCATCGTTAAGCACGACTTACGATCCCACCACGGGACAGACCTACACCGATCAATACGACATTTTCACAATCGGGGCGGGATACGTGGATATCGCGGCCGCACTCGCGAGCCACGATGTTGCGACAAAGGCCGCCGCATCGCCGGCGGTGATCATGAACTCGCTCTTGCAGCAGATTCTGATCTCGCTCAATCCCACGACATTGTGGACCACGGCGGCTTCCACCTGGAGCACGAATGCCGTGTGGGGAGGCAACGCGGTCTGGGGCGGTAATGCAGTTTGGGGAGGAAATGCGGTGTGGGGTGGCAACGCCGTATGGGGAGGCAATGCGGTTTGGGGCGGTAACGCCGTCTGGGGTGGAAGCGCCGATTACGCCACCAGTATTCGAGGCGATCAGTAATCTCATATACTGTCGCTGATGAAGCTCGCGAGGTTTTGGGCAAGAGCCGAGGGCGGGGCGGTTGGACCGAACGGACGATTGGATGTCGTAGCGCGCGGGTGGTCGGATGAGAGCGTGGAAGCGGCGCGTGTTTGTGCAGCAGGTGTGGCGAAGGGCATCGCGCAACGGCTGATTTCACATCCGGAAGACCGGAATCTATATCAGTACGGCGACCGGCCCATACCGGAGCCGCTGATCCAGCAACTGGATTCCTCGTCGGTAGTGACGCGCAATGTCTACGGTGCGCTGGTCCTGAATGTGGATCATCTGATGTTCGTCGACATCGACCGCGACAATGCCTTGGACTCCATTCGCGCGGTGTCCGAGCGGCATGGTTTATCGGCCCGTGTGTATCGGACGGCGGGCGGGTTCCGTGTCATGATTCCGCATGCGCGATTCGCACCCGACAGTGCGGAATCGACTACGCTGATGGGTGAGTTCCGCTCCGATCCGCTTTACATGAAGCTCTGCCTGATGCACAGCTCCTATCGCGCCCGCCTGACGCCGAAGCCTTGGAGATGCGGCTTTCGGAAGCCATCCGTCTCGTTTCCGTATGAGACACAGCGCGACTTCGCGCAGTTCCAGCAGTGGGAGGCGGAATACAACCAGTACGCTACGCGATACGCGACCTGCAAGTACGAGTCGACTTTCGGAGGCGTTCGCATCCTGCCGGAGTTCGAAGGGCTCATCGAGTATCACGACCGGGAGACTAAGGCGAATGTGGCGCTTCCGCTGGCTTAGTCTCGCACTGCTGCTCGCAGGCCATGCGGCTGCGCAGGAGTGGCATTCGCTCTTCGACGGCAAGTCGACAAAGGGCTGGGTAGAGGTGACCGGCAAGCCATTTCCGACGTCATGGACGATTGAGGATGGTTGTCTCAAAGCGATCATCAGGAAGGATGGCTTTCAGGACATTCGAACGGTCGAGACATTTCGCTCCTTCGAGTTTGAGTTCGAATGGAAGCTCTTGAAGGACGGCAATTCGGGAGTGAAGTATCTGATCCAGAATGTCGACGAATGGACGAACAAGGAAGGCCGCCAGGCGCGGGCGCGCGGGTTGGAGTATCAACTGGTGGATAGAGATTCGCCCGATGCGAAAGATCCAACTCGATATACAGGCGCTCTGTACTCTGTGCTGGCGGGGCAGGCGACGGCCGACTCGAAGATCGGGGACTTCAACAGGTCCCGCATCGTTGTGAATGGCGATCACGTGGAGCATTGGTTGAATGGTGTGAAGGTTCTCAGCTTCGAAACCGTGGATCCTAAGGTCCAGGCCGCGCTGCGGAACCTGTTGCCAAAAGGCGCGGGTCCGGAAACGCCGCTGGTGCGAGAGAGCTGGATCAGCATGCAGAACCATTCGTCGGAAACCTGGTTCCGTAATTTGCGCATCCGCCGCCTGCCGTAGCTTGACATATCAGTCGCTTTCCGATATAACGGATTCCGAGCATGACGCCGGAAACCATGTGGGAGCTTTGCGCGCAAGGCGATGCCGCGGCCTGGGAGTTTTTCGTTCGGACGCATGAGCGGCGCGTCTTCAATAGCTGTTACCGGTTCACGAAGAGCGACAGCGAAGCGCAGGACCTGACGCAAGAGGTCTTCTTACGAGTATTCCGGAACGTAAAGACGTTTCGCGCCGGCAGCGCATCTTTCCAGTTCTGGATGGCGCGAACGACGCGTAACCTGCTGATCGACAACTATCGCCGCAAACGGCAAGACCGCGTTACCGATAAGCTCGTGAAAGAGCCACATGCCAGCGATTCGCGGCCCGAACGGATGCTGGCAGCGCGGGAGGATCGCAATCGTTTGGATGCCGCGCTGCGGAAGCTTCCGGTAGGCTTGCGCGAGGTCATCGTCCTGCGCGAGTTCGAGGAACTGGGGTACCGCCAGATCGCAACTTCACTCGGAATTCCGGAGGGCACGGTCAAATCCAGATTGAACCGGGCACGCAGGGAACTAGCCCGCTTCGTCAAAAAACACCATTGACATAACACTCGCTTTTCGATATAACGGAAACCGACCATGCAAGACGATCTCTCGGAATTTCTACCTCTTTCCCCCGCCATTCTGCACATCCTGATGGCGCTGGCCGGTGAAGAGCGCCATGGCTACGGGATCATGCAGGAGGTTTCGCGGCAGTCCGGCGGCAGTTATAAACTCGGGCCCGGCACGCTCTACGATAACCTGCAAAAGCTTCTCGAACAGGGCATCGTGGAGGAATCCACGCACCGCGACAAGGACGACGATCCTCGCAGGAAATACTACCGGCTCAACCCGTTCGGTGCGGGTTTATTGACGGCGGAAATCGGGCGCCTGGAAACATTGTTCCGTAAGGCCAAAACTCAACTCAGGAAGGCGGCCATATGACGATGCTGTACCGCAGACTGGTCGCGATGCATCCCTATTCGTTCCGGCAGCAATTCGGGCCGGAGATGGAGCTGATCTTCGAAGAATCCGGGCGTCCCGCGAGATTGCTGGCCGATGCGCTTGTCTCTCTAAACCGCCAATGGTTCCTGCGCTCGCGGATGTGGATCGTCGCTCTGGCAGCTTTGGTGGGCGGCGTGATCCCGTTCGCTCTTGGCTTCGGACTCATCCGCGCCGCGGGCGGCCGGCTGGGTGTTGCGCCCGTCATGCACCGGCACCTTCCCCCCGTACCGCCGCACACCATGAGCCCGCCATCGGCCGAACCTTTTATCGTGCTAGCAACGGCGATCGCGGTGCTATTCATCAGTGGAACCATGATCTTCGCCATCACCTGGTTTCGCTACTCGCAACAGCGCAGGCGCGCATAGGGTCATGCTCGAAGCCCGCTCACTGACCAAATA
>Ga0302325_10004699_pt1 | contig 31406 bp, 24 predicted proteins | sample Palsa_T0_2_FD_201948 | JGI IMG/M metagenome (GOLD analysis project Ga0302325, IMG submission 201948) | Peat permafrost microbial communities from Stordalen Mire near Abisko, Sweden - Palsa_T0_2 | ecosystem: Environmental > Terrestrial > Soil > Palsa > Peat permafrost | place: Sweden: Abisko... | reverse complement strand
GACCGATCTCGTAGACGCGCTCGAGCCCGCCGACGAGCAGTCGCTTGAGGAAGAGCTCCGGGGCGACGCGCATGAAGAGGTCGAGGCCGAGCGCGTTGTGATGCGTGAGAAACGGACGCGCGGCAGCCCCGCCGATGAGCGTTGTCATCGTCGGTGTCTCCACCTCGATGAAGTCGTGGTCGTCGAGGATCTTGCGCACCGCGCGCGTGGCGAGCGAGCGCGCGCGAAACACTTCGCGCACGTCCGCGTTCGCGATCAGATCAACGTAACGCTGGCGGTAGCGCACGTCGACGTCCTGGATGCCGTGCCACTTCTCCGGCAGCGGCCGCAGCGCCTTGGTGAGCACGCGAAAGGTATCGGGGGCGATCGAGAGCTCGCCCCGCTTGCTCGCGGTCAACGCGCCGCGAGCTTCGAGGATGTCCCCCACGTCGACGTCGTCGAGGCGCGCGTACAGCTCGCCGAGCTTCGACTGATCGCAGAGGAGCTGGATCTCGCCCGTGCGATCACGAACGCGAACGAAGGAAAGCGCTCCACTCGACCGAAGGGCGATGACGCGCCCGCACACATGTGCGGTGATGGCGAGGGTGTCGGTCGCGGTCGAGTCGTACTTGGCGTCGCTGGTGCAGGCAGACGCGGCCTTCGCGCGGATGCTCGCGACGTCGTCGACGGGGCCGAGCTTGGCGAAGTCGTTGGCGAACGGGTTTTCACCCCGCGCGCGGACGTGGCGCATCTTCGCGCGCCTCGCCTCGAGAATCGCCGCCTCTGCACCCTCGGTCGAGAGCCCCTTCTCGCTTGGTTTGCGCTCGTCCGGCATGTCCGTGCGCTTGTTTAGTCGTCCCGGTGCAACGCGTAAAGGACCGCGGGAATAAGGCCCGTGTTGGTCGGTTGCCCCAGTGATGCGGATCGTCTCGCTCGCACACGCGGTGATGACGACGTCGGGTCGTCATGTCGCCATGCGAACCGTGCCGCTCATGAGCGGCGTTGCGGTGCTCGCGGCGATCGTTTTCGGGCCACACGGGATGCGCGCGCACGACGTCACGCAAATGCTCGCGGCATCGGCGGCCACACGGCTCGTCGTCTGGAGCGTGTGGATCATGCTCGCGCGGTCCGCCACGGCGGACGCGTTCGAAGCGCCCGGCACACGTACGCTGCGTTCGCTTCGTCCACCGAAGACGTGGATGACGCTGCTCATGGTCTCCCTTCTCGCGTTTGCGCAGCTGCCTTTCGCCCTCTTGATGGCGTGTGGCGACGGCATCATGCGCGGCGTGTCGACGACCCTCCTCGCCGTGGCGCTCGTTGCATCGAGTCGCGATGTGCTGCGCTCACGTTACGCGTTGGGCGCTTTCACCTGCGCGGCGATGATGGTCGTGCTCGATCCGTCACCGGCGCTCGCCGTGTTACCCGCGGCAGGGCTCGCGCTCGTTGCAACGGGGGCGGCTTGGCGACAGGCGCTCGAGGGTCGAAGAGCCGCCGTACGAATCGTTCGGCCGTCACCACCCGTCGTCGCGCTCGCGCTCTCGTATCTCGCGCGGATGGTGCGCACCGCGCGCGGGCGAGTTGGAGCTGCGGCGATGATGTTTGCGGCGGCCGGAGCGACGCTCGCGTTGACGCTCCGAAACGATCCCGATGCGCGACCCTGGCAGCGCGCCTTCGTCGTCTTTGCGCTGCCTTCGAGCATTGCTTCGGCGCTCCTCGCGACGCCTGCCGTCGAGACAGAAGCGCAGTTGAGACCCTGGTTACGGCAGACGCGAACGTCGCCGTTCGTTCTCGTGGCCGCTGTCGCGCTTGCACTGGCGACGCCGTCGACGGCGTTCGCTTCGACCGCGGGCGTCATCGCCGCAGCCGCATCGCACGCAACCGCTTCGATCGCCTGGGCGACGACCTCCGCGGCGGTGAGCATCGCTTGCGCCGTCGCGCCTTGGGCGAGGTTTGCGGCACGTTCCCGACGCCCTTCGACGTTTTTCCTAGGGGTCATCGGCATTGCTGTTCTCTCGACGACACTGGCGGCGGCATGTTGAGGGCACGCGGGATATCCAAGTGGTTCGGCTCCCATTGCGTGCTCGATCGCGTCGACCTCGACGTGCGATCGGGCGAGCGAGTCGTCATCCTGGGCGCGAACGGATGCGGCAAATCGACCTTGCTTCAAATCGTAGCCGGCGTCCTCGAGACCTACGAGGGCGCGATGACGCTACCCGGCGTGCTCGGCTATGCGCCTGAAAAGCCCGACATGCCCGACCACCTGCTTGCGCGCGAGTGGCTCGACATCGTCGCGTCGCTCAAGCGAGCACCGTGGCGCAGCGAGCAAGCGTTCGGGGTCGACGCGCTCCTTGGTCGTAAGATCGGCGCGCTGTCGCTCGGGCAGCGTCAACGCATTTCACTCGTCGCGGCCTTCACGGGCAATCCACCGTTGATCGTCCTCGACGAGCCGACGAACGCACTCGACGTCGAGGCGTGCGCGGCGCTCGCCCGTCGCCTCGACGGGGCGACCGCGCTCATCGCGACTCACGATCGCGCCTTCGCGGAGCGCGTTCAGACGCGCATCGTCTCGATGTTCACTTCTTCTCGCGTCGCTTCTGGGCGAGACGCTCGGCGGTGCTGACCTGCGGCGTGCGTGGGGCAGTGCGCGGAGCGCTCTGGCGCGTCCCCGATGAACCGATTGGACGCTGAGCGGCTGGGGGTGGGGGAGCGGTGCCGAGGATGCCCGAACCAGAAGCCGGGGCCGAAGACGTACCCGCTTTTCGCTTCCGCGCAAGGAGCGCGTCGCTCGTCTTCGTCTGACGGACGGCCCGTTCACGTTCACGCGCTTCGGCGAAGGCGAGGGCCGCGCGCTGGTCCGTCTCGCCCTGCCGGGCACGAGCACGCGCGCGCCCGAACATCGCGCTGACGAAAGCAGGCACGCCCAGCCGCCGCGACGCCACACCGAGCAACATCGCGCAAGCCGCGACGAGCGAGAGAAGCGGTAGGAGCGGCGTGTACGCGAATCGTCGCGCTGCGCGGTCGTCGTAAAGACCCGCGAGCGTGTCACGCATCTTGCCGCCCGTCATCGTGCTGAGGCGCGTGAGAAGCAATCGATCGCTTCCCGTGGGCCGGAGCTCTTCGCCCGCGCTGAGCACTGCGCCTGTCGTTCCGACGGCCTCGCCGCTGGCCTCGTCCTTCGCGGTCGCGACGTACGTCCCGGGCCGCGACAGCGGCACCGAGGCGCCATAACGCCCTGCGCCCGTAGCCTCGAGCGACATGTCACGCGAGAAGCCATCGGGTCCAGCCACGTGGACAGTCAGACGGCGGAAGGTCTGCGCGCGTCCGTCGTCTCCGACGACATCAGCACGTACGTGAAGCTCGCCTCCCGTCGCGTCACTCTCGAGGCGCACGCGCGGATCGTCGGCCTTGCGCGCTGCATCGCGTCCGAGCTGGCCCATCATCTTCACGCCGGCGGGCCACTTCGTCCACGCGGCGCCCCATCGATCCTTGAAGTCACTGGTAAACGCTGCCGCCCGCCCGATCCCGACCGACCACGTCGCGAGAATCGGATCGTTGTCCGGCCCGCCGAGTGACACCGTCGCACGCGCCTTGGGGACGGTGACGACGTAGCCGTGGAGCTGCGGCGCATCCTTGAAGTCGACGTTGCGCGTCGCAGGTGTGGGTGCCCCCACGCTCACTTTGAACGGCTCCTCTTTGATGGAGCTCCGCGCCGCGAGGATGGTCTCTTGCGTGAACACCGCGGGGAGCTTCGTTGCGTCGTCGATCAGGTAAAACCGGCCGCCGCCTATCTTGCTGAGCACCTCGAGCTCGGCGGAGTCTTTCCCGTGCCCGAGCGAGATCACGCTCGTCGTCATCCCCTTCGCCACCGACCCCGTTACGAGGGCGCGGCAGCCGATGATCTGCTCTGCATCGTCACCGTCGGCAAAGAGGAGGAGGTGCTTGAGATTCACCGTCTCTTTCTCGAGGGCGGCGTAACCCGCACGAAGCGCGACGTCGGTGTAGATGCCGCCACCACCAACTTGCACCGCGCGAATGTGCGTGCCGATGGCGTTCACGTCCGTCACGGGCCCGAGGGGAACGGTCCACGCGACGACAGTATCGACGTGCTCCACGCCGAGTCGATCGCCCGCCCCGAGGAGCGAAGCCGATCGCGCCGCGGCTTCGTTCGCGAGCGCGAGCTTCGTCTGCCCGCCGACCATCATCCCCATCGAGCCCGAGTAGTCGATGGCGATGACCTCGGCGAGCGATGCGCGTCGCTTCTCCTCCTTGAGATCGAAGGCCACGGGAGAGACGTCTTCCACCGCTGTTCGCGCATACCCGCCAGGGCCCATCGAGCGATCACCGCCCATCAGGATGAGTCCGCCACCGAGATCGCGCGTGTAGCTTCCGATCGCGTCGATCTGCGTCGTCGAGAGGTCGCTCGCTTTGATGTCACTGAGGACGATGAGGTCGTATCCAGCGAACGCGCCGATGTCGGCAGGCACGCCCGTGGCCCCTCGCTCGACGGTGCGAAAGCCATTCGCCTCGAGCGCGCCTGCGACAAGCGCACCCTTGCCTGAATCGCCCTCGAGGATGAGCGCCAGCGCAGGTCCGCGTACGCGCACGAACGTCGAACCCGCATTGTCCTCGGCCGAGCCGTCTTTGCTCGGGTCGACGGCGGTCACTTCGACGTCATAGCGGTGGAGGCCAGGCTCCGATGCCGTCTCTCGCAATCGCAAGACGTCCTCGCCGGACGACACGTGAACTCTGCCGGTGTGGATCACGGTTCCGTCGCGCTTCACGCGCACGTCGAGATCGGCTTCTTGGGTGCTCGAGGTCACGACGCGAAGATCGAGCGCCTCTCCTTCGTCGGCGTGCGTGGGCGAGCGCACGGAGACGACGCGGACGTCGGGATAGGTCTTCTGATCGAGAGGGACGATGTCGATGGGGACGTCCGCCGCGACGGCCGCCGCGGCCGCCGACAGAGCGTCACCGCGTGTCTGGACGCCATCCGAGACGAGCACGAGGCGCGACGCCGTGTCCGCTGGAAGCTCGGCGAGGGCACGGCGCACCGCTGCCTCGAGGTTCGTGCCGTCGCGCCCCAGCTCGACGCGCTGAGGAGGAGGCAAATCGCTCTTCGGTCGCGGCGGGTCCTCGACGAGGGCATCGGCAGCGAACGCGACGGTCGCGATGCGATCATCGTCGTGCATCCCTTTCTCCGCGAGCCGCAGCTCGGAGGCGATACGCGCATCCGCCGCAGGGACGAGATCGATCGATCGCGAGCGGTCGATCATGATGATGACGGTCATGCGATCGAGCGGCCGCCCGAGCTCGGGCTCCGTCACGGCGAGCGCCGCTGCCAGCCCCGCGAGCGATGCAAAGAGGACGACCAACGCCCGCCTCACGCGCGTCATGCGCGCTGGCAAGAGCGACAGTCGCCACGCGAGGAATAGCGCGAGCACCGCGACGCCCAAGACGCCCATCGGGTGCCCGAAGCGGATGTACGTCTCACGTGTGAGCTGGGCCTGGACGAGACCCTGATAGACGAGTGGTCCGAGCGCGGCGAGGCAAAGGAGCAGCGCACCTGTGATCGGTACCTTCCGCTGGCGCGTCGAGCGGACGAGGCGCACCGTCAACGCGAGAATCATCACGGCGGCGCCGAGCATCCAAAACCGGGAGACGTACGCGGTGACCGCAGCCTGATTGAGCGCGCTCACGTCCGGCCTCGACCCGCCGCAATGGACTCGAGAGACACTTCGCGGCGCTTGCGCGTCATCCAGTAGACGTCGAACGCGATGAGGGCTGCCGCGAGCAAGGCGAGCCACAGGCCCCACTCGTGGTGCGCGTCGGCCACGCGCGTCGTTGCCTGAGCGACGCCACCATTTTGGTCGATGACCACGGGTCTCGGCCGGACGTCGCTCTCGCGCTCGCTCGTGAGGTTCGCGACGATTACCGCGCTGCCGTAATGCGGCTCCGTCCACCGCGCCCGATAGACGCCAGCGCGATCGACCGTCGGAATGATGGCGAAGCCGCCCTTCGCGGCGATCGTGTGCTCGGGCAACCCTGGACCTTCCACGATGACTTTGCTGACGTCCTTCGGCACGGCAACGCGCAGCGCATCACCCGTTCGCGCAGGGCCAGTCGTGCCCTGGCTGCGGTGCAAGCGCGCCATCTCGACCACGTTGCGGATGAAGAGGACGAAAGACGCCTTGAGCGGCCAGTCGCTTTCGCCGACGTCGAAGCCCACCACGGTTGCTGTACGACCCGGCGAGGATGCGTCCGCCATGAGCGCAATCTGCCCGGCACGCAGCAGCGAGGCCTGACCCGGTGCCTTGACGGGATGGGCCTTCGCCACATGCACGCCGTCGAACGTCAAGAACCGAAGTCGGGCGTCGCCTTGCTCCCACGACGTGATTTGCGGCTGCTCGACTTGCGCGCCCACGTCCACACCCATGCAATTGCCTTCGGGCGGATTGACGACGAGCACGTCCAAGCCAGGAGGACTATCGGGGCACGCGCCTTCGACGATCACGAGCGAGTCAGGTTCGATGTTGACCGTGCCGAGCTGGCTCGGTGTGAGCTTCTGGACGTCGAGATCGGGATCGGCGTCGAGCGCGCGCGCGATCCACGAATACGCGAGCGACGCGTGGGCCACGGGCATCTTGCGCGACTGCGGTACGCGACCGTAGGCCACGTCGTCGATGGGCAGCGCGTCACCGGGGGCCACCTGCATGACGAGGCCCTTGCCGAAGTCGAGCGGCCCAGGCTCGAACGCCAGGACGACGGCGGTCTTCTCGCCAGGCGGTGCGATCACGCGTCGGGACGCTGCGGGTTCGGTTTTACCCTCGACCGTCACCGTCACGTACGCATTGCGTGGCGACGCTCCGTAGTTCTTGAGCATCCCGAAGGCTTGGACTTGATCATGCTTCGTGACGGGGTCGATGCCCGCGCGTATGTCCACGCGTACGAGGCCGAGGTTATCCGCCGGCTCGCCCACCGTGACGACCTGCAGATCCACGCCGGACGTAACGAGTGGCGCTTCGCTCGCGAGGGCTCCGTCCGTGATGAGGAGAACGCGGCGCTTGCCGCCGAGCGAGCGCACACGGTCGGCGCCGAGGCTGATGGCGGCTGCGAGATCTCCTTCGACCTCGCGCACGGCGACTTGCGAGAGCGTGGCTTTGAGCCTCCGCGCATCACGGTCGAGCGGCGAGATGAGCCTCGCTTCGCGTGCCCCTTCGATGATGATCGCGTCGGCGCCGGGCTCCATGCTGTCGATGGCGTTCTTGGCAGCTTCGATCGCCAATGCCATGCGCGTGGTCTTCTTGCCGTCGGCCGTCTTCGCCGCCGTGCCCATCGACGCGCTCGTGTCGATGACGATGGCGATGTGATCGCCCGTGAGACGTCCGCCGCGCAGGGCCGGCCTCGCGAGCGCGAGCGAGAGACCGATCAACGCAAGAAGCTGCAGCAGCAGCGGCAGCTCGGGTACGAGCTTCTTGAACGGGTGCTTCGCCAAGAGGTCACGCCGTGCCTCGGCCCACAACCACGTCGAAGACACGCGCATGCGCTCGCGCTTGATCTTGAGGATGTAGAGCACCACGAGCGGCACGATCGCCGTGAGGAGCCAAAGCCCTTTGGGGTTGAGGAGCTCGATGCCGGGCATCTAGTCGACGACTCTCCCGACGAAGCGACGCACGACGGGCAAGAGCGGCTCGTCGGTCACGATGCGCACGTACGTCCCCTGTACCTTCTTTGCGAGGGCGCGCAGGCCGAGGACGAGCTGATTGAGGCGTGCGAGGTAGGCCTCGAGCGCTCCGGCGTCCATCGTGACCTCGACCGTGGCGTTCGACTCGACGTCGACGAGCGCGTAGTCACCGTCCCACTGCGGCTCGACCTCCTCGCGCGACAGCACCTGAACGAGCGCGATGTCGTGACCGGCCGCTGCGGCGTGTGTGATGGCCGCGTCGAAGGGGCCCGCGTCCATGAAGTCGCTGATGATCACCAGCATCCCCGGGCGTGAAGAGCGCACGATGACTTGTTCGATCGCCCGCGAGAGGTCCGTGCCGCTCTTGACGTCTTTTGGTGTTCGCGACGTCCCGCCTGCGGCGGATCCGTCGACTCGATCCAGATCGCGAAGGAGCTTCGGCAGAGCATTGCGTCCGCGCGATGGCTCCGACACGAACGAGAGGCCTTCACTCGCGGCCATCACCTGGGCGCGCTCCGAATCGGCGAGCGCCATGTACCCGATGGCGGCGGCGATACGCTTGGCCATGTCGAGCTTGTTTGGCTCGCCAGCACTCTCACCCAGCGAGGCGCTGGCGTCGACGACGAGTCGTACGATGACGTCCTCTTCGGCTCGAAACAACTTGAAGACGGGCTCACCCGTCCGTGCGAACGCGAGCCAGTCGATGCGGCGGAGGTCGTCGCCCGGCGCGTAAGGACGGTGCTCGAGGAACTCCGCGCTCGATCCGCGTCGCTTGGCCGTGTGATCGCCACCTCCGCCCGAGCGCGCGCGGACGCGCAGGCGTTTCCGCAGGGCTTCGAGCTCGCGCGCGAAGGATGCATCGAGCAGCATCAAGTGGCTCCGGGGCTCGCGCTCGCCAACGAGCTCGGCCCAATTGCGGCAGCGGCTCGTACATCGTCTTCGGCCTGGAGCGCGGCTTCAGTCTGCGCGTAGATCGCGTTTTGCTCTCGGACGGCCCGCGCGCACTTGCGGCCGGCGATGACGAGAAAGATGAGACCGATCAGGCCCCACATCATGGCGCACGCGAGCCCCACTTGGATGATGGGGGTGTCATCTCCCGTACCTGGATGATCGAAGCGTCCGACCATCGCATACGCGAAGAACGGGCTGGGTGCGGCGACGAGGAGCCAGGTGTCATCGTGGCTGCTCGTGACGACGCCACCTATCGCCGCGACGACCCACGGCGCTGCGCCCGCGAGGAAAAGGATCGCACCCGCGACGAGCCGAGTGACCCACGGTGTATGGCCCCGCGACCGGAAGTAGGCAATGAGCCCCGCGGTGAAGACGAAGTACGGGGCGCAGTACGCACCGAACACGAAGATCTGTGCGAGGCGGTCACTGCGCGTTGGCGTGTATGGCGAGGCATACGACCAGGTCGTGCTTGCCGTCGGAGACGCCGCAGGCTGTACGTACAGCATGAAGAGGTCGATCGCAGTGATGCCGAGGAGACCGAGAAATCCCATGAGGACGACGAGGGACGCGGTCTTCGGCAAGCCCGGCCCGAAGAAGCGCCGCAAGACTCCGGCGTTCATGCGGCGCCAGTGGACGAGAACACGACGCGATGGCCCAGCGGGATCGAAGGCGAAGAGAATCGCGCAGAACCCCACGTATGCGGCGAACACCGTTTCCCCCGTGACCGACCAGCGCACGCGCTCTTCCTCTGTCAGCGCGACTGCGCCCGGCAGCGCGCACGCGAGGGCGATGAGCGGTGTGCATGCGAAGAACCATCGCTTGAGGCCGCTGGAGCGATCGTCCGTCTCACCGGTGAGGTTGGCGACGGTCACCTCGTAGAGGAACCACGCCGGGACGAGAATGAGCAGCAGCGGCACGGCGACGAGCAAGAGGAGATACTCGAGGCCAAACGGGGCACGCGTGTACGCAAGCGGTAGCCACACGGGAAAGGCCTCGGGCACGTCGCTCCAAAGCTTGTGGACGCCGAACGACAGCGAATAGCCGAAGAGCAAATACAAGACGGGCCCGATGCAAATGGCGAGCATCAGCGTGACGACGATGGCGCCGCGCAAGCTCGACATGAGCGAGCTGACGGCGAGCCCGAACGCCACGGCGAGGGCAGCGAAGACGAAGAGGAACGCGAATGCCACGATGACTTCGACCGGCGTCACGCCACCGAAAAGGAACGGGAGTGCCCCGACCGGCGCGAGGACCACGATGTGCATGGCGATCGACGTGTAAGCAGCCACGAACTTTCCGCGGGCGATGTCTTTCGGCGAGAGTCCGGTGAGCAGCACTGCCTCCCAGGTGCGTCCTTCGCGCTCGGAGGCGATGCCGTTGGCGGCGGCGGTCGGCCCGATGATCATGACGACGAAGGCACCGATGGAGAAGAACGTTTGAAACAGTGCTCCGCCGAGCGACGCAGGGCTCGCGTTGTCGGTCGCTGCGATGCCGCCGATGGAGCACATCAGGAGCGAGATGGTCAGGCTCAAGGCGAAGAGGATCCACGGCGTCCGCCCGAGCCGCGCAGACTGGCGCATCTCGCGCATCCAGATCGCGTTGGGCTCGTGGAACATGCGCATCACGCGGCTGGCCATCACTGCACCTCGCCTTTCGTGACCTCGAGGAAGATTCGCTCGAGCTCGCTGCGCTCGGGCTCTACCCCCGCGACGGCGATCTTCGCCGCGACCAGCGTCGACACGATTGCGGCGATGGTTTGATCATCACCAGCGTACGTCACGAGAAAGAGCCCGTTCGTGATCTGAGTCACCCCATACACGTTGGGCACGCCCGTCAGCGCCGTTTGAACGGCCTCGAGCGGGCTGAAGGCCCGAACCTTGAGGCGTCTACGTGGCACGCTGATCGTCTGCGGAGCGGGCTCAATCTCGGTCTGCCTGTAGCCCGCTGCCGGCATCTCCGTCGTGATGTTGCCTGGATGTTGCGGCGGCATGATCGCCGTCTGCGCGACCGCCTGCATTGGGGGCTGTGGCTGCTGCGCCTGGCGCTGCATCGCGGCTTCCTCGAGGCGACGCGCGATGTCGGAGATGGGACCTGCGACGACGAGCCTGCCGCGCTCGAGGATGGCGACGGACGTGCATACGTCGGCGAGCTCCGTGAGGATGTGGCTCGAAAGGAATATGGTCTTGCCGAGCGAGCGTAGCTCGACGAGCAGATCGCGGATCTCGATGCGGGCGCGTGGGTCGAGGTCGCTGGCCGGCTCGTCGAGGATGAGCACCTTCGGATCGTGGAGCAGCGTGCGCGCGAGCTGAAGCCGTTGCTTCATGCCCTTCGACATCGTGGCGACGAGCTTGCCCTCGAGCTTGGTGAGATCCGTGAGCTCCATCACGGCGTCGACGACGGAGTAGTTCGCGTCCGGGGCGACCTTGTACGCGTCGGCGAAGAACTCCAGGTACTCCCGCACCGTCACGCGGTCGTAGACGCCCGCGTGGTCCGGCATGTACCCGATGATCTTGCGAACGGCCTCGGGGTCGACGGATACGTCGAAGCCGTCGACCTCGACGCGACCTGACAGCGGCTCGAGCAGCGTCGCCATGACGCGGATGGTCGTCGTCTTGCCGGCACCGTTCGGGCCGATGAAGCCAAAGATCTCCCCGTGACCCACCTCGAAGCTCACGTCACGCAGGACGTCGAGCTTGCCGAAGCGATGCCACAGATGGCGCACGCGAATCGCAGGCGCGCTCGTGTGGTCGAGCCACGAGGGCGGGCTCGCGCTGGTCGGCCCTTGGCTTTGCGGAGCGGACTCGGGAGATTGGCTCATGGTTTGCTCACCACGCGAAGAAGCATGCGGTCACTCTCCACGGAAAGTCCGTTGTCGCTCTTTGCGCGTTCGCCACCTTCGACTTCCGCGAGCACGACGACCTGATCGTCGGGCCACCAATCGATGGCATCGCCTGCGACCGTCGTGATGGGTGACCATGTCTTGGTCAGGGCCTCGCCCTCTTTGGTCGACAACATCGACGAGATCGTGGCGGGATCGAAGGGATGAATCGTCATCGACCCCGCGCTCGCCGTGCGCCTCGCGAGCGCGCTCTGAACGAGCTTGCCGGTCGCGGGGCTCACCTTGTCGCCGTTCTTGATCGACTCGAGCCATCGTATGCCGTCGCCGGGAACGTAGACGAGCACGCCGAGAAGCGTCGCCCCCGTATCGTTCTTGATGTCGGTGGTCGTCGCGGCGACGCCAGCGCCCGCTGCGGCGGTGGTCGTGATCGTGACACCGCCCTTCAGGTCGATGAAGCCATTCTCGCGGACGACCAACGTTTGCCACGGCAGTGACGTGATGTTCTCGAGCGAAAAGCCATCACGGTCGACGCGAACGAGAGCCTTGTCGTCCATGATCGAGTCCGAGCTGAGGACGTCGAGGACCGACGTGCGATCTGTCGCCCCAATGGAGAGGGCTCGCGTCTCGCTCGTGTAGAAACCACGGAAGCGCGTGATGGACGCGCGCGTCGATCCCGAGCCCGTTTCCACGAACGCGAGATGGCGCGTGCGCCCGCGCCACCCTTTGATCCCGAGGCCTACGAGCACGATCGCGCCGAACGCAGCCGCGCTGAACATGGGCGCGAGCACGAGCGGGCGAAGAGGCTTTCCACGGTTCTTCGCGCGAAGGAAATTCACCGGCCCGACGAAGACCGAATAGAGCACGAGGAGAATCGCCGCGAAGCCCAGCGCTGGCCTGAAGTTCTCGTTCGGATCGAGCGCGCGCCTCACTTCGTCGGTGCGCCCGGGTCCGTAGCCGTAGTAAGCAATGGTCGCGTTGCGCGGGTTGGCACCGGCGGGGAAGATGACGGCCGCGCGACGGTCCCACGCGCGGTCGATGAGCTCGACCACGCGGCTCTGAACCCAAACGTCGTCGACCATCGGCGACTCGGTCGGATCGAACGCGAGGAGATGGACCTCGCCCCGACCGTAACGGGCACTCGCGCCGTAGTTGCTCGGCTGGAGGCTGCCGCCGGAGAATCCAACGAGCTTGTCCTTCACCGCCGTCGCGATACCGCTCGTCGGCTTTCCCGTGAGTGGGCTCGTCCGAATGAATTGGAATCCCGTGTCAGCTCCATCGTTCGGCGCCGGACCGAAGCGGATGCCGCCGAACGTGCCCAGTCCACCACCACCTCCTGCGGTCACGGGCTTCGGGACTGCGAGAATCGAGTCGAGGGCGGGATTCGGCGGCGCGCTCACCACACCCGTCCCAAGCATCCGCGTGAGCTCGGCGCCGTGGAGGTCCTCGGGTCGAGCGACGACGATGGCGATCGTCCCGCCTCCGGCGACCCAGTCCATCAGTGCGTCCTTCGGCTCGGGCTCGATCCGCGCGAGCATGTCCGAATGCACGAGCACGGCCGTGATGCCGGAGTACGAGGCGGCCCGCGTCGGCAGGATCGGGTCGCCCGTGGTGCGATCGAATGCCGGCGTGGCGACGGCGATCGTCATCGCCGCGGTCGTCGCCGGCGCGTAGGCATAATAGCTGTACGTCGGCGTCATCGAGTACGTCACGGTCGCGGGCCAACCCCGCAACGGGATCGCGAGACGCGTCGGGTTGTCGATGTCCACGAGCGTGGGCTGCACGGCCATGTTCGGCGTCACCGGCATCGCAACGATCTCGGCATTGTGATCATCCGTGACGCGCAGCGTGAGCTGCGGCACCTGATCATTGCGCGCGCGCATGGGCAGGCGAACGGTCGCGGAATGGCCCGCCGTCACGGCAAACGGAGCTTTGGAAACGAAGCTGTCGCGATCGACGGTCGATACGTGCGAGCGCAGCTCGACGGTGCCTTTTTGCGCAGTCGCAGTCGGGTTGTCGAGCGTGACCACGAAATCCTGCCAACCGAAACCCACCGCCGCTTCGTTGCCGAAGATGGGCTGAACGCGAACGGCCAGCGGAGGCGCGGTGGGTGGTTTCGTCGCGCCACTCGCCGAGGCCGAAGCCGAAGCGATTGGTTCCGCGTCCTTCGCTCGTGCCTCGCCCTGGACGAGGGCGGCAGCGAGGGCACCGCCGAGCATCAATCCACCCAGCGCTCCGGCGCTCCGCGCCGACAACGTCATGCTTGCGCCTTTTGTTCCGCACTCACCTGGGGGGGCCTGGTCGGGACGGCGGCGAGGAGCGCGTCGATCACCTGGTCGGTGGTCACGCCGTCCGCCTCGCCTTCGAACGAGCGAATGATGCGGTGCCGAAGGGCCGGCTTCGCCACCTTCTGCACGTCGTTGAACGATACGTTCGGACGTCCTTCACAGAGCGCCACGGCCTTGGCCGCCAGCACGAGGGACTGCGCGCCTCGCACGGCTGCACCGTAGCGCACGCCCTTCTTCACGACTTCGGGCGCGTCCTTGGCGCTTGGATCGCTCGCACGCGTGAGACGCGCGGCGTAGCGCACGACGGGCTCCGCGATCGCGACGTCACGACACAGCGCGCGAAGCTGCAGCACGCTCTCGCGCGACATCACCCGTGGCGGAGCCGATTGCTCGCGACCCGTCGTTCGCGTGAGCACGTCACACAGCTCGTCCTCGCTCGGTTGCGGCACGATGACCTTGAGCAAGAACCGATCGAGCTGGGCCTCGGGCAGCGGATACGTCCCCTCCATCTCGATCGGGTTCTCGGTCGCCAGCACGAAGAACGGCTCCTCGAGCACGTGACGCGTGCCCGCGATGGTGACAGCGTGCTCGGCCATTGCTTCGAGCAAGGCGCTCTGCGTCTTCGGCGTGGCGCGATTGATTTCATCCGCGAGCACGATCTGGCCGAAGATGGGGCCTTTCTGCACCGCGAACATCGACCCGGCTGCGCGTTGCGTCGGGTCCATCACGAGCACGTTCGTGCCGACGACGTCGCTTGGCATCAGATCGGGCGTGAATTGAATGCGCGAAAATTTGAGGTCGAGGCACTGCGACAGCGTGCGCACGAGCAGGGTCTTGCCGAGCCCGGGAGCGCCCTCGAGCAAGATGTGGCCGCCTGACACGAGGCCCCACATCACCTGATCGACAACGGCGCTCTGACCGATGATCACGTGACCAATCGCGTCGCGCAGCGACGCCACGGCACCGGCAGCTTGGCTCAAGACAGCATCGTGACTCTGGCTCATGTTTTCTCCGTGGGCGCAGCGGTGGTCTTGTTAAGGCTGGAAGTACTGCCTGACTTGCTCGCGATACTCCTGCGGCACGTCGCTTCGCTCGACGCCGTCGACCTCGCTTGGGCCCACCACTTTCAAATCGCCCGAGCCTCGCACGTTCGCGGTCCCGCCTGCACGACCTTGTGCAGTCGTCGTGATCGAGCCGGGCATCCCCTGGGCCTTGTTGATGTGGCCGTGGGCGCGCGCCTTCAGCGTGTCGGCGTCGACGGTGTTGGTCGCGCCAGCGTGGTTGCCAGTGCCGACGTCGTGGCCTCCTGGACCGCCTGACTGACCGTTCTGCGCGTTGCCGCTGCTGCCAGCCCCCTGCTGATTTCCTTGCGACCCAAGTCCGAGACCTTGCCCTTGGCCTTGACCCTGGCCTTGTTGACCTTGTCCTTGCCCTTGTCCCTGCTGCCCTTGCTGGCCTTGTCCCTGACCCTGCTGGCCCTGACCCTGTTGGCCTTGCTGGCCCTGCTGGCCCTGCTGGCCTTGTTGACCCTCGCCTTGCTGGTCGCCTTCGCCTTGCTGTCCTTTTTGTTTGCCGATGTCCTTCTCGGTGCCATCGGCGCCGCCTTGCGCGTCGTCGAGGCCCTTCTGGCGTTTCGACTCTTTGGGCTCGTCGTCGTCTTTGGCCATGTCCTTCAGCTCGTCGTCGAGCTTCTTCTGGCCCTCGGGAGTGGACAGTTGATCGGCCAGGTCCTTGAGGTCTTCCGGGTTGCTTTGACCTCCGCCCTTCTTCGCCTCGTCGCGCAGTCGATCCGCGAGGCGCTTCTTTTCCTCGGGCGTGAGCTTGTCCATCGCCTTGCCCATCGCGTCCGACAGCTTCTTCGCCGCATCGTCGGTGCCCTTGCGATCCAGCGCTTCGCTCTGGCTTTGGACGCCGTCGTTCTTGATCCCTTCTTGCTTCATCGCGTCGGCGAGATCCCGTAGGCCCTGGGCGCGCTTCTCGCGCTTCTCCATCGCTTTCTTTTCGTCCTCGAGCGCCTTGGCGACATCGGGCGCGCCGTTTTTCTTCGCGGCGTCGGCGGCATCTTGCATCGACTTCTTCGCGAGGTCGCGGTCTTGCTTTTCGCGCGAGTTGGCGAGCTTCTCCATGTCGGCGTCCATCGACTCGAGATCGTGGTCGCCGAGTGCCTTCGCCGCTTGCTTCGTCTGGTCGTTCTCTTCGAGCTTGGAGACTGCGCTCTCGAGGCCAGCGCGCTGCTCACCATCACCGAGCGTCAGGCGCTCGGCTGCGATCTGCTCCTTGAGCTTGGCGATGCGGTCCTGCGCTTCACGCTTCTCGAGGCCCTTGTTCAGATCTTCCTTCAGCTTCTCGGCGTCGCGCGCGATCTTCTCGAGGCGCTCGCGCTGCGCCTCGTCACGCGGGTCGAGCTGCGCCAGCTTGATGACCTTCTCGAGGCCGTCGACTTGCGCGAGCTGAATCTTCGTCGTGCCTGGGTCCGTGGCGACGATGGGTGCAGGCGGAAGGGGCGCACGTGTGATGTAGCCCACTCCCGCAAGGCCGAGCGGTAAGAGCAGGTGGACGGGCCTCAGCCAAGTCGGTCGCGCCTGTTTGCGGCTCGCTCTCCCCAAGGCGCTCGTCGCGGACTGAAGCACGACAGCCCGCATCGCAGGATCTGTGTCGTCAGACGGCGCGTCGAGCTCCACTGCGGTCGCGATGGCCTCGTCGCTCGCCAGCTCGCCGTCGAGGTAGAGCGCTACCGTCTCGTCGTTCCACCGCCTGCGATACGCAACGGTCGCTCCGGCGATGAGTCCGCCAACGACGGTGAGCGCCGCATACGGACGGAGCGTTCCGTGCCGCATCTTCCACGCGATGCCCGCGGGGACGAGGGCGAGGATAGCCCCGAGCGCAGCGCCGGTGAGCATGTGGCGGAGCGCGAGTCGTCTGCGGACGCGCGATGCCCAGCGGTTGAAGAGGGGCTCGAAGCTCTGATCTTTTGCCATGCCGTCTTTCGGGGATTGTCGCCGGCTCGATGACCTAGCGCCACCTCGTTTGTACGGTCGAAGCACCGCGTTTGTTCTCTCCATCGCATGGATCGTCCGACCCCCTCACTCGACGGGAACGGCGGTGCTTCGCGTCATCCACCAAGCGATCTCCAACACTTAGACCATGGACCGACTCGTGCACTAATCGGGGGTGGAGGACGCCCGTGCTGCCTTTTCACAAACGATCACGAAGCAGCATCGAGATTGGCACGGACGAGCTCGAGGCCATCGAGCTCCCGGTCGTGCGTCCGCCATCCGTGAGGCCTCGCGCCTCCGGAGCGATGGAAAGGCCTCGCGCCTCCGGAGCGATGGAAAGGCCTCGCGCCTCCGGAGCGATGGAAAGGCCTCGCGCCTCCGGAGCGACGGAAAGGCCTTTACTTCGATCGTATTCGTACAGCGGGGACGACGAGATGACGGTGGTTCGTCGGAGCTCGCCGCCACCCCCACGCTACCCCGTGAGCATGCCCCCCATTCCGCGTCACGTGGCCCCACCGCGCTTTGACGAAGACGAGCCGACGACGCTCCTCTTGAGCTCGTCGCGTCCGCTCTTGTCGATGAGCTCACACAACGTCATCGTCGCAGCGGACTCTCGACCCCCGCCGCCTCCGGCATCTCGTCTACAGCTCGACGAGGCGCCGCAATCATCACCCGCAGTCGACGCCTCGGCATCGGGCGCTCTGCGCGATCTGAGCATGACCTCGTCGCTCAGCGGTTCGACCGACATTCGTCGGATGCGGGGACCCGCGTGGGGTGTCGGTCTCGTCGCCGTGGGTGTCTTTGCGGGGCTCGTGGTGGCGTTCGTGGCGCGCGGCGATGGACTCGCTGCAGCCGCCGCGCTCGTCGATCCCTCGCACGGCGTGAGCGCCGACGTCGTGAGCGCCGTGCCCGTACACCAGGCACCGACGGTCATGGCGCAAGGCCTGTCGCGGCCTCCGAGCGACCGTGAAGGCGCCGTCGTTCAACCGCTGCCGACCAAGCTTGCCGCCCCGTCGTGCAACGCCGACGCTGTCGTGCCGGTGGCTGTCGCGAAAGTCGAAGCGCCCACACCGCACGAACCTGTCGTGACTTACGTTGCACCGGTCGCGCCGCGTGCGATTGCGGTCCGTCACGTAGAGGCGCCCCGCGAACCGACCCAAGTGGCCGTCGTGCCTCCTCCTGTGACGAAACCCATCAAAGTCGCTCGCCGTGCGGGCAACGAAGTGGAGAGCGCAAGCGCTGCCGACGCGCTCGCCAAGGCGCAGCTCGAAGCCGCCCTCAGCCGCTGAGTGCCCTCCGGTCGACTGGGCCATCGAGGGGTGGCCGCTGCATCATCCCGAGCGCCGCGACGCGTGCGTGGGGCGGACCGACCGCACGTGCGATGTCGAGCGCGTCACTGCCGACCGTGATCACGAAGCGGGCATCGCGACCGAGCACCCGAGGCAGCTCTCGTGCGGTCGCGATGGATCGCACCTGAACGTGTCGTCCGCTTGGCGGATAGCTTGCGGCGTGGAGGACTCCGACGGCGCACGAGGTCCCGCGATGAAGCACACCTGCGTACTCCGTCGTCGAGGCCCACCGCGCGAAGTCTTGTGCCTCGCCTCGTTCGAGCACCCCACGCGGGATGCTCTTCGCACGCTCCTCTAAGGCATCGAACAGGAGCTGCGCGAATGGAGCCGCATCGCCCACGACGAATACGACCTTGGGGCTCAGACATCCCCGTTGATCGAATGGGACGATGTCGTCGACGAGCGCGAGGGCCGCGCCCGCCAGGTCTCGCGTGACGAGCGCGATGCCCATCCCGGGACCATGGCCGCGCACGGCCACCTGAGGTGCGCTCCCGCGAACGCGCGCGATGGTGTCGCTTCTGCCATAGACGTGGATCTCGCCCTCGTGCACGTCTTCGGGCTGCTTGTCGGGGGTGAGCGATACGCGGGGATCGGCGAGCTCACGCACGAGCGCTCTTGCGAAGTGCGGCTCCCGTCGTGAGGGCCGCACGGTCACGCGATCACTTGCGGCAAGCCCGAGAGCGATGGCGCGGAGTGGTGCGACGAATACGCTCGCCGACAAGATCACGTGGACCTGGGGCGCTTCCGTGACGCTCGCGATGAGTGCGTCGAGCTCCGCGTCTTCGGCATCGACCTCGAGGTGACGCGTAAGCCCGAGCAGGACGTTCTCGCGAGACAACCCGGTCGACGCGACGAGCTCATGCACGATCGACGCGTCACGCGCGACGCGCGCCGCAGCATCGAGGAGGCAGCGAATCGCGGCTCGCTTGCGAGCCACGGGGTTCATTGCAGCGGATTGCACGAGGCCACGGTGCCCTCTTCCGTCGCGATGGGGTTGCACGTCTCGAGGCCGAGCGCCGTGCAATCGACCACGAGAGAGCGCCCGCGGATGCACGCGACGAGGCTCCCACCGTCGCCGTCGCAGGTGTCTCCGGTGCAACCACCGTCGACGTAGCACGCGTCCGATGGGACCGTGCCCGGTGCGCCCCCCTCGATTGGATTGCACGTTCCAGAACCGCTGATGGCCGTGCAGTCGATCGTCTCCTTCTGCCCGGTCACGCTCCCGATGGCTTGCACGTTGCCCGGCGTGCACGTCACGTCGTTCGACGCGGGTAGCGACGTCGTGCTTTCGGGCGAGCACGCAGGTGACGCTCCCGCGAACGTGCACATGGCGCCACCAAACTGCGTGCAGTCAACGCCGTGGTCGATGCCCGCGTCGTCGCAGACGCTCAGCGAGTTCATGTCGCAACCCGCGGAGGTCGTGCACGTGTGCCCATACGGCCCCACGCACAACGCGCCGTGGTTGCTCGCGTCTCGGTCGAGCGAATCGCACGTTTGACCGTGCATCGCGCAGTTCTCGCCGGGCGCTGGCTCGGTTCCCGCGTCGGTGACCGTCGGAGCCACGCAGTCGAAGCGCGTGTCCGGGTTCTGAGGCCCCTGTGTGCAGCCGATGTACCCACCGCTCGTGCAGCCTGCGATGCCGTCGGGCATCACACACGCGGCGACGTCCCTGCACGTCGTGACGGCCTGCATGCATCGCCAGAACGCGAGGGCTTTCGCTTTTGGTTGACGATTTGGGTTGGCGACGCAGTCGAAGGCGAGGATGGCGTCGACCATGCACGCGCCCGTGGCGTTCTGTCCGACGGGGTGCTCGCAGGCCGAAAGCCACGCGCACGCCCGGAGCGCCATCGATTGCGCGACGCCCGCGTCAGCAGCGCAGAGCGTCGGCACCGCACCATCGCAGCCGGGGGCGCTCGCGTCGAGATCGCAGAGGGTCGGTGCGTTGGTGGAATGAAAGAGATCCACGCATGCAATCGCCGAAACAATCACGAGGCCGAAGCTTGCCATGAGCCAAGCGCGCTTCTCCATTCAGAAGCTCCCGGAGACAGCCAACCCGCCTGGTCGAAGCTCGATTCGCGCGGTTGGGGCCGAAGTAACGCGCGCGGGAGTTGACGGCTTGACCCACAACACGATGGCGAGCGTCGTGAGTCCGGCCGCGCCGATGAAGCTCCCGAGCGCGACCGCGTCCCACGTTCGCACCGGAGTCTTGAGGCCATCGCAGCTCGTCATGGATGCGCATTGTGCGAAGAGGGTGCTCTGGGCATCACCTGCAGCCACGAATGCACCGATTCCAAAGCCGAGCGCGGCTGCAGCGGAAACCGTGCTGACGATCGCACCCCATTTCGGACCGCCGGAGGTCTCTGTCGAGGGTGGAGGTTTCTGAATGGCTGGCTCGGTTTCATGGGTTGCCACCGGTGGCGCATCGACCCATTTCACCACGGTGGTCTGCGCCTCGCGCTCGCTCATCTGCACTTCGGTCGTGAATGGACGTTTGCCGGTGGCGATTGCTCGTACGTGATGCAAGCCGGGCTCGACGGGCATGGTGATGCCGTAGAGACCAGCGGCAATCTCTTTCCCGTCCAGCTCGACTACGACTCCTGCCGCCGTGGGTACGTCGATCGTGAGCGTCGGCACGCGGATGCGAAGCGCGCGCAGAGGCTCGGCGACGGCGTCGATCACGTCCTTGTTGTTCTGCTCGTGGGCCTGTTCGTCGGCCGCCACGTAATCGGCGAGCGCCGCGACGAGCTGGTTGAGCTTCTCTTCGCACAGCGCGATGTGGAAGCGAATGCCGGGTGTGATTTTGACGCTCGCGGCGCGCCGCAGCTTGTCGAGCGCTTCGGACCAGCGGCCGGCGTCCTCGTCGGCCTCGGCCTTCGCGAAGAGATCGCGCGCCGCCTGGAGCGTCGTGGGCGTCGGATCCGCGAGGGCGCTCCGCGAGGCTGCGAGCGCCAGCGCGAACGCGAGCAAGACCCCATGCCGCATCCTCCTCTTGTACCATCGAATGATGATCGTACGGACGCCGAACGAATTGCGTGCAGCCTGCAACGACGCGAGGAAAGCGGGCAAACGCGTCGGCTTCGTCCCCACGATGGGCGCGCTCCACGAGGGTCATCTCGCGCTCGTGCGCTCCGCGAGGGAGCGGGCCGACTTCGTCGTCGTATCCATTTTCGTGAACCCCACGCAGTTCGGGCCGAACGAGGACTTCTCGCGCTACCCGCGCGATCTCGAGGGTGACAGCGCAAAGCTCGCCCCGCTTGGTGTCGCCGCCATCTTCGCGCCGGAGCCTGCTGCGATGTACGTGCCGAACGAAGAGACGCGCGTTCGGGTCGGCGCCCTCGCCGAGACGCTGTGCGGTCCACTGCGCCCTGGCCATTTCGAGGGCGTGGCCACGGTGGTCGCCAAGCTCTTCGCGCTCGTGGGGTCGAGCGTCGCAGTTTTCGGCAGGAAGGACTATCAACAGCTCGCCATCATCAAACGGATGGTCGCGGATCTCTTCATGCCCATCGACGTCGTCGCCCACCCCATCGTCCGCGAGCCCGACGGGCTCGCGATGAGCTCGCGCAACGCCTACTTGAGCGTCGAAGATCGCGCGCGTGCGCTTTGCTTGTCACGGGCTCTCACAGAGGCGACCGCAGCGTATCGAGCGGGAGAGCGCGACGCGAAGAAGCTCGAAGCGACTGCACGCGCCGAGGTCGCGCGAGGTGCGGATTCGATCGACTACGTGAGCGTCGTCCACCCCGATACGCTCGCAGCATTCTCGGCGAGCATCGACGCGGGAGCGCTCGTTGCGATCGCGTGTCGTGTCGGCAAGACGCGTCTGATCGACAACACCGTGCTCGGCTCGGAAGCCGTACCAAGGAGCCTCTCATGACCGCGGGTCGCTTCATCGTTCTCGAAGGCGTCGACGGATCAGGCACCACCACTCAATGCACGCTGCTCGCGGGTCGCTTGCGCAAGGACGGCGCGCAAGTCCGCACGACGCGGGAGCCGAGCGACGGTCCCGTGGGCGCCATCATTCGGCAGATCCTCACGGGCCGCGTGGTCGGTGCTGGCGGCCGCGCGCCAGCGTGGACGACGATGGCGCTGCTCTTTGCCGCCGACCGCGTGGATCACGTCGACTCAGAGATCGAGCCCTTCCTCGCGACCGGCGGCGTCGTCATCTCGGATCGCTACGACGCATCCAGCCTTGGCTATCAGAGCGTGAGCAGCGGGCGCGGTGGCGAAGGCGCCGTCGAGTGGATTCGCACGCTCAACAAGCAGGCGCGCCGGCCCGATCTCACCATCGTGCTCGACGTATCATCCGAGACCGCTGCCACCAGGCGGGCCGGTCGTGGCGACGCGGCTCAGCTCTATGATCAGAACGAGCTCCAACGGGCGCTGTGTGCCTTTTACAAGGACTTGAAGCGCCACATGCCCGACGACCGGGTCGTCATCGTCGATGGATCGGGTGCCGTCTCGGCAGTCGCCGACCTCGTTCACCAGGCCTACACGTCGGCCTTCCACTAATAAAATTGCGCCGAAAAGTTGCACACGCGGCCATCCTTGGGCAGCTTTGCCATATGCTCCGTGCAACACCCTTCGCGCTGGTTGTCGTGTCCTTGCTCGGGTGCGCCTCTGCGCTCCCGCCACCAGCGAAAACGCCTGTCGAGCCGTCGGTCGCGAACATGAACGCGGGGGAAACGTTGCCCCCGGCATCAGGGACGCTGCGCCGATCGGAAGTGCGCCGTGTCATGTCCGACGGCCTCGGCATGTTCTTGCAGCGGGTGACCTTCGATGTGGAGCACCCCGTCTTTCGCGACAACCGCTTCGTCGGCTTTCGCATCAGCGAGCTGAACGGCGATGGTTGGAGCGGCATCGAGCTGAAGCCCGGTGACGTCGTCACGGCGGTCAATGGCTTCGCCATCGAGAGGCCCGAGCAGGCGGAGCAGGCGTTCCTCTCGCTCGCGGTGGCGAGCGAGCTGCGCGTCGATTACGAGCGTGACGGCGAGCCCCATTCGATGCGGCTCAACATCACCGACGACTAAGGCTGCTCGTGCGAGACCCTCACGAGCGCGAGCTGGAAGAGGTCGAGCGCGCGCTCTCGGTGCTCGGAGGCAGGCACCCCGACCAGGTGCGTGCCGAACGCGAGGCCGCACAGGCGGTAGTCCGCCGGCAGAAAGAACACGAGTCGGCCGTCGCACTCGAGCGGAGGCGCGCGAGCAAGCGACTCATCGTCGTGGTTCTCGGGCTGGTGGTCGTCTCTGGGGTTGCATGGTTCGGCTACTCGTCCCACGCGGCCCGCAAGGCCCTCGACGCCGAAGTCGAGCCACAAGTTGCACGCTATGTCGGGCTCGGGTTCGACGCCTTGCCACGCGGCATGTTCGCTCCCCAAGAACGAGGAGAGGTCACGACCGTCGCGGGGGATTGCTACGTTTTCGTCGCCGCGCGCAACGCCGAGATGCACATCGAGCGCCCGACGGGTGCGGCTGACGCGAAGAGCGAGGCGCTCGCGTGCACGTGCGCGACCGAGAGCGTGGTCGTGACGACTCACGGCGCGCCCGTTCGCGTGCTCCACATCGCCGGAGGCGTTCTCGGTGGGACGCGCGCGCTCGCCTACCATTTCCCGAAGCATACCCCGAGCGTGCTTCCCGGGGACGACGCGTGCGCGGACGACGCGCTCGCCGCGTTCGCGCACGACAAACGCTACGGCTCGCAGGAGTCGAACGGCGAGTGGCTCACATCTCATCCATCGCTCGTGTCCGACGGGTTCAAGACGCTCGCGAGCGCACCACGCGAGCTTCCATTCGTCTTCGTCGAGGCGGCTGCGTCTCGCTGCTTCATCGCGGCGTCGCCTCCGGGCGGTGGCGAGACGACGCTCCTCGCGCTGCCCGCGACCGAGCTTCAGAAGGCGTTTCATGGCACTGACGCGTTGGCGTGGTGTGCCGCGAAGCCAACCACGTTCATCGTGGAGCACGCCCACGCCCCAACCGGGCGCACCACGGTCGTGTCGGTCCCATCGGCGCGCATTGGAGGCGTGCTGGGTTTGGCGGAAGCCGCCGCACGCGCAAACGTCAGCGTCACGAGCTGGGTACGCGATGACGAACGTGGTGCGCTCGCGTGCGACACGCTCGCCGCAAGCGTCGTTCCCGACCCTACGGTGATGGGATCCCCAACCATCGATGCGAAGGACGCGCGTGTCCTCTCGTTCTCGGGGGTGGGCTTCGCGACGAGCGATCTCGACTTTCGCTGTGCTCCAGGCCTCGAGAAGCCCGACGCGCTTTGCGTCCAGCAGCACGCGCTCGTGTGGCGGGCACCGCCAGCGACCGTGCCTTGCGGCGCCGCCTTTGGCCCGCTGCCCTATTGGATGGGGGTGTTCGCTGATCTGCGCGACGCACGGGTGCTCGACGTCGAGCTGTCGCTCTTGGCGCTCTCGCGTCAGCTGACCGCAATCGGATTCTTCCCGGGCGTGATCGAGGGCATCACCGAGAAAGCCGACACGGTGGAGATCTTGGGCCGAAGCGGTGACGACGCCATTGTCGCGGTGGGGCTATGGCCCGCACCCCCGTTCGCCGTTCCCTACACCGATGGGCCGCGCTGGACGCTCGACGATGCTCCTCGCGTCATCGCCGTCTCGCCCGGGGCGCGCATTTCGCTGCACCTCCCAGCCGGATTGAGCGCGCCACAACCCAGCACGCGGCGCACGGTCGTCTTTCGGCACGTCTTCCCGTCACTTAGGTGATCTGGGATTTACAGAGGTTACGCCGGCGAGCTACGTTACGGCCGGGTTTCTGCGAACGCATGAATATGAATAAGGCCTGGCTCGTCGTGCTCGGCGTCGTGGGCATCGCAACCTCCGGACTTGCTGGACAAGTCCGCGGGAAGATTGCGGGCGCGGAGAAGCTCATCCCCGAGATCTACACGGAGATGGCTCGGGCGGGAGAGCACCACTACACCTGGCGCGAGCCCTCGCCGACGGTCAAGCCCGAATTCCGCGTCCTCAGCGCGAATCCCTCACGTGACATCTGCATCGCAGCCATCTCCACGACGGCGGCGCTTCCGCACGATGCGATTCAGATTACCGTGACGGGGGGCCACACCATCCCCACCACCATCGCAGTATCACCACAGACGAAGCTCCTCTTCGTCAACCACGACCCCTTTCCGCATCGCCTCTACCTCGTCGGCAGCGACACGTTCAAAGAGGCCGAGACGACGCCAGGTGGCTCCCGCGAATGGGCGGCACCCGGTGTCGGCCGTTACGAGTTCCGCGACCGTCTTTCACCGACGGTGCGCTTCTTCGCCGTGGTCGACCCAGGGGTCGTTGAGGTCGTCTACCCAGGTCACAACGGCACGTTTGGCTTTCGTGAGCTCGCGCCCGGCGACTACTTCTTGAAGGCGTTCTTCAACGGCAAGCAGGTGGGCAGGCCCGTACAAGCCATCGCGACGCGTGGGAGCATCGAGCTGAAAGAGCCTCTGACGCTCGAGATGACCCCATGATGCTGCTGTCGCGTTTCTGGTACGCGATCCTCGCAGTGCTCGCGGGGTTCGCGGTCTATTCGCTGATGCTCGCCGTCGGCCAATACAACCGCGTCAGCGTCAAGGGGACGGACGAGGCGCTCGCGGCCGACAGCAACGTCGTCCGGTGGGACATCCAGATCGATTCGCGCCGCCGCATCGACGCGCTCCTCGTTCTGTCGCTCGACAAGTCGATCCAGGACAGCCTCGTCGCGACGCTCGACAAGGACAAGATCCCCCAAAAGTCACGCGACGACGCGCACAAGGCACTCGCAGCGTTGCAGGAGAAGATCCCAGCGCAGTGGCGCCCCGATGCGACGTTCGTCGTCGACCGGGATGGCCGCGTGGTCGCCGAGCTCGGGTATCCGGCAGCCGACAAGTACGACGACTTCGACCTCGGCGGGTATTCGTCGGTCAACGACGCCATCCACGGGTGGCTGCGCGACGACACGTGGGTATGGGGCGGCCAAGTCTACCTCGTGGCAGCGCGGCCCGTGGAGCGCGATGAGTCCACGCCTCCGGTCGGCGCCGTGGTCGGCCTCCGCGCGATGGATCGCAAGTACGCGATGGACGTCGTGAAGGACACGCAGACGAACGTCGTCTTCTATGCCCAAGGTCAGAAGGTCGCTGCGGCGGGCGTCGCGGCCACACCGACCTGCCCGACCTGCGCCTTCGATGAGACGATCTTCGATCAGGTCGCCCCCGAGCTGCCCAAGCTCGACGCGGACGCGACGTACAAGGAGAAGGGTCACACCGAGATCCGTACGTTGCCGGGCAACGTCGGTGTCGTCTTCTCGAAGCTCGACGGGGACGCCTTCGAGCTCGGCGCGGGCTACGCCGTCATGCGGACCCGCTCGACCATTCAAGGCGGCGCCACCACCTTCCTCGCCAACGCCGACGACACCGACAAGAAGAACGTCAGCTGGCCGCCGCTCATCGCCATCGTGTTCGCAGGGCTCGTGTTTGGTGTGCTCCTCACGTTCGTCGAGCACGATCGTCCGCTCGCCAAGATGCGGCAGCAGGCGACGAAGCTGAGGAAGGGCGAGATCGATCTCTTGCAGCTTGCAGCCCTGAGCGGTGCCCTGCGCGACGTGGGCAACGAGATCAACGCGGGGATCGAACGGGTCGCGGAGAAGGGCGGGGGAGCGCCTCGCAAGCCGGCCGATCTCGAAGCCATCTTGGGGCCGACACCGGCCGAGCCGGCGATGAGCGCGTTTGCGTTTCCGTTGGCTGAGCCACCGTCGGCCGTGCGGCAGTCGAACCCGGTCCCACCCCCCGCGTCAAACCCGAAGCCCATTGCGATGGGGCCACACAACAACACGCCGCCTGTGGCGCCAGTCTCCTCGCCATCGATGAAGGCGGTCGTGAAGCCGCAGAACCCCGCGATGCCCAACATCGTCGCTCCGCCGATGCAAGGGCTGCAGCAGCCGACGACGAGCCCGACGACCGTCATGGTCCGCCCAACCGCCGATGGGCCCTCGGCCAATCCTCAGGCCCATGCGGCTCCGCCGCGACCCGTAGGGCCCGCAGCGCCGCTGACATCGACGGCGGCCACGGCCGTGGCTCCGCCTCCTCAACCTCACCGTCAGGAGGACGAAGAGGAGCGGACGATGGTGGCCTCGGTTCCTCAGGAGGTCCTCGCGCGTGCGAGCGGCGAGATGCAGAACCCGGACGAGGGCGAGTGGCCCACCGTCTACGAAGACTTCGTGAAGACGAAGAAGCAGTGCAACGAGCCCACCGAAGGTCTCACGCTCGAGAAGTTTCGCCTGACGCTCCGCAAGAACCGCGACGCGCTCGTCACGCGGCACAACTGCAAGCGCGTGAAGTTCACCGTCTACGTGAAGGACGGCCGAGCCTCGCTCAAGGCAACGCCGATCAAAGATTGAACCCATGCGCAAGGTAGCCACCACCGCGATTTTCCTGCTCGCTTCCGCACCTGCAGCGGCGAGCAACGTCACCGAGTTCCCCGACAACGGGTCCGAGCAGATGGGCCGCGGAGGGGCGTGGGTCGCCCGCGCCTCCGACCCGCTCGCGACCTTTTACAACCCTGCGGGGCTCGCGGGGCAGCCGACGAAGCTCACGATTCAGGTCAACCTCCCGTTCCAGCAGACGTGCTTCTCACGCGTGCAGGACCCGAACGACACGACGATCGACACGCTCTCGGGCGGCCCGGGGATGCCCTTCCCGAAGGTGTGCAACGACCTCGGCACGTTTCCGGTGCCTTCGATCGGCTTCACCCTCCGCGTCACGCCTCGGTTGGGGCTTGGCCTTCTGATCTTCGCGCCGAGCGGTGCTGCGGGCGGTGCGTGGCCTGAGTTTCTCGCGAACGGGAACGGTCAGCTCGTCCCTGCGCCCGAGCGTTACCTCGCGACTTACACGAACGCGTTCTTTCTCAACCCGACGCTCGGCGTGGGGTGGGAGCCGATCGACAGGTTGCGCATCGGCGCCGCGTTCGTCGGAGGCATCGCCAACGCTCAGTTCTCGGACGGCGCGATGAGCATCAACGGCACGAACGAGGATCCCCGCTCGAACGACATCAAGGCGCACCTCTCGACGGCGACCGTATTCGTTCCCGGCTTCACGCTTGGGGCAATCTGGAGCCCCACGCCGATGCTCGACGTCGCTGGGTGGTACAAGTTCAGCGCGCCCGTCGATGCCTCCGCCGACGTCACGACCTACGCCAACTATTACAACCTCTCGCAGACTCCCGTCGTCGGCAACTCGGCGCAGAAGGATTGCGGCACGGGCCAAACGTCATTCGACACGGTGTGCGTGCCGGGGGCGGGTCACGTCAAGCTTGCCGTACCGATGGAGGCCAAGCTCGGTGTGCGGCTCCACAAGCCCCGCCACTGGCTCAGCCCCGAAGCCGCCTCGGAGCACCGCCGCGATCCGATGGCTCAAGACATCTGGGACCTCGAGCTCGACCTCACGTGGGCAAACGACAGCGCGATGAACAACCTGAACATCACGTTCCCAAGCTCGCCTGCGCTGCCCGTCAACGGCATCCCGGGCGGCGTTGTCCCTCCCAACGCGAGCGTTCCTTTCAACTTCAACGACGTCATCGGCGTGCGTCTCGGCGGCGACTACAACGTCATTCCCAACCGCCTCGCCGTGCGCGCGGGGACGTTCTTCGAGAGCCAGGCTGCCTCGACCGATTCGAAGGGCAACGCCAACTACATGAACACCGACTTCGCAGCGGGAGCACGGGTTGGCCTTGCGCTCGGCGCAACCGTGCGCATCCCTCTGAAGAAGAACGCCTCGCCCACCGAGGGCGGTGCGCTCGAGCTCAGCGCTGGATACATGCACATGTTCGTCACCACCCTCACCAACAGCGTCAGCGCAACCGAAGGTGTCCACGCGCTCGCGGGGACGCCGTGCGAGACCGGCACCGTCGGGGCCAACGGGCTCTGCGCCAACAACATGCAGCCCTATCGCAGCACGTGGATCGCGAACCTCGGCACCATCACCAACGCGCTCGACGTCATCAACATCGGCGCCTCGTATCGCTTCTGAATCCTACCCATGACCGAAGCCCGCAACGTCATCATCATCGGCTCGGGGCCCGCGGGTCACACCGCCGCCATCTACGCCGCGCGCGCCAACCTCAAGCCGCTCATGTTCGAGGGGCTCGTCCGCGGGGGGATCCCCGGCGGGCAGCTCATGATCACGAACGACGTCGAGAACTATCCGGGGTTCCCGTCGAAGATCGCCGGGCCCGAGCTCATGAAGGCCTTTCGCGATCAGTCGATTCATCAAGGCGTCGAGGTGGTGGGCGAGGATTGTAACCGCGTCGACCTTTCGCAGCGGCCGTTCAAGGTGTGGACGGGCGACGATGACACGCTCCACACGTCGCACACGCTCATCATCGCGACGGGGGCGCAAGCGCGTTGGCTGGGGCTCGAGAGCGAGCACGCGCTGAAGGGTCGCGGCGTGTCGGCGTGCGCGGTGTGTGACGGCGCGTTCTTTCGCAACGAGGACGTGATGGTCGTCGGCGGCGGGGACACGGCGATGGAAGAGTCGATGTACCTGTCCGGCCTCGCGAGCTCGGTCACCCTCGTGCATCGGCGGGAGAGCTTCCGCGCGAGCAAGACGATGCAGGACCGGGTCTTCAACAACAAGAAGATCCGCGTCGTCACCAACGCGACCATCGACGAAGTGCTCGACGTGGGGCACGGCGAGGTCACGGGCGTGCGCGTGCGCGACGTGAAGACGGACAGCACCGACGTCATCCCCGTGAAGGGGTTCTTCGTGGCCATCGGGCACACGCCGAACACCGATCTCTTCAAGGGGTTTCTCGAGCTGCACGACAACGGGTACATCAAGACGAAGCCGGGCACGGCGCAAACGAGCGTGCCGGGAGTGTTTGCGTCGGGGGACGTACAGGACTTCGTCTATCGGCAAGCGGTGACGGCGGCGGGGACGGGATGCATGGCTGCGCTCGAGGCGGAGCGGTGGCTTGCGATGAACGCGCACTGAGCTCGCTGACAGCTGCGGCAAAAGCCACTTTTCGACGCATCTGCGGTACTCTCGCGGGCAGCGATGAGCGCGCAAGCCACACAAACGGCTGTCACGGAGCGGGAAGACCAGCTCGCGCGTGTGCCGTTCTTCGATGGGCTCACGCGTGAGTCGCTCACCCTCATCGCGCAGGTGACCAAGGAAGAGTCGCACGGGCTCGGCACCAAGATCTTTCAGTACGGTGACCCGGGCGACAAGCTCTTCATCATCCTCGAGGGGAAGGTCCGCATCTCGCGCGAGGTCGCGGGGATGGGGGAAGAGGCGCTCGCGGTGCTCGGGCCGGGGGAGGTCTTCGGGGAGATGGCGCTGCTCGATGACTCGCCGCGGTCGGCTGACGCGCGCGCCCACGAGCGCTGCCGCCTCCTCATCATCACGAAGGACGCCTTCGACGATCTCCTCTTTCTCCACAAGGACCTCGCGTACGAAGTCCTCTGGAGCTGCGTGCGCATGCTCTCCGGACGCCTGCGCGAGATGAACGACAAGCTGGCGTTCCTCTCGACGAGCAGCAAGTTCGAGTGAGATTTGCCCTCGTCCTCGCCATCGCGGCTTGCGGTGGCGCCATCGCGCCCACGAATCAGACCGCAACGCCTACGTCGAGGCCGAGCGCGAGCGCGACCTCCGCAAGTGGGAACCCAAGCGCGACGCTCACGAGCACGGCGCCCTTCGCGATGAAAGCCCCCACGGCCACCGCCCTCACGAGCGAGCTTGCCGCAATTGGGCTCGACCCCGCGAAGCTTCCGCCCCTCGCGAAGCTCGCACCCGATCAGCTTCGCAAGGTCATGCCGCTCTTCGCGAAGTCGCTCGGAGTGAAGTGCACGGCGTGTCACGTGTGGAACACCGATGGGCCACCGCCGAAGACCCCCCGTATGAACGTCGCCGAGCAGATGTGGAATCAATTCGTCCGCCGTCTCGAGCTGGCGGACGGTAGCCCGCTCTTTTGCGACTCGTGTCACCAAGGCTCGCTTCAAGTCCTCGACCGCCACGACCTAAACGCCCTCGCGACATGGATGAAGGAGAGCTTCGTCACCAAGCTCGCCCGCACCGACGAGAAGGAGCACGGGTGCGCGACGTGCCACGGCAATCCCATCCGTCCCCGGTTCATCGAGGGGTGGAAGCACCCCTGATTTTGAAGAGGCCGCCAAGACGCCAAGAGAGAAGATTGGGTCTGAACCCTTCTCGTCTTCTGACGTCTTGGCGTCTTGGCGGCTTTCTCTCAAATCCGCTCCCAGTGTAAAGCGTCGTGCCGAAGACCCGACACGTCGTGCCGAAGACCCGACACGTCGTGCCGAAGACCCGACACGTCGTGCCGAAGACCCG
>Ga0302325_10004698_pt1 | contig 31408 bp, 27 predicted proteins | sample Palsa_T0_2_FD_201948 | JGI IMG/M metagenome (GOLD analysis project Ga0302325, IMG submission 201948) | Peat permafrost microbial communities from Stordalen Mire near Abisko, Sweden - Palsa_T0_2 | ecosystem: Environmental > Terrestrial > Soil > Palsa > Peat permafrost | place: Sweden: Abisko... | reverse complement strand
TTCGCGCCATAAAGGGCAACGCCATCGACATTCCACTGCAGGATCAGGTGGATGCGCTGCAGGCGTTAGGCGCGCGCGTGCCGCAAATGGATATGTCGAGGGTGGGCGTGTTCGGCTGGTCATTTGGCGGCTATTTTTCGGCGATGGCCACGCTGCGCAGGCCCGATGTGTTTGCGGCGGGCATCGCGGGCGCGCCCGTTGTCGACTGGCAGGACTACGATACCTATTACACCGAGCGCTATATGGGCCTGCCGGACGCGAATGCGGAAGGGTACCGCCAGAGCAATGTGCTGACCTATGCGGATTTGCTGAGCCGGCCGCTGCTGATCGTGCAGGGCGTGACGGACGACAATGTCCACTTCGAGCACTCGATGAAGCTGACCTTGGCGCTGCTGAAGGCTGGCAAGCCTTACGATCTGCTCCTGCTACCGGGAACGCACATGCTGGCTGACGATCTTCTACGAGCGAAAGAAACCGAGAGACAGATGGATTTCTTCGCGGCGCATCTGGGTGGGCCGAAATAGGATGCGGCCATGTTGAAGATCCGCATCATTCCGTGTCTCGACGTGAAGGGCGGCCGCGTGGTCAAAGGCGTCAATTTCGTTGATCTGAAAGACGCGGGAGATCCTGTCGAGCAGGCGATGCTTTACGACAAGGCCGGGGCCGATGAGCTATGTTTCCTCGACATCGCAGCAAGCCACGAAAATCGCGGCATCCTGCTCGACGTCGTGCGCCGCACGGCGTCGGTCTGTTTCATGCCGCTGACGGTCGGCGGCGGCGTGCGGACCCTCGAGGACATCCGCGCGCTCCTGTTGGCCGGCGCCGACAAGGTTTCGGTCAATACCGAAGCGGTGCGCCGGCCGGAATTCGTGCACGAGGCGGCCGAGAAATTCGGTAGCCAATGCATCGTCGCTGCGATCGATGCGAAGCAGATATCGCGGGGCAAGTTCGAGGTCTTCACCCATGGCGGGCGCAACGCGACCGGCCTCGATGCCATCGCGCATGCGCAGAAGCTCGTGGAATTCGGTGCGGGCGAAATTCTGCTGACGTCGATGGACCGCGACGGCACGCGAGTGGGCTACGACCTTCCGCTGACCCGCGCGATCGCCGACGCCGTAACCGTGCCTGTCATCGCAAGCGGCGGGGTGGGGGCGCTGGATGATCTCGTGGCAGGCGTCAGGGAAGGCCATGCCAGCGCCGTTTTGGCTGCTTCGATCTTTCACTACGGAGAAGCGACCATCGCGCAAGCCAAGGAAAAGCTTAGAGATTCTGGTCTGCCAGTGCGTCTGGGTTAGCCCCGATTGCGGCCCCTGCGGATTCATGGATGATGCGGTTCAAGGGGTGCCTTAACCAAGGAACACCGCCCGAATATTACCCGGGCGTACGCCATGACTCAGCAATACGAACTGGAGCTGCTCGATGACGCCGAGGAGGCGCTCCATCGTGGACACAGGGCTGCATTCCGCCGTCGCGGTGGGATGCCCGCGGTCATCGACGTCGAGGCGACTGCTGCACCGGGCAAAAGAATTCGCCCCTCGAAGGCGCAGCCCGCGTTCCTGCCGAAGGGCTGCGTCGCGGAAGACGCGTTCCGGCTCACGCTCCTGCAATGCAAGTGGCATATCTCGGCGAACGTGCCAGCGGTCGTGGAAGCACGTGACGTCGAAGGCATGCATCAGATGCGCGTGGGATTTCGGCGCATGCGCGTCGCGTTTTCGTCCTTCGGTAGCGAGTTTCGTACGCCCACTTTCGAAACTTTGAGATTGCGCGCGAAGGCCATCGCCAACCGTCTCGCGCCGGCGCGCGATCTGGATGTGTTTGTCGATCAGCTGTTCGAACCCGCGGCGACGGCCAACGGCGCGCTCGAAGCGTTTTCTGTCTTGCGTTCGCGCGCGCAAGGCGCCCGGCGGCGCGCCTGGGACGAGGCTGTGTCGCAAATCACCGGACCGGCTTTCGCGGATTTCATGGCCGATCTCGGCGAAGCGCTCGATCGGCGCTCCTGGTACGAGGCGACACCAGGAGGCTCCCACGCATCAAGCCTGATCGTCGCGTTCGCCACGCCCGCCACAACGCTCGCCGATCGCATGCTCGCGTTGCGGCTGCGCCAGGCGAGAAAGCGTGCACGCCATCTCGAAGGGTTGTCCGATGCTGCGCGACATCGACTGCGCATCAAGCTCAAGAAGCTCCGATACACGGCCGAGTTTTTCGCACCGCTCTACAATAGGAAAGATGTCGAGCCGTTTCTCGTTCGATTGAGCCGTATGCAGGATATTCTCGGCGGACTGAACGACGTGGCGGTCGCGCGCAACACGCTTGAAAGCCTGGTCGATAAAGGCGACGCGGGGCTTCTCGCAACGCAGGCAGATCTCTCCTTTGCGGCCGGCATCGTTTATGGCTGGCATCTTGACCGCGCCGCGCGAAGTTGGGGCAATGCAGTCAAGCGCTGGAAGAAATTCGCGAAGACGGATCCGTTCTGGCATATCGAACCAGGCAAGTGATCGCTCACGCCTCGATCGCCGCCACCACCGGCACATGATCGGAGGGCTGCTGCCAACCGCGAATCTTGCGATGGATTTCCTGCGACGTGACGGCGCCCTTGAGGCCCTGGCCGACCCAGATATGATCGAGCCTGCGGCCGCGATCCGATTCTTCCCAATCCTGTGCGCGATAACTCCACCAGGAATAGATTTTCTTATCGTGTGACACGAATTCGCGCGTGACGTCCGTCCAGTCGAACGCAGCTTTCACTTCACCCAAGAGATTTGTTTCGACCGGCGTGTGACTTACCACGTCGAGAAGCTGCCTGTGGCTCCACACGTCGTGTTCGAACGGCGCCACGTTCAGATCGCCGACCAGAATTGTGCGCGAAGTCTTCTTGTCGCGGCGCTTGCCGAACATGGTCGCCATCTCGCCCAGAAAGCCGAGCTTGTGCGCGAATTTCTCGTTGAGCTTCGGGTCGGGGATGTCGCCCCCCGCCGGCACATAGAAATTGTGCAACTCAATCCCGTTTTCGAAGATCACCCCCATGTGTCGAGAATCGTCCTTGCCGCAGAAGCTTTGGGCTCCCGACTTGGCAAAGGGCAGGCGGGATACGATGGCCACCCCGTGATAGCCCTTCTGGCCGTTAATCGCCTGATGGACATAGCCGAGTTTCTTGAATGCTTCGGCCGGAAACAGGTCGTTGATGACCTTGGTTTCCTGCAGGCAAAGGACGTCCGGGCTCTCGGATTTGAGGAACTTGGCCACAAGGCCGATACGCAGTCTCACCGAGTTGATATTCCAGGTCGCAAGCTTCACGTTTTCGAATTCCTCCCATGCGTGTGACGCACATCACTGTGTCCGAATTGAAAAAAATGTGTAATAACAGAATGTTACCCATGACCACAGCGTGCATATGGAATACAAAATTCTGAATAATAATTATTTCATTCATTGAATTTGAATTTGGACATCCTTATAACGTCTCTATCGAAGCCGGAATTGCCGGCGGGAAATTCGGAACGGCCAAGGGTTTCCCCCAAACCCCGGCCAACGCAAGGAGAGGCAGTCATGACCCAGTTTTCTATCCCCACGGTGCGCCGTGAGTCTCGTTTCAACAGCGTCGTCATCGGCGCGTTCACAGCCGTCACGATCATTTTAGCGGGGTTTCTGCCCTTCACGCTGTTCGCGACGAACTAACGGCCCGCTTTTCGGACGCGCCCGGCATTTGGCTCCCCCCAGCCGGCGCGTCCTGAAGCGGCCAGCGGGCCCTCGGCGCGACCGTAAGCGCGTCGAACAGACCCAGCTGGCCATGTTCAACCCCCGCCCAGGCCACCATCGCCGCGTTGTCGGTGCAAAGCCTCGGCGGGGGTATTTTAATCTCGAAGCCTTCGCGCGCGCAGAGATCAGACAGCGCATTTCGAATCGCCGTGTTGGCCGCAACACCGCCCGCCACGACAAATGTAGATATACCGGGAAATTCGGAGCGGAACCGTGCGAGCGCCGCAGCGCTTCTATCAATCAACACATCGAGCACCGCCGCTTGAAACGAGGCGGCCAGATCGGCAGTCGCGGCGTCGCTCCAAGTCTCACCGCGTACGATCTGGCGCACGGCGGTCTTTAGGCCCGACAAAGAGAAATCGGCACCTTCGCGACCCAGCAACGGGCGGGGCAGGGAAAAGCGGCGCGAATTGCCCGCCCGTGCCCAAGCTTCGACACTGGGGCCGCCGGGATAGGGAAGGCCGAGCAGCTTGGCGGTCTTGTCGAACGCCTCACCGACGGCATCGTCAATTGTCGTGCCATAGAGATGGAATCGGCCGATGCCCTCTACAGCCAGAAGCTGGCAATGGCCGCCGGAAATCAGAAGCAGCAGGAAGGGAAAGACCGCACCATCGGTGAGACGCACCGTCAGCGCGTGGGCTTCGAGATGATTGACCGCGACCAGCGGCTTGGCAGTCGCGAGCGCAAGCGCCTTCGCTGTCGTCAAACCCACCATCACGCCGCCGATAAGACCGGGACCTGCCGTTGCGGCTACGGCATCGAGGTCGAAAAGGCCGATGCCCGCTTCGGCCAGCGCCTGTTCGACGATCGCGTCCAAAGCCTCGACGTGTGCCCGCGCCGCGATTTCGGGCACCACGCCGCCATAGGGCCGATGCGCGTCGATCTGGCTCAGTACGACATTGGAGAGAATCTCGCCAGGACCGGGTGCGCAGCCGCGCACGACGGCAGCCGCCGTTTCGTCGCAACTTGTCTCGATGCCCAGGACGGTGAATGCGCGCAATCGATCCATCATGCTAGTTTGGCACTGCGTCTAAACCGAACCGCCTCATGCCGCAAAGTCAATCTTCCCTGAAGTTCCGCATCGGCACGCGCAGCTCGAAACTTGCCCGCGCCCAGACGGATATGGTCCAAGGGCTTTTGCTAGGCGGCGGAGCGGACTGCGAAGTGGTCCCAATCAGGACCTCGGGCGACCGCATCCTGGATCGCCCGCTGGCCGATGCCGGCGGAAAGGGTCTTTTCACCAAGGAGCTGGAGGACGCGCTGGTCGACGGTCGAATCGATCTGGCGGTCCATTCGATGAAAGACGTGCCCACAACTTTTCCCGACGGACTCGGCATCGCGGCGCTGTTGCCGCGCGAAGATCCGCGCGACGCCTTTCTCTCGCACAAAGCGGCGTCTTTGGCGGAATTGCCGAAAGGCGCGCGAATCGGGACCAGTTCGGTACGCCGTCGAGCCCAGGTGATGCGCACGCGGCCGGATCTGGAAGTCGTCCTCCTGCGCGGCAATGTCGACACAAGAATTGCAAAACTCGATGCCGGTACGCTCGATGCCATTTTGCTTGCCCATGCGGGGTTGAAACGATTGGGACTTGAGGCGCGTGCAACATCGCTGCTCTCGCCCGAAGATTGGCTGCCTGCATTGGGGCAAGGTGCGGTGGGAATCGAAATTCGCAACGACGACGTGCGAACGGCATCGTTGGTCACGCCGCTGGATGACCGCACCACGGGCGTCGCGCTCGCATGCGAACGCGCCTTTCAGTCGGCGCTCGACGGCTCCTGCCGTACGCCGATCGCCGGGCTCGCGACTTTCACGAATGGTCGGCTTGTATTTCGCGGCGAAGTGCTTGCGCCCGATGGCAGCGACTTTGTCGCGACCAAACTCGATAAAGCGTTGAGTTCGAATGCGGTAGGCGACGCGGAAAACGCGGGACGCGAATCGGGATTCGAGCTCAAGCCGCATGCTGCCCGCTGGCTCGTGCAATAGACCATGCGCATTCTCGTTACGCGGCCGAAAGAGGATGCCGACCGGACGGCTGTGAAGCTGCGCGCGCGCGGGCACACAGTGCTGGTCGCGCCGCTGATCGAAATTCGATTTGCCGATGGACCGGAAATCTCCCTCGATGGCGTCCAGGCTATTCTCGCAACGAGTTCGAATGGCGTGCAAGCACTGGCGCGGCGCACGCGCAGGCGGGATGTTCCGCTGTTTGCGGTTGGCGCGCAGACGGCGCGCGCTGCGCGCGATACAGGATTCGCTGCCGTAAAAAGCGCAAACGGCGATGCGCGTGCGCTCGTCGCCGCGGCCGTCGATTGGGCCAAGCCGGATGCTGGCGCGCTGCTGCACGCAGCAGGCGCAGAGACGAGAGGCCAGCTTGCGGGGACGCTTCGCGCGCACGGATTCGAGGTTCGCACCAGCGTGGTATATGACGCCATCGCCGTGAGCGGCTTCCCGACAGAGGCTCTGACGGCCCTGAAGTCGGGAGAACTCGATGTCGTGCTGTTGTTTTCGCCGCGGAGCGCCAGGATTTTTTGCGATTGTGCGATCAAGGCGGGTGTTGCCGATCGATGTGCCGCCCTCATGGCCGTTTGCATCAGTCAGGCTGCGTCCGACGATCTCGCACCTCTCGGCTTACGAGTTGTTCATGTGGCGTCGGGGCCCAATGAAGAGGCCGTTCTCGCCCTCCTCGAATAGGTCACGTCTTGTTGGCGCGGGCGTCCGCGCTTATAGCTTTGCCGCGCCTGAATCTGCCCGCCCTGGGACGGCGGCACCGGGAGAGAATTCCATGACCGATCCCGACTCCACATCACGCGACCGTCCTTTCAGTGCCGTGCCGCAGCCGGAAACCGACTTGGCCGCGGATGCCAATCCTGCACCTGCACGCCGCGGTCTTATCGACTTGCCGGATGGCGCACTGGGAATTTTCTTTCTGTTGATAATCGCGGCGGCCTCTGGCGGATTGATCGCGGTCTACTGGCCGTGGCAGAGCACAAACGAGACATCCGTAACTAGCGACCGGCTCGCGGCGCTCGAAACGCGCGTCGATCAGATCGCGACCGGTCATGCGCCGAAGGCCGCTGCCGCGGTATTTCAGGACGAGCGCCGCGATCTGGGATCGCTCCGAAACAGGCTCGATGCAGACGAGGCTCGCCTTGGTGCCATTGAGAAGGCGACAGGACAAGCCGACGATATCGATCTTCTCGCGCTCAAGAACAGTCTCGACAAAGCGACAGCTGATGTTGCCGTGCTGTCCGATCGCATCGGAAGGCTGGAGCAGACGCCGGCCGGATCGCGGCCTGGTCTCGTACAACCCCCTCGCCCGGCCGATCAATCGTTGGCACAGCTTCGCAATGACCTGAACTTACGCACGCAGCAGTTGAACGATGCGCTTGGGAAACTGGCCGCGCGCACGACGGCGCTGGAAAAGAATGCGCCACCGGCCGATCTCGCGGAGCGGCTGGATGCGTTTGCGCTCAAAAGCGGTGAAACGGCCCTCGAATCGCGTATCGGCAAACTCGAAGACCAGGATACGGCCGGCGTGATGCGGCGCGCGGCGGCGGTGCTCGCGCTCGCCGATCTTGTGCGCGCGAGCGGCAGCGCGGATTCCTTCGGGCCGGAGCTCGATGCGCTCAGGGCGCTTGTGCCGGCCTCGCCCGAAGTCGCGGACCTCTCGCGCTACGCCAACACAGGCGTGCCGACCCGTACCATGCTGACCGACAGATTTTCGCAAAATGCCGCCGCGATCGTGGCCGCGCAACGCACCGATCAGGCGCAGGGCTGGTCCGAACGGCTGTGGGCCAATCTCGCGAATCTCGTTTCCATCCGCCGTATTGGCGAAATTCAGGGTCGCGACGTCGAAGCGCGGGTCGCTCGCGCCGAAGCCGATCTGCACGCGGGCGATCTCGCCCGCGCCGTCGCCGAAATGAATGCGCTCAGAGGTTCCGCGCGCGCTGCAGCGGGCGATTGGCTCGACGAAGCGCGGGGACGCCTCGCGGTCGATCGCGATGCACGTCTTCTCACCACCCGGGTCGTCGCGAGCCTGGCCGCGTCCGACGCGCTGCCACCTTCGCAAGGCCCCGGTTCGGCTAAATGATCCGTTTACTAACGATCCTCTTTTGCGCTGCGTTGATCGCCGTCGGTATCGTCTGGATCGCAGATCGTCAGGGCGGTCTCATATTCACCGTCGACGGCTATGAATTGCGCACAAGCGCCGGCATCGCGATCGGCTTTGCGATAATTTTCGCCGCCTTCAGTGCGTTTGCGGCTCGACTCGTTGCGCTGATCGTGGGAGGGCCGGGCGCATTCGGCCGCTGGACGACCTCGCGGCGCATGCGGCGCGGCAACGAAGCGCTGTCGCGCGGGCTCGTCGCGGCAGCCGCCGGCGACATCGCCGAAGCGCGCCGCCATGCGCGGAAAGCCGGGTCGTTGCTCGGTGCGCCGCCCCTGGCGCTTTTGTTGACGGCGCAGGCTGCCCAGCTCGACGGCGACGAACGCGGACAGACCGATGCCTATCATGCGATGCTCGACCATCCCGAAACGGAGTTCCTGGGTTTGCGCGGACTCTTCATGCAGGCAATGCGGCGCGAGGATTCCAACGAGGCGATGGAGCTCGCGGCGCGAGCACATGCCGTGAAGCCGCGCGCGGCATGGGCCGCCAACGCGCTGTTCGATCTCAAATCGGCGCGTCGGCAATGGTCGGACGCAAAAACCGTTCTCGAAAGCGCCGCGCGCGCAAAGCTTCTCGATCCCGGTCTCGCGCGGCGCAGGCGTGCTGTGCTGTTGACTGCCGAAGCGCTCGACCATGAAGGGCGCGGCGAAGGTGAGCGCGCGCTTGCGGCCGCTCTTGAAGCACTCAATCTTTCGCCCGGGCTGGCGCCGGCTGCTGCTCTTGCGGCGTATAAACTCTCGCAGGCCGGACGCGCTTGGCGCGCGCAGGACATTATCGAGGCCGCGTGGGCGCAGACTCCGCATCCCGATCTGGCGAGCGCCTATGCAGCGATCAAACCCGATGAAGATGCGGAAACGCGCGCGCGACGCCTCAATGGTCTCGCGCAACTCAATCGCGATCATTTTGAAAGCCGCATGGTAGAAGCTGAGCAGGCGATCAACCTCGCGCGTTGGTCGGAGGCGCGGCGCGTGTTGGCGCCGCTCGCGCAGGCGTTCGCCACGACACGCGTTTGCGCGTTGATGGCGGAAATCGAGCAGGGCGAGCGACATGATGCGGCCGCGGCGCATTCCTGGCTGTCGCGAGCCGTGCGCGCGCCGCGCGACGCCGACTGGCGCTGCGGCAATTGTGGTTGGAACACGCCGGATTGGCACGCCGTCTGCGGCAATTGCGGCGCATTCGACACACTCGCATGGTCGGCGCCCGCGGCCGATACGCTGGAAATGATGCCGGGCGCCGCTCATGACGAGCGTTTGGGAATGGATTCGACGCCTTCCAGCTTCTTGCAAGCGCCGGGTGAGATCGGAGAAAATGCCGACAGCGTTCCGGTGCCGTCCAGAACGCCTTGGCGCAAGGATGGCAACGGAATAGGGGGCGGCGATCGCGGTTTCGTCGTCCTGTCGCGACCGCCGGACGATCCGGGCCCGGACGGTCACGATTTCGATCCGGAGCCGGTCGCGCCAAAGGGGGCAAATCCATGAGAAAATTTTTAATCGGTCTTGCGATCATCGCCGTCGCGCTTGTCGGTGCTTATTTCTATTTCAGCGTTCCGGAAATTCCGCGCGCCACGCTCGAAGCAAAATATGGAATCCCGCCGTCGCAATTTCTCACACTCGCAGACGGCGCGCGCGTGCATTTTCGCGATCGCGGTCCGAGGGCCGCGCCCGTGCTCGTTCTCATCCATGGCTCGAATGCGTCGCTGTTCACCTGGGAGCCATGGACGAAGCGGCTCGACGATTCCTTCCGCGTCGTCGCAATCGATATGCCGGGCCACGGCCTGACGGGCGCCGTGCCCTCGAACGATTACTCGCAGGCCGCCATGGTCGAATTCACGAAGGCCGTGGTGGACAAGATCGGACTCGGAAAATTTGCCATTGCCGGCAATTCCATGGGCGGCGGCATAGCCGCGCGTTTTGCGGAAGAATATCCCAATCGGATCACCGCACTCATCCTCGTCGATGCAGGCGGCATGCCGAGCAAACAGGGCGACCACGTTCCCATCGGCTTTCGGATCGGGCGCATCCCCGTGCTCAACCAACTCCTGGTGCACCTCACGCCCCGCGCGATGTTCAAGGAAGGCCTGAACGACTCGATCGTCCATAAGGCCGTCATCACCGATGCGATGGTCGATCAATATTGGGAATTGAACCGTATGGAGGGGACCCCCGAGGCGACGCTCGCGCGCTTCAACGAGCCCTTTGGCACCTACGTCAAGGATCATATCGGGCAGATCAAAGCGCCGACTCTGATCCTATGGGGCGCGCAGGATCATCTGGTACCGGTGGAGGCGGCGCATGCGTTCAATGCTGCCATTCCGGGCTCGAAGCTGATCGTCTATCCGGACAAAGGCCATGTCTTGCAGGAGGACGACCCTGACGAGTCTGCTGCCGCTGCAAAAGCCTTCCTCGCCAGCGTGGTCCATTCGTAAAGAAGGACCCACGACCGGCAACGGGCGTTAAGACCTTGTTCAGGCGCCAGGCTTACAACTTTCACGTGCTGGGCCGATGTGGTACAATCAATACTGTGCGACATTTGTCGATTACTCGGAGGCTTTCGCCGAATACCCCCCGGCTTTCGCGCAAGGCCTTAAGTCGGACGACGTATGCGCTCCCGCATGCGCCGTCCTTTTTGCCCGAACTGGCGATCACAGCTTGACGAGCCCCCGTCTGTGCCCCTCACACTTCGCGGATGCAGCATGAAGCGCTCGCCAATGCCGAAGATATGGGTTCGCCCGACAGCGTATTGCTGCCTGTGCCGCCCGTTCGACTCGGACAAGATGCGCCCTATTCGCATTACGAACTTGGCGCAGCCTATGACGAGATGTTTTCCCCGGAGGGCGAGGTACGCGATCATTGCGCGGCCTTGCATGGCAGGTTGGCCACCCTGCCACAGGAAGAACTCCTTCGCCGGCAACAGGCTTGCGAGCAGTCGTTCCTGCAGCAGGGTATTACGTTCACCGTCTATAGCGACAAGCAGGCGACCGAACGGATCATACCAACCGACCTCCTGCCGCGGTTGGTGACGGCTGTCGAATGGGAACGCGTCGATCGCGGTCTCAAACAGCGCATTCGCGCGCTCAACTTGTTTCTGCGCGACATCTACACCGACGGCCGCGTGCTCAAGGATGGCGTGGTGCCGCGCCCGATGATTTATGGCTCGAAGCATTACCGGCGCGAGATGCGCGGGCTTCCCGTGCCGCATGGCGCTTATGTCAATGTCTGCGGCTCGGATCTGGTGCGCCGCGAGGACGGCGCGTTCGTCGTGCTCGAGGACAATCTTCGCGTGCCCTCAGGCGTTTCCTACATGCTGGCGAATCGCGAAGTCGTGCGCCGCGCCTTCCCCGGCGTGTTTCGCGCGGCTGGCGTTCGCGCCATCGATCATTATCCGCAGGAGCTTCTCGCCACGCTCAAATCGCTGGCGCCGTTTCAGGAAAATGTCTCCATCGCCGTGCTCACCCCGGGCGTGTTCAATTCGGCCTATTTCGAGCATGCGTTTCTCGCGCGCCAGATGGGTGTCGAACTGGTCGAGGGCCGCGATCTTCTGATCAACGACAACGTCGTCTTCGCGCGCACGACCTCCGGCCTCAAGCGCATCGACGTCATCTATCGCCGCGTCGACGACGATTTTATCGATCCACTGATCTTCCGGGAAGATTCCTCTCTCGGCGTGCCCGGCATCTTCAACGCCTATCGTGCAGGTAATGTCGTGATTGCCAATGCGCTGGGCACGGGTGTCGCGGACGACAAGGCAATCTATGCCTATGTGCCGCGCCTGATCCGCTATTACCTTTCGGAGGAGCCCATCCTCGACAATGTCGAGACCTATCTGTGCCGGGAACCGAAGCAACTGGGCTATGTGCTCGCCAATCTCGACAAGCTTGTCGTCAAAGCGGTCGGCGAGTCGGGCGGCTACGGCATGCTGGTCGGTCCGCATGCGAGCCAGGCGGATCGGGACGACTTCGCGCAGAAGCTCAAAGCCGATCCTGAGAATTATATTGCCCAGCCCACTATTCAGCTTTCGACGGCACCCACATTCGTGGAGGGCGGCGTGGAAGCGCGCCATGTGGATTTGAGGCCGTTCATCCTGTGCGGCGAGAAGACCACCATCGTGCCGGGCGGGCTGACACGCGTGGCGCTCCGCCGCGGCAGCCTCGTCGTCAATTCGAGCCAGGGCGGCGGCTCGAAAGACACGTGGGTATTGAGTGCCTAATGCTGAGCCGGGTCGCTGACAGCCTCTATTGGATGGCGCGCTATCTCGAGCGGGCGGAGCACACGAGCCGCCTAATCGCGGTGAAGCTTGAATCCATGATCGAGCAATCGACCGAGGACGCCCAGGCCTCCTGGGCGCGCGTTGCGGTCGCGCTGGCGACGGACGGCGTTCCTGCGGATTCCGATGATATTTTCGCGATCACGCAGAGGCTCGCCTTCGACAGGGCCAACGAGTCCTCTCTGCTCTCCTCGCTGCGGATGGCGCGCGACAACGCGCGCCAGGTGCGCGAGCAATTGTCCACGGAGGTATGGGAGCATCTCAATCGCCTATATCTGCGACTGCAGCCGGTGACGATCGAATCGACCTGGGTCCATCAGCCCGCACGCGTCTTTCGCGAATCCCTCGAAGAGTTGCAGACGCTCGAGGGCGTGACCTTCAGCACGCTTCGCCATGGCGAGGGCTGGCACTTTCTGGAACTCGGCCGCTATATCGAGCGCGCGCAACTCGTGAGCCGGCTGCTTGACATCCATTTCGGCGTCGATGCCGCCGGTTATGCTGAGCCGCCCCCTCCACCCAAATATCTGGACTGGCTCGTGCTGCTGAAATTCTGCACGGCGTTCGAGCCTTATTGCAAGGAATACACCGCCGCCATTCGGCCCGAGCGTATCGCGGAATTCCTGCTGTTCGATCCGGAATTTCCCCATTCGGTCAAGTTCGCAGTCGACCGGGTGCGCGATGCGCTCGCACGCGTGGCGCCCGGCGCGCCGCCCAGCCGCAGGGCAGCCTGCGAAAGACTGGCCGGGCGTCTCAAGGCTGCGGTCGATTTCGGCCAGATCGAAGAATTGATCGGTGGCTCGATCGACACCTTCCTGGTCGAGATCACCCATCAGTGCGAGCAGATTCACGAAGCCGTTTATACCGCCTATATCGCCTATGGGGCGGAGACCGTGCTGTGAAGCGGGAGAGGCTCTGATGTTTTATTCCATCCGTCATGTAACGCGTTTTCGCTATTCCGCGCCCGTGCGGGAGAGCATTATGGAATTGCGCATGCAGCCGCGGTCGGAAGGCGCTCAGGCACTCCGCAGCTTCCAGATATCGACCAATCCCCGCGCCCAGCTTTATGCGTACACGGATCATCTCGGCAACGCGGTCTATCATTTCAATGTCCTGCGCGTCCATGACGAGCTTCGCATCGAAGCGCAGGCCGTCGTCGAACTGTCGAATTTCCGTCCGCCTCCCGAAGCCACCGACACGCTCGAATGGGAGCGCTATAACGGTTACAACCTTTCCGCGGATCATTTCGACCTCTTGGAGCCGTCGAAATTTGCGCATCTATCATCGGCATTATCGGCATTCATTGCGACGCACGATCTTGCAAAACCCCAGGGTGATCCGCTCACCGCTCTTAAGCGCTTGAGCAAGACCGTCCATGATTCCTTCGACTATGAAGTCGGCGTCACCGAAGTCGACTCACCGATCGATCACGCGCTCGCGGAAAAGCGTGGCGTGTGTCAGGATTTTGCACATATCGCGATCGCGATTGCGCGCAGCTGGGGAATTCCTGCGCGATACGTATCCGGATATCTCCATCATCGGCGCAAGAATCAGGATCGTTCAGGCGAAGATGCGACGCATGCCTGGATCGAGGCTTATCTCCCCAGCCTGGGATGGGTCGGGCTGGATCCGACCAACGACATCGTGGCGGGCGACCGTCATATCCGCGTGGCTGTCGGAAGGGACTATGCCGACGTGCCGCCCGCGCGCGGCACGTTCAAAGGCGATGCCGAATCTGAACTCGCGATTGCGGTTTCCGTTGAACCCACGCAAGCGCCTGTCCGGCACGAAGAATTCCTGCGTGTGACGCGGCCGCTCAGGCCCCGCGCGCCATCCGAAGCTGCGGTCGAGCAGATATTCCGCCAGCAACAACAACAGCAATAGAGCTCAGGCTTTTGCCGCCCCCTCTGCGAAGGCGCAGAGTTCCGCACCCACGCGCGGCATAAGTTCCTGCCAGTCGCCGAACTTTGCGGGACTCAACACGCGAGTCGATTTATACCAAGGATATTCGTCGGTGCCGAGTTGCGGCCAGGTGCGGCCGGCGGTGAGAAACCAGACCGGCGTGCCCACGCTTGCAGCAGTTGCGGCCGCCGCGGTCGGTGCGGAAATCACCAGATCGAGTGCCGCGGACAGCGCTGCCGTGCCGTCGATGTCTTTTTTCAGATCGAGACCGTCGATGACATGGATATCGACACCGTGCATCTCGCCCGCCCGATCCAGCTCTTCTGCGCAATCGCCATACTGCACATTGACGAATTTGACGCCAGGCATTTTCAGGATCGGTCCCCAACTGTCGAGGGCGCTGTAATATCTGCGGCGCTTGGTGCCGAGCATCATCGAGCGCCAGCAAATTCCGACGTGAGGACCGGGTCCGATCGCTTCCAGCTGCGCGCGAAATCCGGCGACGCGTTCGGCATCGGGAACCAGCAAGGTCTCGTGCGCAAAGTCTTCGATGCTCTTTCTGAAATGCGGGATTGCGGAACCCATCATTGTGTAATAGTCGGGCTGGCCGTCTTCGATCGCCCACGGAATGAACCGCAGTTCTTTGTTGCCGTCTGGGCTGATGAGCTTTCGGTCGTCGTAGGCCCCGACTTGCGCATCCGGGAAAGAGCGCTGGAACAGCGGTACAAGGCGCGGATCGACGCAGATCTGAAGCTTTCCTTGCGGCCCGACCGCGCGTGCGAAATCCGGAAGGATGTTCGCGAACATGAATTCGTCGCCCAGGCCTTGCTCGCCCACGACGAGAATGCGCTTGCCTTCGAGCGGCTCGCCACTCCACATTGGGGCCTTGAGCATGTGGTGCACATAGGAGCGGAAACGCGGCGAGTTGCGCGTTTCGTAGTCCCGAAATCCTTCCTCGAGCCGGCCCATGCCGATCAGGCATACACCGCGCGAATGCCTGCCCTCGAGTATCTCGGTCGGATCCTTGGCGAGCGCCAGCGCATGATCGTAGGCATCGAGCGATTCTTCGAGACGGCCGAGATGGGCGTACGCGAAGCCAAGATTGTGCCAGGGCCTCGCGAATAACGGATCGAGTTTGATCGCTTCCTGATAGAAGACGATGCTCTCATCCGCTCGACCGTCTTCGGCCAGTACCGTCGCGAGCGAATTCCACAAAATCGCCTCGGTCGGCATCCGGTAGATTGCGGCACGAAGCGTCTCAATGGCGACCGATTGACGGCCCTGATCGGCCTGGATCGTCCCCAGATTGTTGTAGCCAAGCGGCGAATCGGGACGTGCTGCGATGAACAGCTGGAACATTCTTTCCGCACCATCGGTCATCTTCAAATTCCAGGCCGTCAGGCCTAGATTGAGAAGCAGATCCGGATCGTTCGGATCGATTTCGAAGGCGCGCTCATAGGTCACGAGCGCCTTGTGGAGATGCCCCATGCGTTCAAGCGCCATCGCCAGCACATGGAAGGCCTGCCCGTTGCTTCCGTCCGCCTGCGTCGCTTCGAGCGCGAGCTGTCCGGCGCGCGCGATATCGCCGCGGCGCCAATTCTTGATCGCGCGACGAAGGAATCCGTTGGACTTGCGCCGCGACAGTGCGGCGTCGATTTCTTCCGACAGCCTTTCGAGCTTGGTCAGCGTGTCTGCATGGGCATCCATACCCGCGCGCGAGTCCAATCCGGGTGCAACGGCCGCCTGCGCCATATGGAAATGCCTCTTTGTGAAGGTCCATCAAACGCGAATTGTGCTTAATTCCCGGTGAACGCAAATCCATCGGTTGCAAGCCATTTGTTAAGGAATGGGCGCTAGGTTTTTCGCGCGCCGTGAGCGCCGAGGGCGACAGCATGCGCGCTCGATACCGTGTTTTCCGAGGAGCCGAAGTCCATGCCGCTCAAATTGTCATTGAAGCCGCAGGAAAAATTCGTGCTTAACGGCGCGGTGGTCACAAACGGTGACAAGCGCACGAGCCTGGTGCTTCAGAACAAAGCCTGCGTCCTGCGGGAAAAGGACATTATGCAACCCGAAAACGCGACCACACCGGCCCGCAGGATCTATTTCCCTATCATGATGATGTATCTCGATCCGAGCGAAGACGAGAAATACTACAACGATTTCGCGCTCAGAATGACCGAGTTCATGGGCGCCGTCCAAAACCGCGATGTGTTGGCGACGTGCCTGGAGGTCAGCCGCGAGGTGATGGGCGGCTCGTACTACAAGGCGCTGATGTTGTGCAGACGGCTTTTCGACTTCGAACAGGAGCGGCTCAACTATGAGTCTCAAAGCATACCAAAATACGCAGCGAATCGTTGAGAATTCGCGCGACGCGGAATACCGCCTATTCGGCGAGATTACGGGCGCGCTGATCGACGCACACAAATGCAAGGCGCGCGGGGGACCGCTCGTCGAGGCAGTCGATTGGAATCGGCGGCTGTGGCGGACTTTGGCCACCGATTGCCTGGACGAACACAATCAATTGCCCGGCGAGGTACGGGCCAAAATCGTGTCGTTGTCTTTGTGGGTTGCGAGATATTCCCGGCGCGTAACGCGTGAAGGTGCGGAACTCACGCCTCTCATCGAAGTCAATCGCTCGATCATGCAGGGGCTTGCAGGCGCGGCGTAGAATCGTGCGTCATCATCCAGCAGAGACATAAATGTCGATTGGCGTCAGGCCGTTCCGGTAGCGCTCGTGCATTGCTGTGTAAGCCTCCTCGATATGTCGTGTGATCAGGCCTGTATCGAACAACGGCGAAGTGAGTCTGCGAGCGGCAAGCTTTTCCCTGATCGAAGCCAGTTTTTCGGGACGACTCGCGAGTTCGATCGCGAGCGTCTCATAGGTTTCCAGTGATGTCGTGACGAGTTCGGGCAGGCCGACGGCATTCAGCAGGCTTGCAGCTACCCTGCTTGCAAACGCATCGCCTGTGCATGTCAACACGGGTAGTCCCGCCCACAGCGCCTCGCTCGCGGTCGTATGCGCGTTATAAGGAAGCGTATCCAGAAACAGATCTGCCGAACGGAGCCTTGTCAGATGATCGCTCAAGGCTACTCGTGGCGCAAAAATCAGCCTTTCCTCGCTGACGCCTCGGGCTGCGGCTTCTTTTCCCAGATTGCTCGCCGCCTTCGCATTGTCCGCTAGAATCCAGAGCACGCTTCCCGCGCACTGCTTCAGTATCCGCATCCAGCTGTCGAAGACAGTCGGCGTGATCTTATAATTGTTGTTGAAGCAACAGAACACGAAGCCTTTTGGCGGCAATCCCCAAGCGCTGCGGGCGAGCGGCGTTTCGGAGCTGAATCGCGTGCGGTCATTGGCTTGGTAAGAATTTGGAAGAGTGACGATCTTTTCGCGATAATGCCGCCTTGCGTCTGGGGGAACCACGATCTTATCGGCAACGATGTAATCCATGCAGTCGGCCCCCATTGTGCCCGGGTACCCCAGATAGTTGACCTGGATCGGCGCCGCTCGGGAAACAAAGATGCCGGCGCGATTGTCCTGCGTGAATCCTTTCAGATCGACAGCAATGTCCACCTCAAGTGTTCTTGACAGCAATGCCACGTCCGCATCCGGACGATCCCGAATATCGATGAATTGGTCGAAGGCCCGCATGGCGCGCATACGCATGTCGTCAATTCTGTCCGGTCCATAGGAGAACGCAATCAGTTCGAATTTCGATCGATCGTGCCGCTCAAAAAGCCCCGCCAGCAAATGCATCGTCGCGTGGTCGTGATAATCGGCGGAGAAATACCCCAGGCGGACTTTTCTGCGAACGGAATTTCGGCGTATGATCCGCTGCGTGTTGCCGCTCGGAGGTTGATCGCCGGCGTATATTTCCGCGGCCCGTCTTTGAAGCTCGGGCGAACCGGAAATGGCGAGCATCTGGAAGGGCGTGCACACTCGTCTATTTTGCCGCAGCGCCTGCGATATCTCTTCAATGCGAGCTTCCAGATTGGAGAAATCGCAGATTTGCAATTTCGCGTATAGCCAGGCGCCGAACAGAAAGTCCATATCCGGTTTGAGCGCGCGAGCGGCATCGTAGCTGGCCAGGGCGTCCTCCCAGCGGTGAAGTTCCTTTAGGGCGTTGCCTCTGTTGCAATAAGCTTCCGCGAAATCGGGTTTGAGCGCGACGGCGCGGTCGTAACTGCAAACGGCTTCCTCCAGCCGTTTCAATTCCTTCAGCGCGTTGGCCCGGTTGTAATAGGCTTCGGCATAATTGGGTTTGATAGCGATGGCCCGGTCGTAGCTCAGAACCGCTTCATCCAGGCGCTTCAAACAGACCAAGGTATTGGCTTTGTTGTTATGAGTTTCCGCATAGTCGGGCCTGAGTTCAATCGCACGATCGAAGCTTCGAAGGGCTTCTTCAAATTTTTGCAATGAACTCAAAGCCGCTCCACGATTGGAGTGCACCAATGCAACGTCGGGGTCCTGCCGAATGACGCCGTCATAGAGCAGCATGGCGTCTGTCAAGCGCCCTCGATTGTGAAGTTCGACGGCTTCGTGAAATAGCGTTTCGATCGGATCGGAATTGTTCATGCAAATGGTCCGTCTGGCGCATCCGTGGCGGTTGGGCGGCACTGCGTTAAGCGGCACGCGCGAAGCTGTTTTGAATGCAACTCCACGCGTTACGGGTTTCCAATCGCAAGTTTGATCGGAGCAGCCTTGGCCCATAGGTCCTGGGAACTGCTCGGCGGCCGGAGCGCTGCCATGGCAAGGACATCCGTCCAGGTCCCGTTGATGAAGACCGCGCGCCGGAAGAGTCCTTCTTCTTCGAAACCCACAGCCTTGTAAGCGCGTATCGCCCGGTGATTCGTCGCAAGAACGGTGAGTTGAATCCGGTTGAGATTGAGATGGTTCCAGGTGTAATCCACCGCCAATTTGAGTGCGGACCTTCCGATCCCCCGGCCGCGATCCTCGTCGCTGCCGATCCGGATGCCGATTTCGGCCGAACGATGGATCGGATGAATGTTTGTGATCTGGATATAGCCGCATGGCGCCGGATTGCCGCGCTTGCGGATCACGAACAGCACTTTCGACGTGTCGTTCGCAAAGGTGCCGAGCCAGGCATTGAATGCGACACCGTCGACCGGTCGGTACGCGACATCCAAGCTGGCACTCTTGACGTCGTTGACCCAACGAAACAGCGCTGCCGAGTCGTCCGGAACGAGGGGCCCGATCGCGACGTCGGAATATTCCTGCATCACGGGCATCAACGCGCTCATGGTCATGCGAATACCTCGTGCCGCGCGCAAACGCGTGCTGCCTGCAGGGGTTTGACAAATTCCGTTTGGCGATGGCCGCGGCGGACCGCCGCTGAACTGCCGGGAGAACGCACGAGACGGCCTCATTGAAAGGTTGCCGCCGCCTTTACCCGTTTGCTCCGGTCGTTAGAGTTTCGCCGGAGCTCTTGTTTCGGTCGTGAAACTGCAGTGATCGACGCTAATACGAGGGCGTTAAGGTCATGTGAAATTGTGCGGCGGGCGGCGGCGAAGTCCCCTCGGTCTTTCGTCGCGGTTTGCAGGTCCGGAAAGCCCTCCCGGGCATATTTCTGCCGCCTTGATCTTCTGCCGGGCGGCAAGAACTGCCGGGATTAACGATTTGTTTCCCAAAAAATACCCTGCAATTTCAAATAGTTAGATGTTTGCCTGATGCCGCATCGCGTGGCACGCCGCTTGCGCTTTGCCAGGCCGGGGCATGGTGCCCTCAACAGAGACGCAGAACGCCGTGGGGCACTGAACGTGATGGAGAACCTAAAATGCTCAGCGTAAACACGAATATGGGCGCGATGCAGTCGCTCCTGTATCTCAACGAGACCAACGATCAACTCGAAACGACCCAGAACGCCATCAACACGGGCATGACCGTGGCGTCGGCAAAAGACAACGGCGCCGTTTTCGCGATTGCCCAGGATATGCGCGGCGACGTCGCCGGATATTCGGCGGTCTCGGGCAGCCTCAATCGCGCGACCTCGTCGGTCGATGTCGCGATGTCGGCCGGCCAGTCGATCTCCGACTTGCTGATCCAGATGAAACAGCAGGCCTTGTCGGCGTCCGACCAGTCGCTCGACACGGCAAGCCGCGAGGCGCTGAACGAAGACTTCCAGGCGTTGGCGGCCCAGATCACCTCGATCGTCCAGAACGCGCAGTTCAACGGCTTCAACCTGATCAACGGTTCGACGACGCAGATCTCCGCCCTCGCCTCATCGGACGGCACGCACAAGATCACGGTCGCTGCCCAGAACATGAATCTGTCGGGCTCGATCGTCACGATCGCGTCGACGGCTTCGATCTCGACCCAGTCGAAAGCTTCCGCGATGATCTCGACCGTCGAGACTTCGCTGACCAATGTCGACTCGGCGCTGGCCAGCTTGTCGAGCGGCGCATCCAAGCTCTCGGTCCAGGGTTCGTTCGTGAGCGAATTGTCGGACAACCTGACCACGGGCATCGGCAATCTCGTCGACGCGGATATGGCGACGGAAAGTGCGCAATTGCAGTCTTTGCAGGTCAAGCAGCAGCTGGGCGTGCAGGCTCTCTCGATTGCGAACCAGTCGCCACAGATCATCCTCTCGCTGTTCAAGAGCGGCTGACGCGCAATCTGCCGAAAGTTGAATGGTCCAAAAGACGGCGCGTGGCGGAAGCTTCGCGCCGTTTTTGTTTTTAAATTGGATCAAATGCGGCAGATTCTGCCGCCCTCCTCGGCAAAAATTGCCGCGAGCCGGTAAATTCTACCGGGCGTTCATGCTGCTCGGCACAATTGTCCGGGACGATGTTTTCCGTTCGCGCCTCACAAAAGAAAGTTAGCCAAGTCTAAATCCGCCTCCGGCACAAGCGTTGCGAACGGTCTGGCAGGGCAAAACGCCCGGCGAGCAAAACGCTCGCAAACACAAACCAGAACGGAGACCATCCAATGAACGGGATTAGCGTCAACACCAACTCGGGCGCCCTCGAGTCGCTCCAGTATCTCAATCAGACTAACGCTGGGCTGAATGCCGTCCAGAACGCCATCAACTCAGGCATGACGGTTGCCGATGCGAAAGACAACGGCGCAATATTCGCTATCGCACAGAACATGCGCGGCGACGTTGCTGGCTATAGCTCGGTGAGCGCGAGCCTCAGCCGCGGCACGTCCTCGGTCGACGTCGCGCTTTCGGCCGGCCAGTCGATCTCCGACCTGCTTATCCAAATGAAGAGCCAGGCCCTGTCGGCTTCCGACTCCTCGCTCGACACCGCCAGCCGTCAGGCCTTGAACGAAAACTTCCAGGCCCTGCTCGGTCAGATCACATCGGTCGTGCAGAACGCCCAGTTCAACGGCGTCAACCTGATCGACGGCTCGACGAAGCAGATCACGGCGCTTGCCTCCACCGACGGTACACACCGCATCACTGTGTCGGCGGAAAACATGAGCCTCAGCGGCTCGGTCGTGACGATCGCTTCGACCGGTTCGATTTCGACCCAGTCGAAGGCGTCCACGATGATCGCCACCGTCGAAACTTCGCTGACCAATGTCGACGCCGCTCTCTCCACCCTTTCGAGCGGTGCAGCGAAGTTCTCGATCCAGTCGTCGTTCGTGTCGCAGCTGTCGGCGTCGTTGACGACCGGCATCGGCAACCTGGTCGACGCGGATATGGCGACGGAAAGCGCGATGTTGCAGTCCTTGCAGGTCAAGCAGCAGCTTGGCGTGCAGGCTCTGTCGATCGCCAACTCTGCGCCGTCGATCGCGCTCAAGCTGTTTGGCGGATAACCACTCTAGCGGCGGGACCGGAAATTCCGGTTCCGCCGTTCCTTTCCGTCCTGCGAGCGTCGCAACGTCGGCGCTCCCCCGGGGCGTCCAAGGGTCGTGGGAGTGGGTATCTCTTCAAAAAAGACGAAGAACGGGCGGAGATTCCAACGAGGATCTCCGCTCGTATCTGTTCGAGGGCTTGCGAAGAACAGCTGCAGCAATGCCGCGAAGACAGTTTAGAGGCCGAGAGTCCCAGTCAGCGCGAGAACAACTGTCTCCGCATCGCTTTGGGTCATCGATGCGAACAGCGGCAGACTCAGCGCTCGCGCATAGTAGTGGTCGGCGCCCGGCAGCACCGGTGATTCGAAACGCTCCGCATAATAGGGCTGGCGGTGAACCGGGAAGTAATGGACCTGCGTGCCAATGCCGAGCGCGGCGAGATCGCCCATCAGCTGCGCGCGCGAAATGCCGGCGGCGGCAAAATCGATCCTCACGACGTAGAGATGCCAAGCCGGCAGTGCACGACGCGTCCGCGCAAGCGGGCGAAGGATCGACGCGAGAGGAGCGAGCAGCGAATCGTAGGCCGCTGCAATGGCGCGACGGCGCGCTACAAATCTGCCGAGCTTACCGAGCTGCGAAAGGCCCAGCGCGCATTGGATGTCGTTTGCGCGCCAGTTGAATTCCGGCTCGACGAGTTCGTAGTACCAGGGGTTTGGCGCGCCGGATTCATCGAACGCATCGTCGCGGTTCACAAAATCGGCGGGTTCCCGGGTCATGCCGTGACTACGGGCGCGTACCAGTCGCTTGGTGAGTTCTGGATCGTTGGTCGTCACCGCGCCGCCTTCGCCCATGGCGATCGATTTGACCGGATGAAACGAGAAGACGCTGAGATCGCAGAAGGCGTTCGAACCGATCGTGGTTGCCGACCCGTCGGCCGCGACATAGCCGGTGCCGAGCGAATGGCAAGCATCGTCGACGAGACGGGCGCCGTGATCCCGGGCGAGTTGGGCGATCTCTTCGATCGCGCCGCACTGGCCGTTCAAGTGCACATTGAAGATGGCGTCTGCATGCCCGGCGCGCTCAAGCGCTTCGGCAAGAGTCTCCGGGGTCATCAATCCGGTGTCCGGATCGACATCGGCGAATACGATCTCAGCGCCGTTCATGTGAGGCGCGCTGGCCGTGGCAAGGAAAGTGATCGCCGGAACGACGACTTTCGTTCCGGGGCCGAGATCGAGCGCGCGCGCTGCCATGTGCAGCGCGGCCGTCCCATTGGCGCAAACGACGGCGTGCTTTGCGCCGACCGTCTTTGCCAGCGCGCTTTCGAAGCGACCGACATACGGGCCAGTGGTCAGAAGCTCGCCGCGCATCGCTTCGGCGACGGCCGCGATATCGTCTTCCTCGATGACTTGACGGCCATACGGCAAAAAACGGTTGACGCGGAGGCGCTCTGCCTTGATGGCAGGCGCGCTCATGCCATCGCCTGGGTGAGGAGCATCTGTAGCCCGCGCGCGTCGAGACGCTCGATGTTGTTGTCGCTTGAATAGGCAAAGCCTTCGGCAACGGGCTTGGCGCCCCGGTTGAGATAGGCTTCGCGCGCGGCCGCGGCAAAGCTCGCCAAAATCACGAAACGGTCCTCGATCTCGACCGTCCAGCGAGAATCGTCGGCGGGAATCATGGTCTCATGCAGCTTTTCCCCCGGGCGCACGCCGACGATCTTCTGACCCAGCTTGGGGCAGAGCAGGGTGGCGACATCGGTGATAGTGGTCGACGGAATCTTCGGGACGAAGATCTCGCCGCCGCGGGTCATCTCCATGCTCGACAGCACGAAGTTCACCCCCTGGGTCAGCGTGATCCAGAAGCGCGTCATGCGGGCATCCGTGATCGGCAGGGTCTCTGCGCCGTCGGCCGCGAGCTTCCTGAAGAACGGCACGACGCTCCCGCGCGAACCGAACACATTGCCGTAGCGCACGACCGCAAAGCGCGTACCGTCCGCGCCGGCCAGATTGTTGGCGGCCACGAAGATCTTGTCGGAGGCAAGTTTCGAAGCGCCGTACAGGTTGACGGGATTGGCGGCTTTGTCGGTCGAGAGCGCAATCACTTTGCGCACATTGCGTCTGAGCGCCGCATAAACGAGATTCTCCGCACCGAAAACGTTGGTACGGATGCACTCGAAGGGATTGTATTCGGCGGTCGGAACCTGCTTCAGGGCGGCTGCGTGGATGACATAGTCGATGTCGCGCATGGCGAGTTCGAGCCGGTCGCGGTCGCGCACGTCGCCGATGAAATAGCGCATGAAAGGATACTGCTCCATCGGGAACAGCTGCTGCATTTCATATTGCTTGAGTTCGTCGCGCGAAAAGATCACCAGCCGGCGCGGCTTGTAGCGCTCGATCACCAGCTTGACGAAATGCTTGCCGAAGGAGCCGGTGCCACCGGTGACGAGGACGGCCTTCTCGTTCAGGTCCAGCCAGGGTTGCGTGAAATCGCGAAAGCCGCGATTGATCCGCTCGATATTGTCCGGTGTTTCGGTAGCCGGTAGAAAGATCTTGGTGGCGCGCTGCCCCATGATATTCGCGTCCTTCGGTTTGACGACGCCAATGGTTGCAGAACGCGGTTAATTATTTCCTGCGGAATGTACGCGCGAGATGCCAAATCGAAAGCGTCTGGGACCTCCACGATAGGGCGAGGGCTTGCGGGTCTCGTCGAGTTCAAGCGCCGACAGCACGAACTGGCAGAACAGGCTGCCGCCAATGCGCTTGTGCGTGAGAAAGCCCAAAAGTGGTGCTGTTGCGCGGTCGACATCAATGCGGATGGTGGTCTTGCCATCACCAATTGTGGCCCAACCTTCGGTCAACCCGAGGCCATGCGATGACGACACCAGGAAGGAAACCGGCGCGCCGTGATCGACGGTAGTTTCCTTAAGAGAAAAGGTTTCGCAATCCTTACCGCCATTGTGAGTCGTTAGGCAAAGCTTCTCCCAGTCGAAGGCGTCGGGCAGGAGCGTGATGTGGCCGAGACGCAAGCTGCCTTTAGTCCAATCGCACCAATCGAAGGTCACGTCGAAGTCAATGCGCGGCTTCCGCGCATGAAACCGCATGACCTTTTCGATTGACCCTTTGGACGTCTCGATTCTGCCGGATGCGAATTCATCGCCGTCCAGCGAGCGCCAGCACCGCGTCTCGCACCATTCCAGATCGGTGATCTTGTGTTCGCCGGGTGCCTCGAACACGCAGTCTCCGGTGAACCAATCGGCCTGAAGCGCGATGTCGTCGAAGTGGCCGTGCGGCAATCCGCCGATCGCGGCGCAGTCGTCACCGGCAAACGTCAATCGTTCGATGGCGAGCCCACGCCTGCGGTCGAGCGTGGCCGAGAGAAATTGCGTTACCACGTCGACATGTCGCGCGGAGACGGTCTCGGCATCGGGTGGCGGGCAGCCTGGTTCGGAGGGTTCAGCGGCCCACTGACTTTCCGCAACTGCGAGACGCGCGCAAAAGGAAACCCAGCGCTTTTCGGTAATATGGGTGCGGAAATCGCTCGACCACAAATAACAAAGCTCTTTCCAGGCACCATCATCAGCACCGCGCGCGATAAGTCCGCGACCGATGCGTTCGCAGGCGGCGTTGACCGCCACATCGTCGCGGCCGGTGACCGCCCAGCGCGCGAGGCTGTATTTCCGCTGTTTTTTGACCGGAACGGGGCAAGCCGCCGATTCCAACCGTAGCGAAAGGTTTGCGCCTTCAATGGACGCAAGCTTCAGCACATCGCTCGGCGTAATGAGAGCGCAACCAGGTTCTGTTTGTAACGCGGCAAATGCCTGGGAAAACCGTTTCCATTCGCTGGCGCCGCTGATGGCTTCTTCGGTTTTGTAGCGACCCGGGCGGAAATCGAAAATCTCGGTATCGCTCGCATAGAGGCAGAGCGCGCGTTCGCGCGCACCGCGGCGGCTGTCGACAAAATTGAGATATTCGTCAAGCGGCATGTCGCCATGAACGAATCGCTGCAGCTTCTGGAACGCCACCGTGCTGGTCCACAGAAGCGATATGCTGCGCCCGTCGCTGCCGACAGCTCGCTGGGGCAGATAACGCGTCTCGGCGGACCATTCGGGGTGATGCGCCGCGGGATTGTCCCAATCCATCAGCAGCGCTTGATAACCCTCGTCCAGATAAAGGCCTACGAGCCCCGCGGAATAGGCTTGCTCGTTGACGAGCGCGAGTAAGGGCTTGCATCCAAGCAACCGCTCATAGATTTGATTGCCGATGCGCAGATTGGCTTCGGTCACGGCAGCCGGCACGAGAGGCCCAATGATCTGGGCATAGCCGGAGCCGATCAATTCGATGCAACCTTTGGCGATCAGCGCGCGCGCACGTCCGCACCATTCGGGATCGCGCGTTGCGATTTCCTCCAGCGTGAACCCTGTGATTTCGAGACCGATCGGTCCATGACTTTGTGCCAGGTCGAGCAGTGGCCAGTAACAGCGCTGGATCACCTCGCCGCGCTGCTCCTCTTCGATTGAGGAAAATGCAAGGTTCAGATGGAACAGCGCAAAGAGCTGAAGGGTCGTGTTCGAGACGTGCGCTTCGCGCAATGGGAACGGCGCGTTCATGCGATTTCGATGCGCAATTGGGCGAGCGCGTCGTTTGCGGCGGCAATCGCCGCGTCGCGCGATGGGCCTGTCGCGAGAACCATGGCTGCAGATGGCCGCTTGTCGCCCGCCGGCGGAATCACGTCGCCGGGTCGCGCCGTCACAATGAATTCGGCGACGCCTGGAATTTTGCGCGCATTTTCCGCACCTTTGATCGACACGACCATGCCGGGTTTGGGGAACGCATAACGTTGAATCACGGGCGTGAATTGCCTTGGTTCAAGCTCTTCGGCCGACACCGGATCGCCGAGCGCTACTTTGATCGCCGCACCTATGAAGTCGACGCCGGTATTGAGGGGAATTTCACGCGTACAGAAAAATCCGCCGGAAAGTCTTGCGGCAAGTTCGATCACATAGGGCTCGCCCCCATGCACGACGATATCGCCCTTGACCGTTCCGTTGACGATGCCGAGCGCAGCAGCGGCGCGCGCGACAACATTCTTCACCTTTGCCTGGATGTCCGGCGGCAGACTGCTCGGCAGATCGCCGCCATTCTCGATGAAAAACGGTGCATAGCGCTCGAGATATTCGTAGTTTCGATCAGAGAACCCAGGCGTGTAGCACTTGCCGTCCACGATAATCGATTCGGTGGAGACCTGCGGACCGCTCAGATATTGCTCCACCATCACGCGGTCCGTGGGAGAGTGGGAACGCGCCAGGAAGAACGCCTTGTCGAGGTCCTGCACCTGCGCCACGCGCTGGACGCCACGACTGCCGCGACTGTCGACCGGCTTGATCACCAGATCGCGTCCGCGCTCGATGGCGATGCGCGCAAGAGCCTGAGGCGTTGACAGTTGCGCGAACCATGGAATCGGTACGCCGGAATCCTGAAAACGCTCCTTCATTGCGAGCTTGTCGGATGCAAGCCGGGCGCTCTGGAAGGAGAGTCCTGCGAGACCAAGCTTCTTTGACACGGCCGCAATCGTCATCGGAGCATCGGCCGCAACGCAAATCGCGCCGTCGATGCGCCGGATTTTGCGGCTGAAGCGCTCGGCGGCGGCAGCGGTTTCGTCGGCGCCGTAAACATCCGCGATCAGGCAGGAATCCGCGAACGCGAAACCGGGCGCCTCCGTGTCGCGGTCGGAGACCACGACGTAGTAGCCCATCTCCTTGGCGCGTTTGGCCGCGTCAGCCGCCTCGATGCCGCCGGAGACGATGAGGAGAGTCTTTGCCATTAGAAATAAAGCCCGCCATTGACGTTCAGCGTCTGCGCCGTGATGTAGGACGAGGCATCGCTGGCGAGGAACACGACTGCGTCGGCCACTTCCTGCGTCGCGCCCAGCCGCTTGAGAAGAATATTTTCGGCGGCTTTCTGGACGCTCGCCGCTGCCATCGCGGCGCCTGCCATGTCGGACGCGATCAGTCCGGCCGCAACCACATTCGAACGTACGCCATGCTGTGCGCCGAAGCGCGCGATCACTTGCGCCAGCGATGTGAGGCCGGCCTTCGACGCCGCATAATGCGCAGTACGCGGTCCGCCATATTGTCCGCTCACCGAACCGATATGGACGATGCTTCCGCCGCCAGCCAGCGCGAGAAACGGCAGAAACACCTGCGCGCAGATGAAGGGACCTTTGAGGTTGGTCGCAAGGATCGAATCCCAATCCGCGTCAGTCACCTGATCGAAGTCCGTCGGCTTGTTGATGCCAGCATTGTTGACGAGAATCGAAATCTCGCCGAACGCACCTTTCGCGTCCCTGGCGGCCGCTTCCACGCTGGCGCGATCCGCGACATCCATCTTAAGCGCGAGCGCGCGCCGTCCCTGCGCCTCGACGTCCTGCACGACCTTGCGAGCTTCCTCGGAATTCTCGCGATAGGTGAGCGCCACGTCGGCACCCGCTTCTGCAAGCCCGATGGCGATGGCACGGCCGATGCCGCGGCTGCCACCGGTTACGAAGGCTGTTTTGCCGGCAAGCGAAAAGCGCGACATCGGGCTATCCCTTCCGCGCGATGGCGCGACGAGCCGCCTTGGCGATATGGGGTGCCGTCAGACCGTAAAGCGTGGCCAGTTCTTCCGGCTCACCGGAGGCACCGAACACATCTTTGACGCCGACGAATTCGATCGGGCAGGGGCGCGTCGCGGCAAGCGCTTCGGCGACGGCGCCGCCCAATCCGCCAAGAATGTTGTGATCTTCCGCAGTCACGACCGCGCCGGTCTCCGCCGCGCAGCGCGCGAGCAATTCCGTATCGATCGGCTTGATCGTTGCCATGTTGACGACACGCGCCGAGACGCCATCTTGCTCCAGCATTTTCGCCGCTTCCAGTGCACGCGAAGCTTCGACACCGCAGGCAACGATGGTGACATCGTTACCGTCGCGAACGATTTTGCCTTTGCCGATTTCGAAGGTGTGGTCGTCACCGAAAATGCGTATCGCCGGGCTGCGGCCGGTGCGCATGTAAACGGGCCCTTCGAATTCCAGAATCGCGCGCGTCGCCAGCGCCATCTCTACGGGATCGGCCGGCGAAATCACCGTCATGCCAGGAATGGCGCGGAATGCCGCGAGATCTTCCAGGGATTGCGCGGAGCCGCCGTCAGGTCCCACATCAAGCCCGGGATGACTTGCTACTATCTTGGCGTTACGCCTCGCATAGGCAAGCGAAAGTCGTGCCTGTTCGATGGCGCGCAGGCAGAACACGGCGAAGGTCGTCACCACGGGCAACAATCCCACCGCGGCGAGACCGCCGGCCGCAGCCATCATGTTCTGCTCGGCGATGCCGAATTGCAGGAAGCGCGCGGGATGACTCTTGCGGAAATGATGCACGCCCGTGCCACCCGCGATGTCCGCGTCGAGCACGACGAGTTTTGGAAACTCATTGGCCAGGCTGGAGAGTGCCTTGCCGAACGCCTCTCGCAGGGAATCTCCACTCGTACCGATCAGGGCGGGAGCTTCAGCGGTCGCTGACATCGAGCAAGTCCTTTATTTCGCTGCGGGTCGCGCCCAATGCTGTGAGTGCTTCTTCGGCCTGCGCGTGCGTCAGTCTCACGCTGCCATGCCAATGGGGAAGGTTTTCCATATAGGGCACGCCCTTGCCCTTGATCGTGTGGGCGATGATTACCGCGGGCCGCCCGTGCGAAGCGGAGGCGCGGCGGAACGCGGACAGAATCTCGTCGATATCGTGTCCGTTGACCTCGGCCACGGCCCAATCGAAGGCACGCCATTTCGCGGCGAGCGGCTCCAGTCGCATGATCGCATCGTTGCGATCGTCGCTTTGTAATTTGTTGTAGTCTATGACTGTGCAAAGATTGTCGAGCTTGTGATGTGCGGCGCACATTGCGGCTTCCCACACTTCGCCTTCCTGCAATTCTCCGTCGCCCAGAAGCGTGTAGACGCGTGCGGGATTCTTTTGCAGCTTGAGCCCCATCGCCATGCCGAGCGCGACGGAGAATCCTTGCCCGAGCGAGCCCGTGCTTGTTTCGACCCAGGGCAGGTCGAGCACATGGGGGTGGCCCTGAAACGGGCTTCCGAGCTTGCGCAGCTTGAGGGCCGCGCGCGCATCGCAGAACCCGTGATGGGCGGCGATGCCGTAAAGTGCCGGCGCCCCGTGGCCTTTGGAGAGAACAAAGCGGTCGCGATCGGGATCGCTGACGGCATCGGGCCAGAAATTGAGTTCGGCGCCGAACAGGCAGGCAAGAAGGTCGGCCGACGACATCGCGCCCCCCGGATGTCCGGAGCCCGCGTGAAAGATCGAGGCGATCGCGTGCTTGCGCGTAAAGCGTGCGGCTTCGGCGATTTCGGTTGCGAGTTCGCGCGCCGACGGCGCATCGTGCTTCAGCAGTGTTTTTTGACTTTGCGCGGGCATGGTCAGGCCGCCTTCCGGATATGGGCGCGCGCCAGCAGGTCGGCGTAAAGAACGATCTCCGCGCGCGGCGCGAGCCGGCGCGCTTCCTTTGCGATCTCGTTCGCAAAACCGCGCGACATGATGACGATCACATCGGGATCGGCCTCGGACAGCGCTTCCGGGCCGGTAAGCCTGCAGCCGTAGCGGTCTGCAACATGGGCCTTCAGATGGGTGTCGATCAGAAGCGACAGATCGGTCGGCGTGAAGCGGCCATGAACCACCAGTGTATCGAACAGGCGGCCTGCGCCCCACATCGCGACACGCTTCGGCGCCATGCTCGCGATTTCCGTGGAGACGAACGTCAGTGCCGCGAGATTGCGGGCCCGCGTGGAACTGTAATTGACAACCAGGCGCGAAGCTTCCGCCACCTCACGATGGTCGAGGTCTTTCGCGCGATAGGCTGTATGGGCCTTGCTTGCGACGATCAGCAGATTGGCGTGATCTTCGATATCGGGCGCTGCGATGATTTCGAACCCGGCCGCCACGACCATACGCATCAAGGTGCGCGCGGAGAAGTGATAGAGATGCTTGTCGATGAACCATTCCTCGATGATGTCATCGGCATCGAGAATGGCACTGTTCGGTGCATCGAGAATAAGCAACCCGCCCGGCTTCAGGACGCGCCAGTGATCGGCAAGCACGCGGGCGGGCTCGGCCAGATGTTCGATCGTGTGGCAGGAATGGACGATGTCGAATCGGCAGGTTTCCAGCGCCGCGTCTTCGATCCGCGCCCGGACCAACTCGCAGCGTTCAAGCTCGCGGCAGGATTCGGCCACACGCTCGTCAGGCTCGACCGCAACGATCGATGAGGCAGGCGCCGCTTCAAGGAATGCGCGGGCAAAGCTTCCCCGGTTCGAACCGACATCAAGCAGCGAGAGATCGGCGGACAGGTCGGCGTGGCGCTTCAGTGCCGACACCGCGGCTGTGGTGCGGAAGCCCTTGCCGTAGCGAACGTTGCCCCAGTCCGCGCCGCCCGACACGGCGGCCGGCGCACGCCGGGCGCGATCGATGCGGGGCAGGCTCTGGATCAGGCCGCAGTGACGGCACAGATAGACTTTGAGGCCGCGCGTCGAGCGTTCGGGCTCATAGA
>Ga0302325_10004697_pt1 | contig 31416 bp, 29 predicted proteins | sample Palsa_T0_2_FD_201948 | JGI IMG/M metagenome (GOLD analysis project Ga0302325, IMG submission 201948) | Peat permafrost microbial communities from Stordalen Mire near Abisko, Sweden - Palsa_T0_2 | ecosystem: Environmental > Terrestrial > Soil > Palsa > Peat permafrost | place: Sweden: Abisko... | reverse complement strand
CCACCTGGGATTTGTCGGCATATCCCATTGCTGCGCATGCGTCGCGCGGATCGTCATGCGATAAGTCGCGCTTTGGAGGCTCCGCCGTGGTATCCGCCGATGCTGGCTCAAGGAAGGGCAGTTCGGAAAAGTGTCCGTCATGAAGACTCATGACGAAGTCGCGAATTGCAAGATGCGCCTCAGCATCGCTGTGCGCCTGAGCGAGCACGGCTTGGGTGCGGCGATTAAGCGCGGGTAGATCCACCCCGCCCTGCGGTGCTGCAAACCAGGCCAAATTTGAATAGGACTTCTCGAGCTCGGATTTCAGGTACGCGTAATCCGCTGACCATCCGGCAAGATCGAAAGAGGGCTGCGTATTTTCCGGCGCTGCCGCCCGCGACCCGAGCGGCGCGCCCAATGTGACAATTGCCGTAGCCGCAATGGCAAAAGCAGCTCTCCTGCGCGAGGGCTGCATCTCGCTTGCCTTAAACCACTGCAACTTGGCAATCAGCTCGGCTTGCGCACAAGCTGCAATCGAGCGAAATGGCGCGACCCGATTTGGAAGACGTGATCGGCACCGGGGACCAGAATGAGGCTGCGATCGGTCACGCGCTGCCCGTCGATGCGCACCGCGCCCTCATCGATCTTGCGGTTCGCCTCCGAAGTGCTGCTTGTGAGACCTCCCTCCTTCAAGACGTTCGCAATCCTGAGCCCGGCCGGATCCACCGCCAGCAGTTTTGGGACAAGGTCGGTGGGCAGCGCCTTCTCGCGAAAGCGTGTGATGAAACCGGCGAGCGCAAGCTCGGAGGCCGCCGTGCCGTGAAAGCGCGCCACGATCTCCTTCGCAAGCTCGATCTTGACGTCGCGGGGATTACGGCCGTCTGCCACGCGGCGCCTGAGCTCTGCGATCTCAGCAAGCGGCTTGAAACTCAAGAGCTCGAAATAGCGCCACATGAGCTCGTCGGAAATCGACATCAGCTTTCCGAACATGACCTCCGCCGGATCGGCAATCGCCACGTAGTTGCCGAGGGATTTGGACATCTTATTGATGCCATCGAGTCCCTCGAGCAGCGGCATGGTAAGAACAATCTGCGGCTCCTGGCCGAAGGCCTCCTGCAGGTGCCGGCCCACGAGGAGATTGAACTTCTGGTCCGTGCCGCCCAGTTCCACGTCCGCCCGCAGAGCGACCGAGTCGTAGCCCTGCACGAGGGGATAGAGAAACTCATGCAGCGCGATCGACTCGCCCTTTTTATGGCGCTGCGAGAAATCATCGCGCTCGAGCATGCGCGCGACGTTGTACTTGCCGGCAATCTCGATGAGGCGCGCCGCGGGCATCTCGCCGAACCAGCGGGAGTTGAAGTCCACGACCGTGCGCACGGGGTCGAGGATCTTGAACACCTGCTCCTTATAGGTAACGGCATTCTCCTCGATCTCGGCGCGGGTGAGCGCCGGCCGGGTGGCATTCCTGCCCGAGGGGTCGCCGATGAGGCCGGTGAAGTCGCCGATGAGAAACACCACCTCGTGCCCGAGCTGCTGGAACTGCCGCATCTTATTAAGGAGCACGGTATGCCCGAGGTGCAGGTCAGGCGCGGTCGGATCGAATCCCGCCTTGATGCGCAGCGGCTGCCCCTTTTTCAGCTTGCGCAGAAGCTCGGATTCGACGAGCACGTCGCGCGCACCGCGCTTGATCTCGGCGAGCTGTAGGTCGACATCGCTCATGGCTGGCACTCGTGGACGCTGAGGCGAAAGGATGCTTAAGTGTAGTGCATGCGCTTGAGCTTCAGACCCAGGATTCCCGGGCCAGCGCCATCGCGCGCGCTTTGGCTGCAGATCGCCGCCTGCGCAGTGCTTGCGTGGGCCTGGTGGCGCGCCACACCCGCGGTTTACGTGCCGCCCGTCTTCCAGCCCGTGGCGCAGACACTCCCGGCGCCGGCACCCGCGGCGCAGCCGCCGGCCCCCGTCGCGCCAGCGCTCGAAAGCGCATCCCTGGGGGCGACCACCATCGAAGTGATCGTCCAGGCGAATGACACGCTCGATAGCATCTTCAGGCGTCTAAAGCTCGGTCTTGCGGATCTTGCCTCGCTGCGCGCCCTGCCGGGCCTGAAGCGCATGCTCGACGCCCTGAAGCCCGGGGAGTCGCTGCACCTTACCGAGCGCGACGGCGGCCTTGTGGGGTTCGAACGCCGCTTAAGTCCGAGCGAGACTCTGAGTATCACGCGCGATGCGCAGGGCTTCTCCGCCGATGTGCTCAAAAACCCTCTTGAGGCGCAGGTGCGCACGGCAAGCGGCACCATCGACCGCTCGCTCTTTGAGGCGGTCGCGGCCGCAGGGGCGCACGATCAGACGGCGCTCGCACTGGCGCAGATCTTCGGCTGGGATATCGACTTCGCGCTCGACATCAGGCCCGGGGATTCTTTCGCCGTGACCTATGAGGAACTCTTCGAGAACGGAAAGTTCGTCAAAGACGGCACCGTGCTCGCGGCGCTGTTCAGGAACAACGGTCGCGTGTACCGCGCCGTACGCTACGTGGACCCGACGGGCGCTGCAAACTACTACACGCCCGAGGGGCGCAGCATGCGCCGCGCGTTCCTGCGCACGCCAGTCGACTTTACACGCGTAAGCTCCACTTTCGATCTGCACCGGATGCATCCCATCCTAAACCGCATCCGCGCGCACACCGGCGTCGACTACGCCGCGCCCATCGGCACTCCCGTGCATGCCGCAGGCTCCGGCCACATCCGCTTCATGGGAGAAAAGGGCGGCTACGGCAATGTGGTCGAGATCGACCATTCCCAAGGTATCGTCACGGTCTACGGCCATTTGTCGCGCTTCGCGCAGGGCCTCCACGTTGGCAGCAGAGTCAGCCAGGGCGAGCTCATTGCCTACGTCGGCATGACCGGGCTCGCCACCGGTCCGCACCTTCATTACGAGTACCGGGTGAACGGCGAATTCAAAAACCCGCAAAGCGTGCATCTGCCCGATGCGCTGCCCATCGAAGGCGAGTGGCTCGCCGATTTCAAGGAGAAATCCGCGCCCATCCTTGCAAGCTTAGACGGCGCCACCGTCATCACGCTCGTGGCACGCTGATGGACGCGAGCTGTCATGACACTGTTATGCCGAGCTGCGATGCTACGCGCCCCGAGGCGCGCGTAGTGCCCATGAACCTTCCCGATTTCAAGGCTCCCGAGTACTACATCAACCGCGAGCTGTCGCTGCTGGAGTTCAACCAGCGCGTGCTCGCGCAGGCCTTCGATGAGTCGGTGCCGCTGCTTGAGCGGCTGAAGTTCCTGTGTATCTCCTCGAGCAATCTCGATGAGTTCTTTGAGATCCGCGTCGCCGGCTTGAAGCAGATCCATGAGCTCGGCTCAACGCAGCTCGCCCCCGACTCGCTCACCATTCCCGAGCAGCTCGCGGCGATCCACGCGCGCGCTTTGAAGCTCGTCGCCGACCAGTACCGCTGCCTGAACGATGTCCTTTTGCCTGCGCTGCACCGGGCTGGCATCGACGTGCTTGGCCGCTCCGAATGGTCCACCGAAGTGGAAGCATGGCTCGAGGAGTACTTCGTGCACGAGGTGGAGCCCGTGTTGAGTCCCCTCGGACTCGATCCGGCGCGCCCCTTCCCGCGCATCCAGAACAAGAGCCTCAATTTCATCGTGCGCCTGCGGGGCAAGGACGCCTTTGGCCGCGACAGCGAACTGGCCATCGTGCAGGCGCCGCGCTCGCTGCCGCGCGTCGTGCCGGTACCGCGCGATGGCTCGCGCCGCTCGCTCGTGCTGCTGTCGACGATCGTCAACGCCTTCGTCTACAAGCTCTTCGCCGGCATCGAAGTACTCGGCTGCTATCAGTTCCGCGTGACTCGCAACTCGGATCTGTTTGTGGACGACGAGGAGATCGACGACCTCAGGCGCGCGCTCGAGGGCGAGCTTGCGCAGCGGCGCTACGGTGCGGCGGTGCGCCTGGAGACCTCGCCCGACTGCCCCGATGACATGATGCGTTTTCTGCTCGCGCAGTTTTCCCTGGGCGAGCACGACCTGTATCAGATGCCCGGCCCGGTCAACTTGAACCGCCTGTCCGCAGTCTACGATCTGGTGCAGCGGCCCGACCTCAAATATCCCATCTTCACGCCAGGGCTGCCGAAGCGCCTGGTCGGCTCGCCGGATCTGTTTGAGGTCATCCGCGCCAACGATATCCTGCTGCATCACCCGTTCCAAAGCTTCGCACCCGTCATGGATTTCGTGCGCCTGGCGGCCGCAGACCCGCACGTCCTCGCCATCAAGCAGACGCTGTACCGCACCGGCCACGACTCGCCGGTGGTCGATGCGCTGGTCGCGGCGGCAAATGCCGGCAAGGACGTGACCGTCATCGTGGAGCTGCGGGCGCGCTTCGACGAGGAGGCCAATATTGAGCTCTCCAGCCGCCTGCAGGAGGCTGGAGCGCACGTCATGTACGGGGTCGTCGGCTACAAGACGCACGCCAAGCTCACTCTGGTGGTGCGGCGCGAGGCGGGCGGCATCCGCCGCTATTGCCATCTGGGCACCGGCAACTATCACCCGCAAACCGCGCGCGTCTATACGGACTACGGACTATTCACCTGCGACGCCGATATCGGTCAGGACGTGCATGAGCTCTTCCTGCAGCTGACGAGCCTCACGCAGACGCCGAAGTTGCACAGCCTGCTGCAATCGCCGTTTGGCTTTCACGGCGCAATCCTCGCGAAACTTGCGCGCGAGAGCGAGCACGCGCTGGCCGGCCGGCCGGCGCGCGTCATCGCCAAGATGAATGCACTCGTTGATCCGCAGGCCATTGAAGCGCTGTACCGCGCATCGTGCGCGGGAGTGCAGATCGATCTCATCGTGCGCGGGGTATGCGCGCTGCGGCCGGGCGTGCCCGGCTTATCCGACAACATCCGCGTGCGCTCGATCCTCGGACGCTTTCTCGAGCACTCGCGCGTCTTCTACTTCGAGAACGGCGGCGCGCCGCAGATGTATTGCTCGAGCGCCGATTGGATGGAGCGCAACTTCTTCCGCCGCGTGGAGGTTGCCTTTCCGATCACGCGTCTGGAGCATCGCGAGCGCATCCTGCGCGATCTCAACGTCTACCTGAAGGATAACTCCCAGGCGTGGCTCCTCGGCGCCGACGGCACGTATGTGCTCGCCGCGCCGCGCGAGGAAGCGCCCCTGAGCGCGCAGGGCGATCTCCTCGGCCGCTACGCCGCAGGCTCCGGCTTAAGCCTGTAAGCGCCCGCAAGCTTCCCGCCGCCTTGGCGGCCTGTTGATGCGTTTCTGCAACAGCAGGATTGTGTGAACCAATCGCAGCTACGCGCGTTACTGTGTACGCAATCGCACAGACCGGCTAGGCACATATCCCTAGTTTGCACTGCTCTGTCGCGCTCGCGATGACCGTTGCGCTGCGGCAACGTTTTTAGGACCTCGCCTTTTGCGAGACTCAACAAAGAGAGGACGATGATGAATAGGCTGGCTTTACTGTGTCTATTGGCCGCACCGGCATTTGCCGCGGCGGACGATGGTACCGAGTGGTACCTCACTCCGCAGGTAGGGGCGATCTCGCCCGACTACCATCGCGATCTGAAGGACAATGACTGGGATTACGGCCTGGCCTTGGGCAAGGAGCTCGGTCCCTTCGTCAACCTTGAAGTCAACCTGAACGGCGCGCACATCGGCGACGGGGTTGGCAGAACCCATTTCGACACCTCGGAGGCGTCCCTCGATGTCCTGGGCGTCATGAATCGGGGCGGCGTGATCGCGCCATATGTGAGCCTGGGTGCAGGGGTCGTGCGCGATATCCTCAGCCCCGACCTCGGGAGCAGGAAGGATTTTGCAGCCGAAGCCGGCTTGGGCATGTTCATCAAGCTCTGGCAGAACAGCAACGGCACGAGCCAGCTCTCCTTGCGCCCGGACATCAAAGCGCGTTTTGACAACCCGGGCCGCGACCAGCACCTGGTGGATTACATCGGGACCATAGGCCTGCAATTCGGGTTCGGAGGACGCGGTACGCCGCCACCTCCGCCACCGCCGCCACCCCCGCCGCCGCCGGTCGCTGTTGCACCGCCGCCGCCGCCCCCGCCGCCGCCTCCTCCGCCACCGGAGCCCGATCGCTATAACCTTGCGGCCAAAGGCTCGGTCATCCTTGAAGGCGTAACCTTTGAGTTCAACAAAGCAGACCTCACTGCGAACTCGCGTCCCGTGCTGGACGATGTCGCTGCGAGCCTAGAGAAGCATCCGCGGCTCAAAGTTGAGCTCCAGGGTCACACGGACAGCACCGGCCCCGCCGACTACAACCTGAAGTTGTCGGATCGGCGTGCCGCCTCCGTGCGCGAGTATCTCATCAGCAAAGGCGTCTCCGAGGATCGTTTGACCTCCAAGGGTTACGGGCTTACCCAGCCGATCGACACCAACAAGACCAAGGAAGGACGCGCGCACAACCGCCGCGTGGTCATGTACGCAATCGAAAACCCGGGAGATGTGAAAGTCGAAGGACAGGGAACCACTGCACAGTAGTTCTTTGCTCGAATGACAGGCCCCCGCACGGCTCATGCGTGCGGGGGCTTTTTCTTGTCAGCCGCGGGAGCTGAACATCCGCAGGCGAAAGCCGTGACTCTTCAAATAGTCGATCTCCTGATGCAGGTCGGCAGTCGTCAACGGATGCTCCTTCAGCCACCGTCCCGGAAATCTCAGTTCGAGCGAGTTTGGCGTGGCTGAGAGCTCAATGTTGGGAAGCGCCGTGGGACTTCTGCCGCGATGCAGGAGCACCGCCAGGCGCAACAGCACTATGAGACGCACCGCCGTGTGATCCCAGGGCGGCAGCAGATCCTCAAGGCCTGCCAGCGCAAGCTTTCTTCGGTGGCTGCCGACCAGACGCGCAAGCAGACGCTGCTCCTCGCGCGCGAAACCCGGCATGTCGGCATTCTCAAGCAAATAGGCGCCGTGGCGATGGTAGCCGCTGTGCGACACATCCAGTCCCGTCTCATGCAGGCGCGCGGCCCACTGCAGCGCAAGATCGGCGAGCGGATCCTCGAGCCGCCACGCATGGCGCACCTGCGCCAGAAACTCCAGGGCCGTCGCCTCCACGCGCTCCGCCTGCGCCAAATCCACGTGATAGCGCTGCTGCATCGCGTGCACCGTGCGCTCGCGGGCGTCCTCATCGGTGAAGCGGCCCAGCATGTCGTAAAGGAGTCCCTCGCGCATGGCGCCCTCGGCAATGCGCATCTCCTCGATCCCCAGCACCTCAAAGACCTCGGCGAGAATCGCAGCCCCGCCGGGGAACACCGCGCGGCGATCTTCCGTAATGGCCTGCAGTCCTCCGAGCTCGCGCACATGGCCCGCATCGATGAGATAGTTGAGAACGCGCTGCAGGCCCTCGGGTTTGATGGTGGCTGCTTGCGGATCAAGCTCGCGCAGCGCCTCGCCGATGGCGCGCACGGTTCCGGAGCTGCCGACCGCGCGCTCCCATCCCCTGCGGCGGATCGCCGCCTGCACCGGCTCAAGCTCCAGGCGCGCCGCCACGCGCGCGCGTCCCAAGCGCTTGGCGGAAATCCGCCCATCCTTGAAGAAGCGCTCGCTGACACTCACGCACCCCATGCGCAGGCTCTCAAGTTCCAGCGGCGAGAGCCCCTCGCCGATGGCGAGCTCCGTGCTGCCGCCGCCGATATCGACAACCAGCCGCTTTCCCGGCTGTGACGGCATGGTGTGCGCAACGCCCGAGTAGATGAGGCGCGCCTCCTCCATGCCGGAGATGATTTCGATGGGATGGCCGAGCGCCTCGCGCGCACGCTCGAGGAACGCCTGCTTGCGCCGCGCCACGCGCAGGGTGTTGGTCCCCACCACCCGCACGCTGTTCGCGTGCATGTCGCGCAGGCGCTGGCCAAAACGCTCCAGACACGCGAGCGCCCGCGCCGCGGCTTCCTTGTCGATGCGGCCGTTCTCCTCGACTCCGGAGGCAAGGCGCACCATCTCGCGCAATCGATCAATGATGGTGAGCTGGCCATGCGAGTAGCGCGCGACGACCATGTGAAAGCTGTTCGATCCGAGATCGACAGCGGCCAGAACATCGGGGACGGGTCGAACCGCCGGGTTCTTGCGTGCCTCTGCGGCGACGCGTACCAGGGCGGCGGGGCTCACTCGAGCCTACGAGCGCTTCAGACTGAGAATGACGAGCCGCACCCGCAAGTCGTCGAAGCCTGGGGATTGCGAATCACGAACTGCGCTCCATCGAGTCCCTCCCGATAGTCGATTTCGGCGCCCGCCAGATATTGCACGCTCATGGGATCGACCAAGAGCTTAACCCCGAGATTCTCAACGCAGGTATCGCCATCGCCCACCTGCTCATCGAACTCAAAGCCGTAGGAGAGGCCGGAGCAGCCGCCCCCCTGAACGAACACGCGCAACATGAGTTTGGGATTGCCTTCGCCCTCAATGAGCGCGCCGACCTTCTTGGCCGCGGCATCCGTCAGTACGAGCGTCGGCGCTGATGCTTCCACAGTGTCCATTTCGTTCGCCTCGGCGTAAAAATACGCTGTCCGGACAAGAGTTTAGGGCCCGAGAGGCCCCCGGTCAAAAGGCCCCGCCAAACTTGATCTCTACCTTGGCCGCATGGGCAGCCACCGCCCGTTCGCCCGAGGTTACGGGCACGAGCTTACCCATTATTTCGGCGCCGAGAGTCATTTCAATGACCCCATAGTAAACATCGCCGTGGACGCGTGCGCTCGGGCCGATCACAACGCGGCCGCGCGCGTGGATGGGGCCTGTCACCGTCCCGTCGAGAATAACATTCGTAGCGCTGACCGCACCGTCGATGCGCCCATGTTCGCTCACTGACAAGGTCGAGTCCGAGCTTGGATCGGCGCGTACGTCGCCCGAGATCCGCCCATCCAGGTGCAGGCCGCCGGAGAATTCAAAATCACCCTTCAGATGCGCCGTCCTGCCGATGAGCGTGTCGATCTTGTGATCCTTAGGAGGCATCCACGTTCCACATGAAGGTCTGCGACAGCGGTGCAATGCCCTTGCGGCTCGAGCGCACTTCGATGCTCAGACGCTCGGGGCGCAGACCCGGCGGGAGCGTGATCTCCTGGTCGAGGTTCTGGTAATAGCGAAAGCTGTAAGGCAGTTCGCGCTGCGCACCCGCGGTAAGCGCGACAAGCCCGAGACTCTCCTCGCGGCCCTGCGCCTCACCCTCCACCTGCAGGACCGCCGAGCCATTGACGATGTCGTCGGCGCGCACCGAGCGCACCAGCGTCAGATGCACGCGAAAATGTGCAGGCTCGCCGGTTGCGCCGATGCGCAATCGTTGAATGCTGACGCCGAGCGCCGCGGCCGCTGGCTGCGCGCCGACGCCGCGATAGAACGCCAAATCCTGGCTCTGGCGCGCGACCTGCGCCTGCAGATCGCCGATGGTGCGCGACACTTCCGCCTGTTCGCGCGCCCAGCCGATGCGCTGCGTATCAATTTCGGCGATGCGCAAGTTGAGCTCATGATTGTCCTGTTTGAGATGCTCGATGGCCGCCTGGAGCTCCGCGCGCTGCTGCGCGACCGCGAGCCGATCGTAGCCTGCGTCGTAGCGGCCGAGTTCATAGATCACATAGAGCGCGAAGGCGGCGAGCAGCGTCACCGCGACCACCACCACGACGCGGCGCGTGGGCGCATAGGTGCGCACGATGACGGGTTTGCTGGCGGATTCGCGCATCTGAGGAATGGCTGCGTTCAGCCCGTGGAGGCCTGCGGCTCCGCAGCCGCCCGGCGGTCGCGGCGCGTGACTTCGCTCCACCAGGGGGGCAGCGGCGGGTGCCCCTGGGGAAAGGCGCTGTCCGCAAGCTCGGTCAGGGCCCGCGCATACACCGGTCGCTTGAAGTAGATGACTTCGCGCACGGGCTCCCAGTAGTCCACCCAGCGCCAGGCATCGAATTCGGGCTCTGCCGTCAGCGCCAGATCAAATGCAACGTCGTCGCGCCGCAATTTGAGGAGAAACCAGCGCTGCTTCTGCCCGATGCACAGCGGCGTGCGATGGCGCCGCACATAGCGCGGCGGCAGCCGGTAGCGCAGCCAGCGCGCGGTGCTGCCGGCAATCTCGATGTGCGAGCTTTGCAGGCCCACCTCTTCATGCAGCTCGCGCAGTACGGCCTCTTCGAGCCCTTCGCCGGCGCGCACGCCGCCCTGAGGAAATTGCCAGCCGCGGCCGCCCACGCGGCGACCCAGGAATACCTCGCCGGTGCCGCGCATCAGGATGATGCCGACGTTGGCGCGGAAACCATCCGAGTCGATGACGTCGTTCATGGTGCCTTTCGGGGGGAGTCTGCCACAACCGCGCTTGTGGTGAGCAAGCCCACCCTTTTAGGCTAGCGCGCCTTTAGCCGCTGGAGCGTGAACCGGTCGATGTTGAGGAGAGCTGTATTGCAACCGGCCGCGTGGCGGCGTTTGGGCGTGCTCGGCGTCGCGGCCGTGCTCGTATTTTGCATATCGCTTATGACCGGCAGCTCCGGCATCAGCCCGGCGCGCGCCTTGAGCGTGCTCGCCGGCGGCCACGATGAGGCGGTCAGAAGCGTGCTCATGCAGGTGCGCCTGCCGCGCCTTCTCGCAGGCTTTGGCGTCGGCGCGCTTCTTGCGCTGTCCGGCGTGCTGCTGCAGGCGCTCTTCAGAAACCCGCTCGCCGATCCGTTCGTGCTCGGGGTCTCGGGCGGCGCTGCGGTGGGCGCATTATGTGCGATGCTCGCCGGGTGCGCGGCGCTCGCCGTGCAGGGCTGCGCGGTCGCAGGCGCTCTCGCAGCCGTCGCCATGGTCTACTTTCTCGCGCGCGGCGGCGGCACCGCGCGGCTGCTGCTCACCGGCGTGGTGGTGGCGAGCGCCTGCGGCGCGCTTGTGAGCGTGCTCCTGGCACTTGCGACTACGGTGCAGGTGCGCGGCATGGTGTTCTGGCTTGCGGGCGATTTGAGCTGGGCGCTCTCGCCGCGGGCGAGCCTTGGCGCCGCGTTCCTCGCCGCCGCGCTCGCCGTGGTCGTGGCGCGCCCGCTCAACGTGCTCGCTGCAGGAGAAGTGCGCGCTCGCGCAGTGGGGCTCGACCTTGAGACCTGGCGCCCGCTCCTCTTCATCGGCTGCGCCATCCTCACGGCCATTGCGGTGGTGAGCGCCGGCACGGTCGGCTTCGTCGGCCTCATCACGCCGCATGCGGTGCGGCTCATCTTCAGGACGAGCGACCACCGCCTGGTGGCGCCCGCTTCCGCCCTTGCCGGCGGCACGGTGCTGGCTGCGGCAGATCTCATCGCCCGCACCGTCGCAAGCCCGCGGCAGCTGCCGGTCGGGGCGATCATGGCCATCGTCGGGGCGCCTATTTTTCTTTTCCTGCTGCGCTCGAAAAACCGCAACACGCACTGATGCTGCTAGCGCACGGTATCTGCCGCGACCGCCACCTGGTTGCGCCCCTGGCTCTTCGCGCGATAGAGCGCCGCATCCGCCGCCGCGATCAAGCGCTCGCCGAAGAGCTTGTGATCGCGCAAATCCGGTGGCGGAGCGGCGGCCGCGACGCCGATGGACAGGCCGATAACCTCCGCGGCATCTTCTGCCAGCGCGATCGGGCGCGCGCGCACGGCCTGCAGGACGCGCAACGCCACGCACTCGGCGTCGACGACGCTGCCCTCCTGCAGCAGCATGGCGAACTCGTCGCCGCCGAAGCGCGCGCCGGTGTCGCTAGTGCGCATCTGCGCGCCGATGCGCCCGGCGACCTCATGCAACACCGTATCGCCTGCCAGATGCCCGAAGCGGTCGTTGATCTGTTTGAAGTGATCGATGTCGATCATCAATAAGGCGAGGCTGTGGCCGAGGCGCTGCGCGCGCGCGAGTTCCTCGCGCAGGCGCGCCTGCAGATAGCGCCGATTATAAAATCCCGTCAGAAAATCCGTGAAGCCGCTGCGCAGCAGCCGTGCACGGTTCACGCCGTTTTCCAGACATACTGCGCTCACCAGGCCAAGGTGCGCGAGAAAGTCGGTCGCAAGCTGCGCACCGAAGCGCGTCTTGTCGGCGCTGCCGAACATCAGCACACCCTCGAGCGCATCGTTGTGGCGCATCGGGATGAGTGCGACGCTGCCCAATCCTGTGACTCCCGCAAAGAGCCCGGCATGCAGCTTTTCCCGGTAGCGTCCGAGCCACGGGCGCTCCAGAGCCTCGACTGCGGGTGCAAGCATGCCTAAGCGGTCGACGAACAGAACCTCCTGCCGATGCTCCTCAAGGATCGGATCGCCCCACAGCAGATGGCGGATCTCGTGCTGCGGATCGCACAGCGCCAGCACGACGGCCTCGAGCTGATAAGAAGTCTTCAGATCGCGGAACAGGATCTTGAGGAGATCTCCCAGGGAGCCCGCGCGCAGCAGCTCAAGCTCTCTCTCCTGCGACTTCTGCAGAATCGACTGATTGCGCACGACCCGGGAGGTGAGTGCGCGCAGGCGCGCCTTGACGATGCGATTTTCAGCCTCGAGCGCCGCAAGATTTGCCGCGGCCCGCACGGGGCGCACCGCTCGAACACCTCTTAGGGTCACGGCAAGGACTGCCGCGCGCCTAGGCGCGCCGTTCGCTCAGGATCTTGCGATCCTGCAGATAGTCGTGGCCGCGGCGCATCAGTGCCACGAACGCCGCGTGATCCTGAGAGAGGACGGCGGTGCGGATGCGTTCCACCGCCTTCGACAGCGCCTCCAGGGACTCTGCGCCGTAGTCATTCAGGCTTTGAATCTCGTAGTACAGATCCGGATTATCGCGCGCGACGCGGCTTGCCACATCCAGCTGCGCATCAAATGTCGTGCTCGATAGGCGCGCTAGACGCGGCGCGGCCTCGCCGCTTTCCGCAAGCGCGGTGAAAAAAGCGATGTTCAAGGCATGCGAGAGCCCGAGCACGTAGGCGATCAGGCGGTCATGATCATCCAGGCTCATGACTACCTGCTCGGCCATGGTCGGCGCGAACAGTTCCTGCGCGGCCTCGAGCGCGGCAGCAGACCCGAGGTCAACAAAGATGACGTGGCGTCCGGAGAGAAGCTCGGTATCCGGGCCGAACATGGGATGCACGGAGGTCACCTTGCAGCCATGCGAGCGCAGCGCGAGCAGTCCCGCGCGCAGCGGCGACTTCAGCGAGCCGATGTCAAAGATCACGCCCGGCGGGCGGCGCAGCGCAAGGTCGCGCAGGATGGCATCCGTCACCCCGAGCGGGGTTGCGAGCATGATGAAATCATGCTGCAGATCGGTCTTGCGCCAATCATCGACGCACGCGACCCCCGCACAGGCGCCGGCCGGATCTGCCACTTCGACGGCAAAGCCCTGCGAGCTTAGGAATTCCACGAACCAGCGGCCCATCAGGCCCGCGCCGCCGATGACCAGCACGCGGCGTCCCGAGCCCGCGCCGCGCGCGGCGACGCTCGCGCGCTCCTGCGTCGTGAGCGATGAGCGGATGAGGAGGCGCAGCAGATCCTCGGCCAGTCCCGGCGAGACGCCAAGCTCGGCAGCCACGGCGCGCACGCCGAGAACGACCTCGCGCTCGCGCTCGTAGTCGCGTGTCGGTCTGCCGGTTGCGCGCTTCACCCGCGCGACCTCGCCGCTCACGTTCTTGCGCTCGGCGACGATCGCGAGCAGCCGCCGATCGATGTCGTTCAGGCGGCGGCGCAGGTCTTCAAGCGTGGTGTCATCGGTCGACATTCTTAGGACTCAGGGCCCGAGGCAGCCTCCGTTGTAGCGAGCATGAGCGCGCGAGGCAAGTGCAGCCGGGCGCAAGAGGCTCTACCATTTGTGGGATGACCTCGCCGAGCCCGCCGCTGTCCGATCCCGTGCCCGTAGAGCCTATGCCGATCGTGAGCCGGTGGCTCAAGGATGCCTGGGAACTGCGCCAGCAACCCAATCCGAACGCCATGGTGCTCGCGACCACGTCAGCCGACGGTGAGCCTGCGGCGCGCGTCGTCCTCTGCAAGGGCCTGGTCGAGGAGCCGGGTTATCTCGTGTTCTACACCAATTACGAGTCGAAGAAGGGCGCTGATCTGGCGCTCTGCCCGCGCGCCGCGGCCGTCATGCACTGGGATTACCTGCACCGGCAGGTGCGCGTGACGGGGCCGGTGACGCAATCGCCCGCCGCCGAGAGCGACGCCTACTTCGCATCGCGCCCCTGGCCGAGCCGCATCGCCGCCTGGGCGAGCGCGCAGAGCCGCCCGATCGGCTCGCGGGCGGATCTCGTCGCGGCGGTCGCCGCTGCCGCCCGGCGCTTCGGCGTGCCGAACCCCGCGGATCCGCCCCGCGAGGGCGCTGATTTCAACATTCCCCGGCCGCCGCATTGGGGCGGCTACCGCCTCTGGGCCGAGAAGGTGGAATTGTGGCAGGAAGGCAAATCCCGCATCCACGATCGCTTCTTGTGGACCCGCAGGCTTTCCCCGGACGCGCTTGAGGGCTTTGCGCCCGGTCCGTGGTCGCTCGCGCGGCTGCAGCCCTAAGGCATCATGCCGACATCATCCCTGGGCGGCACGTGCCTCGCGGCGAACGCGCTTGGCATCACGGCGGGCACGCGGCAGCTGGTGCAGGAGCTCACGGCGACTTTCGCGCCGCGCGAGTTCATCGCCATCCTCGGCAGGAACGGCTCCGGGAAAACCCTCACGCTGCACACGCTCGCCGGGCTGCGCCCTGCCGCGGCCGGCAGCGTGACTCTCGACGGCGAAGAGCTGGCCGCATTGCCGCGCCGCAGGATTGCGCGCCGCATCGGCGTCCTGCTGCAGGATCTTGAAGAGAGCTTCACGACGACGGCGCTCGAGAGCGTGCTCATCGGCCGCCATCCGCATCTTGCGCCATGGCAGTGGGAGGGACGCGAGGATGAGCGGATCGCGCGCGCGGCCCTGCAGCAGATGGATTTGAGCGGCTTTGCCGAGCGCCGCACCGACACGCTCTCAGGCGGCGAACAGCGCCGTGTCGCCATCGCCGGCCTCCTCGCCCAGGAGCCCGAGGTTTATCTCGTGGATGAGCCGACCAATCATTTGGACCCGCATCATCAGCTCGCGGTCCTCGCGCTGTTGCGTGAGCTGGCATCGCGGGGCGCGAGCATCATTGCATCCCTGCACGATCCGACGCTCGCCGCGCGTTTTGCCGATCGCGTCTTGCTGCTGTTCGGGGACGGCGCCTGGCGTCTCGGGCCCACGGCTGAGATCCTGAGCGAGCAGAGCCTGAGCGAGCTCTATTCGACACCGATGGTGGAATTGGCCGCAAGCGGCCGGCGGGTGTTCGCCAGCGCCTGACGCAAGCTCATGGCGCGCGCATTTTGCAATCCAAGGGCCGCGAAGTGCGGCGCCTGCGCAACGCGGGCTCCGGCACTCCTTGCTTCAAGTAACGTCTGTGGCAAACTTCCGCGAGCTCCTATCACACGGCAGCGGCGTCGGGGGTACGGCAGGTGATTGCAGCGCCTCTCATGTCGGCGCAGTTTGCGACCTTTCTCGTTGCGAGCCTGATCCTCGCGGTCACGCCGGGACCCGGCGTGATTTACATCCTCACGCGTACCTTGAGCCAGGGACGCGGCGCGGGGCTCGCATCGGTTTGCGGCATCGCGCTCGGAAACCTCGCCAATGCCGCCGCCGCCTCCCTCGGGCTCGCCGTCGTGATCGCAGCTTCGGCAGCCGCCTTCAGCGTCGTAAAGTTCTGCGGCGCTGCATACCTTGTGTTCCTCGGCGTGCAGGCGCTGCGCGCCGCGCCCGCCGCCGAGCCTGACACGGCGCGCATACGGCCGCTAGCCGCCGGCCGGCTCTTCCGCGCCGCTTTTCTCGTCGCGTTGCTGAACCCGAAGACCGCATTATTCTTCGCAGCCCTCCTGCCGCAGTTCATTCATCCGGGTGCCGCGCCACTCGCGCAGACCTTATTCCTCGGCTGCGTATTCGTAGCGCTCGCGTTCTGCACGGACACGGTGTACGTATTCGCTGCCGCGTCGCTCGCGCAGCGCATCCGCCGCCACTCGCGCTGGCGCGGCTATGGACGCTACGTGTCCGCTGCGGCGTTCATGGGGCTCGGCGTCTATGCTGCGCTGGCGAATCCGCGCACGCCCAAGTAGTGGTGCTTTTCTGGGCGACTTGGTGCGCGCCCGTGCAAGAAGGAACTGCCGACGCTGGCTTCCTTCTATCGCATGCAGCAACCAGCGGGTCTGCGCGTGCTCGCCGTGACCACCGAGAATTCCCTGCCGCTTACCAAGCTGCGCTCGCTCGCCGCGGCGCTGGCCATTGCGCTGGCACGCGAGTTCCAGGGGGATGAACGGGCCGCTCAAAGGCGTGCCGACCAATTACGTCATCGACGCGACGGGATTCTGCGCTACGCCAAGGCCGGTGCCCTGAGCCTCGATGGCATGAATGCGATTCTGGTGCCGCTCTTGCGTGCGGATGCAGTCGCGCCAGAGCCGGGCGCGCTCAGGAGTGCGCCTGGCTACTGAGCATGGCGCACACCGCGGCGTGCATAGGGCCGTTGGTTGCGAGCACGGACTTTGAATTGAGGGTCAGCTCCTCGCCCTCGAGATCCGTGACGGTGCCGCCTGCCTCGCGGATGATCACCGTGAGCGCCGCGAAATCGTAAATGCTGAGATCGGACTCAATCACGACTTCGAGCGCGCCGCGCGCGAGCAGGTGGTAATGGACGAAGTCGCCATAGCCACGGGTGCTGTAGGCAAGGTCAACCAGGCGGCCCATGCCAAGCCACGCGGGTGAGCGCGCGATGGCCTTGATGTTGCCGGTCGAAACGGTGGCCTGCGCCAGATCGGCGATGCTGCTGACGCGAATCGGCCGCCCGTTCAGGAATGCGCCGCTGCGCTCCTCGGCCCAGGCGAGTTCACCGAAGACCGGCGCGCTCGAGACGCCGAGCACGGGCCGGCCGCCGCGCCACAGCGCGATCTGCGTTGAAAAAAATGGGATGTCGCGCACGAAGCATTTGGTGCCGTCGATGGGATCGACGATCCAAATCGCCTCGGCATCCATGCCGTGCTGCCCGCTCTCCTCACCATAGAATCCAAACGCCGGAAAGCGCGCGCTCAATACCGTGCGGATGGTCTTCTCCGCAAGCTCATCCGCCTCCGTCACCGGAGAGGTATCGGGCTTGATGCGCACGCCGATGCCGCGCCCGTAGTGCGCACGGATGACCTCGGCGGCCGCCTCGGCGGCATCGAGTGCCGCCTGGAGCTCATTTGATACCATGTCCTGCATCCAACTGCCGTTTTAGAGAGCCTAACGCAACGGAGCCAGCCATGGGTAACCGCCTGAGCAAGATCTATACGCGCACCGGCGATGACGGCACGACCGGGTTGGGGGACGGGCGCCGCGTCGCCAAGGATGCCGCGCGCGTGGAAGCGTACGGCACGGTCGATGAGCTCAACTCCGCGGTCGGCATGATCCTGAGCGTGCCGCAACTGCCGCAGGGCATCGCCGCCCTGCTCACTGAAGTGCAGCACGATCTCTTTGATTTGGGCGGCGAGCTGTGCATCCCCGGATCGCGCGCCATCAAGGCGGCGCAAGTCACAAGGCTCGAGGAGTCGCTCGACGGCTTGAACGAAGGCCTGCCAGCGCTCAAGGATTTCATTCTTCCGGGCGGCGGCCCGGCGGCGGCCGCCTGCCATCTCGCCCGCACCATAGCCCGCCGCGCGGAGCGCCGCGCCTGGTCGCTTGCCAAGCAGGAGCCGCTGAGTGCGGACCTGACAAATTATTTGAACCGGCTGTCTGATCTGCTGTTCGTGATCGCCCGCGTGCTGGCGCGGCATGAGTGCGGCGCCGAGGTGCTGTGGCGCCACGATCGCGGCAAGGCGCGCTAGGAGAGGCTGCGGCGCAGGCGCTGCCAGTCGAAGGCGCTGCCGGGGTCGCTCTTCCTGCCGGGCGCGATGTCGCTGTGGCCCGCAATGCGCTCGCTTGCGAGCGACGGGTAGGCTGCGAGGAGTGCGCGTATCAGATGCGCCAGCGACTCGTACTGCGCATCCGCATAGGGCAGCTCATCCGTGCCCTCAAGCTCGATGCCGATGGAAAAATCATTGCAGCCGTGCCTTCCCTGGTATTGCGATTCACCCGCGTGCCAGGCGCGCGCCTGAAAGGGCACGTACTGCACGATGCTGCCATCACGGCGGATGAGCGCGTGCGCCGAGACGCGCTGCCGGGCGACGTCGCGAAAGAAGGGATGCGCATCCGGATCCAGAGTGCCGGTGAAGAGCTGATCGATCCATGCCCCGCCGAACTCGCCCGGCGGCAGGCTGATGCCGTGGACGACGATGAGTGCAGGCGCGCTGCCTTGCGGCCGCGCATCGAAATGCGGCGACAGCACCTGTGTGGCCCGCGCGAGCAACCCCGTGGCGAGGTCGATTTGCATGCCGCAAATCATGCCACAATGGGCGCGCGTCCCGCGGGAAATAGCCTATGAATGAGAGCAACGCGTCCTACGTCGCACGCGATCTGGCGCATGTTTGGCATCCGTGCACGCAGATGAAGGACCACGAGCACCTGCCGCTCGTGCCGATCCGCCGCGGCGCAGGCGTGTGGCTCGAGGATTTCTCGGGCCACCGTTACCTCGACGCGGTGAGCTCCTGGTGGGTGAATCTCTTTGGGCATGCGAATCCGCGTATCAATGCGGCCGTCGCTGCGCAGCTTCACGACCTCGAGCACGTGATCCTCGCAGGCTTCACGCACGAGCCGGTGATCGCCTTGAGCGAAGCGCTGGTGCAGGTGGCGCCGCCGGGTCTCAGCCGCTGCTTTTACGCGGACAACGGCTCCTCCGCAGTCGAGGTCGCCGCCAAGATGAGCTTCCATTATTGGAGGAACATCGGCCGCAGCGGCAAGCGGCGCTTCATTACGCTTGCGAACAGCTATCACGGCGAGACCCTGGGTGCGCTCGCGCTCGGCGATGTGGAGCTCTACAAGGCGATTTACCGGCCGCTCCTCATGGATGTGCGCGTGGTCGACTCCCCGGACTGCTTCGCGCGCGCACCGGGGGCGACCTGGGCCGAGCATTCGACTCTCAAATTTGAGCTCATGGAGGAGGCGCTCGCGCGCTATCACGAGGAGACGGCGGCGGTGATCGTCGAGCCCCTGGTGCAGTGCGCCGGCGGCATGCGCATGTACGATCCGGTGTATCTGGCACTGCTGAGAAAAGCCTGCGATCGCTACGAGGTGCACCTCATTGCCGACGAGGTCGCGGTCGGCTTCGGACGCACCGGAACGCTCTTTGCCTGCGAGCAGGCGGCAATCCGCCCGGATCTTTTGTGTTTGTCGAAGGGACTGACCGCAGGCTACCTGCCGCTCTCCGTGGTCATGACGACGGAGACGATGTACGGCGCATTCTATGATGACTACCTGAAGATGAATGCCTTCCTGCACTCACACAGCTTTACCGGCAACCCGCTCGCCTGTGCCGCGGCACGCGCCAGCCTTGCGATCTTTGACGCCGACGGCGTCCTGGCAAAGAACCGCGTGTTGGCCGCGCGCATGGGCACGCGGGCGCAGGCGCTTGCCGAGCATGCACACGTCGCCGAAGTGCGCCAGCGCGGCATGATCGTGGCGATCGAGCTCGTCAAGGACAAAGCCGCCCGCGTCCCTTACCCGTGGCAGGAGCGGCGCGGCCTGCGGGTTTATCGCCATGGTCTTGCGCGCGGAGTGCTGCTGCGCCCGATCGGCAACGTCGTGTACTTCATGCCTCCCTATGTGATCACGCCCGAGGAGATCGATCTCATGGTGAGCGTTGCCGAGGAAGGCATCGAGAAGGCGACGTGCGACTGACGCGGGTTTATATCGAGGAGCCTCTGGCAAGCGGCAGGCGCTGCCTCGTCTCCGGCAGCGCGGCGCATCACCTGCTGCGGGTGCTGCGGCTCGGAGTGGGCGCTGCCGTGACGCTCTTTGACGGCGCGGGCGGTGAGTACGCCGCACGCATCGAATCATTGCAGAAGGACGCCGTACTCATTGACGTCGGCGCGCATGCTGCGACGGAGCGCGAGTCGCCGCTTGCCGTGACGCTGGCGCAGGGCATATCGCGCGGCGAGCGCATGGATTGGGTCATACAGAAGGCGACCGAGCTTGGCGTGCGGCGCATCGTCCCGCTCATCATGCACAGAAGCGTCGTGCGCCTCGATGCGCGCCAGGCGCAGAAAAAGTCGCAGCACTGGCGCGCCATTGCGGTTGCTGCCTGCGAGCAGTGCGGCCGCAATCGTTTGCCGGAGCTGGCGGCGGCGCTCGACCTCCAGGAGTATCTTGGCGCCGAGCCTCCTGCGGACGTCATGCGACTACTGCTGTCGCCTGCGGGCACCTTGCGCATCGGCGCCATCAAGCCCATCGAAAAAATCATTCTCTTGATTGGCCCGGAAGGGGGCCTGGCGCCCGAGGAGGGGGCGGCGGCCATCGCGCAGGGCTTTGTGCCCGTGCAATTGGGGCCGCGGATCCTGCGAACAGAAACCGCGGCCATCGCAGCGCTCGCCGCTTTGCAGCACGCGTTTGGCGATCTATAAGCTGGCGCTCGCGCAGAGTCTGATTACAGCATTGCCCGAGTTCGTCGCTGCAGCAACGCATGCTGGGGCGGCTTCAAGACGACGCGCCGCGCGCATTGATAGCAGCTGCCGGCCTTCCGGCATAAACTCTTGGCGCACAAGTTGATTCCCAATCCAGCCGTCCAGGCGTGAAGAGGTAAGTTGTCGTGCGAATCATTCCCATTGTCTTCCTGGTATTTTCACTGGGGAGCGGCGCTGCAATGGCAAATGCTGCCAACGCCTCCGGCTCTGCACCCGCGCCGGTACTCGTCGAATTATTCACGGCAGAAGGGTGCTCTTCCTGCCCTCCCGCGGACGCATTTCTGCTGCAGCTTGACGCGCTGCAACCCATCCCGGGCGCGCACCTCATCGTACTCAGCGAACACATGGACTATTGGAACGATAGCTGGCCGGACCCGTTCGCAACAGCGCAGCTTACTGCCCGGCAAGCGGACTACATTCGCGCGCTCAAGATTCGTTTTCCGTACACCCCGCAGTTTATCGTCGACGGCGCTACGGAAATGCGCTTGCAGAATCGCGATAAAATCGAACAAATTTTTCGCTCCGCGGCTGCCAGTCCCAAAATTCCCGTCACTGTCGCGGCGCTCAAGGTGGAACCGGGAACCCCGGCAAACTTGAGCGGACGAATCGAAGTCGATGGCGATGCAGCGCAGCACCGCGCCGATGTTTACCTCGCGATCGCGCTGGATCGGATAGAAACAAAAGTTCTGCGCGGCGAAAATCGGGGCAAGACCCTGGCGCATGTAGCCGTAGTCGAGCATCTTTCCAAGGTAGGAGTGCTTGAGCCTGGGCAGCAGTTCAGCCAGGAGTTCCGAGTGCCATTGAAGCAGGAATTGGCCGCGAACAATGATCGCGTCGTGGCATTCGTACAGGAATCCGGCAACGGCAAGGTCGTCGGCGCAACGCTGCTACAGACGGTGCGTGTGGAGTAGATTGCTTCTGCGGGTGCAGGCGCTGGCCTGCACTCCTGTAGACGCCGATTGCCGCATGCAAGCGCACTTCGGCTAAATCCCAATGCGGTGCGTCGCGCGACGCTCCTGCGCCTGCGCTACTGCATGACTACTTTGTCGCGCGTGTCCGGATCGGCATCGATCTCAGTAACGAGGCCCTGCTCGTCGAACGTAACGCGATACTCGGCAAAGCTCGACAGCCAGTAGTGCCAGACCTTCGCATCAAGACTGGGATTTTCGCTGGTCACCGGGTAGCCCACCGCCATCAGCACCTGTTCGCGGCTCATGCCCTTCCTCAAACGCATCGAGGTGATGGCGTCCTGGACTGGCTTTGGATACTGCGCCAGCTTATCGGACGGACTCTCCGCTACCACGTAGCGTTTGGCGAAGGCATCCAGCGCAAGATCCCGGCTATAGTCGTTGCCGATAGCCTGTTTCTTGCCGCCGATCTCGATGTGCACCCGTTGACGGCCATAGCCCAGCACCTTGACGGGCGTGCCCGCAGGGATGACTGTCTTGCCATTTTCCGCGTAGTTGATGTCACTGATCCAGGAGCCGTCAGTGCGCATATTGCAGCACAGGTACCCCGTGAACTGCTCAGCGGCCCGCGCAGCATTGGCGCAAGCCGCGAGCGCGATGACAACTGCGAGCGACACCATGCTGCGGATCGGCATATTGATGGCTTCCTTCAGCGGAGCTTCAGAATTGATGCCTTCAAAGAGTCAACGTGCTCGCGGAAAGCCTGGGTCAGCTCGGGATATTTGTTGAGGATCGAAGAGTCCTGCATTTGACGCCGCAGCTCTTCTGCGAAAGTCTCCACGTTTGAAGCCGCCATCAGCTGAGCGTCGGTGCGCGACCTCGTTGCCGTTGTTGCAAGCTCTGAAACGTATACCCGCAAGAGTATCTCCTCCAGAACTGAAGTGCGCATCTGAAGTTTTGCGACTTCGCGTGCGGTGTCGGCGTCCATGACCTTCCCCTTCTTCGGGCAATCCGCCCGCTGTCCCGCAGCCCTTTGATAGTCCCGGCGCTGCGGGGCGCAACCAGTTCATGAGCCCTGCTTGGTGCTGCTGGCTATATCCCAGGAGCAGTGCGATGTTATGCCTCATGCGAAACCGGCCAAGTATCGGTGCAAAGCTTCGCCAGAGCAATGCCGGGGAGCGATGCGGCACGGCGCACGCCGAGACCCCTCAGAAATGGCAAACAGCCACCGATGATGCCCGACCGCGGGCCCGGCGCTTGCGAGCCAACGGCTGAGGCAATGGTCCGCCGTGTATTTTCCGGACCCGAGTATTATTGAGTCGCAACAGAAACCGGAAGCTCTACATCTGCTGGAGATCGTATGTCTGAGGCCTTTGAGTGCTATGTATGCCGCAAGGTTATGGTGCTGTTCGGGGCGGACCCGAACAGATGCCCCGGGTGCGGGTCTGTCCACGGCAAAGCAGTCGCCAAGAGGCATATTGACCGCGCAGCCAAGGCTCGTACTGGCCGCGCACGGCTGCAGAAGCAGGCTAAGAGAAGCAGCAGGTCGCGGCGCAGGCCGGCCTGAGCGTGTGCCGCGCCTAGGCGTTGATGTGCGTTTCTTGCGCGATCATGTCCTCGAGGCGTTCGAGATCCGGCACGAGAGGCGTCTCGTTCACCATGCGAATCTGGCAGACGATGGGCGCGCGCTCTTCAATGGCGCGTGAATTATCCGGTCGTACCACATCGGAGCTGACGCGCACGAGTTGCGGAAAGCCCTGCGATACGATGCCGAAGTAGCCGCCTTCCAGGCGCGAGCCGATGCAGTGAAAGATGACGATACGCGTGCGCCCGGAGGCCGGCGGAATCATCTGTCCGCACGCTCCCTCGAAGGAAACGAGCGGCACCTGCCGGCCGGTCCAGGTGACAGTGCCGATGTACCACGGCGGCGCGCCGGTCATCTCCGAGGGCGTATGAAAGCCGATGACCTCGGCGACGCAGGCACGCGGGATGATGAGCCGACCCTCGATGAGAGGAATCAGCAGGCTATAGACCTCTTGGACTCTTTCAGCCATCGCCTGCCCTTTTAGTTAACCCGTGCCTCGGCAAGCTTGCGCGAGTTCTGCGTCGCGCGGTGCCGCTCCACGAGCGGTGCAATCGCATCAAGGAGCTGCGCTTCCTGATAGGGCTTGCCAAGATAGTCGTCGACGCCGATCTCGATGGCGCGTGCGCGATGCTTCTCGCCTGAGCGCGACGTGATCATGATGATCGGCACATCGCGCAGGCGCGGGTCGTTGCGCACGTGCGCCGCGACTTCGTAGCCGTCCATGCGCGGCATTTCGATGTCGAGGAGAATGATGTCGGGCACGTGATCCTGCAGCAGCGTGACAGCGTCCATGCCATCGCGCGCCGTAAGGACGCGCATGCCGTTCCTCTCGAGGAGCCGCTGCGTGACGCGCCGCACGGTAATGGAGTCGTCGACCACCATGGCAAAGATGCGCCGGTCGCCGCGATCGCGCGCCACCAGCGGCTGCGCACGCACGCGCCATTCGCTTCTAACCAAAGCGCCGATGTCGAGAATGATGACGATGCGCCCGTCGCCGAGGATGGTCGCGCCGGAAATCCCGCGGATCGCGGAGATCTGCGGCCCGACCGACTTCACAACAATCTCGCGGCTGCCGATGAGCTCATCCGTGATGAGCGCGGTGGAGTGCTCGCCGGCACGTACCAGCACCACCGGAATCGTCACGTCCTGCTCCGGCAGCGGCGCGGGCTCAAGCCCCACGAAGGTGGCCAGAGACTGAAAGCGGTACTTTTGGCCGCCCGACTCGAAGACCGGTGCATCCGGGCCGAGGTGCGCTTGCACCTCGGCCTTCGGCAGCCTGAGGACGCCTTCCACTGTCGGCAGCGGCAGCGCGTAGTACTCCTGCTCGGTGCGCACGACGAGCGCATGGCTGATCGCAAGCGTAAAGGGCAGGCGGATGGTGAAGGTGGTTCCCAGGCCCGGCGTCGACTCCATGTTGAGCGCGCCGCCCAAGCGCTTGATCTCGGTCGCGACGATGTCCATGCCGACGCCGCGGCCGGCCTGTTGAGTGATGATGCCGGCGGTGGAGAAGCCCGGCTCGAGAATGAGCTGCATCGCATCCTCATCGCTCAACGCCTGCTCCGGACCGACGAAGCCGAGCGCGATGCCCTTGTCGCGAATGGCCCGCAGGTTCATGCCGGCACCATCGTCGGTCAGGCGCACCAGCACCTCCGCGCCCTCGCGGCGCAGCTCGAGGCGAATGCGCCCGGTCTCCCCTTTGCCGCGCGCCAGTCGCTCCTCGGGGCTCTCGATCCCGTGCACCACGGCATTGCGCAGCATGTGCTCAAAAGGCGGCAGCATGCGCTCGAGCACTTGACGGTCAAGTTCACCAGCGGCGCCTTCGACAACGAGCTCCGCGCGCTTGCCGCTGTCGGAGGCTGCCTGGCGCACGATGCGGGCAAGGCGCTGCACGTGGCGCTGGAAGGGCACCATGCGCGTGCGCATCAGGCCATTCTGCAGCTCGGTGATCGTGCGCGCCTGCTGGGTAAGTAGGTTCTGCGCCTCCTGGGTGAGCGTCTCCAGAAGCTGCTGGATGCTTGCGACGTCGCTCGCCGTCTCGGCGAGCGCACGCGAGAATTGCTGGATCGAGGAGTAGCGATCGAGTTCGAGGGGATCAAAGTCGCTGCGATGGCTGCCGCCTTTTTCCTCGTGGCCGTGCAGGATCTGCGTCTCGGTCTCGATCTCAAGCTTGCGCAGCTGCTCTTTCAGCCGCGTCACGGTCCGCGACAACTCGCCCAGATTGAAATCAATCGATCCTAGCTGCTGTTCAAGCCGCGCGCGCGCAATGCTGACCTCGCCCGAGGTGTTGAGCATGTGATCCAAAAGCTCGGCATCCACGCGTGCAAGCTCAGGCCGGTCGCCGGGCGGCACGGGCTCTCTGCCCGGCGGCACCAGCTGCGGCGGCAACAGGATCTCCTCCGCGGCGGCTGCCGGCGCGGCAGGCGCTGCAGGCGCTGCAGGCGGCGGCTCGATCAGGACGGCTTGCGCCGCTGCATCCTCGTTGGAAGCCGTGCTTGCGTCGGGCACGGCTGTCTCTGGCAACGCCAGCTGAGCGGCGGTCCATTCATAGCTCGGCACCTCCGGCTCAATCTCATCCAGCGGCTCCGGGGAACTCACATCAAGCGCTGCCGCAGCAACGATCACGTCGGCGGGCGCCGGAAATTCAGCGAGCGACGCTAGAACTTCGGCCATGACTTCCGGCACGTCGAGCGCGGGGGCGACGTCGGCGGCGGGCGCCTCCTCGGTCACGGAAGCCGGCACCTGCGCCGACGCCTCCAGAATCTCCTCGACGATCGGCGCTAAAGCATCGCGTGCCGCTGTCGGAACCTCGCTGACGGGCGCCGCCGTCGCAGTCACGGTGGCCGGGGCCTGCGCCGCCGCCTCCAGGATCTCCTCGACAATGGGTGCAAAATCATCGCTCGCCGGAACGTCGGCGACGGCTGCCGCGATGTGCGTCGCAGGGGCCGGCGTCTGCAGCGTCGGCTCCGGAATCTGCGCGGCGAGCGGCGCAGACTCATCGGCGGGAGGCGCCGCTACCGAGCGCGACAGAGCCTGGATGCGCTCGATGGCGCTGCGCGCCGCAGAGAGTCCCCGCCCCGTGGCCACCGCCTCACGCATGCGCGCGAGCTCATCAATGCTCGCCTGCAGAACGTCAAATGTCGCTGGGGTCGCCGCCACCGCGCCCTGGTCGATCTGCAGCACCAGGCTCTCAAGTTCGTGGCTAAGATCGCCCATGGGCTGAATACCGGCCATGCGCGCGCCGCCCTTCAAAGTGTGCAGCGGCCGCTGCAGCGCGCCGCGCAGCTCGGCGCTTTCAGGTTCCGCGCGCCAGGCCTCTATCGCCGCCTCGGCGCTTTCGAGAAGCTCGGTCGCCTCCTCGGTAAAGATGCTCGCGATCTCAGGATCAAACTGCGGCACCGCGTCGGCCGGCGGCTGCGCCTGCTGCGCCGCATGCGCGGCGCGCGCAGCATCGGCGATGCGGCGGTCGAGCGCAGCATGCGCATGGGCGATGCGCCGCAGCAGGCTCTCATGCGAGAGGAAAAAGCCCGTCGACTCATCAAGGTTGGTCGCCACAGACTCCATGGCTGCCATGGTGTCCGCCAGCAGAATGAGATCGCCGCCCTCCAAGCCGAGCCCACTGTCAAACGCCTTGCGCAACCACTGATCGAGCGGTTGGGCGAGTCTGATGCCGTGCCGCGCCTCGGCCATGTTGGAGCTGCCGGAGAGCGTGTGCACGGCGCGATAGATCTCCTCGGGCAGCGCATGCGGCGGGGAGGCGCTGCTTTCGCGTTCCAGGTAGGCGCGCACGGCCGAGACATGCGCACTCGTCTCGCGCGCATAGATGTCGGCGAGCACGGCATCTGCGCTGAATTCTAGCGGATCGGGCGCCGGCGGCGCGGCCGCGGCGGCCTCTGCAGGCTCGGCTGCAGGCGCCGGAGCCTGCGCGGCCGGCGCCGGGCTCGGCTCGGCAGGCGCCTCCGCAGGTGGCGGCGCAGCGGCCGCTACTTCCGGCTGGTTGGCCGCCAAAGCGTTGGCACGCGTCAGAATGGATCCCGCCTCATGCACCTGCGCGTGCCCCGTCTCGAGCTGGTCAATCAACTGCGGCAGAGTGATGACCGCGCTTGCGAGTGTCGCGACGATGGGCTGCGTGCGGGAGAGGGTATTGTCGAGCAGTCGGTTCAGGAGATTCTCGATCGACCAGGCGAATTCGGCGAGCTCGCGCGCGCCCACCATGCGGCCGCTGCCCTTCAAGGTATGAAAGGAGCGGCGCACCGTAACGAGCGCCTCGCGATCGAGCGGGTTCTGCTCCCATGCGTGGAAATGCTGCGTGATCTTCTGCAGCTCCTCGCGCGCCTCCTCGATGAAGAGTTTGAGGAGCTCCGGATCGGCGCTGTCCGCGAAGGCGACGCTTGCAGGCTCGCGCGCGGGCAGGATCGGCAGCACCGGGTGCGTGCCCGTCAATAGCGCAGGCTGCGCCTCGCTCGCATCCCCGCTGCGCGCAAGCTGCACGGTGCGCGCGAACGAGCCCGGCGCAAGCGCCTCCACCGTCGGCACCGCGGGCGTCGGCTCGGACTCCAGAGCACGCAGCGCACTTTCCGCATTATCGAGCATGTACCACGGATCGCTGCGTCCGGATTGCAGCGTCTCCATGTAGTACTCGACACTGACGATCGCGTCGGCGAGCCGGTCGAGCGAGCCGAGCGTGAGCGCCCGCCCGCCCGGCTGCATGACGCGCCGCAGCTGCATGCCGATCGCCTCGATGATCTCCACTGCGCGCGTCTTGCCGAGCATCAAGAGGCCCGCCTTCAGACCGCGCATCAACTCCTGCCAGCTATCAAGCCCGGCCGCATCGATCGCTCCCACCACTGCCTGGGATACCGCTTCTTTGATGCGCGCAAGATTCAGGATGCACTCGCGCAGCACCGCGCTTTGCACCTGCTGGAACTCGGCGTCCTCGCTGTCCCCCGGCAGCGTCGACTTCGGCAGGATCATGCCCACCAGCTGGTCGTCGAGTTTGTCCTCGACACCGATGAGCGTCGCTGCAATCTCAACCAGGAGCGCCTCATCGGGCGCAAGCTCGCCGGCCACGATCTGATCCAGGCGCCGGGTCTCGCGCATGATGTTGGTGCGCAGCTCGCCGAGACCCAAAACGCCCAGCGTGTCTGCGATTTTGCGCAACAGCGCCGCCTGCGAGCCCAGCTCGCGCGGCTGGCCTGCGCCGCGGCGCACGAAGATGTCGAGGACATCTTTGACCTTGGAGAGGTCCTCGCGGATGGCGGCCGCCACCGTCTGCATGAGCTTGACGGAGGGGGCGGAGAGATTCTCGCGCTCCTCCTCGATGTTCTCATCCACCGGCAACAGCTCGGAGAGGCGAAACGAGGCGCGCACGGCGACCGCCCGCGGACCGGTGGTCTCAGTGCGGCCGACGTAGTAGAGAAGATTATTGAGAAGCTCGACCGGCGGGGACTGCGCGTAGCGCGACTCGCCCTGCTCGTAGAGGCGTTTGATCTCGCGGTCCGCCAAGCCCAAGAGGCGCTTCACCGAGACACCACCCTCGAGGGCGCCTTCCTGCAGCGCCTCGATGACCGCGCCCACCACCCACCACAGCTGGAACACCGGCTGATGGGTGGCAATCTGCTCAATCTTGCTGGAGACGGCCGCCAGGATCTCGAGGTTCTGCTCGATGCGTTCGCCGCGGATCCAGCCGATGAGGCCGACCTGGAAACGCGTGCGCAGCCGCCGCCCCCACTGCTCGACCGTCAGCGGCTGCTCACCGGGGCCCACCGGGATCGGCTGCGCCTGCTTGTCGGACTTCAAATTCAAGAGCAGCAGAGTGCCCTCGGATAGGAGCGAGCTGCCGCGCACGGCGCGCAGATCATTCAGCAGCGGCAGCAGCACCAATGCCAGATCCCGGCCGCCGGCGAGCACGCGCTCAAGGTAGCTCGGCAGCTGCACCATCGCGCGCATCAAGGCATCCAGGCTCTCGGCCTGGCTCTTGCGCTCCGCGGCCGTTGCCAGCAGATAGCGCGCAACGTGCTCCATTTCCTCCGCGAGCAGCGCCGCGCCGTAGATCTCCAGTACGCGCAGCACGCCTTGCACCTGGTGCAGCTCGCGCGCGCAGCGCTCCAGAAGCGCGAAATTGAGCGGCTGCTCGACGTAGCTTTCGAGCGCGGTGCGCGCCTCGGCGAGCGTCGCATTCAGCTCCCGGCCTACGAAATCGAAGGTTTGAGACGCAACGTCCGCCATGATGCAAGGCCTAAGAACCGCCCACCGCCGGCCGCAGACCGCGCGTGAGCTTGGCCTCCTCCTGAGTGCGGAAGCTACCCGTAGTCGGCGCGGCCGGCTCAGGCGCCGCAGCGCCCGGCAGCCGGAAGCCCGAGGCGGAACGGCGCAGGCCTGCCGAGAGTTCGGCAAGCTTCGCGATCGCGCTCGAGGTTGCGCTGGTCGAGTCCGCGGTCTGTGCGCTGATTTCCTTCAGCACCTGCATGTTGCGCGCGATGGCCTGCGCGGCGGAAGTTTGCTGGCGCGCACTCGCAGAGATGTTCTGCACCAGACTTGCGATCTGATTGGAGACCTGTTCGATCTCCTCAAGAGCGGCACCGGCATTCTCGGCGAGGAGCGCGCCGCCGACCACGTCCGTGGTGCTGCGCTCCATCGACACGACCGCCTCGTTGGTGTCGGTCTGAATGGTGCGCACCAGCACCTCGATCTGCTTGGTGGCATTCGCCGCGCGCTCCGCGAGGCGCTGCACCTCGTCCGCGACCACCGCGAAGCCGCGTCCGGCTTCCCCGGCCATTGAAGCCTGGATCGAGGCGTTCAGCGCCAGGATATTGGTCTGCTCCGCGATGTCATTGATGAGTTCGACGATGTTACCGATCTCCTGCGAGCTCTCACCCAGGCGCTTGATGCGCTTGGAAGTCTCCTGGATCGTCTCGCGAATGGCGTTCATGCCGTCGATCGTGCGGCGCACCGCGTCCCCGCCCTTGTGCGCCACTTCCACCGAATGCCGCGCCACGTCTGCGGCGCGCTCGGCATTGCCCGAGACCTCTTCGGTGGATGAAGCCATGCCGCCCGCCGACTCGGTCGCCGAGGCAATCTGCTTTGACTGTGCGCCGCTCGCCTTAGCCAGGTGCTGCGCAAGTGCCTGCGTCTGGCGCGTCGCGCCGTCGACCTGAATCGAGGAGTGGTTGATCGTGATGACAAGGCCGCGCAGCGCCTCGACCGCATAGTTGATCGAGTCCGCGATCGCGCCGGTGATGTCTTCGGTGACGGTCGCCTGCACGGTCAAATCCCCGTCCGCGAGACTTGAGAGCTCATCAAGCAGGCGCAGGATGGCCTGCTGGCTGCGTTCGTTCTCCATGCGCTGCGCATCAACCGCCAGGCGCTGCTGATTGGCGGTGGCGCGCTGCTCGCGCACGCTCGTCCAAACGACCGCGAGGACCGCAACTGCGGCCACGCCCGGCACGAGGGGTACCCACCACAGAAGCGCGTAACCCGGCAGCACCCCGTGCGCCAAGAGGCAGGCGCCGGCTGCGGCCACGATGAGGACGAGCGCCGCCGCGACCCAGCTATCGATGGCACGGGTCACGCCGCCGCCTCCGTAAAGGTTGCGCTCTCCAGCATCTGCCGCAGGCTCAGCACCGGCCATTGTTCGCCGCCGCGGCGAAAAGCGCCCGCCAAATAGCGATCGCACTGCGCGAGCGTCTGCGGCGCATCCCCGGAGAATTCGTTTTCGGCAAAGCGCCGGAAGCCCAGCACCTCATCAACCACAAGACCCGCCGGAATATCCCGGTGATTGACCACGAGAATGCGCGTATTGCGCGTCAGGACGGTGGCACTGCCGCCGAGGAACTGCCGCAGATCGATGACTGCGAGCAGATGGCCGCGAACATTGGCAAGCCCCTTCACCCAGCTCTTGGCACCCGGTACGCGCGTCAAACTCGGCGGCACGCTCGACACCTCGCGGGTCTCCTCGCGCGCCACGAGATAGAGCTCGCCGGCAATGCGCAGGGCAACGCCCACCCACTCGCGCCCGACCGCGCCCTCGTGGCTCACCTGAGCCGAGACCGCGCGCCCGCGCCGCTCGAGCTCTGCCAGTAGCTCGTACGGCCGATCCCGCAGTGATTTGAGAGCGACTTCCGCCATCAGGGCGCCAATGATTCAGACCGCAAGCGTGGCCTGTGCCTTCGCAACGAGCTGATCCGGGGAAACGGGCTTCACCATGTAATCGACCGCCCCCTGGCGCAAGCCCCAGATGCGATCGGTCTGCTGACCCTTGGAGGTCACCATGATGATCGGAATGGAGCGCGTCTTTGGATCGCTCGCCAGAGCGCGCGTCGCCTGATAACCGTTCATCCCCGGCATGACGATGTCCATGAAAATGAGATCGGGATTCATCTCGCGCGCCATGCGTATGCCCTCGGCGCCATCGGCGGCAGC
>Ga0302325_10004695_pt1 | contig 31427 bp, 26 predicted proteins | sample Palsa_T0_2_FD_201948 | JGI IMG/M metagenome (GOLD analysis project Ga0302325, IMG submission 201948) | Peat permafrost microbial communities from Stordalen Mire near Abisko, Sweden - Palsa_T0_2 | ecosystem: Environmental > Terrestrial > Soil > Palsa > Peat permafrost | place: Sweden: Abisko... | reverse complement strand
ACATCTTCGCGCGCCTCTCCGCGCTCGGCATCGAGGTGCTCAGCATGCGCAACAAGGTGAACCGCCTCGAGGAGATCTTCATGCGCCTGGTCGAGGGTCGTGGCGGGGAGGGTGCGCGCTCGGCCGCTGGCGCCGTGCCGCCGGCAGCCGCCGCGCGGCTGCGCGCCGGGGCGCCGCTGTGAGCAGCGTGGTTGAGGTCAGTGCGCCCCCGGTGCGGCTGAACGTCGTGCGCTGGATCGGCTTCAAGACGATCGTAATCCGCGAGTACGGCCGCATCATCCGCATATGGGGCCAGACCATCGTGCCCTCGGTCGTGACCAGCCTGCTGTACTTCGCGATCTTCGGCAGCCTCATCGGGCGGCGCGTCGGGGCCATGGGCGGCTTTGACTACAAGCAGTACATCGCACCCGGCCTCATCATGATGTCGGTCATCACCAACTCCTACGGCAACGTCGTGGCCTCCTTCTTCGGGGCCAAGTTCGGCAAGCACGTCGAGGAGCTGCTGGTGTCGCCGTTGCCGAACTGGGTGATCGTCGCCGGCTACGCGACCGGCGGGATCATCCGCGGCCTGCTGGTGGGTGCGGCGGTGAGCGCCGTGTCGCTGGTGTTCACGCACCTGCAGGTCCAGCACTTCGCGGTGGTGCTGACGGCGCTGCTGCTGACTTCGCTCGTGTTTGCGCTTGCGGGCTTTCTCAATGCGCTGTTCGCCAAGAACTTCGACCAGGTGAACTGGATCCCCTCTTTCGTGCTGACACCGCTTACCTATTTCGGCGGCGTGTTTTACTCGGTAAGCCTCTTGCCGCCGTGGGCGCTGCACCTCTCATACGTCAATCCCATCCTCTACATGGTCAACGCCTTCCGCTTCGGTTTTCTCGGGGTGTCGGATGTGGATATCGGTGGCGCCTTTGCGCTGATGGCGGCGGCGGCGGTGGTGCTGTTCGCCATCGCCGTGATGCTGATGAACCGCGGTACCGGAACCCGGGAGTGAGCCCGCGCCTCGCCCTGGTGAGCGCGCGCGCCGCGCGCGCACTGGATGAGGACATGCCGCCGCTCCTTGCGGCCTTTACCGCCGCCGGCGCGCAGGCGCAGGTCATCGATTGGGATGATGGCGCGGTGGACTGGGCGCGCTTCGATGCGGCGCTGTTGCGCTCGGCCTGGGACTACACCGAGCGGCTGCCTGAGTTTCTCGCCTGGGCGGAGCGCGTGGGAGGGCTCACGACGCTGCTCAATCCCCCGGAGGTGCTGCGCTGGAACTGCGACAAGCACTACCTGCGCGAACTCGCAGCGGCGGCACTGCCGGTGGTGCCGACGAGCTTCGCAGAGCCCGGCGCGGAGCCGGCCGCGACACTCGAGGCCTTCCTCGGGCGGCACGCTTGCCAGGAGCTGGTGGTGAAGCCTGCGGTGGGTGCCGGTTCGCGCGACACCCGCCGCCATGCGCGCACCGCCACCGCGCAGATCCTCGCGCACATGCGGCCGCTGCTCGATATGGGCCGCAGCGTGATGCTGCAGCCCTACCTCGAGGGCGTCGATCGCGACGGGGAGACCGCGGTCATTTTCATCGGCGGGCGCTTCAGCCATGCGATCTGCAAGGCAGCGCTGCTGCCGCGCGGGGCACCCGCCACAGCCGGGCTCTTCGCCCCCGAGCGCATCACCGCGCGCGCACCGGATGCCGATGAGCTCGCCGTCGCGCAACGCCTGCTGGCGCAGCTGCCCTTCGGGGAGCTCCTGTATGCGCGCGTGGATCTGATCCGCGACGCCGCTGGCATTGCCTGCCTGCTCGAACTTGAGCTCGCCGAACCTTCGCTGTTCTTCGCGTACGCGGCGGGCTCGGCGGAGCGCTTCGCCACGGCCACACTCGAGCGGCTCGGGCAGCGCTGAAATCCGCTGGTGCCCCCTGGGGCACCCGGGGGTGGCATTTATGTGAAGTAGAGCACGCAAAATAGCGCCTAAGCCATTGGCGCAACAAAACTTTCATATTTTATTAATGAGGCTGACGCGTGGCGGGCCGAGGCTGTACAGCGCCGACCTGCGGGTCGTTGGAGTGGAGCACTTGGGGCCACATGAAGGCGAGCGGATTCAGCACTTTCATGGCGCGCATCGACGCTGCCGAGTACGGCTTGTGCCGCGCTCTGAATCGCGGCGCGACCTTCGCCCTTGTCCGTGGCGTGTTCCAGATCGCGAGCCGCCTCGGCGATGGGCTCGCCTGGTACGCACTGATTCTTGCGCTGCCGCTGCTGTATGGGGCCACGGCCGTGCGCCCGGCGATCGTCATGGCCCTGACCGGCGCGCTCGGGGTGGCGCTGTACACCTGTCTCAAGCGGCTGTTCGTGCGCGAGCGCCCGTTCATCACCCACGAGGCGATCGACCTGGCGGCCGCCCCGCTCGATCGCTACAGCTTCCCCTCCGGACACACCCTGCACGCGGTATCGTTCGCGTGGCAGACGAGCGTGCACTTCCCCGAGCTCGCCTGGGTGTTGGTGCCGTTCGCAGCCCTGATCGCCGGCTCGCGCGTGGTGCTCGGCCTGCACTACCCGACCGATGTGCTCGCCGGGGCTGCCATCGGGGCAGCGCTCGCGCAGCTCGGCCTCGCCTGTACCTGAAACCAACGTGCGGCCGGTGGCGCGGATGAGGCGCAGCGGCGGCGGGCCTTAAGCGCGTGCGCGTGCTGTTCATCTCCGACGTCTACTTCCCGCGCGTCAACGGCGTATCCACCTCCATCCGCACGTTCCGCCAGGACCTGGCGAACTGCGGGGTCGACACGACTCTGGTGGCCCCGCGCTACGAGGCCGCAGATGAGGAGGCGCCCGAGCCGGGTGTCGTACGCGTATCCGCATCGCGCGTACCGCGTGATCCGGAGGATCGGCGCATGGCGTGGCGCGAGCTCACGCGTGCACTGGATGCCCTGTCCGCGCAGGACTTCGATCTGGTGCACATTCACACACCGTTCATCGCGCACTACGCCGGCGTGCGCTACGCGCATCGTACCGGCGTGCCGTGCGTGGCGACCTATCACACCTTCTTCGAGGAGTATCTGCATCATTACGTGCCGCTGCTGCCGCGCCCCGTGAGCCGCTACCTGGCACGCAGCTTCACGCGCTCGCAGTGCGCGCAGGTGCAGGCGTTGATTGCCCCCTCCGAGCCGATGCATGCGGTGCTGAGCGCCTACGGCGTGCGCACCGCGGTGCACGTGCTACCGACCGGTCTTGCGGTGGATCGCTTTCGGCGCGGCGACGGCGCTGCGTTTCGCGCGCGCGCGGGCATCGCCGCGGAGCGACCGCTCGTTACCTACATCGGCCGCGTGGCGCACGAGAAGAACATCGGCTTTCTGGTGCAGGTGTTCGGCGAGGTGCTCAAGTGCGTCCCCGATGCGCACATGGTGATCGCCGGTGAGGGCCCGGCGCGCGAGTCGCTGCGCGCGCAGGTCGCAGCCCTCGGCCTTGCCGGGCAGGTGCACTTCGCCGGCTACCTGGAGCGCGACAGCGCGCTGCTCGATTGCTATGCCGCAGCCGACGCGTTCGTGTTTGCCTCGCGTACCGAGACTCAGGGCCTGGTGCTGCTCGAGGCGTTTGCACAGGGCGCCCCGGTGGTCTCGACCGCAGAGCTCGGCACGCGCTCGATCCTCACCGCCGCGAGCGGCGCGCTCATCGTGCCCGAGGAGCATCAAGCGTTCGCCGCGGCGGTGGTGCGTGTGCTCGGGGATGCCGGGCTGCGCGCGAACATGGCCGCGCGCGGGCGTGCGTACGCCGCCAGCTGGTCGTCGGCGGTGATGGCGCGGCGCCTGGCCCAGATCTACGAGCAGCTGCGGGCCGCGCCGCGCGCGGCGCGCCTGGCGATCTGACTCGTTAAGTCGTCTCGGCGCCTGCAATCGTCTTCGCTGCGCGACAGCAGTTGAACAGGGGCGGTTCTCGGCTACACTTTCCCGCACCGCGGGCGTGGGAGTGGAGTCGAGCATGGGCGCAAAGCGGGCCTTGATCGTGGACGATTCGAAGTCCGCGCGCCTATTTCTGGCCCGTGCCCTGGAAAGGTACGACATCGACGTTGACGCCGCGGAGAGCGCGGAAGCGGCCATCGAGTACCTGAGCGGCAACCGTCCCGACGTGATCTTCATGGATCACCAGATGCCGGGAATGGATGGCCTGCAGGCCGTGCAGCACATCAAGAACGATCCGCGCACCGCCACCATCCCCATCATGATGTACACCTCGCAGGAAGGTGAGTTGTATCTCGGCCAGGCGCGCGCGCTCGGGGCGGTGGGCGTGCTGCCCAAGCAGATCAAGCCGGCGGACGTGTCCAAGGTGCTCTTCCAGCTGCATCTGGTCCCGGACCGCCGCACCAGCGAGCAGTCGACTTTCACGCCGGCCGAAGTGCACATGCAACGCGCGCCGGTCGAGGCTCCAATGCCGATCGGCGCCAAGGCACTCACCGACACCGCGCTGCGCGAGCATTTCGCGGAGCTGCGCCGCGCGCTGGTGGCCGGGGTGGATACGCAGACCGACCGCATAACCGGTGAGGTGCGCGCGCTGTTGCTGGAGATGTTGCCCCCGACACCTCCCACGCCCCCGCGTGCCACTTCGCCCTGGGCGTGGATCGTCGCCTGCGCGGCACTTGCGGTGGCGCTCATCAGCAGCGCGCTGTGGTGGCGCAGCGTGAAGCTTCTCGAGGGGCTGAGCTCCGATGTCGCGCAGCTGCGCGGGCAGGAGCTGCAGGCCCCGCTCGCGCCGAACACCGCGCCCGCGGCAGGCAGCGCACCCGCCACGCACGCACCGCCACCGAGCGCCGCCCCCGAGATCCGGCCGCTCGTCGTGCCGGTGCCTTACGCTGCCGATGCGCTCGGCGGGGCGCGGCTGGAACTCATCCGCCAGTTCCTCTACCGGCTCGCGCGGCAGAAGGTGACCGGCACGGCGGACATCCGCACCTACCCCGGGCGCTTCTGCCTGGTCGGCAACGCGCTCGAGGGTTACTCTCCGGCACCCGATGAGATCCTGTTCTCCAAGTGCGACCTGGTCGGCAATCCCACCGAGGATGCGTTGTCGGCCGGGCAGCGCACGCCGCTCGCGCTTGCCAACACCATCGGCGACATCCGCAACACCACCCACGGGGCGCTCGAGGTGCAGGTGTCCGCGGGCGACCCCACGAGCGTCGTGTCACCTTATCCGACTCCGACCGCCGATCTGTCCGCCAGCGACTGGAATCGCGCCGCCACCGCCAACAACCGCGTCGAGATCCGCGTGCGTTGAAGCCGCGAGTGCTTCCCGTGCGCTCCGCTGACGATGACTTGCGGCCGTCGTGGTGGCTGCGCAACCACCATGTGCAGTCGATACTGGCCAGTACCAGCTGGCGCCGCGCACGCTTGCTCAGAGGTTGCGCAGCGCTCCTGGCGGCATCGCGCGAGCTGCTGCTGGAGTGCGGCGCGGGGGTACGCCTGCAGTGCTTCGCCTCCACGCCCGCGCACAGCAACGGCCGCGCGGTGGTGGTGCTGCACGGCTGGGAGGGGAGCGCCGACTCGATGTATGTGGTTTCGCTGGCGCAGCTGCTGTTCGAGCGGCGCTTCGAGGTGCTGCGGCTCAATCTGCGTGACCACGGCGACACGCACCATCTCAACCGCGAGCTGTTCCACTCCTGCCGCCTGGCGGAGGTGGTCGGTGCCGTGCGCGCGCTGCAGGCGCGCTCGCCGGAGACGCCGCTGCAGCTGGTCGGGTTCTCCCTCGGCGGCAATTTCATGCTGCGCGTGGCAGCCGAGGCGCGCGCCGCCGGACTTGAACTTGCGCGCGTGATCGCCGTGTCGCCGGTGCTCGAGCCGGCCGCGACGCTTACGGCACTGCAGCGGGGCATGCCCGGCTACGAGCGCTACTTCGTGCGCAAGTGGCTGCGGAGCCTGCGCCGCAAGCAGGCGGCGTGGCCGGACAGCTATGACTTCAGCGAGATCTCGCGCCTGCGCGACCTGAAGCTCATGACCGCGGAGCTGGTGCGCTGTCATACCGATTTCCCGACGCTCGAGGACTACCTGAACGGGTACGCGATCACCGGCGCGCGGCTTGCGCACCTTGAGGTACCGGCGAACATCTTCTGCTCGCTCGATGATCCGATCATTCCCGCGGAGGGTCTTGCGCAGCTTGCGCACCCCGCGGCGCTGTCGCTCACCGTTACGCGCTACGGCGGGCACTGCGGCTTCTTCGAGAGCCTCGCCGGACCCACCTGGCTCGAGCGGCGGATCCTCACGCTGCTCGGGGCGGGCGGGGAGGAAGCAGCGCCGGGGGCAGCGCAGGAAGGCTTGGGCGAGTCGCCCCTGAGCTAGCGCTGCGCGCGCCGGTCCTCGAACTTCATCGGCGCATCGCCGCTGGTGATCGTGACCGTGCCGTCGATGACGGCGCCCTTGGCGATGGCGATGCTGCGGGCCACGATGTCGGCGCGGATTACCGCGGTGGCACCGACCTCCAGCCTCTCATCCACCACGAGCTTGCCGGTGAGTTTGCCTGCGATCATGGCCGCGCGCGCGTGCACTTCGCCCTCCCAGTGCGCGGTCACGGCCATGCGCAAGGTGCCCCCGATGCGCCCGTCGCCCCGCACGTCGCCGCATAACACCAGCGAGCCTGCGGCTTCCAGATCGCCCGTGAGACGCGAGCCAGCGGTGACGAAGGTCGGCGCCTCGCTCGCCTGGATCTGATCCATCAGCCTGCGTTTCAATGTGGCGATCATCCGGTGCTCCAAAAGGGTGCGCCGGCGGCATAATACGAAGCACAGGAGTTCCGGGATGCCGACCATGGCCAGATTCCGCGTTGGACATATTGCCCTCTTCGTGGCGCTTGCGGCCCTTGCGGCCTGCAGCCGCGAGCAGCAGGACTGGCGCTCGGCCGAGAGTGCCGACAGCAGCGAGGCATGGGCACATTTTGTCGAACAGCACCCCGACAGCGAGCTCGCATCGCAGGCGCGTGCGCGCATGGCGCAACTGGTCGAGCAGCGCGACTGGCAGCACGCTGACAGCCTGGCCACGGCGGACGCCTACCGGGCGTTCCTCGCGCAGCATCCCACCGGGAGACTGGCCGAGGAGGCGCGCATCCACATCGAAGCGTTCGCATTGGGTTCGGCCCCGCGCACCGGGCCGCCGACGAAGGAACAGTCCGCTGCCTGGGGCGCGACCTCGGGGGTGCGCGCGCTGCAGCTTGCGACCGCGCCCTCCTCCGCCTCAGCGCAGAGCGCTGACTCACCGCAGAGCGCTGAGTCGAGCGTTGCTCCAACTGAGGCGATTGGCGGTGCTGCGCGGGCCACACCCGGTGAGGCGGCGCAACCGTTACCTGCCGCGCCAGTCGCAAGCGCTGCGCGCGGCGCAGTGGAGACGGTCGGCTACGGCGTGCAGCTGGGCGCCTTCGACAGCCAGGCGAGCGCCGACCGCGAGTGGCAGCGACTGCAGGGACGCTTCGGCGCCGAGCTCGGCGGTCTCTCACCGCGCATCGTGCTCGCCAGCACCAACTCCGGCCCGCTGTATCGCTTACAGGCCCCGGCGGCAGGGGAGGCGCAGGCGCGCGCCATCTGCGACTCGCTCAAGGGGCAGGACCAGGCGTGCGTGCCGGTGGTGCCGCGCTGAGCGCGTCTGATTTTGCTGGGCACGGCCCCAAAGTGACAATTCACGTCACCGTGCGCGTGGTCTCAAGGTGTATATAAGAGATTGTTTTTATTAGGGTTATAAAACTGGCACAGGCTTTGCTTTGGTAACGTCAGCTGCGAGCAATTTCCCCTTGTTCGCTCCTGCGCGCCGCGACGCGACTTCCCCCGCCTCGCGGCGCTTTTTTTTGTCCGGGTGATCGGAGGGAGGACGGGGCATTCGCTCGAGGGGGATCGAAAACTGATACCCCGTCCTCCGCTCCGGTCATTGCCGTCTGCCTGCCGAACGAGTCAGGCTCCTGCCGGTGTGTCCCGAACCGACAAGGCGCAGCGCGCGATTTGCACGATACGAAGCGCGCGGTGCGCGCGACAAACGAAAAGAATTGGCCCACAGGTGATGCCCTCTCATGCGGCGTTCTGGTACTGCGCTACCGCCCAGCGCGTGAGCTCCCTCACCGCCGGGCGCTCGATGTCCTTGGGGCGGCTCACGAGGTAGTAGGCATCCTCGGTCGCGAGCTCGACTGCGAACACGCGCACCAGCGCGCCCGAGCGGATCCACGAGTCGCACAACAGCGTTGGCACCAGCGCGATTCCCAGACCACGCTCCGCCGCCCGCACCACTGCGATCATGGTGTCGAACTCGATCACCTGCCTGGGCTCCGGGGTGGCAAGTCCGACCTCCTCGGCCCAGCTGCTCCAGGCGAAGGGACGCGTGCGGTCGACGATCAGCGGCAGCGTGCTGAACACCGCGCGCCCGAGCCGCGCGACGCTACCGGCGTGGCTGCGCGCGCACACCGCCGTGAACGGACAGGAGAACAGACGCACGCTCTTGAGGCCCTGCGGCGGAGAGTCCGCGAGCAGGATCGAGATGTCCGCCGTCGGCGGATGAGTCGCGGGGCGCGGATCGCGCGTGTCGAGCTGTACGTCGATGAGTGGGTTGGCTGCGCAGAACTCGCCCAGCCGCGGAATGAAGAGCTCGTTGGCGAACAGCGCCGGCAGTCGCACGCGCAGCGTCTGCCGGCCGTTGTGGCGCGCGAACTGTGCCAGCGTACGGTCAAGGGCCTCAAGCAGCGGCTCCACCTCGTCCATCAGCTGGTGACCGGCCGTGGTCAGCTCCAGCGCGCGCGTCTTGCGCTCGAAGAGGCGCATGCTGAGCAGCGTCTCGAGTTCCTTCATCTGGTGGCTGACGGCCGAGGGCGTCAGGCATAGCTCGGCGGCGGCGAACTTGAAGCTGCGATGTCGCGCAGCCACGCAGAACGCTCTGAGGTGGCGCAAAGGAGGAGGCCGGGACAACCGCATCAGGAGCCACCGTTCGTTACCGTTTCTTGAGGAAGCAAGTTCTGTGCCCCATGAAAGGTCCGGCACAGGCCGCGCCAGCGGCCGAATCGGGCCCGCGACTGCCTCGTGACGGTGCCGGTGGCGCTCTCACGCACCGGAGCGGTGCGTGAGAGCGGCTAGAATGCGAACTGGGCGCCCTGCGGCGCCGGAAACATCAGGCAATCATGGAATTCCGGGACTACTACCAGATTCTCGGCGTCGAGCGTGGCGCCAACGCGGATCAGATCAAGACCGCCTATCGGCGCCTGGCGCGCAAGTACCACCCCGACGTGAGCAAGGAGCCGAACGCGGAGGCGCGCTTCAAGGAGATGCAGGAGGCGTACGAGGTACTGAAAGACCCGCAGAAGCGCGCGGCCTACGACCAGCTCGGGAGCGAGTGGAAGTCCGGACAATCGTTCCGGCCGCCGCCGGACTGGGGCCGCGGGTTCGAGTTCTCCGGGGCACCCGGGGGGGCGGGCGGCGCGCAGCGGCGGGGCCGCGCCCGAGCGGGCGCCAGGGAGCAGGAGTCCTCCCAGGAGGACTTCAGCGATTTCTTTTCCTCGCTGTTCGGCGGCGGCACGCCCTTCGCCGGAGCGAGCGCGCGCGGGGGCCGCGATCACCATGCGCGCGTTGATGTCGATCTGGAGGAGGCCTTCCGTGGCACCACGCGCACGCTCGAGCTGCAGCGCCCCGAGGTCAAGCCCGACGGGACCGTGGAGATGCGCTCGCACACCGTGCGCATCAGCATCCCCGCCGGACTCACCGAGGGACAGCTCATCCGCGTTGCCGGACAGGGCGGGCCGGGTGGCGATGGCGGCAGCGCCGGGGACCTCTACCTCGAGGCGCATATCCTGCCCCACCGGCGCTTCACCCTCGAGGGGCGCGATGTGACGCTGACCTTTGCGGTCGCACCCTGGGAGGCGGCCCTCGGGGCTGCGGTCACGGTGCCGACGCTCGGGGGCGACGTCGAGATGCACGTTCCCGCCGGTGCGCAGTCCGGCCAGAAGCTGCGGCTGCGCGGACGCGGACTTCCCGGACAGCCTCCGGGCGATCAGTACGTGCAGCTGAAGGTGGTGCTGCCGCCTGCGAATTCCCCGCAGGCGAAGGCGCTGTATGAGCAGATGCGCGCGCAGCTCAACTTCGATCCGCGCGCCAACGAGCCGAGGTGATGCATGGTGCGCGTGACACAGTCAGTCGAAGTCCACGTGCTCGGCGAAGGCGATTGGATCGCCGCGACCGAGATCTGTCGGCTGTGCCGGCTCGAACTTGAGGCGGTGCGCGAGCTGGCCGCGCTCGGACTCGCGGCGCCGCGCGAGACCGATTCCGGGCAATGGCAGATTCCGGCCACGGCGCTGCCGCGCCTGCGGATGGCGGGGCGGCTGATGCGCGATCTGGGCGTGAATGCCCCGGGCGCAGCGCTCGCTCTGGAGCTGCTCGAGGCGCAGCGCGAGCTCGAGAGGCGCATCCGCCGTCTGGAGCATCTGGCTGCGGACTACTGATTGAAGCTGTTGCCGCCGATGCGCAGCCACTCCTCTTCCACGGCCGTGCTGTCACGGCCGAGCAGGCGGTTACGGTGCGGGAAGCGGCCGAACTGCGCGATGATGTCGCGGTGATTCTCCGCCGAGCGCAGCGCTCCCTCGAAGGTGGAGCGCAGCTGCTCGGGCGCCTCGCTGAGCAGTCGCCGGTACGCGATGACCGACTCCTCCTGCACTTCCGGCCTCTCGGCGTGCTGCAGCGGCATGTAGAAGAACATCCGCTCCACCACATCGAGCGCGGCGTCCGCCGCCGACTGCATTCCCGAGAGCGCGAGCGCGAGCGCCTTGTCGTCGCAGGCGAACGCGCGCGCCGTGCCGCGGAACATGTTGCGCGGGAACTGGTCGAGCAGAATGAGCAGGCTCAGCCGCCGCCGCGGGCTGTCCGCCCAGGAATCGAGCTCGCCGCGGGCGGCGCGCTCGAACAACGCCCCGAAGCGGGCGCGCATCTGCTGATCGCGCCGCTGGCGCACCTCCGAGGTCTCGTCCCCGAACCAGAAGCGCATACGCTTGTTCAGGTCCTCGGCCGACAGCGACTCGCGCCCGAACCAGAACTCGCGCACGTTGCGCGCCTCGTCCATGCGGCTCAGCGCGCCTCGCTGCGTTCGCGGTCAGCCTCGAACAGCTTCTCCAGCTGCTGCGCGGCCGCAAGGGATGTGGCCAGGAACTTCTCCTCGTCCTCCTTTACCCGGTACTGCGCCTCCAGGGTCTGCTCGTCGTGCTGCCGGAAGCGACGCACCGCCTCGCGCACCGTGGCCGGTGACTCACCGAGCGCCTCGAGCACCGAGGCCGCCATCTCCAGGCTCGCGGCATAGGTCTCGCGGATCACCTCACTCACGCCGGCGTCCATGAGCGCAAAGGCATGCTGGCGGTTGCGCGCGCGGCCGAACACCTTGAGGTGCGGAAACTGCTCGCGCACCAGGATGGCGATGCGCACCGAGACCTCGACGTCATCCACCGCCAGCACCAGCAGCTGCGCGCTCTGCGCACCCGCCGCGCGCAGCAACTCGAGCCTCGAGGCGTCCCCGTAGTACACCTTGTTGCCGAAGCGGCGCACGAAGTCGACGTGCGTCTGGCTGCTGTCGAGGGCGGTGAACGACAGCCCCTTCATGCGCAGCACGCGCGCCACGATCTGGCCGAAGCGGCCGAAGCCGGCAATGATGACCGGGATGTCGTGCTCGTCGATCGCATCGTAGGGGGCTGGGGGCGCGGAGAGCCGGCGCACCAGAGCCTCGTGCGCGATCTGCAGCAGCGGGCCGAGCATCATCGAGAGCGTCACCGCGAGGATCAGCAGGTCGGCGGTGCCCGCCGCGAGGATGCGCTGGCGCGCCGCCAGCGTGAACAGCACGAACGCGAACTCCCCGCCCGCCGGCAGCGCAAAGCCCAGCCGCCGGGCGGACTCCCCGCTCTGGCCTGCGAGTCGCCCGAGCGCGCTGGTCGCGAGGATCTTGACGGCGAGGAAGGCGCTGGTGATCGCGAGCAGCGTGAGCGGCTCGGAGCGCAGCAGCCCCAGATTCGCTGCCATCCCCACGGAGATGAAGAACAGCCCGAGCAGCAGGCCCTTGAACGGCTCCAGATCCGCCTCGAGCTCGTGGCGGAATTCGCTGTCGGCGAGCAGCACCCCGGCGAGAAAGGCGCCGAGGGAGGCGGACAGACCGGCGAGATTCGCCAGCAGCGCCGTGACGATGACCGTGAGGAGCGCGGCGGCGGTGAACACCTCCGACACGCGCACGCGTGCGACGATGCGCAGTGCCGGGCGCAGCAGGATGCGCCCGCCGCCGATGATGACCACGACGATCACCGCGGCGAGCTTCAGGAGCGCTACCCACCAGCTGTCCCCGATTCCGTGCCCCCGGTTGAGCGGCGAGAGCAGCGGCAGGATCGCGAGCACCGGCAGCACCGCCAGGTCCTGGAAGAGGAGAATCCCGAATGCGGCGCGCCCGTACTGCGTCTTCAGCTGCTTGCGCTCGGCCAGCAGCTGCAGCACCAGGGGCGTGGAGGAGAGCGACAGGCCAAAGCCGATGATGCCGGCCGCGATCGGCTGCTGACCGAGCGCCCAGGCGAGCACGCCGAGGGGCAGCGCGCACAGCGCCACCTGCGCGGTCCCCAGTCCGAACACCAGCCGGCGCATGACCCACAGCCGCGTGGGCTGCAGCTCCAGCCCGATGATGAAGAGCAGCAGCACGATGCCGAACTCGGACACCTTCATGACCTGCGCGACGTTGCCCACGAGGTTCAGGCCCCACGGACCGATCGCAAGTCCGGCTGCGACGTAGCCGAGGATCGAGGAGAGGCGCAGGAAGCGAAACAGCGATACCGCGATGACGGCCGCTGCCAGGAGGATCGCGGTTTGTGCCAGAGAGATCATGAAGAGGTGCGGATTCTACGCAGGAATCAACGGCGTACTTTAAGCCCTTGAGATTGCCCCAGGCGGTCCCCATGCCTGCAGCGATGCTGGACAACGAACTGCCGGGCCTTGAGGGCGCGCCCGACTCGCCCGTGCCGCAGGCCACCCCCGCTGCCGATCCGCTGGACGCCTATTCAGCCGCCGTCGTCGGTGCCGTCGAGCGCGTGGGCCCTGCCGTGGTCAGCGTGTACGTGGGAGGCGCCGCGGAGGCCGCGCAGGCGCGAGGCGGGGCCGGCTCGGGGGTCGTCGTGACCCCGGATGGCTACCTGCTCACCAACGAGCACGTGGTGCAGCGTGTGACGGAGGCGCGCGTCGCCTTCGTCGACGGTCGCAGTGTGCCGGCGGTGGTCGCAGGCCGTGACCCGGCAACGGATCTGGCGGTACTGCGCGCCCAGGCGACGATGCTCCCCTATGCGCGGCTCGCGAGCGCGCAGCGCCTGCGCGCCGGGCAGCTGGTGGTCGCGGTCGGCAATCCCTTCGGCTTCGAGTCCACGGTGTCCGCGGGCGTTGTGAGCGCGCTCGGACGCTCGCTACGCAGCCGCCACGGGCGCCTCATCGAGGGCGTGGTGCAGCACACCGCCGCGCTTAATCCCGGCAATTCCGGCGGCCCGCTCGTTGATGCTCTGGGCGCCGTCGCCGGCATCAACACCGCCATCATTGCGATGGCGCAGGGAATCGGATTCGCGATCCCCGCGGCGACCGCGCAGTGGGTGCTCACCGAGATTCTGACCCAGGGGCGCGTGCGGCGCGCCTGGCTCGGAGTGGCCGCGCGCGATCGGCCGCTGGATCTGCGTCTGGTGCGCGCGCTCGGCCTGCCCGCCCCGCGGGCGGTCGAGGTGCTCTCGCGCGAAGCGCAGGGTCCGGCGGCAGACTCGGACCTGCAGCCCGGAGATCTGATCGTCGCGGTGAACGATCAGCCGCTCGACGGTGTCGATGCGCTGCACCGGCACCTGGGACGCGTGCCACCGGGGAGCGAGCTCGCACTCACGATCGTGCGGCGCACGCAGCGGCTCACCGTGGCGCTCACGGTCCGCGAGCCACCGACCTGAAAAGAGGCCTGGGCTCTTAGCGCCTCACTCGCACAGGCTCTCGAGATAGCCCTGGGCGGCCGCTGAGAGGCGCTTGCGCGCCAGCGCGCGCGCCTTGGGCGCATCCATGATGTATTCGAGCGGGCCGGACACCAGCATCTGCCGGATGCGCGGGTGGCGCTGCGAATCGCGCGCCATCTGGTTGAGCAGCGTGAAGCCGCGGCTGATCAGCTTGCCGGAGGCGCGGTTCTGCTCGATGGTGTGGGCGAGGTACTGCCCGAAGCGGGCGTAGAGAAAGTAATCGTCATCCCCGACCAGGAAGCGTGCCTCAGCGAAGAAATCGGGAAAGTTTCTTTCCAGGTACTCGTTGAGACGTTGAAGTGGGGGCCCAGGGTCGCTGTCAGTCGACACTTTGCGCGGCTTCATTTACGTGCTGACACCTCGGTTGCCGCTGACATTTGCGGCGGCGCGAATGTTGGGGCAGCTGGCGCTACGATGCAATAGGCGCGTGCCGACAACGAGGCGGGGTTCACGTTCGAATGAAACCGAAATTCTTCCGCACGCCGGCGGATTTTCGCCGCTGGCTGGCGCGACACCACGCGCGCCTCGCGCAGCTCACCGTGGGTTTCTACAAGATCGGCTCGGGCAGGCCCAGCATGAGCTGGTCCGAGTCGCTCGATGAGGCGCTGTGCTTCGGCTGGATCGACGGGGTGCGCCGGCGCGCGAGCGCGGTGAGCTACACCGTGCGCTTCACCCCGCGCCGGCCGCGCAGCATCTGGAGCGCGCTCAACATCCGCCGCGTGCGCGCGCTCGCTGCCGCCGGACGCATGCACCGGGCGGGGGAGCGCGCCTTCGCCGCGCGCAGGCCGAACGCCTCCGCTCGCTATTCCTACGAGCAGCGGCCCGCAGAGCTGGTGGCGCCCTATGCCGCGCTCCTCGAGCGCAACGCGGCCGCGCGCGCGTTCTTCGCCAGCCAGATTCCCTCCTACCGCCGGGCGGCCACCTGGTGGGTGTTGAGCGCCAAGCGCGAGGCAACCCGGCTCGCCCGGGCGCGCCAGCTCGTGCAGCTGTCCTCTCGCGGCCGGCTCATCCCGCAGTTCATCCGCCGGCCCGCGGCAGCCCGCCCCCGATCAGCTCTCGCGCGCCAGGGGGTGCGCGGCTGAAGTCCCGCTCTGCGAAGACCACGCCGCCCGCGAGAGCCGGTACAGCACGTGCCGGCACAGCCGATCCCCGGCCGGCAGACGCGGATGATCGAAGTCGTCCCGGGCCTCGTGCGCCATGCCAAGTCGCTCCATCACCGCACGCGAGCGCGTGTTGCCCGGGACGGTAAAGGCGAGCAGCTCTTCCAGCAGCAGGCTCTCGAAGCCAAAGCGGCAGACTGCGCGCGCCGCCTCCGTCGCATAGCCCTGGCCCCAGTAGCGGGGCAGGAGCCGCCACATGGCCTCGACGCAGGGCGTGAAGTGCGCGGCAAAAGTGGGCACGCTGAGGCCGACGCAGCCGAGGAATTGCCCGCCCGCGCGCAGCTGCACCGCCCACAGGCCCCAGCCGTGCGCCTCGATCCCCGCCTGGGCGCGGGCGGCGAACTCATCGCTCTCAAGTGCAGTGAGGGGGCGCGGCATGAACGCCATGGCGGCCGGATCGGCGTTGAGCTCGGCGAAGGGCGCAAGGTCGGAGGCGACCCAGTGCCGCAGCGCGAGCCTTGGTGTGCTGAGTACGCTCATCGGTGCTTGCAACAGCCTTGTGGGCCGGTATTATCGGACGAATAGTGATGGTGTAAGACAGTCGATCGACGCCGGCTGCAAATGCGCAGGCTCGCGTCTGGATCCGGCTGCGAATCTCCTTCAGCGCATGAATTTCGGCTGAGGCTGCAGTCTGCGGGCATACGCCAGCGGTGCGCGCATTCCTGCCTGCCGTGAACCGACGAGGCCGTCACTATGCATTCTCACACCCCGGGACTGTATAAAGAGAGCTACGAGCGCGACAGCTGCGGCTTCGGCCTGATCGCGAGCCTCGATGACCTCCCGAGTCACTGGCTGGTGGCCACCGCCATCAGCTCCCTCAACCGCCTTACCCATCGCGGCGCCATCGCCGAGGACGGCAAGACGGGCGATGGCTGCGGGCTGCTGCTGAAGAAACCCGAAGGATTCCTGCGGGCCGTGGCGCACGAGTCGGGCATCTGCCTCACGCCGCGCTTTGCCTCGGGGCTGGTGTTCCTGTCGCGCACCAGCGCTCAGGCCGCGCAGGCGCGCAGCGTGCTCGCTGCGCGGCTCGCGCGCGCCGGGCTGCAGCTGGCGGGCTGGCGCACGGTGCCCCTCGACAGTGAGGCCTGCGGGCAGGAAGCGCTGAAGTCGCTGCCGCTCATCGAGCAGGTGTTCGTCAACTGCGAGGATCCGGACCTCGAGGAGGCGACGCTCAATCGGCGGCTGTTCATGGCGCGGCGCCTCACCGAGAAGGCCCTCGCGGCCGATCCGGTCTTCTACATCTCGAGCCTCTCGGCCAGCACCATCGTGTTCAAGGGCATGGTGATGCCGCAGTACCTGGCGCAGTTCTATCCCGACCTCGCCGATCCGCGGCTCGAGAGCTCGGTGGCGGTATTCCACCAGCGCTTCTCCACCAACACGCTGCCGCAATGGCGTTTGGCGCACCCTTACCGCTATCTCGCCCACAACGGCGAGATCAACACCATCCAGGGCAATCGCAACTGGGCGACTGCGCGCGGACCGCTGCTCAACTCCCCGCTCCTGCCGCAGCTGCAGGAGGTGCTGCCGCTGGTCTCCCTCACGGGCTCGGACTCGCAGAGCCTCGACAACATGCTCGAGGTGCTGTTGATGGGAGGACTCGATCCGCTGCACGCCATGCGCCTGCTGATGCCGCCCGCCTGGCACGGACTGGATGCCCTGGATCCGGATCTGCGCGCCTTCTACGAGTACTACTCGGTGCACATGGAGCCCTGGGACGGGCCGGCGGGCGTGGTGCTGACGGACGGTCGCTACGCGCTGTGCACGCTCGATCGCAACGGGCTGCGGCCGGCGCGCTACTGCATCACCCGCAACCGCTGCCTCACCATCGCTTCCGAGACCGGTGTATGGGACTACCAGCCCGAGGACGTGGTGAGGAAGGGCAAGCTCGGCCCGGGCGACATGATCGCCCTCGATCTTGGTACCGGCACGCTCTTGTCCTCCGCCGACATCGACCAGCTGCTCAAGACGCGCCATCCCTACAAGAGCTGGCTGAAGAAGGGCGTGCGCTACCTCGAGAGCGATCTGGTGGACCCGCGGCTGGCGGCCGAGCCGATGGACCGCGCGACGCTCTCTCTTTACCAGAAGATGTTCAACGTCACGCAGGAGGAGCGCGATGACATCATCCGGGTGCTCGCGCAGGATGAGAACGAGGCGGTGGGCTCGATGGGCGATGACACGCCCATGCCGGTGCTGTCGCACCACGTGCGCTCGCTCTACGACTACTTCCGCCAGCAGTTCGCGCAGGTGACCAATCCACCGATCGACCCGCTGCGCGAGACGATCGTCATGTCGCTGCAGACCCAGATCGGCCCGGAATGCAACATCTTCGCGCCCGCACCCGAGCACGCGCGCCAGGTGGTGCTGGGCGCGCCGATCCTCTCGCAGAGGAAGCTGCGCCAGATACTCGCGATCGAGGAGGTCACGCACGAGTTCATCGACCTGCAGTACGAACCGCAGGAGGGACTGCAGGCGGCGATCGTGCGCATGTGCGCGCACGCCGAGAGCGCGGTGCGCGAGGGCAAGCTCGTGCTGCTGCTCTCGGACCGCTACCTGGTGAAGGGGCGCCTGCCGGCGCACGCGCTGCTCGTCACCGGCGCGGTGCACCAGCACCTGGTCAGGACCGGCCTGCGCTGCAAGTGCAACCTGCTGGTCGAGACCGGCACTGCGCGTGAGCCGCACCATTTCGCGTGTCTGATCGGCTACGGCGCCACCGCGGTGTACCCCTACATGGCGTACCAGGTGTTGTTCGAGATGATGCGTGGCGGGCGCGTCAAGCTTGATTTCGCTGCGCGGCTGGAGCTCGGACGCAGTTACCGCGCCGGCGTGCGCAAGGGACTGTTCAAGGTCATGTCGAAGATGGGCATCTCCACCATCTCCAGCTATCGCAGCTCGCAGCTGTTTGAGATCGTCGGGCTTGCCGATGAGGTGGTGCAGCTGTGCTTCACCGGCACCGAGAGCCGCGTGCAGGGTGCGGACTTCGCCGACCTCGAGGCGGATTCCAAGCAGCTCGCCGCGAGCGCCTGGAATACGCGCGCGTCCATCGCCCAGGGAGGACTGCTCAAGTACGTGCACGGCGGGGAGTACCACATGTACAACCCCGACGTGATCGCAGCCTTGCAGGCCGCGGTGATCTCCGGCGATCAGGCGCATTACCGGCGCTTCGCCGCAGCCGTTAACGACCGGCCGCCCTCCACGCTGCGCGATCTGCTCGCGCTCAGGAGCGGGGTAGCGCCGATACCCCTGAGCGAGGTCGAGCCCGCGCAAGCCGTGCTGGCGCGTTTCGACAGCGCCGGCATGTCCCTCGGTGCGCTCTCTCCGGAGGCGCACGAGGCGCTCGCCATCGCCATGAACCGCCTGGGCGCGCGCTCGAACTCCGGGGAGGGGGGCGAGGATCCCGCGCGCTACCGCACCGAGAAGAACTCCAAGATCAAGCAGGTGGCCTCGGGGCGCTTCGGGGTGACCGCGGAGTACCTGATCAACGCCGAAGTGCTGCAGATCAAGATCGCGCAGGGAGCCAAGCCGGGCGAGGGCGGGCAGCTGCCGGGGCACAAGGTCAACGACATGATCGCCACCTTGCGCTTCGCGCGCGCGGGCGTGGGACTGATCTCCCCGCCGCCGCACCACGACATCTACTCGATCGAGGACCTGGCACAGCTGATCTTCGATCTGAAGCAGGTGAACCCGCAGGCGCTGGTCTCGGTGAAGCTGGTGGCTGAGCCGGGCGTGGGCACCGTGGCCGCAGGCGTCGCCAAGGCGTACGCCGACCTCATCACCATCTCCGGCTACGACGGCGGTACGGGTGCGAGTCCTTTGTCCTCCATCAAGTACGCCGGCACGCCCTGGGAGCTCGGGCTCGCCGAGGCGCACCAGACGCTGCGCCTGAACGAGCTGCGCCACCGCGTGCGCCTGCAGGCCGACGGGGGACTGAAGACCGGGCTCGATGTGGTGAAGGCCGCCATCATCGGCGCCGAGAGCTTCGGCTTCGGGACCGCGCCGATGGTGGCCCTGGGGTGCAAGTACCTGCGCATCTGCCATCTCAACAACTGCGCCACCGGGGTCGCCACGCAGCACAACGTGCTGCGCTCGAAGTACTTCACCGGGCTCCCGGAGATGGTGATCAACTACTTCCGCTTCGTGGCCGAGGAGGTGCGTGAGATTCTCGCCTCCCTCGGGGCGCGCACCTTAAGCGAGATCATCGGGCGCACCGAGTATCTGGAGGTGCTTCCCGGCACGACGCCCAAGCAGCGCAAGCTCGACCTGAGGCCGATCCTCTCGAGCGCCGGGCTCAGCCGGGACACGGCGCAGTTCTGCGGCACCGCTTCCAACGCGCCTTTCGACAAGGGCGAGCTCGCCGAGCGCATGGTGCGCGAGATGCTGCCCGCCATCGACAACAAGAGCGGCGGGGAGTGGCACTACGAGCTCAGTAACTTCAACCGCTCGATCGGTGCGCGCCTCTCAGGGGAGATCGCGCGGCGCTGGGGCAACTACGGCATGGAGGATGCCCCGATCACCGTGCGCTGCACCGGCACAGCGGGTCAGAGCTTTGGGGTGTGGAATGCGGGCGGGCTCAACCTGTACCTGGAAGGCGATGCCAACGACTACGTCGGCAAGGGCATGTCCTCGGGCCGCATCGTGCTGCGCCACCCCGCGCGCGCGCAGTTCATCGCGCGCGAAACCGTCATCATGGGCAACACCTGCCTCTACGGCGCCACCGGCGGGGAGCTGTACGCGGCCGGTGTGGCCGGGGAGCGCTTCGCGGTGCGCAACTCCGGGGCCGTCGCCGTGCTCGAGGGAGCCGGCGATCACTGCTGCGAGTACATGACCGGCGGGGCGGTGTGCGTGCTCGGGCGCACCGGCGTCAACTTCGGCGCCGGGTTCACCGGCGGCTTCGCCTACGTGCTCGACCTGGAGCGCAACTTCGTCGACCGCTACAACCACGAGCTCATCGACATCAGCCGCATCCACCCCGAGGCGATGCAGTCGCACGTGCAGCACCTGGAGGGCCTGCTCGAGCGGCACGTCGCCGAGACCGGGAGCGTCTGGGCGCAGGAGATCCTGAACGACCTGCGCACCTTCATGCCCAAGTTCTGGGTGGTGAAGCCCAAGGCCGCTTCCATCGATTCGCTCATCGAGAACCTGCGGCGCGCCGCCTAGCGGTGAGGCGAGCTTCATGGCCGACAAGAACCTGCAGTTTCTGGATATCCCGCGCGCGGAGCCGGACAAGACCGCCCCGGGGCTGCGCGTACAGAACTTCCGCGAGATCTACGCCCCCTACGAGGCCGCAGGCGCTGCGCAGCAGGCCGGGCGCTGCATCGCCTGCGGCAATCCGTTCTGCGAATGGAAATGCCCGGTCCACAACTACATTCCCAACTGGCTGAAGCTCATCGAGGAAGGCAATCTCTTCGAGGCGGCGGAGCTGTCGCACAAGACCAACTCGCTCCCCGAGGTGTGCGGGCGCATCTGTCCGCAGGACCGGCTGTGCGAGGGCGCCTGCACGCTCAACGACGGACTGGGCGCGGTCACCATCGGCTCGATCGAGAAGTACATCACCGATGAGGCGCTGCGGCGTGGCTGGAAGCCCGACATGTCGAACGTGCAGAGCGCCGGCAAGCGCGTGGCGGTGGTTGGTGCGGGACCGGCAGGGCTTGCGTGCGCGGACGTGCTGGTGCGCCACGGCGTGCAGCCGGTGGTGTTCGACCGTCACGCGCGTATCGGCGGACTGCTCACCTTCGGCATCCCGCCCTTCAAGCTCGAGAAACAGGTGATGGAGAAGCGCCACGAGATCATGCAGGAGATGGGCGTGGAGTTCCGCCTCGGCTGCGAGATCGGTAGCGACGTTGGCTTCGAGGAGCTCATCGCGCGGTTCGATGCGGTGTTTCTCGGCATGGGGACCTATACCTACGTGCGCGGCGGCTTCCCGGGTGAAGAGCTTGCGGGAGTGTACGAGGCGCTGCCCTATCTCATTTCCAACATCAACCACGAGCTCGGTTTCCCGGGCGCCGCGCGTGCGCTGATCAGCATGCGCGGCAAGCGCGTGCTGGTGTTAGGTGGCGGCGACACCGCCATGGACTGCAACCGCACCGCCGTGCGCCAGGGCGCCGAGAGCGTGACCTGCACCTACCGGCGCGATGAAGGCAACATGCCCGGCTCGCGCCGTGATTACCGCAACAGCCGCGAGGAGGGCGTGGAGTTTCTCTTCAACCGTCAGCCGATCGAGATCCTCGGCGCGCGACAGGTCGAGGGCGTGAAGCTCGTCGAGACGCGCCTCGGGGCTCCCGATGCGCGCGGACGGCGCGTGCCGCAGCCACTGGCCGGATCCGAGCAGATCGTGGCGGCCGATGCGGTCATCATCGCGTTCGGATTCCTGCCGAGCCCGCCCGCCTGGCTCGCCTCCCAGGGTATTCGACTGCACGAGAACGGCCGCGTGCGCGTGTCGGCGGCGGCGGCCTGCGCCTTTCAGACAACCAACCCGAGGGTGTTTGCCGGCGGTGACATGGTGCGTGGCTCGGATCTGGTCGTGACTGCGGTGTTTGAAGGACGCGAGGCCGCGCGCGGTATGCTCAACTACCTGGGCGTGAACTAACCACGCTGCCGAGGCGCGAAAAAAAAGAAGCCCCGCGTGGTTGGCGGGGCTAGATCAGATCGCTGCGTCGAGTGACCCGGTGATTCGCTGTCAGCACCGCGCTGCGGCAATTCGCAGCGGCATGTCGCGTCACCACGAGCATCTAAACATTCCGGCTGAAACGCTTGGAGCTAAGAAGCTCCGGCTTCTATCGCGAGGCCCGCGTGTTCATCCACGCGTTATTCGTTCCTGGCAGCCCACAATAAGTTAGAGGACTGTCGTCACCCGTGCCCGCGGTCGATCCCGAGTTTTCTGTTGTAAATATCCCTCCACCATCGCGCTACCCGGCACACATCAGCCTCCGGGGAGATTCTCTGAGCGGATCCAGAATCTCTTTTTTGACAGCACTTTCGATGACTAATTGTACTCACTCCAGACATAATTACCATGTCGCAAAACGTCGACAGTGTCGCAGTTTTTTCGCCACAACTACGGTTCCCGGGCTCGAACCGGACCTCAAACGGCTGATGTGCTTATGTCAAACGTTCGAGGCGTGCCCCGACGCGCACGCCCGTGCCGTCGGGGAGATTCATGGCGAAGGCCTCGCCAGCGTGGAACTCGGCGATCAGCCGCACGATGTACAGACCCAGCCCGAAGTGCGGCCGGCTGTCCGCCTCCGGGCGCGATTGCCACAGCGATTCGAACAGCCGCCCCTCGGGGTGCTGCGGCAGGGGCGGCCCGGGATTGTCCACCTCGAGGACGGCGGCCTTCTCTTCCAGCCGCAACCGCACGCTGATGCTCGCCCCTTCGGGACTGAAGTCCACGGCGTTCTCGATCAGCTTGTCGAGCATCTGCACGATGAGGTCGGGCGCGCCGTTCATCATGAGCGTTCCTGCGGGCAGCTCGGCGTGGAAGCGGCGGCTCGGGAAGGCGCTGCGGTAAGCCCCGACGGCGGAGTCGAGCACTGCGATGAGGTCGAAATCGAGGCGCTCGACATTGCCGATGGCTTCTTCCACGCGCGTGGCCGCACCCATCGCCAGCAGAATCGCGTTCAGCCGCTCGCTCCCCTGGCGTGCGCGCTGCAGGTAGGCGCGCGCCTCCTCGCCGACCTCGCCGGCCTCGAGATTGTCGAGTGAGGACCGCACGATCGTGAGCGGGGTGCGGATCTCATGGGCGAGCTTGCCGGCGAGCGTGCGCAGGAAGCCCGTGTACTCGTTCAGGCGCGACAGGAGCGTTGCGAAGCTGCGCGCCACATCCCCCAGCTCGTCACGCGCGGAGGTCTCCGGAAAGCTGGTGACGAGCCCGGAGCGCGTCAACGCCGACTCGCTCGCCTGCCGCAGCCTTGCCAGTCGCAGCGCGAGCCATGCGGCGAAGGCGAACATCGCGATCACCGCCACCACACTCGTGCCGAGGGTGAAGTTCAGCATGCGCGTCAGGGCGTGATCGCGCAGGCCGATCCAGCGGTCCGCGGTCTGCGTCACCGCGAGCGTGCCGATGATGCCGAGGTGGTCGCGGTCGTAGATCGGTGCCGCCGCCTCGAGCAGCTGGCGCTCGCCTGGCCGGTCGACGAAGCGCCGGTAGAGACGGGCGAGCAGCGGCGCCCCGGCACTGAGGTCGGTCGACTGTGCGAGGGCATCAGCGCGCGCCAGTACGCGCCCGTCGGGGGTCGAGATGGCCAGCCTCAGTCCCGGCTGCAGAAACTGCGCGAGATAGCCGCCGAGCTCGGGGGAGGCCACCAGGAGTCTGCCGAGGGTGTGCAGGTCCTCGCTGCGCAGGGTGCCGTAGCTCACAGGTACCCCGCCGCGCCGGTCGCGGTCATCCACCAGCACGCCGAAGCGGCTGCCGATCATCGACAGCGGTACACGCATCTCGATCCGGTAGCCCTCGCGTGTGGGCTGCCAGGCCCCGCCCACGCGCGGCTCGATCGGGGCGCTGCGCTGTCCGTACTCACCGGTCTCGATGCGCCGCGCGGTCAGGGCCCCGGGGCCGGTGGCGGCGAGGAACAACTGCTGCTCCTGTCCGTCCGGGTCCTGGAATCCGATCCATACCCGATCGCCGAAGGTCGCCGGATCGAGCACGTTGGTGCCGGGAGCGTCGAATACCGGGTGCTCATCGTGCACCTCGAGCAGCACGTACAGCATGCGCTCGTACATACCGCTCAGGATCGCGAAATGGTGATGCGCGTCCTTGCTGACATACGCCCACGCGGCCGGATCGTGTGGCCAGTCCTCCGAGTAGCCGTCCAGGAGCGGGGCGGCGGTGAGGGCGAGTGGCCTGAGGTCGTAGGGCCCGGGAGTCAGCAGCGCGTGCTCGGCGGCCTGATCCGCCGCGAGCTGCGCCTCGGGTTGCGCCTCGGACTGCGGATCCAGAACCGGCGGCGCCTCGCGGTACAGAAGGTCGGTGCGCCCCTGCAGTGATGCCGCGATGCTCTGCGAGACCGCCTGCAGCGAATTGCGCTCGCCCGCACGTAGCGCCGACTCCATCTCGCGCGCGTAGTTGCAGCCGGCCCAGGGCAGCACCAGTGTGGCCAGTCCCAGCAGCAGGAGCTTCAGGCGCAGCGACATAGGGCCTCGACTACTCGACCCAGCGGTAACCCATGCCGTAGACCGTCTGCACGGCGTCGAACTTCGGATCGACGCTCTGGAACTTGCGCCGAATGCGCTTCACGTGCGAGGTGATGGTGTTGTCATCGAGCACCACGTTGGCGGCGTCCATCAGCTGCTGGCGGTTGCGCACGTGGCCGGGATTGCGTGCGAGCGCATGCACGATCCAGAACTCGGTGAGCGAGAGCAGCACGACCTTGCCGTCCCACTGCGCCTGCATGCGCTCGGCGTCGAGCGTGAGCGGGCCGCGGCGCACGATCTCGCTCGCCGCGGCCGGCTGGCGCAGCGCATCCACGCGGCGCAGCAGCGCGTTCACGCGCGCGAGCAGGTGCGGCAGGCTCAGGTCCTTGGTGAGGAAATCATCGGCCCCCAGGCGCAGCCCCGACACCGCATCGAGCTCGCTGTCGCGCGCGGTGAGGAAGATGATCGGCAGCTCCGCGGACAACGCACGCAGCTGCCGGCACAGCTCGAACCCCCCTTCAGGCTCCTCCTCGAGCGAGATGTCGATGACCGCCAGATCCGGCAGCCGCGCGGCGAAGGCCTGCATCGCCTGTGCACGGTTGGCATAGGTGCGCACCGCGTAGCCCTCGCGCGTGAACGCTGCGGCGTAGTTGTCGCGGATGGCCGCTTCGTCCTCGACGATGGCGACGAGACGCTTCATCAGGCAAACAAGGCTACAGGCTACGCGCGCGGCGCGGAAGCGCTCCCCGGGCCGCCATATTGCGCCACAATTCTTCCCCGCTCCGACACGATTGCATCCGGCCAGCGCGTGCATGCGGGCGCGAAATACTCGCGCATGAGCTCCATTTCACCGCATCCGCACGGCAGCGCGAGTCGTGCCGAGACGCTCACCAACTGGCTCGCGCTATTGACGCTTCTGGCGCTCGGCATCGTCTGGCCGGGCGCCGATCCCCAGCCTCGCGCGTCCACCCCCGCCGCACAGTCCCCGTAAATCTGCGCCCGTTGAGCCCCCGCCGCCGCCATGCTAGGTTGTGTGCGCCTGGCTCAAGCAGGCAATGCTGCCTCGAGCTGAGCAGTCGCGACAGAACAATCAGAACACGGCCGATCCCAACACCCCAGCAGGCCGACGCCCCGCACCATCGAGGGAGGAATCATGTTCACGCAAGTGATAGATCCGCTCGACAACCTCACGCTGACCTGCCTGGTGGCGCTCATTCCAGTGGTTCTGCTCCTGGTGCTGCTGGCGGTGTTCCGCATGGCGGCGTGGCTCGTGACGCTGTTGGGCTCGCTCATTACCTTCGCACTCGCTGCCTGGGTATGGCGGATGCCCGTCAGCGACGGCGGCCATGCCTACCTGTACGGCGCGGCGACCGGGGTGTGGAACGTTGACTGGATCACCTTCTGGGGCATGGTGCTGTTCAACACGCTCGGCGTGAGCGGTGTGTTCGAGAATTTCCGCCGCTGGCTGATCGCGCAGGGCAGCATGGATGTGCGCGTGCAGACCATGCTGTTCGCGTGGGCATTCGGCGCGCTGCTCGAGGGCCTGGTCGGCTTCGGCTACCCGTGGGCGGTGGTGGCGCCGATTCTGATATCCCTCGGCATCTCCGACCTCAACGCGATCCGCGTCGCGGCGATCGCCAATAACGCGCCGGTATCCTTCGGCGCACTCGGCGCGCCGCTCATCGCGCTCGCCGCCGTCACCAACTATCCGCTGCTCGCACTCTCCGGCTCGGTCGGCACCGTGGTGGCGGTGCTGGCGCTGCTGCCCCCCTGGGTGCTCTTGTACCTGGTCTCCGGGCGCGAGGGCATGAAGGGCGGCTGGCCGCTCGCGGTGGTCGGCTCCCTCGGCTACGTCGCCGGCCAGTATCCGGTTGCGGTTCACGTCGGACCCTATCTGCCGGATGTCACAGGCGCGATCGCCTGCTTCATCGCGCTGCTGCTGCTCTTGAAGTTCTGGCAGCCGAAGACCGTGCTCGGGTACGGCGGGGTGCCGGTCGACCCCACGCTCGTGCACCAGACGCGCGGGCATGGACTGAAGAGCGGCGAGATCCTGCAGGCGTGGATGCCGTTTGCGGTGCTGCTGATCGTGGTGGCGGCATGGACCGGTCCGTGGTCGCCACTGCCGAAGGTGAGCTGGTTCAAGGCGCAGGCGGTGGCCTGCTCGGCACTCGCGGCCAGCTGTCCGGCAAAAGGCAACGTGACCGCGGTGTTCAATTTCGCGCCCTACATCGCCGGCAGCGCGATCCTGGCATCCTGGGTCATCGTCGCGCTGCTGCTGATCGCGATGGGCCGCCTGAAGGGTGCGCAGCTCGGGGAGATCTTCCGGCGCACCTTCCACCAGATGTGGGGCGCGCTGCTCGTGGGCGTGTTCATCTTCGGACTCGCCTACACGTTCAACTACTCCGGCATGGCGGCCTCGCTCGCCAAGGGCTTCGCCAGCATGGGCACGGCCTTCATCATCGTAGCCCCGGTCCTGGGCTTTATCGGCGTGGCGCTCTCGGGCTCGAACACCTCGACGAATGCCATGTTCGGCAAGTTCCAGGCGCTGGTCGGCGCACAGCTCGGCCTGCCGCCGCTGCTGCTGCCAACCTTGAATTCGGTGGGAGCGGAAATCGGCAAGCCCGTGGCGCCGCAGACTGCGAGCGTCGGGGTCTCCACGAGCAAGTTCGTGCGCAGGGAGGGCGATGTCATCCGCCACAACATGGGCTGGACGTTCATCCTGCTCGCCTACCTGATCGTCATCGCCGTCGGCTGCTATTTCCTGCATCCCGCGGCCATGATGCTGAAGTAGCGGCGCGGGTCAGTCGCAGCCGGGGAGCTGCCGGGTTTGGCGGCAGCCTTGATGCGAGGCGGCTCGCGCCTGCGAGAGCTGAGGGAATCGGCCGCACGCGCAGCCGCCTGCCTCAGAACGCGCTGAGGCCCGTCAGCTCGCGCCCGATCGTGAGCTGATGAATGGTCTCGGTGCCCTCGTAGGTGATGACGCTCTCGAGGTTCAGCATGTGGCGGATCGGGACGTACTCCGCGCTGATGCCCGCCCCGCCGAGCATGTCGCGGCAGTCGCGCGCGACATCGAGCGCCATGCGGCAGTTGTTCCACTTCGCGAGCGAGACGTGCGCGGGCTGCATCGTGCCGGCATCCTTCAGCCGCCCGAGCTGCAGGGCCAGCAGCTGCGCGGTGGTAATGCGGCGCGCCATGTCGGCGAGACGGATCTGGATCGCCTGGTTGGCCGCCAGCGGTCGAGCGAACAGCGTGCGCGTCGAGGTGTAGTCGAGCAGCTGCTTCAGGCACGCCTGTGCCGCGCCGATGACGCCCCAGCAGATGCCATAGCGGGCCTGAGTGAGGCAGGACAGCGGACCTTTGAGCCCGATGACCCCAGGCAATACCTGGCTCTCGGGCACCACCACGTTATCGAAGAACAGTCCGGCCGTGACCGAGGCGCGCAGCGAGAACTTGTGCTGGATCTCGGGGGCGGAGAAGCCCGGCGAGCCTTTCTCCACCAGGAATCCGCGGATGCCCTCGGGCGTCATCGCCCACACCACCGCAAGGTCTGCGATCGTCCCGTTGGTGATCCACATCTTCGAGCCGTTCAGCACCCAGTCGCGGCCGCGCTTTTTCGCGTGGGTCTTCATGTTGGCCGGATCCGAGCCGCCCTGTGGCTCGGTGAGGCCGAAGCAGCCGATGACCTCCCCGCGCGCCATGCGCGGCAGGTACTGCTGCTTCTGCTCCTCCGAGCCGAAGGCGTAGATCGGGTACATGCACAGTGAGGACTGCACCGACACGAAGCTGCGGATGCCGGAGTCCCCGCGCTCGAGCTCCTGGCAGATGAGCCCGTAAGAGACGGCGTTGAGGCCGGCGCAGTCGTAACCGTGGATCGAGGAGCCGAGCAGGCCGAGCGCGGCAAGCTGCGGGATCAACTCCTTCGGGAAGCGGTGCTCCTCGAAGCAGTGCTGGATGATGGGCAGCACTTCGGCATCTACCAGCCGCGCCACCGATTCCTGCACCAGGCGTTCCTCGTCGCTGAGCGCACCGGCCACGCCGTACAGGTCGAGCGGATCGAGCGCCGCGCCCGTCTTGCCGGCTGAGGCTGGGAGGGAAGGAGCGGCTTTGGCCACGGGGCGGCTCTCCTGAAAAAGGCTGCTCTGGAAGGGGGCGCATCATAGCCCGCTGGCCCCCGAGGGTGGAATCAGGACGGCAGTTGGCGCAGGCTTTGCCGCAATGAAAATCCCAGAGATTCTCATGGTGGAGACCGTCCACCAGCCGGGCAGCCTAGCCAGGGTGCTGCAGGTGATCGCTGATGCGGGACTGATGATCGAGCATCTGACGGCGCTGCGGCGCGACCAGGGTCGCACGCTCTGGGAAATCACGCTCGAAATGGATGAGGAGGCGGACCGCTCGCTCTACGATCGCATCGGAGCGCTCCCGACCGCGCGCTTCGTCGGCAAATCCGACCGCGTATTCAACCGTCACCGCGGCGGCAAGATCCACACCTCCGCGAGTCTGCCCATCAACACCAGCCAGGTGCTGCGCGATGTGTACACCCCCGGCGTCGCGCGCGTATGCCTTGCCATCCAGAAGGATCCGCAGACGGCTTACGACTTCACCTCCCTCGGCAGCACCATCGCCATCGTCACCAACGGCACGGCGGTGCTGGGGCTCGGCAACATCGGCGCGCTCGCCGGGCTGCCGGTCATGGAGGGCAAGGCGGCGCTGTTCGCCGAGCTGGTGGGCCTGAACGGTGTGCCGATCCTGATCGATGCGACCGAGCCTGAGCGCGTGGTCGAGATCGTCACCGGGATCGCCACCTCCTTCGGCGCCATCCAGCTCGAGGACTTCAGGGCTCCCGAATGCTTCGAGATCGAGCGCGAGCTGCGCGCACGTCTGCGCAAGCCGGTGCTGCACGATGACCAGCACGGCACGGCGGTGGTGGCGCTCGCCGCGCTCATCAACGCCGGACGGCGCTCGGGCGTGGATCTGCGCGCCAGCATCGTCGGGCAGATCGGGCTCGGGGCTGCCGGCACCGGCATCGCACGGCTGCTGCGTGCGTACGGCGTGCGACACATCCTCGGTACCGACCGGGACGTCGGTGCCGTGCAGCGGCTCGTGGCGATGGGTGCAGAGGCCGTGACGCTGGACGAGCTGATGCGGCGCGCGGATATCGTGATCGCCACGACCGGGGTCAAGGGACTCATCAGGCCGCAGTCGGTGAGAAGGGGCCAGGTCATCCTCGCGCTCTCGAACCCGGATCCGGAGATCGAGCCGATCGTGGCGCGCGCGCAGGGCGCTGCGTTTGCTGCCGACGGCAAGGGGATCAACAACGTGCTGGCCTTTCCGGGGCTGTTCAAGGGGGTCCTCGAAGCACGTGCCACGAGTTTCACCGATGCGATGCTGATGGCCGCGGCGGAGACCATCGCAGCCCTGGCAAGCGGGGACGAGCTGGTACCGGACCCGCTCGACAAGGCTCTGCACGAGAAAGTGACCGCGGCGGTGCGCGCAGCCGCGCAGGTCACGGGTCAGTAAGGAACGCTCAGTCGCCGGTACGCGGCCGCCAGCAGCCACAGGGGGCCGATCAGCAGGAACTGCACGTCCTTGAAGAACGAAGGGCGCTTGCCCTCGAGGGCGTGACCGAGGAACTGTCCGACCCAGCCCACCACGAACAGGATCAGCGAGGTCAGCCACAGCGGCCAGGGGAGGTGGGCCAATGCCTGGACGAGGGCCAGCAGCGCGATGAAGAGGATGAGGATGCCGGCGGCGAGCGCCGGGGAGAGCGCAAGGTAGTAGACGAGTGCCGTGGCCGCCGTCAGCGTGGCCCAGTTGAGCCATGGCGAGCGCGCGGCGAACGCGTCGGGGACGGGGAGCGACCAGAGCAGCCCGAGCACCGCGAGGACGATCGGCGGGACGCAGATCCAGTGCAGCAGCTTATTGGTGCGGTTCTGGTGGCTCTCGCCGTACTCGCTGAGCCAGTCGGTCACGCTGCGCATGCCCCGAAACGCTACGCCCGCACCCGCCAGGCGGCAAGGAGCCGCAAGCGATGCGCGCTCGCGCCGCCTGCAGGCAGGCGGCGGGCGCGATCGGTTCGCCTCAGGCGGCGGTGGCCATCAGCCCGCGCAGTTTCCCCAGGGCGCTTGACTCGATCTGGCGGATACGCTCGGCGGATACCCCGTACTTATCGGCCAGCTGGTGCAGGGTCGCCTTGCCGTCGGACATCCAGCGACGCTGCACGATGTCACGGCTGCGCGCGTCCAGGCGGCTCAGAGCCCCGCGCAGACGGTCGGAGGAGTCATCGGCGCTCTCGGCCTCTTCCACCTGCTCGGCCGGATCGGCGTCCGGCGCGGGCAGATAGGCTGCAGGACTATAGAGCTCCTCGTCCTCCGCATCGGGCGCGGGGTCGAAGGACATGTCGCGCGCCGAGAGGCGCTTCTCCATCTCCGTGACTTCGCTTTCGCTCACGCCCAGGTCGCGTGCCACGGCTGCCGTCTCCTCGGCCGACAGCCAGGTGAGGTTCTTCTTCAGGCGCCTGAGATTGAAGAACAGCTTGCGCTGTGCCTTGGTCGTGGCGACCTTCACCAGGCGCCAGTTGCGCAGGACGTACTCGTGGATCTCGGCGCGAATCCAGTGGACCGCGAAGGACACCAGGCGCACGTTCATGGACGGATCGAATCGCTTGACCGCCTTCATGAGCCCGACGTTGCCCTCCTGGATCAGGTCGCCGAAGGGCAGGCCATAGCCGCTGTAGCCGCGGGCAATGTGCACGACGAAGCGCAGGTGCGAGAGCACCAGCTGACGTGCGGCGGCAAGATCGCTCTGCGAGCGGAAGCGCTCGGCAAGCGCCCGCTCTTCCTCGCGGCTCAATACGGCAATACGGCTGACCCGCTCGAGGTAGGCGTCGAGACTTCCGAGGGGACCGGCCAAAGCCTGATCGCCCATGCGGGCGACCAACGCGGTACCTGCAATCATGCGTTCTCCCGTGGATTGGATGGACATACTAGCAGTCGTGTCATAAGAGTGCTAAACGCGCCTAAAGTTCCCTCCCCTGGGGCCCAGCAGGAGCTTACCGAACAAGAGCTTGCGCGCTCCGCCCTGGCTTCCGGAATCCCTCTTCCGAGGGGGAGGCGAGCCTCTCATCGAGAGGCCTGCCGAGGCCTGCCTGGGGTCCGATTCCCGCCAGGAGCCCATTAGC
>Ga0302325_10004694_pt1 | contig 31433 bp, 28 predicted proteins | sample Palsa_T0_2_FD_201948 | JGI IMG/M metagenome (GOLD analysis project Ga0302325, IMG submission 201948) | Peat permafrost microbial communities from Stordalen Mire near Abisko, Sweden - Palsa_T0_2 | ecosystem: Environmental > Terrestrial > Soil > Palsa > Peat permafrost | place: Sweden: Abisko... | reverse complement strand
CCCGCTCGAGCAGGTAGGGGATCCAGCCGATCTGGCATTCAGCGAAGAGCAGCTTGAGCTGCGGAAAGCGTTCCAGAACGCCGGAGAACATGAAATCGGACATCCCGCCGATGCTGTTCCCAAAGAGGATGGTCGCGGGTACTGCGTCCGGTGCGTCAGGCGAAGTCTGTGGCGTCTTGGTACCCGAACCCACGTGCATGGAGATAACGGTCCCGGTCTCCTGGCAGAATTGGAACAATGGATCCCAGTAGCCCGAGTAAATACTCGGGAGCCCCAGGAAAGTCGGGAGCTCACTGAAGGCCACAGCCCGCACACCTCGAGCCGCGTTACGCGCCACCTCGGCTACCGCGAGATCAACGTCCCAAAGCGGGATAAGGCAGAGGGGCAACAGTCGGCCCTCGCTCGGACCGCACCACTCCTCCACCATCCAGTCGTTGTACGCCTCGACACACAGCCGTGCGAGTTGCCGGTCTTTCCCCCAAAGGAACTGCTGACCGCAGAATCTGGGGTAGTTCGGGAAGCAGAGCTGGGCCTGCACTCCGTTCAGAGTCATGTCCTCCAAACGCGCCTCCGGCTGCCAACAGCCAGGACGCATCTCGTCATAGGTGACTCCCTTGAGCACCACTTCCTCGGCCGGGAAGCCGGCCGCGGCGATGGTTCGCTTGACCGAGGCCCGATGATCCTCGTAGCACCACCAGGCAACCGGCGGGCCGTCAGTGCCGGGGGCTTCAACATAGGACGCCCCTTCGAGTTTGGGCACTCCCCCGGGCATGTACTCGATATGGGGCCCTGCGTCGCGCAAGTCTCTCGGAAGGCGGCTGGACCACACGTCCGGGGGCTCGACAACATGCGCATCGAGGTCCACGATCCAGGGGATCCTGTCGACATCTCCTCCAAGGACTGCGGTCATCGAGTATATTATATCCAATTGCTGTGACTCAGTCAGACGCAGTCGTGCCAGAGCTGGCTGCCAATTTCAGGAATACATGATCGAGACACAAGTGCACGAGGCACCAGCGAGATGAGCAGATTCCCCGGTCAACCTGACGACCTGCATTGGGATCCATTCGACGAGTCGCTCAAAGACAACCCTCATCCGGTGTGGAAACGGCTCCGCGACGAGGCACCGGTGTACTACAACGATGAATATGACTTTTGGGCCTTGAGTCGCTTTGAGGACATCGACAGAGCCCACCGCGATCCTCAGTGCTACAGCTCCGCACATTCCACCGTCTTGGAGAGCATGACTGCGGAGGCTCAGACCGAGGGCATGATGATCTTCCTCGACCCGCCGGAGCACACAGCTCTGCGTCGTCTGGTGTCAAAGGCCTTCACGCCTCGTCGCGTGGCAGAACTCGAGCAGGAAATCCGAACCCTCTGTGCGGACCTCCTCGATGCTCAGCGGGACCGAAACAGCTTCGACTATGTGCAGGACTTCGGAGCTCGGCTCCCCGCCACGGTCATTGCCATGCTTCTCGGAGTACCACCTTCTCGTCGCGAGGATGTTCGGCATCACATCGATGGTCTATTCCACCTTGAGCCCGGGGTTGGCATGGCCAACGAGATATCCATGCGATCGGCAGGTTGGCTCTTCGAATACCTCGGCGAACTGATCGAGGAACGCGGAGAGCGACCGCGGGACGACATGCTCACCGACCTCGTCCAAGCGGAGATCACGGGCAATGACGGCACTTCGCGGCACCTCACTCCACAGGAATGCACGGAGTTCGGAATCCTGCTCGTCAGCGCTGGCACCGAGACTGTTGCCCGCCTACTGGGGTGGGCCGGACTCATTCTGGCTGATCATCCCGAGCAGCTCGCCGCCCTGGTACAGGATCCATCTCTCATACCCAACGCCATCGAAGAGCTCCTTCGCTACGAGTCGCCGTCGCCCGTACAGGGTCGGTGGCTGACCCAAGAGGTCGAACTCCATGGACACCGCATCCCCGCCGATTCAAAGGTGCTCTTGCTGACCGGCTCTGCGGGGCGTGACGAACGCGTCTATCCCCAGCCGGATGAGTTCGATATTCGCCGCAACTTCCGATTGCACGTTGCGTTTGGCTACGGCATCCACTTCTGCCTGGGTGCGGCACTCGCCCGGATGGAGGGCAAAATCGCACTCGAAGAGACCGTCAGGCGATACAAGACTTGGACCGTGGACAAGGAGCGCGCTGTCCCGCTCCACACCAGCACCGTACGCGGCTATCAGCAACTGCCCATTCGCGTCTAGCCGGCGTCACGTACGGATAGTCCTCTGGCCCATCGGATCTGGAACTGTGGAAGCCGGCCTTGAGCCGTCGCATCTGCGCTGTCACAGACCAGCATGGCTCTGCACCTCGCTCGACATCGGCCGGAATGGTTCTGTGATCTCTCTGTACAGAACAGAGTTTCAAAGACTCCGCCTCAGCGTACGAGCAGATTTCCCCTAAAGGCTAGAGTCATCTTCTAGTGGTTAGACCGCACCGGGAAGCCAGAGCTGCGCTTTCATGCATCGGAGCACTCGCTCCTCTGCCACGAGGCTGACGTGGCCGAACCCGTGTCGCCCAACATATTGACCGAAGATCAGCTGGCTCGCCGTCAGCGCATCATCGCCGCGGGACTCGTGCTGCTGGAACGAAACGAGTACGACCGCATCCAGATCAAGGATGTGGCGGAGGAAGCCGACGTTGCTCTTGGCACGTTGTACCACTACTTCTCCTCGAAGGAGCATCTCTTCGCGGAGGTCCTGGTCAAGTGGGCTGCCACGCTGAGGGCCAGCCTCACTCGTCATCCGCCGCAAGGTCTGACGCCCCGAGAGAAGCTCACCGAGGCACTCCACCGTTCCGTCCGCGCTTTCCAGCATCAGCCTCAACTGGCTCGGCTCATCGCGTCGCTCGAGTTGTCTTCGGACCCGTTTGCCACAGAGATCCTTGAGAGAATGGACCAGACCACATCGAGCGTGTACATGGAGTTGCTCGACGGGATCGAGCCTGGCCGCGCGCGTGCGATCGTCCGGACTGTGGATGCCGTCCTCGACAGCCAGTTGCGCGCATGGTCCGCCGGGCGTCTGCCCATCACCGGTCTCTACGACCATCTCAGTGAGAGTATCGACCTCATCTTCGAGGAAGATCCTGAGGTCACTGGCGCTGATCCTGAGCGCCGCGAGTCCATCAGCCTCGGCGGCCAAGGGTCCGAATGACGCGATCGGCGCTGCCGTTGACGTTTTGGGACCTCGTGGTTGAAGCGGCGAAAGAACACCCAGAAGCTCCCGCTGTCTCCGACGATCACGGTCGGTCGCTGAACCGGACCCAGCTCTGCGACGCGGCGGTGGCTACCGCTGCTGCCCTCTCCGGACGGGGGGTGGCAGCCGGCACGGTGGTTTCCTGGCAGTTGCCGACGACGATCGAGGCCGTCGTGCTCCTCGTTGCGTTGTCCCGGATCGGAGCGGTGCAGAACCCGCTGATCCCGATCCTGCGTGAGCGGGAGGTGGCCTTCATCACCCAACAGGTCGGCACAGACCTCCTCATCGTTCCGGAGGAGTGGCGAGGCTTTTCTCACGGGGCAATGGCGCGGAGCCTTGCAGCCTCCGGTGATTTTGAGGTGATGGAGATCGATCTGCGCGAGTTGGGCTCTGGAGGGTCGCCCTATGGCCTCAGCCTCCCGATGGCAGACCCAGCTCGCCTGACCCGAACGCCGTCGCCGTCGACCGATGGTCCCCGTTGGGTCTATTACTCCTCGGGGACCACAGCCGACCCCAAGGGTGCCCGCCATACGGACGCCAGCATCATGTCCTCCTCCAACGCCCTCCTCGAACGCATGGGATTCGGCGAAGGCGACGTCTACCCAATTCCGTGGCCAATCACGCACATCGGTGGTGTATCGGTCCTCGTCACAAGCATTCGCGGCGGTGTCCATCTCGTCCTCTTCGAAGCCTTCGACCCTGCGGAAACTCCACGTCGGATGGCCCGCTACCAACCCACTGCCCTGGGCACCGCGGTTCCCTTCTTCCGGGCGTACCTGGACGCCGCCCGCCAGAGCGGCGAGACGCCTCTCTTTCCTTCCCTGCGGTTCGGGACCTTCGGTGGTGCCGCCGTTCCCAGCGAAATCCATCACGAAATGCGGGACATGTTCGACGTGCCCCTGATCGGCAGCTGGGGGCTGACCGAGTTCCCCAATGCCACCTCTGCCGCACCAGAAGATTCCGAGGACATCCTCACAACCTCCGTAGGACGGCCGGCGACTGGCGTGTCGGTGCGCTCGGTCGACCCAGAGGGCAATGCCTGTGCAAGCGGGCAAGAAGGCGAGCTTCTGCTTCGTGGTCCCCAGTGCTTCTCTGGTTACGTTGATCCGAAACTCGACGAGGCTTCATTCGACGTTGACGGATGGTTCCATACAGGTGATCTGGGCACTGTGGACGCCGCCGGCAATGTCCGCATCACTGGCCGGATCAAGGACATCATTATCCGCAACGCAGAGAACATCTCCGTCGTCGAGGTTGAGGAGATGCTCTACCGCCATCCCGCTGTCGCCGATGCCGCCGTCCTCGGGCTGCCAGACACGCGTACGGGAGAGCGGGTCGTTGCCGTTGTGGTGCTCCAGGAGGGAAACCACGTTGAGTTGCATGACCTCCGTGACCACTGTCGTGGTGAAGGTCTCGCCCTCCAAAAGTGCCCCGAGCAGCTAGAAATCGTCGACGCACTGCCCAGGAACGCAATGGGCAAGGTGCTCAAGCAGGACTTGCGCTCGCGTCTTCTGTGATTGCACTGCAGACGCCAGTGAGCACGGGACTCCTCACGGCGAGGAACCCACTAGCGCAGCTTCCACTCTCTTCTCTTCTGTTGGGTGAAGCGTTGCTGGCCCTCCTGCAGCGCCCGGGCGCTCGTGCCGAGTTGCAGGAAGACGTTGCCAAGGCCGAGAGCTTGCTCCGGCGAGAGGCTCCGGGCCGCCCACAAGGTCCGCAGCGTTGCCTGCACGCTTGTCGGCGGCTGCGAGGCGATGACACCCGCCAGTGCTCGACAAGACTCAACGAGCTCTTCCGGTGGGACAACATCGTTTACCAATCCCGACTCCCGGGCGGTCTGCGCCGACATCCGCTCGTCCGCTCCCACCAAGCTCATCCGAACCAGGTCCCCGAATGCCATCCTGTTGGTGAGCAAGATCGGCTCAAAGACAGCCGTCATTGTGAAGCTCACATGGGGATCAAAGAACGTCGCACTGTCCGCCGCGATGATGATGTCGCTCTCACCAAGAAGGTAGAAACCTCCGCCACAAGCCATGCCATTCACCGCGGCGATGACAGGCTTCCACAGGCCCTGGCTCTTCGGGCCAACCTTCCGGCCGGGATCGTCATACGTAAAGGGATCGAATTCCTCGTCGGTTGGAATATCGCCACGATCAATGCCTGTGCAAAAGGCTCGATCTCCTGCGCCCGTCAAGACAACAACCCGAACTGCATCATCAAGGCGAATGTGGCGCCACAGCGCAGCGAGTTCGTCTTGCATGCGCTCGTTGAACGCGTTGTGCACCTCAGGCCTATTCAGTGTCACTTGTGCGACGTAGTCGCGCACGTTGTACGTGATCGTGCTGAGACCGTCGGGTATGACCACGCTGCTCATCGGCCGAACATAGCAAACGTCGGCGAGACTCCCACCCTACCGATGTGTCCTTTCGTCGTTGTGACGTGTGAAGGCAGAACTGACGGTTGCCCTCCATCAGGCGAACAAGGAACGACCCGGTCACCCGCGGGCCCATCCGCAACTCTGTCGGAGTCCCGGGCCACGCAATATAATATGCAATTCGCTGAGACGGCCGCCTTTGGTTCGGAATGGACTCGATGTGACATTTCACGAAAGAGGTACTGCAAGCTATGAACTCGACGCCGTGCGCCGTGCGTGATGGCTCCGACGAGACGGGTGCGGTCCGTCCCCTGTTCGGTCTGGGCCACTGATGGGCTCCGACAGCGGCGCACTGGGGAGTGACAGCGAAAGCATCGACGTGAGCCGGCTCTTCCGTCTTGAGGGGCGGGTGGCGTTGATCACCGGGGGCACTCGAGGGATCGGCCGAGCGATCGCCGAAGGATTTGGGCATGCCGGAGCTCGCGTGGTTGTCGCAAGTCGAAAGCCCGACGCGTGTGCGGAAACCGAGGCGGCGTTGCGCTCGGTTGGCATCGACGCCATTGGCGTTGCCTGTCATATGGGCTCGATGGAAGACGTGCGTTCCCTCGTCGCAGCTGCCGTAGAACGTTTCGGTGGCATCGATGTCGTGGTCAACAACGCGGCGAACGCGCTCGCCGAGCCCGTCGGGAGCTTCACGGAAGCGGGCGTCACCAAATCGATCGACGTGAATGTGAAGGGCCCGCTGTTTCTCGTCCAGGAATCCCTTCCCTACCTGCGCGTCTCGGATCATGCGTCGGTGATCAATATGGTTTCGGCTGGAGCCTGGCTCTTCTCAGCCACGGTGGCCCACTACGCCGCCGCCAAAGCCGCCATGGTCTCGTACACCAAGTCACTCGCTGCTGGCTTGGCCCCGGAGGGCATTCGGGTCAACGCCCTCGCCCCGGGGGCAGTCGACACGGACATGACACGCGCCACTGGACCAGCAGCGATCGCCGGTATGGCCCGTGCCTGCCTGCTGCGGCGGGTGGCGAACGCCGACGAGATGGTCGGGCCGGCACTCTTCCTCGCGTCTGATGCCTCGAGCTACGTCACGGGCACGGTGGTTCACGCCGACGGTGGTCTCGTCACCCGCTAAAGGGTGGGAGGAAGTCCAGCGGGTAGGTCGGTGGAATTGCTTGCCCGGGTAAAGGACTTTCTCAAAGAGTCGCTATCCGAAGAAGCCACTCCGAGCGCTTACTCTCCCCGTCAATCGGAAGTCGGAAGGCCGACGCCGAATATGTCACCACAGCGTTCTTCCGTCATGGCCGCCAAGGGCAACTCGAGATCCAGGCCCTCGGCCAACTCCAACGCCGCCTGCAAGTCCTTACGCGCGAGGACGGCTGCAGCCTTCATCGCCCCGACCAGCCTTTGGTCGTCCTCTGGAGTGAAAGGCGCCACTGTTCGCCGGAACATGAGCGTGGTTGGTCCACCGGACTGAGCATCGCTGGCCCTCACCACATGAGCCAACTTGGCGAGTTCTATGCCGGCGGCTTCAGCCAGCGCCTGACCCTCGTACGCAGCCAACCACCCCCCGTACTGCACGAGGTTGCGAGCGAGCTTGGCCGCCAATCCGGCGCCAAACGGTCCCATGGTCACCGTCAGCGAGCCGATCGCTTCGAAAAGCGGACCGGCGGCGGCGACGACTTCAGGATCGCCGCCGCACATGCAGACGAGGCTGCCGGAGGCCGCCGCCGACGGTCCACCACTTACACCACAATCGATAATCGGCACACCGAGTGCCATTGCTTCTGCGCCGATGGCGGCCACGCACGCTGGGGTGATAGTGCTGACCACAACGAAAGTGGTGCCAGATCCACCAGTGGCCAGCGCACCGTCGGGTCCCGTCAATACGGCGCGGACCTGCTCGTCGTTGACGACGGCCACGACGACAACGTCGGATTGCCGAGCCAGATCTGCTGGCGATCGGGCCACCGTCGCGCTGTCGGCGTGGTGGCTGACCGCTTCAGCACTCACGTCGTACACGACAAGTGCCAACCCGGCGGCATGGACATTGGTGGCGATACCGCCGCCGATGATGCCCAGGCCGATGACCCCGATCGTCGGACTCGGTGACCCTTGTTCTGAGGGCAAGAGAGAATCCCTTCTGGTTGGCCAGGGAATCCACTGCCGGAGCTGACGCGACATTCCCGAGCTCGTCGATTTCGCCGCCACCAAGCTAGTTCGGAACCGAAAAGCTGGCTTTCTGACCGCGCTCTTCGCTGAGAACAATCCGTCGCCCGAGGGTAGCTGCCCGTTTGCGGTTCCGGCACTGGTCAAGAATCCATGCTGCGAACAGCGAGGGTGCACCGAGGCGCGGGTAGTCAACCTTGCCGATGGTCTCCACATACACGACATTTCGTGGACGGATGTAATCGCCGGCACGCGGCTCCACGTTTGTCACCTCGGCGCCCAGGTCGACCGGGGCGGTGGTTATAGCGACCGGAGCGAGGGCCGAGCACTCAATGATCCTCAATCCCTACAATGGCGGCGTCGGCCATCGGCCCTCTCATCGTCTCAGGTGAAGTCAGATCCACCGTCGACGTTCACATCCGCTCCGGTCATGTAGCTATTCACTCGGGAGCCGAGAAATGCGATGACGGGCCCGATTTCGGCGGGACTGCCGGCCCGTCCCAGATAGGCGGGATGACCAAAATCCTCCGCGATAACCCGCATCGCATCGGTGAGGCTGGTGCTGTCCACGCCACGCTCTGGGGGCAGAGATCGCAGATAGCCCTGCATGCCCTCCGAGAGGAAGGATCCCGGAGAGACCGTGTTCACGAGGATGCCTTCGGGCGCCAGCGACTGGGACAGGTTCTTTGTCAGGCTGCTCAGGGCGGCCTTCGCTGCGGTGTACGCCACGAGGTCCGGGCTCTGCCGCTTGGTGGAATGCGCCGAGACGTTGACGATCCTGGCGAACGAACCACGACGGAGCAGAGGAAGCGAGCGGCGCACCGTGCGAACCGCACTGAGCAGCCCGATATCGAGGGTTGCCCGCCACTCGTCGTCGTCGAGGCCTTCGAATGGGCCAATGCCTACGTCGACCGGGCCGGCCGCATTGACGAGAACCTCGAGGGCATCCCACTGTTGACCCAGATGATCGATAGCCGAATCGACTTCGCTTGGCCTAGTCAGATCCGCAGCCAGGGGGACACTGTTGGGGCTCCCAAGCGCACGTGCCGTGGCGACCGCGTCATCGAGCGCCTCGCTGGCTCGGGCGAGCACCGCCACGCGTGCCCCCTCCCGAGCAAATGTCTCGACGGCAGCGCGGCCCATGCCACGCGAGCCACCCACCACCAGCACGCGTGCGTCAGCAAGACCGAGATCCACTCCACTCCTCCTGTTCGCGGGGCCCGATGGCCCGCACCGTCCAAATGCCTTCGCCGAGTTGTCAAACCTAAGAAACGCACGATCACCGGAGCAAAGCGCGGCCGCCGAGAGATAGTCAGACGGCCTGTTCGATGGTCCTGCCTCCCTGAGCGCAGGTCGCCCAACCTGCCGCGCCGGATGAAGCGCAACGGCATTCAGTTGCCCAAGGCACCCGACGAGGAACCGAAAACGGTCCTCCGAGAAGGTGTCCTCGGTCGATGGTGGGATCAGACCCGTGGATTCGATTTCGATCAGGGCGAGCACTTGGGCGATCGGACCAAGCTCATAGCATGATGAGAAGGACAATAGTATATTTTATTTAATGACTCGAGGACTCTGAGTTCTGGGGGTGGGTCTGCTGAGGGGTTGACCCGCTCGGCAGCGATCTAGAGGTCCACAGCTACCGCGGCGCTGCGGGTCCCTGAGGGTGTTGGTCCAGAACCACGCTCCCCCTATCGACACTTGTCGGCCTGGTCGAGACGCCGCGACCGCACTGCAACTGCAGTTGCATCGAACAAACGTTGCATTCGCTGTTGTCCGTCCGTTGTGCGAATCCGCCAGTCTCGCTACTGTTTGCGCTGACACGGAACGCGATCTCCAGGAGGATCGGAACCTGTGAACACCCCTCACCAACTAGCCATAGCCGAGGACGCATGTCCGCGGGTGAGTCGTCATCGGCTCACGCTCAATGAGCAGCTGTGTCTCTTCGGGGCGGCCAAGGATGCTCGTGCACCCGTCATAGCTGTCGGATCCTGGGCGGCGCTGGCACTGGCCCTTGTGATTGTCCCCTGGACTTTGGTCGGGTTGACGATCTGGATGCTGGCCTAAAACCGGCGCAGCACTCGACGACAGGGATCGATCGGCCGGCTGTTGCGGCACGCGGCGACGTGCCCTCGTCCCCGCGCGTAACGAGTAGCAGTTGACCGCCACCGGATCTCGGTCGGGAGTTCGGATTGTGCCCACGAGAAGGCCGCCCTCCGGGGTCACCTGAACCACCTCTGGACGCTTGCAGGAGCGTGGAGGACTCTCGAGCCACTGAGGTCCGGGCAAAGGATTGGGCCGTGGACCCCCACCGCCAGCGCCCGGTTCAGGCGACAACGAGGCAAGGGCCGCTGACGGCAGCCCGGATGCTGAATCCTCGTTAGCTGGACCAGCCGTCAGTGGCCGGAGTCGTCGTCGAGACGGCCGACCCACCAGTCGCCGTGATGCCCGTGAAGGAGGGCATTGAGAGATATGCGTTGGGGCAAGCCAGCGGCGCTGAGGCCCCCATGGTGGCGTCATTGCTGAGGGTCACCGCCAGCGGGTTGTTGGGTGCCCCACTGGGCGCCACTGTGAGCGGGGTGGTCAACGCATGGGAGTTCACGCTCGCGGACGTAGCAAAGCTCCAGGTCACGGTACTTGGCCTGGAGGCGAGCCATCCGGGCTCGGATGCGGTGAGAGCGCTCGTCGTGTAGCCGGTGGCGTGGTGACCGGGTACGGGTTCGGGTTGGCGATTGTGACGACCACGTCCCCAGCTGCACCGGGGTAGAGAAGATTGTCCGCCGCGGGTGAGGCGGTGGCGGAAATGATCAGTTGGAGTTGGACGCCGAGCGGGCTTTCCCGATGACGCACTGGCGACCCACACGACCCAGTTGGTGGTGGCGTAGGCCCCCGCACCGGCCATCGCGGCACCCAACGAGGCGGCGACCACCTTCGCACGCACTGATCGTCCATATCGGCTTCGAAGACTCGCTCGTTCGCCGCTGCCCCGCCGTGGCATGTGTGTCTTTCGGAAACGGATACCAAAAGCACGCACAACCTTTACGCGCTCAGCGCAGAGTTCGGTGATCGAGGCCTGCGTGGCTACTCTTTTCCCGTGGCCACAACTTCTTGACAACTCGGGAAGGAATTGAGGGCGTACGCCGTTTCCCGACTGCGCCGACGGCCCACGGAGAGGCAAGGTCATGGAGCACCGACGAGGTGAGCGGCTACCCCCGGGTCGAAGGGGCTTGTGCCGAGTGAAGAGCGATCCCGAAGTCGAATGGCGGCATTGTCGTTTGATTGCTCTTTCGATGCTCGGACTCACGATCTACGTCCAGCACCCCTCTCCGACCGCAATGATCGGTCGACACGGCATCGTGGAGGTGTCACCTTTCGACGATTCGGTCATCTTCCGACTCGAAGGCCCCATCTGCGAGGCACTCCCCGTGCGGGCCGAAGAAACCATCCGAGTGGGCATTGCCTTCGGCAGGGTTTCTGCGACCGAGCGGTACATGATCGACGTCCTGACGTGGACCCAGGTCGACCTAAAGACTGCGTAGCCCTGAGAACGGAGACTCAGGAGAGCGCTTCACCAAGGCTGATGAGAGGGTTGGCCCGCCCAAGGACCCCGGGCATGACCTGACCGAGTCGAAGTGGCCGGGGATGGATGGGCTCAGCATCTGGCCTGGACGGCGATGCAGGGCGATCCGAGCTGGAGGAGACCTTCACCGACGCCACACCGTCGGATCCGGCTCGACATGCGTCCACCTCGACACTCACGGAGGACACTGGGCCCGCGACCTGTTGGGCGGAACGTGCGCGTCCTGGCCCTTGGCGCAAGAGCACTCGTCCGAGGGCTGCCAACCGTGAGCTCGTTGCTTCGTCGTAGGGCGGCGCCGATCGGGCGGTCCACGCCCGAGTGACGCCTGCCCGCGAGCCGGTACTGCTGCGGGTCATGAGAGCTCAGGAGTGACCACGGTGCCAACTCTCGCTACATTGAGATCGTTCACAACGAGGAGAGGATCCCGATGTCGTCACCGCCAGAGCCCAAGCACATCGCCGGCCATCATCGAGACACCCTGCTGCAGATCTTTCAGCACCCGACGAGCCACAACGTCGAATGGCACGACGTGATCTCGTTGTTGGAGACCGTCGGGTCCATCGAAGAGCGGCATGACGACATGTTCGTGTTCCGGATCGGCGAAGAGAGGGAGGTGCTCAGGCGTCCCAAGGAGAAGGACATGGACACCCAACAGATCGTCGACTTGCGACGAATGTTGACGAGCGCCGGTTATGACACCGTCGTCGCGGGCTTTGAAGCCAAGGGCAAAGAAGACTGACGATGGTAGAGGACATTCGCGGAAGGAACGTCGTCGCGGTCATCGACTTTCACGAGGCGATCATCTACCTGACCGACGCGGCCCCTGGCGAACGGCCCGAGCGTCTCGTTGCGACGGATCCGCACGGGCATTTTCGCCAAGTCCACCATCACGCTGGGAATCCTTCAGGCACATACGAAGACGACAGCCCGACCTACTGGCGCGAACTGACCGACGCCTTATCGCCTGCAGGGGCCATTCTCCTGCTCGGGCACGGCAACGGGAAGGCAAACGCGTCGCATCGCTGGGTTGCCTACGTCGAAGAACATCACAAGGACGTCGCAGCCAAAGTGGTGGCGGATGTGCGGGTCGACATCGATCACTTGGAGAAGGAACAGGTGCTCGGGCTGGCGCAGTACTACTTCGCCGGTCCCTCCGCCTGAGCCTTCCTGCGGGAGGGGGAGAACGAAACCCCGAGCCGCTATTGCGAGCTTCCGTGCGCCGTGAGGTTCGATGCTTCCGGACTCTCCGCGGCTTCCGCCAACTCACGGCGGGCATCACGCAAATGCACCCCTGACGCCTCTCGCTCGTCGCGAAACGCGTGAATCCGCGACAACGTCTCATCGAGTCGTTCCAGGAGCTGGTCGTTGGCCGCAATCCCCTCGTCGAGCAACTCACGATGACGTGTCGGCGAGAGGTTCTCCGCCTTGAGTTCGGACCGCACCCGATCGAGCACATCGACATCACCGGCGTTGAGCACTGTGCGAACTTCGGCCAGGGAGAAACCCAGCAGCTCTTGGAGGTTGCGAATCCTGCTGACCCTGGCGACATCGGCGGGCGAATACAGCCGTTCCCCGCTGGGGCGGTAGCCACTGGGCTGGAGCAGCTCGAGTTCCTCCCAATAACGCAGCGTCCGGGTGGTGACCCCGGTGAGTTTCGCGACTTCGCCGATGCGCCACTCGACTGGTGTCGCAGGCGTTTTGGCCGTCTTCGCCGACATATGGCTTTCTCCCACTTGCTACACCCCGGCCGGCTCGCCAACGGACTCGGGATTCGCCTCGACGCACCGTGCCTTCTCGTCCTCGAGCGTAGCCACAGCACCCCCGGAAACCGAGGCATCTGGCGCCCCGCCACCTCGGGTCCATGAAGCGGCGGCGCCCAGAAGACTGGCCACGATGGCGAAGTCGAACGCGGCATGCAGGCCTGACTTGAAGGGGCCGGCAATGAGAGAAGGGAAGAAGCTCCGGCCAGTCAGTGTCGCCTGTTGGGTCTGAGGCAACTGCGCCAAGACATGTGGACCAACGAGATGCTGAATCGGGTTGTATCCGAGCAGCGCAGCGAAGAGGGTCGACACCGGCGGGAGCTGGGACGCTTGCCGGGCCGCACCATTCGGCACGCCGTGCGCCATCAGCCCGTGGTACAGGCTCTGGGGCAGGGACCCCGAGAGGCCGAAGATCACGAGCGAGAAGAAGATCCCGATCGAGAGGACCTGGGCCGAGTTCTGGAAGGTGGTGTTCATCCCGGAACCGACCCCCCGGTACTCGGCCGGCAGGCTGCTCATGACCGCTGCCCGGTTGGGCGAGCCGAACGACGCCATGGACAACCCCGTGAAGAACAGCACCAACGCAAAGAGCGGATAGGGGAAGTTCACTGGCAAGAATTCCAAAAGCAGAAAACAGATTGCCGTGCCGATCATGCCTCCACTGGCGAAGATCCGTGCGCCGAAGCGGTCCGAGAGGATCCCCGCCAGGGGTCCGGCGATGAGCAGCCCGGCGGTGAGCGGAAGTATGGCGATGCCAGCCCACAATGGGGTGCGCTCGAAGGTATAGCCGTGGAGGGGGAGCCAGATGCCTTGGAGCCAGATGATGAGCATGAACATCAGGCCTCCTCGGCTCAGCGCAGCCAGCAGACTGGCGAACAATCCCGCGCTGAAAGCCCTGATCTTGAACAGCTGGAGGCGGAACATCGGCTGCTCGACGCGGGTCTCGATGATGCCGAAGACAACCAGCAGAGCGACGCCGACGACCAGGCACGTCAGGACCACCGGATTCGTCCAGCCCATTGCGTGGTGGCCGTAGGGCTCAATCCCGTAGGTGATGCCGACCATGATCAGGATCAGCCCCAGAGCAAAGGTGATGTTGCCCGGCCAGTCGATGCGAGCCGGCCGTCGCGGGCTCAGTTCGCGCAGCAGGAGATATCCCATTGCCGTCCCAAGCAGGCCGACGGGAACGGAGACCAAGAAGATCAGACGCCAGTTGATGGGAGCCAGAACACCACCGAGCACCAACCCGATGAAAGAGCCGCTGAATGCTGCAGCCTGGTTGATTCCCAATGCCATACCCCGCTTCCCCGCAGGGAAGGCATCGGTGAGGATGGCGGCGGAGTTGGCCATCAACATGGCCGCGCCCACCCCCTGGAAGATCCGCATCACAATGAGCCAGATGCCAGCCGGATGCCCGGTCAGCCAGGTCACGCTCAACGCCAAGGAGAAGAACGTGAACACGGCGAAGCCGAGGTTGTAGATGCGGACGCGCCCGTAAATGTCGCCCAATCTCCCGAAGCTCACGACGAGGACACTGGTGACCACCAGGAATCCCAGGATCATCCACAGCAGGTAGAAGCTGTTGCCCGACTGCAACGGGTCGATCCCGATGCCGCGGAAGATGACCGGGAGAGCGATCAGCGTGATGGACGCGTCGATCGTGGCCATGAGCATGCCGAGCGTTGACACGAAAAGCGCGACCCACTTGTAGCTGTCGGGAATCGGCTGGCTGTGGTCGAGACGGGCGGCACGGCGGGATCGGGCTGTGACCATCGGGTTCGTCCCGGCGTGATGAAGCATGAGGTGTCTCCTGGAGGGCGAATCAATCAGTGACCCCATCCCACCGGGAGGGCCAACATTGCCGTGTACGTCAAGCAACTCTAACGCTTACGTGACCTTCTGGGAATCACCACCGAGCAGGTCAAGGACCTGCGAGTTGGCGACGGCCAGCTCCCGGTCGGGGACGCCGCCCGGGTCCGACCGCTGCCATGTCGGGCCCTTCACGCGTCATCGGAGAGGGCCCGGAGTGCTCATCAGGAGTGCTCGTGCACGACCAGCACCGATGAAGGTGCGTCTGTGGCCACGGCAGCAGCGACACTGCCCGTCAGATGCCCCACGAGCCCGGTGCGGCGGTGCGCGCCGATCACGATCAGGTGGCGCGGTACGAAATCAGCGCGGACATCACCATTGCCGCCACGGCGGCATAACGGCCGGCCAGTGGGCCCCGGGGGATCATCGACTGCCCTCGTGGCACTTTCGCCGGATCCACGGTCAGGGCCACGCCGGGACCGGATCAGTGAAGGAGGTGGACTTCCGGGCCATCAACCGGCTCGGTGGCGCGCCGCTGCCGCGTGTGTGGCACCTGGTCGGGCTGATACTCGTGGAACGAGCAGCGCACTGACCTCCTCGTCGTGGCGGCAAGATCAAGGGATGGTGCGCGCGGAGTGCTCGGAATGCAACGGCCGATCAGCCCAGGCCACGTCCGTCGTTGCGGAGGTATTTGCGTGTAGAGTACATGGAATTAACGCTGCTCAGCACATACAGTCGGTCTAGGCGCTCGAGAAACATGGTCTTCATCTGTGCCCTGGGTGCCGCAATAGCCAATGCGCTCACCAGCGTCTTCCAACGCATTGGGGTGGAGGACGCGCCCGAGGAATCCACACTGACTCTGGGTCTTTTGACGCATGCGTTGCGCCGTGGCATCTGGCTGTTGGGGTTCGTCCTCATGGTCTTCTCGTTCCTGTTTCAGGCGATCGCGCTGCACTTCGGACAGCTCTCCGAGGTCCAACCCGTCCTTACCCTGGAGCTGCTGTTCTTGGTCTTCGTTTTGGCCGTTTGGTTCCGCTTCAAAGTTGGTTCGCGTGAATACCTTGGAGCGCTGGCCGCCGGTGCGGGACTCGCGGGATTTCTCATCTTTGCCAATCCTCTTCCGGGCAGCGCGCCCCCTCCCCCATGGGAGTGGGGCATTGCCACTGCTGCGTGCGGAGGCGCCATGGCCATTGCCGTCGTGTTGGCACTGCGAGGACCCCGCTGGTGGCGAGCGGCCATGTTCGGTTCGGCCAGCGCCATCGGATTCGCCTTCACTGCAGCCCTCATCAAGGCTGTCGGCAACTACTTCGCCCAGGACTGGGTCTCCATCTTCGAACACCCGCAGACCTATGGCCTGGCGCTCTTTGGCCTGGCGTCCGTGTACTTGGCCCAGAACGCCTACCACGCCGGCCCGATTGTCGCGTCCCAGTCGACAATCGTGCTCGTCGACCCGCTCGTCAGCATCATCATCGGCGTCACTCTGTTCGGAGACAATCTGCGCACCAGCGGTCCCTGGGGCCCGCTCGAGGCAATCTCCCTACTGGTGCTGTTCGCAGGAGCCTTCTCGCTGGTCCAATCACCCCTGGTCAGAGGGATCAAGGGAGTTGACGCTCGGGATGCGGAGCTCCTGGGGGGACGCCGGCGCCATGACGCAGTCACTCACCCGCTGTCGCCACCACCTCTCGGGCACTCGTGACGTTCGTCGACCCGCCAACCCGCGCCTGGGGCGATCTTGCCGAGATGGCCAAAGAGCAGCTGGGGCTCACGGAGTGAACATGGGCGTCTCTCGTACTGGTCCGCTGGTGGATGAAGGCGTCGCGGTGGCCGACGACCTGGACGTTGTCGAACTCGAGCTCCTGAAGCTCGTTCGGCACTTGGAGACATTCGGCCGCAAGAGTTCCCTGTACCAGGAGGTCGATCGGGCCGGCTACCTCGCGCTCCGCACCTTGGACAGCCTCGGACCGAGCTGCATCAACGGCCTCGCTCGGGAGCTGCATCTCGACTCCTCCACCGTCACCAGACAAGTGAGCGTCCTCGAGTCCGGCGGCCTCGTGACCCGCCACGTTGACCCCAACGACGGGCGCTCCTGGCTCATCGACATCACGCCGCACGGTCGCAAGGCAATGCGCGCCATAGAGCGGGGGCGGCATGAGGCGATCGATTCGATGCTCGGCGACTGGCGGTCACAAGAAGTGCACGATCTCGCTCGAATGATCACCAAGCTCAACCTGGCGCTTTTCGACAGCGTCACCGACTAGAAGCCCCGGATCCCACAGAAAACCCCGTTTCACCCTCCCGGGTTCGGGCATCGACTCCCTATGGGAGAAATCCAAACCGAAGCGCTTGAGCGAGAAGTGAAGTTTGGAGCGCCCTTGGGCGTTGGGCTTCCCGACCTGAGGGACGTGGTGAACCGCACGGAGCGCCTGCCCGTCCAACAACTGGAGACGGCCTATTTCGATACGCCTGACGGCCGCCTCTGGACTCAGGGCATCACGTTGCGCCACCGGGTGACACAGGGTGACAGAGGAAGCAAGTGGACGCTGAAGTTACCTGCTGCAGCAGAGGGTTCGACGATGAACCGGACTGAGGTCTCTTGGGAGGGACCGCGAGATGAGATCCCCCGGGGTGCCAGTGCGATCGTCCGAGGGCTCGTTCGACAGCAGCGGCTCCAGCAGCTTGTCGAGCTGAGATCAACTCGCCAGCGCTTGCTTTTGCATGATGCGGCCGACCACAGCCTGGCCGAAATCGATGACGACACAGTCACCGTGAAGGGCGGCCCTCGGGATGGTCTGCGCTTTCGGCAGGTCGAGCTCGAGCTTCACGACGCGGGTGCAAAGGTCGTCCGCAAGGTGACGGCCCGACTCAAGGGAGTGGGACTCTCGCCCGAGACCACTCCGAAACTGGAGCGAGCCATGGGGTTTCCCGTCCCCCCGGCGGCTGAGCGTCAGCTCGGTCCGAACTCGTCGCTCGGTGACGTGGTGACGGCGGTGCTTGCGGAGGGCCTCGCCCGACTCTTGGAACACGACTGGCGTCTCCGTGCCGCAGTGGGCGACGCCGCGCCCGAGGACATCCATCAGGCCCGAGTCGCCACCCGTCGACTCCGCTCAGACCTGCACACCTTCGACGTCGTTCTCGATCCGGTGTGGGTGAGCCGGGTCCGGCTTGACCTCAAATGGCTCGGGTCGGCGCTGGGAGAGGTGCGCGACGCGGACGTCCTCACCGGGCAGCTCACGGGCGCTCCCGAGGAGATCGGCGTGCAGCTTGCCGGTCAAAGAGCCGAAGCGGCAGAAAGGATCTCGGCGATCCTCGCCAACGATCGCTACCTTCTTCTCCTCGATCATTTTCAAGCAGCGACGAACAGCCCGCCTTTTCTGCACGGTCAAGACGACATCAACCAAGAGGACAGGGCCAGCAGGGTTCTTCCCGCCCTGGTCGGCGCGCGATGGCGTGCCCTACGTCGCCAAGTCCGCAAGTCGGGGCACCATCCATCGGACGAACGTCTGCACCGCATCCGGATCAAGGCGAAGCAACTCCGCTACGCAGCGGAGGCGGCGAGTCCTGTGATGGGCAAGGCGGCTCGACGGACAGCGAAGGCGGCCGAAGATCTCCAAACACTCCTCGGCGAGCACCACGATGCAGTCACCGCGGAATCGTGGCTCCGAGAGCGAGCAGAAGACGGCGTCTCCCCCGCCGGCGCCTTCGAGGCCGGACGCATGGCGGCCGAACAGCAACGTCTCCAGCGCAAGATTCGGCATGGTTGGCGTCGCACGTGGGCGCCACTGGCGAAGCCGAAGCGCCGGCGTTGGATGAGCTGAGTCACATCCTTGGCCTCAACGACCCAGGACCGTCTGCAAGTCCCGTACGTGCTCCTGGGTCTGCTCGAGCAAAGGACGCAGGGCCTCGGCGACGTCAGGCAGGCCAAGGTCCATGGCCTCACGAAACCGGTTCCGGTAGCGCTCCAGCTGACTCTCTTCGAGTCGGAGATCAGCGGCCAGCGCATCCCGGCCCGTAGCGGTCTCGACTGCAGGGACGGAAGTCGCCGGGGTGCCACCAAGGAACGCGATCTGCTCGGCCAATTTCTGGGCGTGGCTCAGCTCCTGGGTGAGATGAACCTTCAGCTCGTCGATCGTACTCAGGAACTCGGCTCCGGTCACCGTTGCGATGTGACTGATGTATTGCACAATCGACTGATACTCGGTCCGCAAATCCCCATTGAGGGAATCGATGAAGCTCTCCTTATCCATACCGACGCTCCGTTCTCATCTCGTCGGTTATCGCCGACCCAAAAAACTTGCCCATTCGCCGAGAGGTCGAAACGGGGATGACGCCGGCGAGAACTTTGAGGACGGCGCGGAGGTGTGCACGTCAGGCGCGTCGCCGTCAGGCTGAGGTCAGGGGGGACTAATCTCCGGCCCGCTGGGGGTGAGACCGGAACCGTGGAGACCGGGCAGTCGCCTCTGTGGCGTTCCGACAAGAATACGGAGTTGGTGTTGGCGTTGTCGCTTCGTCCATCTCGCAATGGAATCCTGGAAACCGAGATTCGTAAGGCTGAACCTCAGCATGCCCTTGTGATGCTCGCGGGCGAACTCGATACCTCCAACGTCGTGCAGCTGTATGAGGAGTTGGCCGATCTGACGCGGGATGCCGTGCGGCATATCGCAATCAACCTGGTCGAGCTGGAGTTCGTGGACTCAACCGGATTGTCGACGCTCATCGCGGCGCACAAGCGGGCCGAGGCGTTGGGGGGAGAACTGATTCCCTTGTCCTCCCAATCGGGTCATACGGCGCCTGTTCGAGGTGACCGGCATCGACACCTATCTCAACACCCAACCATCGGACGACGAGTCCGCAACGCCAACCTGAAGTCGATCCAACCGGCGAGGGACAGACGTCTGGTTCGGCCGCCCTGCAGGTTTGCATTCGTCGAGTCCGCAGATACCCTGTGCACTGAGGATTTCCGCGTTGCAGGAGGACCTCTCGGACCCGTGGAGGACACCACTATGACCACTGACCACGCCGCACAGCCGTGGGCTCTCCGGTCCACACTGATCGCCGTAGGCGATCTCGAACGATCGGTCGCGTTCTACGGCGAGCTCGGTCCCTTTGCGGTGATCGCTCGCGACGACGCCATCGCCGTGCTTGGGGACGCATCTCCCGAATCCGTCGTCCTCATCCTGCGCGAAACTCGGGGGCGTCATCAAACCCGTCACGGTCCGCAGTCTCTGGGCCTGCGTTCCATGACCTTCAATGTCGGATCGCTCGGCGAGCTCGACCGTATCGAATCCTTTTTGCGAAGCCGCGACCTCTTCACGGATCGACGCCCCATCGCCGACGGCGCATCGGACCTGCTGCGTGGACGTGATCCGGACAACTTGCCTCTGGTGTTCGTCTCCTACACACAAGACACCATCGGACCCGACTACTACGAATCGGCCATCAGTCTCTACTATTCGATAGACGCCTGACCCGGGCATCAAAGCCGAGCCCGAGTGCCCGGCTCCGGTAGCCCTCTCCGGCACATCTCGAGCCGACCACGAGCCGACGAGTCGCGCTGACGGAGAACATCGACCCACAGACCAGGGCCTGGAGCCGGATCGTGACGGGACGCCTCACGTTGCCTGGTTTGCGCGCTTCAGATCGGATAGCGTTCCTCCCGAAGGGGAGTAGCCCGCAATCGGTGGTCGACATGCTGGCTCTGCGAGGAGCCCGGTCATCGGACCTGTTCGCAGGTGGGCGAGACCTTCGTTTCTGCCATGTCGCCGTGGCCGGGACGAAGGAGACCCCTTTGAACCGGCGAGAAAGGTCAGCGTGAACTTCGCCGTCGTCGTCGCCGTCTTCCCGATCATCTTCATCGGGGAACTGCCAGACAAGACCATGTTCGCGTCCCTGGTGTTGTCGACCCGGGGCAAACCATTTTCGGTCTGGCTGGGCGCTGCTGGCGCCTTCCTCGTCCACGTGGTGATCGCCGTGACAATCGGCGTGGCCCTGTTCCGCATCTTGCCGCACCGGGCGGTGGATGTCGTCGTAGCCGCGATGTTCCTCGTGGGGGCGGCCCTGGCGCTCCGGGAGGCGACCCAGGAGCATGACGAAGAGATCGTCGAGCGCGAGGTGGTCACCAAGCGACGGGTCGCGAGCACCGCCTTCATCGTCATCTTCCTGGCCGAGTGGGGCGACCTCACGCAGATCCTCACGGCCAACCTCGCGGCGCACTACCACGCGCCACTGTCCGTGGCGGTGGGTGCGGTCCTGGCCCTCTGGGCTGTCGCCGGCCTGGCCGTGGTGGGTGGTCAGAGCCTCTTGCGGTTCATCAACATCCGGACCTTGCGCATCGTGACGGCCGTCGTCCTCGTTGGCCTCGCGGGATTCGCCGCTTGGGAGGCCTTCCGCTGATCCTCAGGTCGGGAGTCCGGCCTTGGTGGCGTCCGGCACTTCCACCAGCCGGCCCGTCGCCACGTCGTAGAGAAACCCGTAGATCACGATTCCATCGGGGACCAACGGATGGCGGCGGATGCGCGTGACGTCGTCCACCACGCTCTGGGCGTTGTCCGAGATGGTCAGCCAGTCGACGTAATTCCCCTCGGACGACCCCGGGCCACGCCCGACGTCACGGAATCCATCACTTCCCAGTTCGGCCGTCTCGAGACTGCTGGCAAGCAGACCGCGCATCACCTCGTCGGTGAAGAACTCCATGCCACAGTTGGTGTGATGAATGACGAACCACTCCCGGGTTCCGAGCAGCTTGTACGAGATGACGAGGGAGCGGATGGCGTCATCACTGGCGCGACCGCCCGCGTTACGGATCACATGAGCATCGCCTTCGCTGAGACCGGCGTACTTGGCCGGGTCGAGTCGGGCATCCATGCAGGTGAGGATGGCAAAATGACGTGCGGGAGGTAGAGCGAGCTCGGCCTTTGCCCCGAATGAGGAGGCATAGACCTCATTGGCTTGGAGAACTTCGTCGTAGGTGGACATTGAACCCTTTCTCTTGGTTGGCTTACCTTTCTGACGCACTTCGGCGCGAGGACGTGACGCAGCGGTCGACCCCGTCAGGTCAACGCAGCCGAGATCACCTCGCCTACCTGGTCGATCTCGAGCAGGAAGCCGTCATGCCCCGCAGCGGAGTCAATGACATGCACTGCGGGACGGCCTGGAACGTGACGCGCCAGGTCCTCCTGTTGGCTCAACGGGTAGAGACGGTCTGACGCGATGCCGGCCACCGTCACCTCTGCATTCACGCGTCGCAGCGCGTGCACACTCCCACCGCGACCACGCCCCACGTCGTGGTGGTTCATGGCCTCGCTGAGGAGAATGTAGGAGTTCGGGTCGAAGCGCTGGGCCAGCTTCTCTCCGTGATGTTGGAGATAGGACTCAATGGAATAGCGGCCGCCCTTCAAGGGATCCTCCTCGTCCTGCGGTGTTCGCCCGAAGCGATCCTCGAACTCTGCGCCGGTCCGGTACGAGTACTGACCGATCCCCCGTGCGAGCGACAAGCCATCCACTGGGCGAGCATCAGTCCCGTAGTAGTCGCCCCCCCGGAATGCCGGGTCGGAACGAATAGCCCGGACCTGCAGCGAAGCCAGAGCGATCTGATCCGCGCTTGCGGCTGCTCCGACCGAGAGGACCACGGCTCGGGCCACCCGGTCGGGTTGCTCGATGCACCACTCGAGGACCCGCATGCCTCCCATGGACCCCCCGATGACTGCGGCCCACGTCCCGATCCCGAGCGTGTCGGCCAGGGCGACCTCGACGGCAACCTGGTCCCTGATGGTGATCACCGGGAATCGTGATCCATAGAGCCCTCCGTCCGGGGCCTCCGACGCGGGACCGGTTGTTCCGCCGCACCCTCCCAGCACATTGGGGCAGACGACGAAGTAGCGGTTGCTGTCGATCGGTGCTCCGGGCCCGATCAGGCCATCCCACCATCCGACGAGGCCGTGGCCAGGTCCAGCGGGACCGACGGCGTGGGAATCGCCCGTCAGGGCATGCAGCACCAACACGCCGTTGGAGCGGGCGGCGTTGAGTTCACCCCACACCTCGTAGGCGACAGTCACCTTGGCCAGGTAACCGCCACCTTCGAGAGACAATCCTCGGTCGACGCCGGGCGGCTCGGCGAACTGGCGTTGCCCCGGGTCGTCGCCCGGGAGCCATACTCCTGGGTACGGCCCCTGGTTCATGTTCCCTTTGCGGCGCGGAACCCGGCGTCAAGGTCGGCCAAGATGTCCTCAATCGACTCGATTCCCACCGACAGGCGCACCAGGTCAGGCGTGACGCCGGTCGTCGTCTGTTCCGCCTCGGTGAGCTGCGAATGGGTGGTCGAGGCGGGGTGAATGGCCAAACTACGAACATCTCCGACGTTCGCCAAGTGGCTGAAGAGTTCCAGACCCTCAATGAAGCGGCGACCCGCCTCGGAGCCTCCCGCGATGCCGAAGGCGATGATGGCACCGGCCCCGTTGGGAAGGTACCGCTGTTGACGTGCGTGCCACGGGCTCGACTCGAGTCCCGGGTACGCCACCCATGAGACCTCGTCCCGCGCTTCGAGCCATTGGGCCACGGCGGTGGCGTTCTGCACGTGCCTCTCCATGCGCAGGCTCAGCGTCTCGAGACCCTGCAGGAAGAGGAACGAATTGAGCGGAGCGATCGCTGGGCCTGTGTCACGTAAGTACTGCAGCCGTGCCTTCAGGACGAACCGAGCCGGAAAGAGCGACTCGGGAAGGTTGCCGAAGACGAGTCCGTGATAGCTCGGGTCCGGCTCGGTGAAGGCGGGAAACCTCCCACTGCCCTCGTAGTCGAACGTGCCGCCGTCAACGATGACGCCACCGATTGAGGTGCCGTGGCCGCCGATGAACTTGGTCGCCGAGTGCACGACGATGTCGGCCCCGTGACGCAGGGGTTGAGCCAGGTACGGAGTGGCCAACGTGCTGTCGACCACCAGGGGGATGTGGTGGTCGTGCGCGACGGACGACACTCCCTCGAAATCGAGCACGTCTCCCTTTGGATTGCCGAGCGTCTCGGCGAAGAAGGCCTTGGTGTTGGGCCGGACGGCGGAACGCCAGGCTTCGAGATCGTCGGGGTCGTCGACGAAGGTCACTTCGATCCCGAGCTTGGGCAGCGTGTAGTGGAAGAGGTTGTACGTGCCGCCGTACAGCGACGCGGACGACACAATGTGCCCTCCGTTCTCGGCCAGGTTCAACAGAGCGATGGTCTCGGCAGCTTGACCGCTCGCCACCGCGAGCGCCGCCACTCCCCCTTCCAATGCGGCGATTCGCTCCTCGAACACGGCCTGCGTCGGATTCATGATCCGGGTGTAGATGTTTCCGAGCTCTTCCAGGCCGAACAGCGCCGCGGCATGGGACGTGTCACGGAACGTGTAGCTGGTCGTCTGATAGATCGGCACTGCCCGCGCCCCGGTCGTCGGGTCGGGCACGGCACCGGCATGCACTTGGCGAGTTTCAAATCCCCAATCAGGCATTGAGATGGTCTCCTTCGATTAAATTCCGAACGCCGACATCTGACGCCTCACCCTCAATCGTTACAAACCCGACTGTTTTCGTCAACTTCTACGCCCGCAGGGGCGCCCAGCTGCCACGGCGAGGGAAGGCGCACACCCCGAAGGTCATGCCCAGCTGAGAGATGAGCCGATTGGCTGCGCCGCTTCTGGACGCTCGGGACGCGGCACCCGCGAGATCCCTACTCCTCGATGGGTACGTCGAATCGCTCGTAGTAGAACGCGAACTGCTCTCGTACGGTGACCGGATCCAGCCCGAATGTCTCGCCCCGGTAGGTGTGGGGTCCCGAGCGGTCCTTCGAGCTCTCGGCCCACCAGTCCTGCATGCGCCGCCTGGCATCGCTGCTCAGATCGTCGCCGAGTTCTGCGTAGAGCCTTTCCACCGCCGCCATCGGATCGTGCTGCACCGCCCCGAAGGAGACATCGAAGAACCGTGCTTCGTTCCCGCTGTCCCGGAACTCAATCAGGCGCTGCAGCGAGTAGCGCCACAGCGCTGCGTTGTGAGCACCGATACCGAGAGGATCAGGGTGTTCGGTCAACACGTTGGACAGGGCTTGGAACAGGGCGCATACCGATGGCAGAACCTTCGCGACGTCGCGGTGGGTCATGACGAATCGTGCATCCGGATAGACCCGGTCCAGTGCTTCGATCGAGTGCATGTGTGCCGGCGTCTTGAGCCACCATCGCTGCGGCGGACAGCGCCATTGCAGCAGCTGCAGCACGCGCCGGTGATAGCGATAGGCGGGCTCCATATCGCAGGCGAGGAGCCACGAGCTGTAGGTTGGAATGCGGGCCATGCCCTCGAAGAGCTGCGATCTGAAGTCGAATGCCATGAGGAGGATGCATTCCTGCGGGCCTGTGGCCGACGTCGGCAGCATTCCGAAGAAGCCTGGGAACATCTCGTTCGTCATGTCGATACCGGCCTGCGTCGCAGCGATCCGAGGATCGGTGTACTCGGTCGCCGTCTCTGGCGGGGGGCATGGCGCACCGGCTTCCCAGGTCCGCAACGACCGCCTGGCAGTGTCGCTGGCCAGAAGGAAGCTCAATGCGGTGGAGCCCGTGCGGGGCAGTCCCAGCCCGAACAGCGGAGCCACGATCTCCTGCTCGTCGATCTCGGGGTGGAGGGCATACCACCGCTCCACTTCGAGCCGGTTGACCAGAAGCCCCACTATCTGGTCGATCATGGCGCTCTCGCCCAGTTCGTTGAGCCCCGCTTCTGTCGAGAGTGAACCCACCAGCACCTCGAGGCCTTCCCGCCACGTGTCACCACCGAAGTCGTCCGAACCCGCCCGCGCCACTGCAGTCTCGACCAGTTGCTCGACGTGCATCCCCTTTGCCCCCCGTCCCCCGCCCCGGGCTACACCGGGACGCCCCGCAAACACTACGGGACTGCGCCGTTCGATTCCCGATCAGACGGGCGCGACCCCACCTCGCCGCGGATCCGGGACGAATGGTTCAGGCAGCGAGACGGATGGATACACGCAAGGGCACACAGTGTTACGGCGTCTCGCGCGGCTCCTCGGCGGTGCTTCCCTCGGCTTGAAAGCCCGCGGTCACATACTGCTCCGGCCGCCTCTGCCCCTCGAGCGCGATGGAGGACAGCACCTCCTTGTCCGCCGTCGTCAGCGGAGGCTGCACCAGGCCCCTGGGCCACAGGTGCCGCGCCCGAACCACGTTGAGCTCGGCGGCGTAGAGGGTGACCTGAGCCGCCAGGTAGAGGAAGGCCAGCAGGCCGAGGACGAGCGCAAAGGTGCCGTACTCCTTGCTCGTGTTGCGCAGCGAATGCTCCACGAGGACGCCGCCGAGGTACTGCAGAATCGTCCAGCCCGCTGCGCCGACGAAAGCTCCCGGCATCAAGTCGCTCCAGGGGATCTGCTTCGGCGTGAGCAATCTGAAGGCGACGACGAAGAGACCGATGTTCACCACGAGCGAGGCCACCACCGCTCCGAAGACGGCCAGACCGCCGTGATGCCCGATCGTCACCAGTCCGGCCACCCCCGTGCTCACCACCAGGAACACGCCGAGCAGGACGATCATGGAGGCCGTTCTCCCGAGGCGGGCCCCGAAGCTCGGACGATTCACACCGGGGATGTTCCAGACCTCCGCCTGCGCGTACTGCGCGGTCTGAATCGCGCCCTGCGATCCCCAGAGCACGACGAGGATCCCCACGACGAGGCCCAGAATGCTGCGGTCGTGCAAACCGTGAATGTTGGTGCTCAGCTTCGTCCCGACCACGGGAAACTGGGAAAAGGCCGAGTTCTCGACCCGGCCGACGAAGGAATGCTCGGAGGCACCGAAGAATCCGAGGATCGTGACCAGAAGGAGCAGAAGCGGGAACAAGGACAGGAACCCGTAGAAGGTCAAGAGCGCTGCCAGTGAGCCGCCACGGTCATCACCGAACTTCTTCCAGACGCCGATCACGAATGCCAGCGGTGGGACACGCTGCTGGGCCTGATCCACCTTCCGGACCATCTGCTCAGCGACGTTCATCGAATCCCTGCCCGCACTGGGCACTCCGTGGGCATCGCGGTGGGGTCAGTCGCCTCGTCCTCACCCGCTCCGTCTCCGATCCTCATTCACCCTTCATACCCCGTGTTGCACAGGCCAACACGAGACTCTCTGTACGGTGGTGGCTCGTGACGCCACGGGCGACGGGTCGAAGCGCGGGAAGCGATGCGGGAAAACTCGACACGTACCGCACCAAGCGCGATCCCAAGAAGACGCCCGAGCCCATGGGTCGCCGGCCGGCGGAGAAGCCATCCGGCCAGAGATTCGTGATCCAAGAACACCACGCGCGCAGTCTCCACTGGGACCTCAGGCTCGAGCGCGACGGCGTCCTCGCCTCCTGGGCCCTCCCCAAAGGCCTGCCCGAGACGCCCGAGAAGAATCACCTCGCCGTGCATACCGAGGACCATCCTCTGGAGTATGCGACCTTCGAGGGTGACATCCCACAGGGCGAGTACGGAGGCGGCCGAATGACGATCTGGGACTCCGGTACGTACGACGTGGTGAAGTGGTCGGACTCCGAAGTCAAGTTCGTGCTCCACGGCAAGAAGACCACGGGGAGTTTCGTGCTCTTCCAGACCAACGACCGCGACTGGATGATCCACCGGCACGGCTCGTCCACCCGGGCCGATGCCCTTCCCGACTCCATCAAGCCCATGCTGGCCGTCGCCGGCAAACTGCCGGCGGACGACGAACATTGGGCGTTCGAAATCAAATGGGACGGCGTCAGGGCGATCCTCTTCGTCGAAGGAGGGCGCGTGCGAGCACAGAGCCGCAACGATCTCGACGTGACGGTCTCGTTCCCCGAGCTGGCCGACATCGGAAAGTTTCTGGGGATGACCACCTGCATCATCGACGGCGAGATCGTCGCGTTGGGAGAGGATGGCCGGCCGAGCTTTTCCCGGCTGCAGCAGCGCATGCATGTCTCGAACCAGCGGGACGCAAAGCGCAGGGCGCTCTCGGACCCTGTCACGTTCGTGGCATTCGACCTCTTGTACATCGACGGGCATGCACTCCTGAATACCCCGTACGACGAGCGACGAGACCGGCTCGAGTCACTGCGCCTCTCGGGCGAGACCTTCACGACGACGGACTCGTTCCGTGACGTCTCCGGCCAGGACATCCTCGATGCCACGGCGCAGAACGGCCTGGAAGGCGTCGTCGCCAAGCGGCGCGCCTCCCCGTATCGGCCCGGTCGACGCCATCCTGACTGGACGAAGGTCAAGAACTTCCGGACCCAGGAGGTGGTGGTCGGCGGCTGGACGGACGGACAGGGCGAGCGTCAGGACAGTCTCGGCGCACTGCTCCTCGGGATCCCCGACAAGGGTGGTTTGCGCTATGTCGGCAAGGTCGGGACGGGCTTCACTGCCAGCGTCCGCAGCGACCTGCTCCACGATCTCGAGGCCCTGGCGACGCCGGCCAACCCGTTCGTCTCCGGGCTCCCGGCCGCTGATGCGGGGAAGGCACATTTCGTGCGTCCCGAAACGGTGGGAGAGGTCGAGTTCAGCGAGTGGACGACGGCGAAGCGGCTGCGCCAACCTACCTGGCGCGGCCTGCGGCCCGACAAGGCTCCAGACGAGGTCGTGGTCGAGTGATGGCCGCGACCACGCGGACGACCATCGAGGGCCGAGAGCTCTCCGTCTCCAACCTCGAGAAGGTGCTCTTCCCTCACAGCGGCTTCACCAAGGGTCAACTCATCGACTACTACGTCCGCGTCGCTCCGGTGATGCTCCCGCACATTCGGGAGAGGCCGCTTACGATGAAGCGATTCCCGGACGGCGTAGAGAGCAAGTTCTTCTTCGAAAAGCACATCCCGTCGCACGCGCCAGATTGGGTGCCCTCGGTTGACGTCGCCGCCAATGACGGCAAGGACGTCATCCCCTACGCAATGGTCAACGACGTCCCGACCTTGGCCTGGGCAGCAAACCTCGGGACGATCGAGCTCCACGTGCCGCTCTGGCATGTCGGGCGGCGCCGCAAGCTCCCGGCGCCTCCCGATTTCATGGTGTTCGACCTCGATCCCGGCGAGGGAACGTCGATCGTCGAGTGCTGCGAGGTGGCCGGCTACGTGACGGACGAGCTCGCCCGGCAGGGAGTCGAGTCGTTCGCCAAGACAAGCGGGTCGAAAGGCCTGCAGTTGTACGCCGCGGTCGGGCCGAAGACGACGTGGGAAAGCTCGCGGGACCGGAGTCACGAGATCGCCCGAAAATTGGAGGCCGAACACCCGGACCTCGTGGTCTCCAACATGCGCAGATCGTTGCGCCAGGGTCGGGTCCTCATCGACTGGAGCCAGAACCACCCGGCCAAGACGACGGTCGCCGTCTACTCGGTCCGTGCCATGTCGACGCCGACGGTGTCCACACCCGTCAGTCGGGCCGAGGTGCGGCGCTGTGCCGCAAAGCACGATCCTCAACTTCTCCGGTTCGAGACCGATGACGTCTTGCGACGCCTCGACAAGCTCGGCGACCTTTTCGCACCCCTCGGCTTGGTCTGGCACAAATGAGGGGCCCCTTTTTTGCCGTTCCTCTACAGAAAATCCACACGCACGGGGGAAAGCCTGTGGAGGACCACGGTCTCGTGCGCCGATCCGCGTGCAGAGACCCGTCAACGCAACGATCAGGGGGATCGGACAGAGACTCCCGCAGAATTCGCCCGCCAGCAATGCGAGTTCCGTCCATCGATGTGCGCCGGCGCGCGAACGAGCGGCAGGGTCACGGAAGCAACAGCGACTTCCGCCGCAGATCCCTCGGGCACGGGGCCCGAAACAGTCCCTCGACGGGATGTCCTGTCGCTGCGCCGGCCCCCTGGCCAGGTTGGGCGCTTTTCTCACACCCTTGATTCCCGCTCACGGGGACGGCAAACCCATTAGCGGGGCGAATGAGTGATCATCTCGGGGTGCCGGCGCGCAGACGGACCAGGACCTCGTCGACAACCCCCGAGGTGGATGCCTCCCCTCCCAGATCGAAGGTCCGAATGCCGTCCGCCGCTGCGCCGAGGGTGGCGACGCGGATGGCCACGGCGGCCTCGGCCACAGCGGCGTCGCCGCGCGCCGCGTGGTCGAGGACGGCGGCACAGGCCAGCAGCATCGCCATCGGATTGGCGACGTTCTTTCCCATGAGGGACGGTGCGGTGCCGTGCGGTGCCTCTGCCATGGCGACGACCGGATGGAGCTCGTCATCGAGCGCTAACAAGACGGACTCAGCCCCGGCGATGGAGCCGAACAGGGCCAACACGAGATCCGAGAGGCAGTCTCCGTCTCGATTCAAGGCCGGGACTACCAGCGGGTTGGCATTCGACTCGGTGAGCAATCCCGCATACGCGGCGTCGATCAGCGTGGGCCTATACAGCACGTCGGGATACCGTGCCGCCGCGGCATCCATCTCCTCCTTCAACATTCCCTCATAGACCGTGGAAACGGTCCACTTCGGACCTCCGTACACGCACGCGCCCATCTGCGAGGCCGTGACGAACGAGAACTCCGCGACGGATCGGCACGTCGAACGATCGATCCGCTCGGTCCGCCACGCCTGCTCGGCCACGTTCCCCGGATCGCCCGTCCGGTGCTCCTCCGCCCCGTAGGCGTCGCCGACGGCCATCCTCACCACCACGATCGGGTGGACCACCGACGCCGGTGGGGCGACGCCAGGTATGCGCCGCCCCGTCCGCACGATGACCGATCCGTTCACACCTTCACGCAGGATGCGGTTGGGACTCCCGACGTCGCCTGTCGTCTCCGGAGTGACAGTGGCCGCCTTGAGGCCCAGGCCCGTTTCGCGCATGGCGGCGGCGGCTTGGCGGACGACCTCGTTGGCGGTGGCCCGCCGGTTCCCGAGGGACAGGTCGAACCGCACCAGGTCGAGAGCGAACCCGAGGACGCCGGGGTCGAGCACCCGCAGGGCCTCGTCGAGCAACTCCTGTCCCGTCTCGTCGCCGTCGCAGACGACGATCTGGCGGTCCGGTGACATGACGTTCACAGTAATGGAGGTGCGTGTCAGCACACCCCGCCGGCGATGCTCAGATCCACGCGCTCCGCGTCGGGGGCATGCCGCTCCGGCCGTCCGGCCCCGGTACGACGCCCAAGACCTGGTGGATGGAAATCCCCCCGTCGTCAAATCCATTGGCTGACGCGGCCATGTACAACAGCCAGACGCGGGCGCGTCGCACCCCGACTTCGGCCACCGCCGCGTCCCAATGCTGCTGAAGATTCGCCACCCATGCCCTCAGTGTCTTTGCATAGTGCTCACGGAGGGATTCGACGTCCCGTACCTCGAAGCCCGCCTCCTCCATGGACAGGACGACTTGGCCCACGTCGATGAGCTCGCCATCGGGGAACACGTAGCGCCCGATGAACGATCGGGGGCCGATGCGCGAGCCGCCCACGCTCGATATGGCGTGGTTGAGCAACCGGCCCTGTGGCTCCAGGAGCCTGCGCATGGTGCCGAAGTACTCCGCGCTCTTCGAGGACCCGACGTGCTCGAACATGCCGACGGATGCGATGCCGTCGAACGGCCCGT
>Ga0302325_10004692_pt1 | contig 31451 bp, 20 predicted proteins | sample Palsa_T0_2_FD_201948 | JGI IMG/M metagenome (GOLD analysis project Ga0302325, IMG submission 201948) | Peat permafrost microbial communities from Stordalen Mire near Abisko, Sweden - Palsa_T0_2 | ecosystem: Environmental > Terrestrial > Soil > Palsa > Peat permafrost | place: Sweden: Abisko... | reverse complement strand
GGGTCGCTGATGTCCTGGTGGAGGAATCCGGGGTAAAGCCCCTGCTGCATCGGCTATGCGTGGCGCCGATCGTGGAAAATGGCGCAATCCGCGGCGTCATTACCGAAAGCAAAGCGGGCCGCGAGGCCATCATCGCCAAGCGCATCATCGACGCCACGGGCGATGCCGATGTCGCGGCGCGCGCCGGCGCGCCGTTCCATAAGACCGCGAAGGAAAAAATGATGTCCGCTTCGGTGATGTTCTCGATGTCGGGCGTGAACAAGCAACGCTTCATCGACGCGATTAAGGCCGATCCGCAGACCTATGGCGACTGGTCCGGTAATGGCGAATGGGACTACGAGACCACCGGCAAGGAAGACGACATGTTCTCGCCGTTTCTGCGCAAGCCGTTCAAGAAAGCGCTTGAAGCAGGGCTCATTCCCCCCTACTTGCACACCATTGCCGGGACGTGGGGCACGGTGACCGATCAGGGCGACCTTACCTACTTAAATCTCGTGCACATGCCCGAAATCGACGGCACCGACCCTGCGGACCTCACCCGCGGCGAAATTCGCGGGCGACGGGAAGCCATCTATGCGCTCGAGGCGCTGCGCAAGTTCATGCCGGGCTGCGAGGGGGCGAAGCTGCGCAACTTCGGCATGACCTTGGGTATTCGCGATACCCGCAAGATCGACGCGCTTTACAACTTGACCGGCGCCGATGTCCGTGGCGAGGCGCGCTTCGACGACGCCATCGGCATATTCCCGGAATTCATCGACGGTTATGGAATTCTGATCCTGCCGACCACGGGTCGCTATTGGCATGTGCCGTACCGGGCGCTCGTGCCCAAAGGCGTCGGCAATTTGCTGGTGGCCGGCCGATGCATCGGCGGCGACCCCATCTCGCATGCATCCGCCCGCAACATGATGTGCTGTGCCGTGGGCGGCCAGGGCGCCGGGGTCGCCGCCGCCGTCTCTCTGCAACGCGAGGAGCCGCTGGAGCAGCTCGATATTCGCGCCGTGCAACAAGAACTGTCCCGCCAAGGAGTTCGTTTCAAGTGACTGCCGAAGAGCCTCATCCGCGCATCCGTGAGCCCGAGGCGTCGAACGGCGGTTCAGTCAAAATCGTGGCGGCGCGGCGCTCACCGAGGATCTCGACCTCGAACGCGCCTGCACGGCAGTCCTGCGCCAAGGACGCAGGCACATAGCCCTGGGCCAGCGAGCGATCGACGCAGTGGCCGTAGCCGCCCGACGTCGCCCAACCGATCACCTTGCCTTGATGCCAGATTGGTTCGTCACCAAGAACGTCGGCATCGAGTACATCAACGGCGAGGGTGATTCGGCGCAATTTACCGCCGCTCGCCTTCTCGGCGAGCGCGGCGTCGCGGCCGATGAAATCGGGCTTGGACAAATCCACGAACCGATCGAGACCCGCTTCGAATACCCCGTAAATCGGCCGCAGCTCGCGAAACCAAGTTGGAAAGTTCTTCTCGAGCCGCAGACACAGAAGTGCGCGCATTCCAAAGTGAATGAGCCCGAGGTCGCGCCCGGCTGCGCAGATCCGATCATAGAGCCGGCGTTGGTACTCGGGTGCAACCCAGATCTCGTAGCCGAGATCTCCCGTATAGCTCACGCGGTTCACCTTCGCGGGACAACTGGCAACGTCCATCGAGCGATGATCCAGAAATCGGAAACCCTTCGAGGAGACATCCTCGTCCGTGAGCCGCGCCAGCAGCTCGCGCGAACGCGGACCCGCGATCGAGATTCCGACGAGACTCAAGTCGAAACGATGCACTCGCACAGAGCCGTCCGTCGGTAGATGCGCCTCGAACCAGCGCATGTGATGGATCTGTGCCTGCGAAGATCCCCACATGAGATAGCGCTCTGGTGCCGAGCAGGCGATCGTGAAGTCGCCGATGAGCTTGCCCTTTGCATTGAGCATGGGTGTCAGGACGATCCGCCCAGGCACGGGTATCCGGTTTGTCATGAGCTTCGCGAGATACGCCTCGGCGCCCTCGCCCACGATCTCGTACTTGGCAAAGTTCGCGATTTCGGTGAGGCCGACCATGCTGCGGACTCCGAGGCACTCGGCCTTGATGTGCGGGAAATCGGTCGACCGGCGGAAGGAGACGACGTCTTTGGCTTCGACGCCCTTGGGCGCGAACCAAAGGGGTGTCTCGAGACCCCAACTGTCGCCCATCACCGCGCCTTGCGCGAGCATCACATCGTAGAGCGCCGTTGTCTGCTGCGGGCGCGCAGCCGGCAATTCCTCGTTCGGGAAACGGATGGAGAAGCGTCGCGCGTAGTTCTCCCGCACTTTCTCGTTGGTGTAGCTGCGCGTCGCCCATTCGCCGTAACGCGCAACGTCCATGGCCCATACGTCGAAACCGGGGTCGCCATCGACCATCCATTGGGAGAGCGCGAGTCCCACACCCCCGCCCTGACTGAAGCCCGCCATGACCGCGCACGCACACCAGAAACCCGGCAATCCCTGCACGGGGCCTACCAGTGGGTTGCCGTCCGGAGAGAACGTGAACGGGCCATTGATGACCCGCTTGATGCCGGCCTTCGCCATCGCCGGGAAATGCTTGAAGCCGAGCTCGAGCGATGGCGCGATGCGATCGAGATCCGGCTCCAGCAGCTGGGCGCCGAAGTCCCACGGGGTCACATGCGGCTGCCACGGCACGCAGGCGCGCTCGTAGGTACCAAGCACGATACCGTGGTGTTCCTGGCGCATGTAGATCTCGGACTTGAAATCGATCGCATGCGGCAGCTCGTGGCCGCGCTCGCGGTTGAACTCGATGACCTCCGGCATGTCGTCGGTGACGAGGTACATATGCTCCATCGCGAGGACCGGCAGCTCGAGGCCGACCATGCGACCGACCTCGCGTGCCCAGAGGCCAGCGGCGTTAACCACGTGCTCGGCGTTGATCGAGCCCTTGTTGGTCGAGACCTCCCACGTGCCGTTGCCGCGACGCTCGAGTCCGGTCACGCAGGTGTTCAAGTAGACCTCTGCGCCGCCGATCCGGGCGGATTTTGCGTAGGCGTGAGTCGTGCCGTAAGGATCGAGGTTGCCATCGGCGGCGTCCAGCATTGCGCCCACGAAGTATCGCTCTTCGAGCAACGGCAACAGCGCCTTCGCCTCGGGCATCGTGAGGAGCTCGGTTTCGAGCCCGAGGTAGCGCGCGCGGGCGTGCGCCATCTTGAGCCACTCCATGCGCTCTTTGGTGTCGGCGAGTAAAAGGCCGCCCGAGCGGTGCAGACCGCAGGACTGACCGGAGATCTTCTCGATCTCATCGTACAGCCCGATGGTGTAGCCCTGAAGCTTTGCGACGTTCGGATCGCCATTGAGCGTATGAAAGCCCCCCGCGGCGTGCCAGGTGGACCCCGATGTCAACTGGTCACGCTCGACCAATACCACATCCTTCCAGCCGGCTTTGGTGAGGTGGTAGAGGACGCTGCAACCGACCACCCCGCCGCCGATCACGGCAACTCGCACATGAGTCTTCATGTTCCCTCGCAAATGTCATAGCCATAGAACCGCGCAGCGTCCTCGATCACCTCGAAGGTCGAGGCGGCGTAGGTGCGAAGCGCGATGAATTCGTAGCAATCCGCTCCGACACGGTATAGAAGGCCGCCAACGTGGTGGATCGGGACTTGTGCAAAGTGACCGATGCCGAAACGCTCCGGATCGACATCCATCGCGACTAGACGCCCCAGGAGGCTGCGAGCCGCAGGCCCCTCGATGAGGATGCAGGTACGCGAACCCTCGAGCGGCGTCACGCTCGCAGCATGCTCCGGCAACAGTGCCCGCAGCTGCACGGCAAGGCTCGGCGAGGAGCTGCGGATCCAGTACTGATCGGCGGCGATCCGAAATGCAATGGAGTCGCCCAGGCGAAGCGCGGCGACCGCCGATACGGGCAGCGCTTCGGTGGGCAATGCGCGCGCGGCCATCTCGACGAGCGCCTCACCACCTGGGTACACGCCGACTTGCACGAGTGGACCCAGCGGCGCTTCGCCGAGCCGCAGCCGCCGGCGACCATCGGCGCCATCGCGTCCGGACGCCGGCAGCACCGCCGCGAGTGCCGAGTGCGACTCAAGCACGGAGCCGCTCTCCGGCCGCATCGATGAAGACGGGCGAGACGATGCGCGCGCGCGTGGTCTCGCCGAGCAAGGGATATGCGCAGACGATTTCCTCACCTTGGTGGCGCAGCCCCCCACGATACAAACCCAGCGCGATGAACTTGCCAAGCACGGTCGACCAGGTCACCGATGTAATGTAGCCGCGCCCGTGACCCGCAATGGGGTCCTCGCGAGCGAAGAGGATCGAGCCGCCGCGAAACCTGGCGGTTGGCTCGATGGGCTCGAGACCTACCAGGCTCCATCGTTCCGAGTCCAAGAGCTCCTCGCGCTCGCGCAGTTCGCGCCCGATGTATGCCTTGGTGCGAGACGCCATCTTGCCTAGGCCTAAGTCATCCAGCGTGTTGCGATGATCCAGCTCGAGTCCCGCCACATGTCCCTTCTCGATGCGCAGCGACGCGAGCGCCTCGAGGCCGTAGGGCCTTAACCCTAAGGGCGCCGCGCTCTCGAGGATTCGGGTCCACATCGCCGTGCCGCGGTCGGCGGGAACGTAGACCTCGTACGCCAGCTCGCCGGAGAAACTGAGCCGCAGCACACGAATGCCGTCCGTCTCGCGCACGCCCATGTGCGAAAGAGTTGCGTCCGACAAATCCATGCCCGGCAGCGCTAGCTCAAGGGCCTCGCGGGCTTTGGGTCCGGCCACCGACATTCCGGCCCAGCCATCCGTGACCGACACGACTTGGACCTTAAGTTCCGGCCATACGGTCTGCAGCAGGAACTCCAGCCAGGACATGACCTCGCTCGCCTGCGCGGTCGTCGTCGTCAGAAAAAAGCGGTGTTCGCCAAAGCGCGCGGTCGTGCCATCATCGAGCACCGTTGCATCGTCGTTCAGCATCACACCATAGCGCGCCTTGCCGACCGGGAGCTTCGCGAACCCATTCACGTACACCCGGTCGAGGAAAACGCCGGCGTCCGGCCCCTGTACGTCGATCTTGCCGAGTGAGGACACGTCCGAGATTCCGACACCCTCGCGAACGAGCTTCATCTCCTTTACGTAGGCGCTGGCCGGGTCCTGCCCCGCCCACTGGTAGAACCACGGGCGCTGCCAGGGACCAGCCTCGATCATCACGGCGCCGTTGGCAAGATGCCAATCATGCATCGGCGTGCGCCGCGTGGGCCTGAAGTGCTGACCGATACTACGACCCGCGAGAGCGCCAATCGACACCGGGGTGTACGGAGGGCGGTAGGTGGTCGTGCCGGCCCCCTGCGCGTCGATGCCGCGCAAGCCCGCCATCAGGCGTGAGGCGTTGAAGTGGCTGGTCTTGCCCTGATCCGTGCCCATGCCGAGCGTCGTGAAGCGCTTGACGTGCTCGACTGATTCGAAACCCTCCTCGTGTGCGAGCGCAAGATCATCGATCGTGACGTCATTCTGGAAGTCCACGAAAACTTTGCCGCGGACGACCGCGCGATCGAAGGGCATGGGTGCAGAGCCGCTTAGGCCTGACTCGGCGAGCTGCGGTGGATCGCCGGCGGACCCGGTGGCGAGTACGTGGCGCGCGGCCGCGGCACCCGCGGCGTGCCCATCGCTCGTCGTGCCGCCATGGCGACCCATGACGCTGCCGGCGCCGAAGACGCCCGGCGCAAAGGGACCGGGCACGAAGCACGCGAGTGCCGGGTCATAGACCGGACGCACGCCCGTATGGCAGCTGAGATGCACGGTCGGAGACCATCCGCCCGACATCCCAATCAATTCGCAGGGTGTGCGCTCTGCCTTTGCCGAGCCCCTGCGGGTCCACACGGCGGCGCGAATGTCTCGACCACCTTGTGCGCGTGTGAGTTGCGCCGAGTAATGAACCTCAACGCCGGCGTGGCGCGCCGCTTCGGCAAGTCCTTGAGCGGCCGCGGGCCGTTCATCGAGAAGCGTCACGCCCGCTCCCGCCGATGCGAGGTCGATAGCCGTATCCCAAGCCGAGTCGTTGTTGGTCGCGAGCACAACGCGCTTGCCAAGGAGCAACGCGTAACGATGCAGATAGCATCGGAGCGCGCTTGCGAGCATCACGCCCGGACGGTCGTTTTCGGCGAAGAGCAGTGGCCGCTCGATCGCCCCGGTCGCATGCACGATCGCGCCGGCGTTCACCCGTACTACAGTCTCGACTGCTGCGCTCGGGGCGGTAGTCGGATCCGCGCCATCGCTTCGCTCGAGGAGCGCGGCGCCGCGCCCGTCGTAGAGGCCGAATGCCGTCGTTCGGCGCAACACTTCGACTCGCGGGAGGGATTCGAGTTCGGCAGTGAGCGCCCGACGCAGAGTCTCTTCAGGTCCCATGCCGGCCGCCGAGAGTAGGCTACCCCCTAGCTCGAAGTCTTGCTCAACCAGCAGTACGCGCGCACCTGCCCGCCCAGCGGCGAGAGCCGCTGTGAGCCCCGCGGGCCCGGCACCGATGACGAGCACGTCGGTGAAAGCGAATCGCGTATCGTAACGGTCCGGGTCCGAAAGGTGGCTGGCGCGACCCAGTCCTGCGGCGCGACGGATGAAGCGCTCGTAGAACATCCATGAGCCCCGGCGAGGGCCCATGAAGGTCTTGTAGTAAAACCCGGCGCTGAACAGCGGTGCGAGCCACGAGGTGAACGACATGAGGTCGATATCGACCGATGGCCAGCCATTCTGGCGCTCGCAGACCAGACCTTCGCGCAGTTCGGTAGTCGTCGCGGGCACATTCGGTATGCGTCGACCGCCGACGCCGATCGTGAGCAGGGCATTCGGCTCCTCGACGCCGGCCGAGACGATCCCCCGCGGGCGGTGGTATTTGAAGCTGCGGCCGACGATGCGAATATTGTTCGCGATCAGGGCCGAGGCGAGCGTATCCCCTGCGTAACCCTCGAGGCGCCGCCCCTCGAGTAGGAAGGAGAGCGGCCGCGAGCGGTCGATATGCCCACCTTCCCGGCGGCGGACGGCGCCGCTCAAGCGACGCCTCCGCGGCGCGCGAGCGAGGCGCTGCCCACGGTGTTTGTCGCCGTGTCGCGCTCGAGTACCAACCACTGCCTGCAGCCTTGCACGTGCTGCCAATACTCGCGGTGCGAGCCTTTCGGATTCGCGAACAGGAACACGTGTTCGTACCACGCCCGAATGTCGCCCGAACCATGCGCGGGCCGCAATTTTGTCGCATCGCCACCGTAGCGAAACTCGGTGTAGTCGCGCTCGCCACAGTGGGGACAAGGAATCCTTAGCATGACGCTACTGCCTCCAGGTCGAGAGACCGAGCCCATACTCGTCAAAGCCATTGCCGCGCTCGAAGCGATCGAGTGCCAAATGGCGGATCAACGGATGTTCATCATCGTGGGCGATGGTGTGTGCCAAGCACCAGCCGGTCGCGGGCGTCGCCTTGAAACCCTGGTAGCACCATCCTGCGTTGAGGTACAGGTCGCGAAACGGCGTGCGGCCGATGAAGGGGCTGCCGTCCGGCGTCATATCCTGAATACCGGCCCAGTGACGCAGCAGCCGCAAGCGCGACATGGCCGGGATGAGCGCCACGGCACATTCCGCCACCGTCTGAACCTTCGGAAACTGACCTCGCTGGGTGTAGGAGTTGAAGCCGTCGATGTGGCCGCCGAATACCATGCCGCCTTTGTCGGACTGGGAGATGTAGAAGAGCTCCGCGCCAAAGGAGATCACGCAATCGAGGAATGGTTTGATGGGCTCGGTGACAAAGGCCTGCAGCAAATGACTCTCAATCGGGAGCTTCAACCCAAGCAGCGCCATGACCTGCGAGGAGTGGCCGGCCACCGACACAGCGGTGCGAGCGGCGCCGATCCTCCCGCGAGTCGTCTCGACGCCCGTGATGCGGTCAGCATCGCGCAAAAAGCCGGTGACCTCACAGTTCTCGATGATGTCGACACCGAGCCGGTCCGCGGCGCGGGCGTACCCCCAGGCGACGGCATCATGGCGAGCCGTCCCCGCGCGCTGCTGAAATAGCCCGCCGTAGATTGGAAAGCGGCTACGCTTCGAATAATCCAGGAACGGTAGAAAACCCTCGATCTGCTTGCGATCCATGAGCTCGGCGTCGATGCCATTCAGGCGCATGGTATTGCCTTTTCTCGCGAGCACATCGAGCTGCGAGGGGCCGTGCGCAAGCACCAGTTGGCCGCGCTGTGAGAGCATCACATTGAAATTGAGCTCGTGCGAGAGCCCCTCCCAGAGCTTGAGGGAATGCTCGAAGAATTCCGTGTTGCCGGGCAGCTGATAGTTCGAGCGTACGAGTGTCGTGTTGCGCCCGACGTTGCCGCCACCGAGGTAGCCGCGTTCGAGCACCGCGACCTTCGTGATGCCGTGACGGGCAGCGAGGTAGTAGGCCGTAGCGAGGCCATGTCCACCCCCTCCGACGATCACGACATCATAGGACTCGCGGGGCGACGCCGAACGCCAGGCACGTTGCCAGCGCACGTTGGTAAGTGCGCGGCGTGCGAGCCCAAGCGCCGAATAGCGCGATAGCAACTTCACGTCAGCTCATCCCTTCGGTCCCGTGACGCGTCTCCAAACCTTTTTCTGAACCGTCGCGACCCCGGCAACCTCGCGCCTCGAGGTGAAGATGAGATTCTCCCCCTCCAATGCGACAGTCTGGGAGTAACTCATCCCACTCTCTCCGGGAATGAGGGACGACTTGATGTGATGCGTGACCGTCGATGTCGGCTCGTCGTAGTCCCAGGTGCCAAAGTAAGCGTAGTAGGTATCGAGCACTGCGGCCTTTCGCTGCGCATCTTCGGCCGTCTCAGTGCGCGGAGGCCGCGAAGCCTCGGCTTCCATCGCTGGCCGAGGTTGCCCGACGATTTGCACGCTCATCCATCCGGAAGCCTGGTAGAGCAGGATGCCGGTCGGATCTGCGTTGTAAAAGGGATCGGTCATGGGACCGTCAGGGGCCATGATTTGGATGCTCACGAGCCGCCAGGCACCGACCAAATCATGTCTTGTCGCGTGCGGTGGAGCGGGTTTCGGCACAGCCAAACGGTAAGGCGCCACGCTCAAAAATATGAATGCTAGAAGCGACAATCCCGCGCAGGTGGGCATGCGCGCCGCTGATTTGCTCATTTCATCCCCCGTGTCATGTCCCGTGCTGCTGCCAACCCCTCGCGGGCCAGGCGTCGATTCGGGTAGACGGCGAGAGTCTTTTCAAATGCGGCGACCGCCTCGTCGCGACGACCGTCAGCGAGCAGAAGATCACCCAGCAATTCGTCGAGCGGCTTCACCGACCACGGTGGACCATACTCGAACTCCTCGTGGTCGGCTGCCGCGATCGCCTCGCGTACGCGGGCTATGCCGGCCGCCCGGTCGCCCTGGTAATACTGAATCGTACCGCCGAGAGCGGTCGCCATGATCGCGGCCTGTTCGAGCTCCACGGCCGTCACGTTGTCGTGCCAGTCCGCCACCACACCCTTTGACGCAACGCGCGCGGCCTCGGTCCGCGCCTGCAATCGAGCAAGCGCCGCGGGTGCCTCGCCGGTCCCGGCGCGCGCGGTAATTCCGCGCGCGAAATCATATGCATTGAAATAACCAATCGACGCAATGCCGCTATTGTCGACGGGCGAGAGCGCATCGGCGCCTTCGGCCCCCCGCGTCTCGACGAGCCAAATGGCACGAGCGTCGGCCAGTCTAATGCGATTGTCCTTGGTGGGTCCCGCGTCCACATCATGCGCCACCGAGCGCACCAGTTGCTCAGCCTCCTGCCGCCTATCTTTCTGCAAGTATGCATAGGTCAGCCACACCAGCGAATGGTAGCCCCCGTCATGCTGAGCCCGGGCGATCTTCAGCGAGGCGACATTGGCATAAATGGCGTCGTCCCACATGCCCAGTGCGAAGAAAATATGCGACGGCATGTGCTGCGCGTGCGATGCGCCCGGCGCCACTTTGCCGTACAGACGCGCGGCACGAAGTCCGAGTGGCGCGTGAATCGGATCGTCGTAGGCGTGGATGAGGTAGTGCAAGGCACCTGGATGGCGCTTGTCGATGTCATACACCGCTTCTGCCTCGGCCGCCGCGCGCATGTAATTGCCGACATTGCGCACGCCGTTAGTTAAGCCCAATATGGACAGCGCATAGAAGGATCGGGCATCGAGGTCATCCGGATACGTTCGAGCAAGCTCCCCCAGCGCTGCGCTGTAATTCGCGTCCCTTTGGGTCTTGTCGCCGGCACCGTAGAGCTGTTCCACCGACGCCATGTAACTGCGCTCGCGCGCCGTCCCTGCCCTCGCCGCTCGCTCCTCGGGTGTCGCCGCCAGCTTAGCGAGCGCGGTGCGCGCGGCGTCCAAATCCTGTTCTCCCCAGAGCGTCTGATTGTAGGTAAGCGCCTCGCCCCAATACGCCATCGCAAAGCCCGGATCGGTTCGCTCTGCGGCCTGGAAGGCCCTGCGTGCCGCATCGTATTCAAAGCTATGCAGCAGCAATAATCCGCGCATGAAATCCCGCTGCGCGCGCTGTGCCCCCGAGGCCGGAAAGTGGGTGGTACCTAGGCCTACGGAGACCGGTCCGGTGCTCTGCACGTGCTCATGGACAGTTACGGGAGCGGCCGATACGGCTGAGCAAGCAAGTACGGCCATCAAGGCAATAGTGGGTGTGGGTGTCACTCAATCATTCCTTTTTTCAGTGGTAGCGCAAGTCGTACCTCGCAATGCATTGCGCGTAGCCATAATGCAACAGTCTTGCCCGCGAGCGTCAGCAATAGTTGCGAGCCAGGTTTTCGCGGCTTAGGATCACTCGCATGTACGACCGAATCAGAATCTTACGACTGCTGGATCAGACCCAACCCGGCTTCTCACTGCCCCGCGCCTTGTATCGAGACGAGGATGTCTTTGCGTTCGATGTCGAACAGATTTTCACCCGGTCGTGGTTGCTGATCGGATTCGAGGTGGAACTCACCGAAGTCGGCTCGTATCTGGCCCTTACCATCGGGACAAATCCCATCGTGGTGGTACGCGGACCAGATGGCACGATTCGTGGCTTCCACAACACCTGTCGGCATCGAGGATCCCAGATTTGCGCGGATGGCCGCGGGCGCATCAGCAGGCTCGTATGCCCCTATCACATGTGGAGCTATGACCTCGAAGGCCGCCTGGTCGGCGCCGCGCGGATGGGAGGTCGCTCGCAGCTCGGCGAGATGCGGCTCGAATCCATCGCCGTCGAAGTGATGGCCGGCTGCATCTACGTCGCGCTTAGCCCCAATGCTCCGGACTTTTCCCCCTTCAGAGCCGCCGTTGGGCCGATTCTCGAGAAGTATCGATTGCGCGAGACAAAGCTCGCACATGAGTGCGTCATCACCGAGAAAGCCAACTGGAAGCTCGCGATGGAAAACGCACGAGAATGCTACCACTGCGCGTCGGGTCATCCAGAGCTGCGAAACACATTCCCCGTCGGCCTAAGCAACGGCTTCGAATTTGGCGACGGCGATCACGCCAAGGGTTACTTCGCGAAGATCGCCTCACTGGGGTTCCCCGTCAAAGCAGAAGCGACCCACTGGTGGCAGGCGGGCTTCTACCCGCTCAATCCGGGCATTGAAACCATCTCGATGGACGGCAAGCCGCTGGTGAATCGACGGCTGATTGAATCCAGTCTTAGCGAGCTCGGAGGATTTCGGTGGGCAACCGAACCGAATTCGTTTGCACACGCGCTCGCCGATTATGTCTTCATGTTTTCGGTAACCCCGGTGGGTCCCCAGGAGACGCATATTCTCTGTAAATGGTTGGTTTCGAAGGACGCCGCCGAGGGCGTCGACTACAAGCTCGATAATCTGATCCAAACGTGGATGAAAACCAACTATCAGGATCGGGACCTTACCGAGAACAACCAGCGCGGCATCAACAGTGTCGCCTACAGGCCCGGTCCATACTCCGCGGATGCGGAGGATTACGCTCATCGATTCGTCCAGTGGTACGTGACCGAAGCTCGGGCCGCTGCAACCACTTAAAGCAGTTGGGGAAAACGCAATGCTTAAGAAGGTGCCCGGTTTGAACTTCAGTCCCTTGAGTCCGGCGATCGGTGCGGTCGTCGAGGGGTTGAATCTGGCGGAATCGCTCGATGAGTCTCGGTTCGCCGCTCTGCAGTCGGCGCTCGTGCAGCACCAGGTGTTGTTTTTTCAGGATCAACACTTGACCCCGACGCAGCATCGCGATTTCGCGGCACGTTTCGGCCCGCTCCATGTCCATCCCATCTATCCCAATCATCCCGAAGCCCCTGAAGTCATTGTGCTCGATACGGCCGTGACCGATCTTCAGGACAATGCCATCTGGCACACCGACGTGACCTTCACCGAGCGGCCGCCCATGGGTTCGGTGCTGGTGGCGCGAGTGCTTCCCGCCCAAGGCGGCGATACCCTATGGGCGAGCTGCGCCGCCGCCTATGAAGCGCTTTCGCCGGCCATGCAGGCATTCCTCTTGCCCCTGACCGCCACCCACAGCATCGCTCAGTCCTTTCCCGCCGAGCGTTTTGGCTCGAGCGGCGAAGCCAGCGAGAAGCTGGAGGCTGCCAAGCGCAACAACCCGCCGGTCAGGCATCCGGTGGTTCGCACGCATCCGGTCTCCAAACGGCGCGGCCTGTTCGTGCAGGAAGGATTCACGACGCATATCAACGAACTCGCACCGGAGGAGAGCCGCACGCTGCTCGATTTCCTGTATCGGCATTCGGTGCGGCCTGAATTCACCGTGCGCTGGAAATGGCGCGATGGCGACGTGGCCTTTTGGGACAACCGCAACACGCTGCACTATGCCGCCGATGATTACCGGCCCGCTCGGCGGGTCATGAATCGGGCCACCATCATCGGCGATCGGCCGGTCTAAAGGGCATCCTCGAGCAGCCTGCCTTGCAAATGGCTGCAGTACCAATCCACGAACTGCGATGTGCCCCCCTCGTGAATGGGTGAATACGGCGCGGGCTCGTAGGCGGGCGACATCACTCCGATTTGATTTTCCTGGCAGACGCGCTTGTCCTCGGTGTTCGTCGCCATCCAGACTTCCGTCATTTCCTTGACGTCGTAATCCACGCCTTCGACGGCGTCGCGATGGACCAGCCACTTCGTGGTCAATTGGGTTTGCATCGGCCCGAGCGGCATCAAGCGGAACGAGGTGGCGTGATCGGCCATCACGTGATTCCAGGTCGTCGGATAATGAAACAGCAGCAAGGTGCCGATGTCCTTTTCGGTTACCGTGTCGGTGAGCGGACGGCGCACCGCGGCGTTGCCCGTCATGGTGTAGCTCACGGCCCCCTCGATCAGCGGCATGCGCGCCGTGCGGTATTGGCCGTTGGCCGACAGGTTGAACTGACTCGGCAGGCCGATCGACTCCCAATGCTGCCATTTTGCGACGATCTTGGGATTGTCCGCGCCGCCGCTCACGCCCGTCACGACCGGATCCTCGGGGAAGGTGCGGCAGAGCTCCGGATGATTGGCCGCGCAGTGATAGCATTCCCGATTGTTCTCCCAAACCAATTTCCAATTGGCGTTCTCCACCGTAGTGGATTCGAACGCGACCTTGGTTTGATGCAATTTATGCGGCGCGAAATACGGCTCGACATGCTTGCGAATGCGTTCGAAATCGGGGGCGACCTTGCCCAGACAGATCCAGATGTAGCCCCCCACGCTGGCGCAATGCACGGGCTTTAAGCCGTACTTCGATTTGTCGAAGTCGTTGCCCATGTCGCGGGCGGCCATCAGCCGTCCGTCGAGCTGATAGGTCCATTGATGGTAGGGGCAGACCAGACGCGGGGCGTTGCCATGCACGGTCGGGCAAATCCTCGAACCGCGATGCCGGCAGCTGTTGTGAAACGCCCGGATCGATCCGTCGCGATCGCGCACGATGACGACCGGGTAGTCTCCCACCTGCACCGTCAGATAATCGCCGGCATTCATGATCTCGCAATCGTGACCGGCGAACAGCCAATCCCGATACCAGATCATGTCCAGATCGACCTGGTAATCCTCCTGACTGCAATAGAAGTCCCTGCTCAATGGAGTTTCCGGCTTGCGAGCTTTGAGCCGGCTCAGCATGGTGTCGCGCGCTGTCATGTTGCCCTCCAGGGTGGTCTCCTCTCGCAAGACTACAAGATAGCAATGTTACGGCGCCCGCCCGTGAGCGGAAAGCGACGCCTAGTTCGCAATAAACGACACGGGGGCGGCTTTGCCCTTGCGCGCAGGCACGCGGTTCTGGGTAGCATGGGCCGCATGGAATTCAGCACCGACCACCCTTTCATCCTCACCGCCACTTGCTCGAGCCGCATGGGCACGACGGCGGCAATCACCGGCTTTCTGTCGGCGCACCGCCTATACATCATGGAGATGCAGCAATTCGACGACGTCCTGACGCGCCGCTTCTTCGTCCGCGTGGTGTTCTGCGGCGTCGTGGGCGAGGCAGTGGACCTCGGGCATCTGCGCGCCGCCTTCGCAACGGTCGCGAATAACGAGCAGCTGCAATGGCAGATGCACGACGGCGCACACCGCACGCGCGTGCTGATCCTGGTATCGAAGCTCGATCACTGTCTGGAGGACCTGCTGTACCGCCAGCGGATCGGCGAACTTAACATGCAGATCACGTGCATCGTGAGCAATCACGCGGCCATGCAGCCGCTGGCCGACCGCCACACCCTGCCGTTCTTTCATCTGCCGGTGAGTCCCGACACCAAGTCCGCTCAGGAGGCGGCCCTGCTGCAATTGATCGACTCCACGCAAACCGAGCTGGTGATTCTGGCGCGCTACATGCAAATACTGTCGGACGAAACAGCGCGGCGTCTCGCCGGTCGTGCCGTCAATATCCATCATTCGTTTCTACCCGGGTTCAAGGGCGCCAAGCCCTATCATCAGGCGCACAGCCGCGGCGTGAAACTGATCGGCGCCACGGCGCATTACGTCACCGGCGACCTCGACGAGGGTCCCATCATCGAACAGATCGTCGAACGCGTGGACCACAGCCACACGCCTGAGATGCTTGCCGCCGCGGGCCGCGATTCCGAACGGCGCGCACTGTCCACCGCGGTCCGGCTGATACTCGAACATCGCGTGTTTCTCGACGAGAGCAAGACCGTCGTTTTCAAGTGACGGCTTCAAATGAGGGCTTCGGCGGCCGCGATTTCAGCGCCGGTGGATTCAGCGGCGCCGCGCACCGGGCTTAGTTTGCGCTCCACGCTCGGCGGATGTCCGAAGTGGTTGCGATAGCACTTCGAGAAATGCGGTGTCGACTGAAAGCCGCAGGCGGCGGTGATGTCCATGATGGGCATGGCCGTCTGTAGCAACAGTTCGCGCGCCCGGCGCAGCCGCATTTCCAGGTAGTAGCGCTTCGGCACACAGTTCAAATCCCGCTTGAAGAGCCGTTCGATCTGGCGGCGCGACAGCCCGCAGGATTTGGCGATCGCCTCCAGCGACAGCGGCTTCTCGATATGCTGTTCCATCAAATGCGCCACGCGTATCAGGCCGCGATGCGACAGCCCGATTTGCGCACGCAGGGGGATGTATTGCCGATCCGTGTCCTTGCGCACCCGGTCCATGATGAACTGTTCGGAGACCAGCCGCGATACCTTGGATCCGAGCTTGCGCTCGATCAGGTTCAGCATCAGATCGAGTGGTGCGGTGCCTCCTGACCCGGTATAACGGTCCCGATCGATCGTGAACAGCTGATCGCTGATTTTTACGCGCGGAAACTCCTCGCGCAGCGCGGAGAGGTTCTCCCAGTGTATGGTGGCCCGGTAGGAATCGAGCAACCCGGCCTTCGCCAACACGTAGCCGCCCGTGCACAGGGCGCCCAAGGGCACCTGCCGGTCCGCGAGCCGCTTGAGCGCAGTGAGCAGCGCCGGCGTGACGGTGTCTCGTACGTTGATGCCGCCGCATACGAACACGATGTCGGCTCGATGCACACTGTCGAGCGAGCCGGTGGGCGTCAGAGCCAATCCGCCGCTGGCCTCCGCAGCGCGCCCATCGGTGCTGACGATCGACCAATCATAGATCTCAGCGCCCATGAGCCGGTTGGCCATGCGCAACGGCTCCAACGCATTCGCCACTGCGATCAGGGAATAATTCGGCAGCGTCAAGAAGACGTACTTAACCTTGCGCAGCACGGCTGGCGATGCCAATGCAACTCCTCCATAAACCGGTCGCAACCAACAACACAAGTATGCCACGCCGACCTTGTCGTCGCATTTAGTTAAGGGCCAGTCGCAAATGGCCTATTGTTTGCGCACCTACTGGTTAAACTGGCCAAAAGGGAGATCCGCTCATGAAGACTCATGCCCGCGTCGTTGTCATCGGCGGTGGTGCGGTAGGCGTCAGCACGCTCTACCATCTAGCATTGAAAGGATGGTCGGATGTGGTGCTGCTCGAGAGGGCGGAACTCACCGCCGGTTCGACCTGGCACGCAGCCGGACTGCTGCCGCTGTTCAACATGAGCTACACCGTTGGGCAGCTGCACAAATACTCGGTCGATCTCTACAAGCGCCTGCCGGCCGAAACCGGCCAGGACGTCAGCTTTCACGTTACCGGCAACCTGCGCCTGGCCACCTGCAAGGAGCGCATGGATGAATACCAAAAATACTGCGGGACGGCGAACACCATCGGCGTGCCCTTCAAGGTCATCACCCCGCGCGAGGTTCGGGAACTCTGGCCTTTGATCGATCTGGGCGACGGGGTGTCAACCCCCAAGATCGTCGGCGCGCTTTATCACCCGGATGATGGACACATCGCGCCCGCCGATCTCACCATGGCGCTGCGCAAGGGTGCGCGCACGCGCGGCGCCGAGATCCATGAACAGACCGAGGTGACGGCGGTGAAGGCGACGGCTTCGGGGGAATGGCGGCTCACGACCAATAAGGGCGAGATCACGGCCGAACATGTGGTGTGCGCCACCGGCAACTATGCGCGGCAGACGGGGCGCATGTTCGGACTGAATGTTCCTTCCATACCGGTCGAGCACCAATACATCGTTTATGACGAATCGCCCGAGCTCAAGGCCTACCGCCAGGCCGGCGGCCGCGAGTTGGCGGTGCTGCGTGAATCGGACCAGTCCTACTACCTGCGCGAGGAGCGCATGGGTTGGATACTCGGCCCTTATGAAGCGGGCGCGCCGGCGCGATTCGCCGACGGCGTCCCCGAGTGGTTCGGCAGGAGCTTGTTCGACGGCGATCTCGAACGCCTGCTGCCGCACGTTGAAGCCGCGCAGCGGCGCGTGCCGAGCTTGAGCGCTTGCGGCGTCAAGGATATCGTCAATGGACCGATCGCCTACACGCCCGACGGCAGCCCGTTGGTCGGCCCCGCCTGGGGGGTGCGCAATGTCTGGCTCAATGAAGGCCATAGCTTCGGTATCACCGCTGCCGGCGGCTCGGGATGGCAGCTCGCGGAATGGCTGGTCGAGGGCGAGCCCGGCATCGACATGATGGCGGTCGATCCGCGCCGCTACGGTCCCTACACTTCCAAGCGCTATGTCGTTCAGAAGAACGAAGAGACGTACCGCAACGTATTCGTCATTCATTACCCCGACGAAGAACGCGCCGATGCGCGCCCCGCCAAAACCAGCCCCGTGTACGACAAGCTGGCGCGCATGGGTGCCGTGTTCGGGCAGCGCTACGGCTGGGAGCGCGCCAATTGGTTTGCGCCCGCGGGCGTGGCGCCGAAAGATCAATGGAGTTTTCGGCGCTCCAACTATTTCGAACACGTCGGCAACGAGGCGCTGCGGCTGCGGCGCGGCGTCGGCATCATCGATCTGACTCCCTTCACGAAACATGAGGTCACGGGCCCCGGCGCGGAAAGCTGGCTGGATGGCCTGGTGGCCAACAAGGTTCCGGGCAAAATCGGCCGCATCGCACTCTGTCATGCGCTGACGCGGCGCGGCGGAATCCGCTCCGAATTCACCATCACCAAAATTGCCGAGAATCATTTCTACGTGGTCAGCGCCGGCGCCGCGGAACGCTACGACAGCGACTACCTGCTGCAAACGCTGCCGCAGGACGGCAGCGTCGGCTTGCGCAACGTCACCATGAGCCGCGGCTGCTTCGTGGTTGCCGGTCCCAAGGCACGCGACGTGCTCGCCAAGCTGGTGGACCGGCCGCTCGACAACGCGGCATTTCCTTGGCTGACGGGTCAGATCTGTGAAGTGGGGCTGGCCACGGAGGTGTACCTGCTGCGGGTCAATTTCGTCGGCGCACTGGGCTGGGAGCTGCATTTTCCCATCGAATATGCGCACCATCTGTTCGACTCGCTGTTCGCCGCCGGTGCCGAATTCGGCATCGGTATGGCAGGCATGCGTGCGATGGAGTCTTTGCGCATCGAGAAGTCTTACCGGATGTGGGGCAGCGATCTGACGCCCGACTACACGCCATTCGAGGCCGGCCTGGACCGCTTCGTGCGCCTCGCCAAGGGATCATTCGTCGGCAAGCAAGCACTCGAGGCGCAGTTGGCCGCGGGCGTACCCCATCGATTCATCACCTTCGAGGTTCACGGCGTCGAGGATGCCGATCCGCTCGGCAACGAGCCGCTGTTCGACGGCAGCGGCAACATCATCGGCAGGGCTACGGCCGGGTACTATGGGCACACCCTCGGCAAGAGCTTGGGATTGGGCTACGTCAAACCTGCCTTCGCCGCCATCGGCAGCAGCATCGAGATCGAAATCCTGGGCCAGCTCAAGCGGGCGACGGTGCTCATCGATTCGCCCTATGATCCGGATAACAGGGACCTGAAGGCATAGGAGCCCTTGTTGAGCAAGCAATCATTTTCGGCCCTCTCCTTGATGTGGCGCGGCCTGTCGCGTCATCGCGGCTGGCAGCAGCAGTGGCGGAAACCGAAGCCGAAACCGCGCTACGACGCCATCATCGTCGGCGGCGGCGGACATGGCTTGGGCGCGGCCTACTATTTGGCGAAAGAGCATGGTTTCAATGACATCGCCGTGCTGGAGAAGGGCTGGATCGGCGGCGGCAACACGGGGCGCAATACCACCATCATTCGCTCCAACTACCTGTTCAACGAGAGCGCGGCGCTGTACGACCATTCCCTGAAGATGTGGGAGAACCTTTCGCAGGTACTCAACTACAACCTGATGTTCTCGCCTCGCGGCGTGATGATGCTGGCGCACACGATTCACGATATTCAGGTCATCAAACGCCACGTTCACGCCAATCGCTGCAACGGCGTCGACAACGAATGGCTGGAGCCGGCCGAGGCCAAAGCCTTCTGCCCGCCCCTCAACATCGAGAACAACATTCGCTATCCGGTGCTGGGCGCGGCGCTGCAGCGGCGCGGCGGCACGGCGCGCCACGATGCCGTGGCCTGGGGATATGCACGCGCCGCGGACGAATTGGGCGTCGACATCATCGAGAACTGCGAGGTGACCGGCATACGGCGCGATGTTTCCGGGGCGGTCGAGGGCGTCGAGACCACCCGCGGCTACATTCAGTCGAGGAAAATCGGCGTTTCCGCGGCGGGACACTCCAGCGTGGTCCTCAAGTTGGCCGGCGTGCGGCTGCCGCTCGAGAGCTTCCCCCTGCAAGCACTGGTATCCGAGCCCGTGAAGCCGGTTTTTCCCTGCGTGGTGATGTCCAACACCATCCATGCCTATATCAGCCAATCGGACAAGGGCGAGTTGGTGATCGGCGCGGGCACCGACGCCTACACCTCGTACACGCAGCGCGGCGCGCTGCATATCAACATGCATACGCTGGACGCGATCTGTGAACTATTTCCGGCGTTTCGCCGATTGCGAATGCTGCGCAATTGGGGCGGGATCGTCGACGTGACGCCGGACCGCTCGCCCATCATCGCCAAGACACCCGTGCCGGGACTGTACGTCAACTGCGGCTGGGGCACCGGCGGCTTCAAGGCAACGCCGGGATCTGCGCATCTTTTCGCCTGGACCATCGCCCGCGACGAACCGCATCCGATCAACGCGCCCTTCACCATCGAGCGCTTTCGCGACGGGGTGCTCATCGATGAGGCTGCCGCCGCGGCCGTGGCGCATTGACCCCATGCTGCTGATACCCTGCCCTTACTGCGGCGAGCGCCCCGAGATCGAATTCACCCATGGCGGCGAGGCGCATCTGATCCGGCCCGCGCCGCCCGCCGCCGTGGATGAGGAAACGTGGTCGCAATTCCTCTATATGCGCACCAATCTCAAGGGCGCTTATGCGGAACGTTGGCGCCACGCCCGCGGCTGCGGCAAGTTCTTCAACGCGCTGCGCGACACCACCACCGATCATTTCATCGCCATCTACAAGGCGGGCGAGCCCAAGCCCGCATGAATTTTCGCACTCCCAACGGCGGGCGCATCGATCGGCGCCACTTGATAACCTTTTGCTTCGACGGCAAAACCTACCAGGGTTGCCGCGGCGATACGCTGGCATCGGCACTGCTCGCCAATGGGATTCACTTGGTGGGCAGGTCTTTCAAATATCACAGGCCGAGAGGCATTTTATCCGCCGGCGCCGAGGAACCGAACGCGTTGGTCACGGTGAGCCGCGACGCCGCGCGCATCACCCCGAACCTGCGCGCAACTCAGGTCGAGTTGTACCGAAGTCTCACGGCTTTCAGTCAGAACCGTTGGCCAAGCCTGCAGTTCGACTTCGGAAGAATCAACGACCTGGTGTCGCCATTTTTTCCCGCGGGCTTCTACTACAAGACGTTCATGTGGCCGCGCACGGCGTGGAAGTCCTGGTATGAACCCCTCATCCGCCGTGCCGCAGGACTGGGCCGGGCGCCGACCTTGCCCGACCCGGATCGCTATGCTCATCGCTACGCGCATTGCGATCTGCTCATCGTGGGCGGCGGCCCCGCAGGCATTGCCGCCGCGATGACCGCCGCCGAAGCCGGCGCGCGGGTCATTCTGTGCGATGAGCAAGCGGAACTCGGCGGCAGTCTGTTGTCCAGTCCCGAGCTGTCCATCGACGGCAAAAAAGTGCCTACGTGGCTCGATGGCAGTCTTGCCAAGCTTGCGGCCAGTCCGGACGTCACGCTGCTGCCGCGCACGACAGCCTTCGGCTATTTCCCTCACAACATGGTCGGGCTCAACCAGCGGCTCTCGGATCATTTGGAGATCCCGCCCGATCATTTGCCGCGCGAGCGGCTCTGGCAGGTGCGCGCGCGCAATGTCGTGATCGCAGCGGGAGCCGTGGAGCGTCCGCTGGTGTTTCCGGGCAACGATAAACCCGGCGTGATGTTGGCAGGCGCGGCGCATACCTATCTGCACCGCTACGGCGTGCGCGTCGGATCGAGCGCGGTGATAGTCACCGCCGACGACGCTGCGTATCAGACGGCGCTGGATCTTCAGGCCGCGGGAATCAAGGTGGCCGCGGTCGCCGATGTGCGCGGCGCGAGCGATGCTCCGCTGCCCGCGGCCGCGCGCAGCTCCGGCATCAAAGTCTTGCACGATGCGACCGTACTCTGCACCCGCGGCAACAAGCACATCGGCGGCGTGACGCTGGCAGCCGTGCAAAACAACGTCGTCAAAGAGCGCAACGATTTCGATTGCGACGTGCTGTTGATGTCGGGCGGCTATACGCCGAGCGTGCATCTGTTCTCGCAGTCCCGCGGCAAACTGCAATGGAGCGATGCGCTCAAGGCGTTCGTGCCGGGATCCTCGGCCGAGGCCGAACGCTCGGCCGGCGCCTGCCGCGGCATCTACGGGCTCGAAGAGGCGCTGGCGGACGGCGCGGGCGCCGCGGCTCAGGCCCTGCAGTTGAACCGGGCGCCGCCCCGCTTCGAGGTCGATGCGCCTGAACGGCGCCACGGCTCCCATCTGGGAGCTCTGCCGCACGCGGGCTCCTCCTCCGAGAAGAGCTTCGTCGACTGGCAACACGATGTCACCACGCGCGACCTCGAGCTTGCGACGCTCGAAGGCTTCCATTCCATCGAGCACGTGAAACGCTATACCACGACCGGCATGGCGACCGATCAGGGCAAGAGCTCGAACTTGAACGCCATGGCGATCGTCGCGCTCGAACTCGGCAAACCCGTTCAAGAGGTGGGCCTGACCACCTTTCGCATGCCCTACACGCCGGTTACCTTCGGCAGCTTCGCCGGCGTGTCGCGCAAAGATTTGTTCGATCCCGTACGCCTCACTCCGTCGCACGCATGGGCGGAAGGCCGGGGCGCGCTGTTCGAAAACGTCGCTCTGTGGAAGCGCGCGCATTACTTTCCACGGGAGGCTGAGACGCAGCACGCCGCGGTCGCGCGCGAGTGCCGCGCCGTGCGCCAGAGCGTCGGTATCTTCGATGCCTCGACTCTGGGCAAGATCGAAGTAGCCGGACCGGATGCGGTCGAGTTCATGAACCGCCTGTATGTCAACAACTGGACCAGCTTGAGCGTAGGCCGAACCCGCTATGGAATTCTTTTGCGGGAGGACGGCTTCATCTACGACGACGGAGTGGTGGCGCGGTTGGGCAAGGAGCGCTTTCATGTCACCACCACCACCGGCGGCGCACCGCGGGTTTTGGCGATGATGGAGGACTACCGCCAGACCGAGTGGCCGCAGCTCAAGGTGTGGCTGACCTCGACCACCGAGCAATGGGCCGTCATCGCCGTGCAAGGGCCGAATGCTCGACGGGTGCTCGAGCCGCTCATTACCGGCCTCGATATCGGCGCCGACGCATTTCCCCACATGAGCGTCGCACCCGCCAAGATCTGCGGCCGGCCGATGCTGCTGTTCCGCGTCAGCTTCACGGGCGAGCTCGGATTCGAGATCAACGTGCCCGCGGATCACGGACTCGAGATTTGGGAGGCCGTCTACGCGGCCGGCGGCGCCTACGGCATTACACCCTACGGCACCGAAGCGATGCATGTGCTGCGCGCCGAGAAGGGCTACATCATCGTCGGACAGGAAACCGACGGCACCGCAACGCCCGACGATGCCGGTTTGTCGTGGGCGGTGGGCAAGAACAAGACGGATTTCGTCGGCCTGCGTTCGCTGCAGCGTGCATCGATGCGCGATGCAAATCGCAAGCAATTGGTCGGCCTCAAGCCGAAGAATGGCCGCACCGTACTCGATGAAGGCGCCCAGATCGCCGAGCGCGCGGCGCAGCGTCCGCCGATGCAGCTGATCGGCCATGTGACTTCCTCGTACGGCGAGTCCACGGTGGGATTCCCCATCGCACTGGCCATGGTTTCCGGCGGCCGCGCACGAATGGGCCAAACCTTGTATGTCCCCATGCCGCAGGGCGACATCGAAGTCGAGGTCACCTCGCCGGTGTTCTACGATCCGCAAGGGGCGCGCATCAATGCCTGATATCGATTGGCTGCGCCTCAAGCCCCCGGCGGGCCGCCTGCTCCTGCAAGGCGAGGCGCCGGCGCGCGCGGCCGCTGCCGCCGTCTGGGGCGTGGAGTTTGCCGAGCAACCCTGCCGGGCATGCACGCTGGGCACGCGCGCGACGTTATGGCTGGGGCCTGATGAACATTTGCTGTGGCAGGAATCACGCGATGCCGCATTGCCCATCGCGGAGCTCGAGGATGCGCTTGCCGACCAGCCGCATTCACTGGTGGATATTTCGCATCGCCAGATTGCCTTGGAAATCTCAGGCGCCCACGCGCCGGTGATTCTCGCCGGCGCCTGTCCATTGGATTTGGACTTGCGCCGTTTCCCCGTGCACATGTGCACGCGCACGGTGTTGGCCAAAGCTGAAATCGTACTGTGGCGCACCGCGCCGCAGGTCTTCCACATCGAGGTATGGCGCTCCTTCCAGAATTACGCGGAAGCACTGCTGCGCGAAATTGGCCGGGAGTACGGCAGCGCACCTTAAACGACCATTCAATGCGCGGCACCTTACCGCGATATGAGATTTCTTAGAGATATCATAGATAAATATCTGATTTTATGCAAATGTTTATGTTCGAACTTTTTCGTTGCGTCCGCTCGAAGCTTGAGACAAGATAAGCCAAACGCGACATATCTCACCGATTGATCGCGTGTTCAATGAATAACACGGGGATGATCATGGACTCGAAGCTCTCATTCGCGATAGCGGCCATCCTGGGCGGCGCATCCTTTGCCGCGAGCGCCGCCGATCAGTCGGCGAGCGCCGCCGATACCAATTCGGACGCGCTGCAAGAGATCACCGTCACCGCCACCCGACGCTCGCAAAGCATGCAGGATGTGCCGATTTCGATGCAGGCCTTTACCGGTCAATCATTGCAGCAGCTGAACATCGAGACCTTCGACGACTACATCAAATTCCTGCCCAACGTGACCACGGCGAACAATGGTCCCGGACAGAATGAGGTGTACATGCGGGGATTGAGCGCGGGCACCCAACCCAGTCAAGGCAGCGGTTCGACGGGTCTGTTTCCGAACGTTGCAATTTACTTCGACAATCAATCAGCCCAGTTGCCAAACCGCAATCTCGATATCTACGCAGCGGACATCGATCGCATCGAGGTTCTGGAGGGACCGCAAGGAACGCTGTTCGGCTCCGGTGCCGAGGCGGGGGCCATCCGCTATATCACCAACGCGCCGAAATTGGATGTCACCGAAGGCAACGCCAAAGCCGGCTACTCGGTCACCGCGGGCGGCGATCCGAACGCCGATGTGACGGCGGTGATCAACCTGCCGTTGATCGAGGGCACGGCGGCGGTACGCGCGGTAATCTACGACGACCATCGCGGCGGCTACATCAACAACGTACCCGCGACCTTCGCGCGCAAGGACACCGACATCGGCATCCATTACGCCAATTATCCCGCGGCGGCCAATGGCGCATGTCCCGACGGCCAGCCCAACGCGGGCTATTGCGTACCGCCCGGCAGCCCCACGATCAATAACTCCAGCGTGGTCGGCAACGCCATCAACCCGGTTGATTACGAGGGTGCACGCGTCGAGGCACTGTACAAGTTCAATGACGACTGGGACTTCCTGCTGAGTCAGTCCTATCAGGACATGAACGCGCAAGGCGTGTTCTACCAGCAGCCCAACGCCTCGGACGGCACGCCATTGCAGCCGCTCGAGGTTACGCTGTTCAATCCTTCCTACGATAAGGACAAATTCGAAAACACCGCCTGGACGCTCAATGGCAAATTCGGCGACTTGAAGGCGGTGTACACGGGCGGCTACCTGGTGCGCAACGTCGATCAGGTCGGCGACTACACCAATTACGCGCGCGGCGTCTATGCCGACTACTACCAGTGCTATGGCCCGGGCACCGGGGGCGACGCCGCTCTGAAATCCACGTGCTTCTCGCCGAGCGCCTACTGGCATTCGGTCGAGAAGAACGAGCATCAACAGCACGAGTTCCGCGTGAGCACGCCCGATGACTGGCGCCTGCGCGCCATCGTGGGCGCATATTGGGAAGCGAACAAGCTGTTCGATCAAACCGGCTGGGCTTACAAGACGGTGCCGACGTGCACGGCGGACGGCGCGGCCGGCACGGCGGGCAACAGCGGCTGCTTCGCCGACGTGGGTACGGCGCCGGGCGCGACCGTGGTGAATCCCGGTGTACAAGGCAACAACACCTCGTTCTATCAGGATTCGGTGCGCGAAACGAAGCAGACCGCCTTCTTCGCGTCAGTCGACTTCGACATTCTGCCCAAGGTGCTGACCGTGACGCTCGGCACGCGTCATTTCCTGTTCGAAAACTCCTCGCGCGGCAGCGTCAGCGGCAGTTTCGGCTGCTTCGAGCAGGGTGTCCCGGTCGGTGGATGCCTGGTCGACAACTACAACCTCAATGGGCAAAATCTTCGCGATACCGAAACGGGCTTCAAGAGCCGCGGCAACGTGACCTGGCATATCGCGCCGGACCTCATGGTTTACTACACCTATTCGCAAGGATTTCGCCCCGGCGGCTTCAATCAGAACGGCGGCACGCAGCATGCACCGGGCCCCGACGGCGTGTATCAATATGCCGTGCCCAGTTCGTACACGTCCGACAAATTGACCAACAATGAGGTCGGTTGGAAGACCGAATTTTTCGATCATCGCCTGCAATGGAATGGCGCTGTCTATCGCGAGAACTGGAACAACGTGCAGGTGGCATTCTTCGACCCGGGTTTGGTGGGCAACATCTTTTACAATACCAACGGCCAGAATTTCCTCATCAAGGGCATCGAGACTTCGATCGTGGCGCGCGTGCTCCCGGGATTGACCTTGCAAGGTTCTGCATCCTGGAATCAGAGCCGTCAGACGAACTCGCCGGTGCTCATCGACAATGTTCCGGGCAGCGTCAATTACGGCAAGCCGATCACCGAGGACTGCGACGGGGGCCCGTGCGCTCCCATTACCAATCCGTTCGGCCCGATCGGATCGCCGAGCGCCGATGCGCCGCCCATGCAGTTCAGCGTGCGCGCCCGCTACGACTGGAACATCGGCAGCTACGCGCCTTTCGTGCAGTGTGCCGCCGTGCACACCGACCACTCCTTTACCCAGGCGGGCTCCAATCCTACGATTGCCGAAGCCGGCGCCGTCAGCACCGGCCGGCTGCGCTTCGAGAACCCGGCGTATTCGACGTTTGATGCGTCGCTCGGCGTTGCCAAAGACGCCTGGACCGTGACCTTCTACGGGCAGAACCTCGGCAATTCGAACGCCAGCACCTTCACCAGCACCGATCAGTTCATCGTCGCGCAAACGCCGCTGCGGCCGCGAATCGTCGGCGGCTACTTGAATTACAAGTTCTGACCAGGGCCCTCAAGCAAGCGCGCCGAGGGCTTCGCGCAAGGGCGCGAGCCAGGGTTCGAAGCAGCGCCATTGCTCTAGGCCGTCGGTGGATATCGGCCTGCGCACCTGCTCGGAACTGGCCGTGCGCACGCTGCGCTCGGTGCGATGGAACTCGAGGCATTGCGGCTCGAATTCCAATTCGAGGAAATCGAGCATGCGCCGCACCTGCCCTTCGAGGTCCGCGACCACCTCCTCGTGCTGCACGCGCAGCACGCGGCCGGGCAGCACGCTGTCCCAGTGGCGCATGAGCTCGACGTAGCTGCGGTAATAACGCCCGATGTCCTGCAGGCTGTAGGTGAATTCCTGGCCGTGCGCGAACAATTGCTTGTAATTGCTGAAGCAGCATGCCATCGGCTCGCGGCGCGCATCGATGATCCTGGCATCGGGCAAGATCAGGGAAATCAAGCCGATGTGCCGAAAGTTGTTCGGCATCTTGTCGATGAAGCGCGGTTTGCCGGTTCGGTAGATGCGCGTGCCGTCGATGTACTGCTTGCCGAGCGCATGCAGGTCTTGCGCGGACAAACCGGCGAGAATGGCGGGATAGCGTGCATCGGCGCCCTCGAGTTCCCGCCCTTGCAGGTGCAGCACCAGGCGCGGGATGTCGGCCAGTTCCATCGTGCCTTCCACTTTTGAATGCGAAGCCAGAATTTGTTCGAGCAGGGTGGAGCCCGCGCGCGGCAGCCCGACGATGAAAATCGCGCTTGAGTCCTGATATCCCGAGCGCTCGTGACGCTGCAGCAATTGCGCCGTGACGTGGCGGATCTGCTGCGCGGCATTGCTCTCGGTGCTCTCCGGACGGTAGCGCGAATCGGCTTTCTTCAGAGCATTGCCCTGAGCATAGAAATCGAAGGATTCGGCATACGCGCCGCAATCCTCGTAGGCCTTGCCGAGCGCGAAACTCAAATGCCAACGGTCGGCACGCGCCGTCTCGAGCGCCTCGCAGGCAGCTCGCATCGAGCGGATTTCATCGTCGCCGAAGCGGTACGTCTTGAGATTCGCAAGACTCCAGTAGGCCTCGCCGTAATCGGCGCGGACGTCCGTCGCCGCCCGGTATGCTTCGATCGCCTCCGCTGTCCTGCCGAGAGTCTTCAGGCAGTGGCCGATCGCAAGCTCGAGTTCGGCGCCGTGCGGGTTGGCCGTCTTGAGCTCCCTATAAATCTGCAGCGCTTCCTGGTGATTCCCCAGGCCCACCAGAGCGCCGGCATAGCTGGTTCTATAGGCGCGATTGTCGGGTTCCGATGCGCACAACCGCTCGAGTTCCTGCAGCGCATCGTGATGCCGATGCCGGCGCAGCAACACCGTGGCATAGTCGAAGCGGGCCGCCGCATAATCGGGTGCGGCGTGCAGCACCGCTTCCAGCAGCAGTTCGGCATCGTCCAGCACGTCGCGCTCGAGCCCGATTCTCGCGAGGAGACGCATCGCCTCGACATGATTGCCATGTTCGAGCAAATAGGCACGCACCACGAGTTCGGCGGGCGCAAGATCGCCGTCGGCGAACATGCTGTTCGCGGTGACGACCTGAGCCGGCAGTCGCGCCAGCGTCGCAACATGGGCTGCGGCGGTGCGCTCATTGGCCGCATCGCCCACCATCTTGAACAATCGCTGCAGGGTGCTCCAGCTGCCGGGCAACGCCGGGTTCAAATTGACCGCGTGCAGAAACGATTCGATCGCGCCCGGCGCATCGCGCAGGGCGGTTTGGCAGTAGCCTCTCTCCTGATACAGGCGGCTGTAGGCCGGATGCTGCGCTTGCAGCAAGGCAAGCGTCTCCAATGCCTCGGGAATGCGCTTGAGGTAGCGCTGACACACGGCGATCGAATACAGCACATCGCGGTTATGCGGATATTCGGCGGCCAGTTGCCGCGCCGACTGCAGCGCCGGCAGGAACTCGCGCTTCTCGATGCGCATGCGAATCGCGGTCAGTTCCGACTCTACCGGCGAGACGCTCGGGGCGGATTCTGGCATCTTGCGTGAGGCCGGCGCCGCCTGCAGCTAGCGCTGCGCCGCCTGCCAGTTTGCCGCCGAGTAGTAAGGCGCGTCATCGGCGGCCAGCATGCCACGGCCCAGGATGTGATCCGCCGCTTTTTCGGCAAGCATGATGGTCGGCGCGTTCAAGTTGCCGGTGGTTACCGTCGGCATGATCGAGGAGTCCACCACCCGCAGGCGCTCCAGTCCACGTACCTTGAGTTGCGGATCGACCACCGCCGTCGGATCATCGGCCGAACCCATTCTGCAGGAGCAGGATGGGTGGTAGGCGCTCTCGATTTTCGCACGTATGAACTCATCTATCTGCGCATCGCTTTGCACCGAAGCTCCCGGTTGAATTTCCCGTCCACGATAGCGGTCGAACGCCGGCTGAGCGAAGATCTCGCGCGTCAGCCGCACGCAGGCTCGCATCTCCAGCCAGTCGTCGGCATCGCTCAGGTAGTTGAAGAGGATACGCGGCTTGTCCAGCGGGTCGCGCGATTTCAGCCGGACCCAGCCGCGGCTCTTGGAGCGCATCGGTCCCACGTGCGCCTGGAAGCCATGCTCTTGCGCCAGCGTGGAGCCGTCATAGGCCACGGCCATGGGCAGAAAGTGATATTGGATGTCCGGATAAGGTATTCCGGGGCGCGAGCGTATGAAGCCGCAGGTTTCGAAATGATTCGTGGCGCCGAGACCATCCTTGCGCAGCAGCCAGCGTGCGCCGATCATCGCGCGGTTCCAGGGCTTGATGGATGAGTACAGGGTGATCGGTTCCTTGCACGCCATCTGGAAATAAAACTCCAGATGATCCTGAAGATTCTCCCCGACCCCGGGCAAGTGTTCGATCACTTCGATTCCCAGCGCGCGCAATTCCGCTTCAGGTCCCACGCCTGACAATTTCAGGAGCTGCGGCGAGGCGATCGGGCCGCAGCTGACGATCAGTTCGCCGTCCACTTCGGCGCGATGCGTGCTGTCCCCGCGCTTGTACTCCAATGCAACGGCGCGCTTGCCCTCGAACACGATCCGGGTGGCCAATCCTTTGGTCAGTACCTTCAGATTGGCGCGGCGCATCGCCGGCCTCAAGTAAGCATTTGCAGCGCTCCAGCGCCGCCCGTCGCCCACGGTCATGTCCATCCGGCCGAAGCCTTCCTGCTGATAGCCGTTGACGTCCGCGGTGCTCGGATAGCCGGCCTGCGCAGCGGCGGCCAGCCACGCAGCGTGCAAAGGATTCTCGAGCGAACCGTATCGGGTGCGCAGTGGTCCGCAATCGCCGCGGTAGCGATCACCGCCCTCCTCGCGCCGCTCAGCCCGCCGGAAATACGGCAGCACGTCGGCGTATCCCCAAGCCGCCGCACCCTGCGCCTTCCATCCCTCGAAATCCAGGGGGTTGCCGCGGATATAGACCAGCCCGTTGATGGAGGAGGATCCGCCAAGCACCTTGCCGCGCGGCGTGTGCATGCGCCGCCCGCGAAGATACGGCTCGGGTTCGGTGTGATAAAACCAGTTGTACTTCGGCATGTTCATCGGAATCGAAAGCGCCGAGGGCATCTGGATGAATATCGATCTGTCGGAGCCGCCGTATTCGATCAGCAGAACCTTGCTGCGCCCGTCCGCGCTCAGACGGTCCGCCAGCACGCATCCGGCGGAACCCGCCCCCACGATCACGTAGTCGAAACGTTCAGTTTCAGCCATGGTGCTCAGTAAGGGGCGTCGACATCGCCCAGGGCGACATAAACGCTCTTCAGTTGCGTGTAATGCTCGAGTGCCGCGCGGCCGTTCTCCCTTCCCAAGCCCGATGACTTGACGCCGCCGAACGGCAGCTCGACCGGCGTGACGTTGTAGTGGTTGATCCAGCAGGTGCCCGCCTGAAGGCGCGCGATGACGCGGTGGGCGCGCGTCAAATCGTTGGTAAAGACCCCCGCGGCCAGTCCAAATTGCGTCGCATTCGCCCGCTCGATCACTTCATCCTCGTCGGTGAAATCCAGCACCGACATGACCGGACCGAATATCTCCTCGCGCACGATGCACATGTCATCCCGGCACTCGTCGAATATCGTCGGCGCGACGAAGAAACCCCGCGCCAACTCGCCCTGGGTAACGCGCTTGCCGCCGGTCACCAACCGCGCCCCCTCGGCCCGCCCGCGCGCGATGTAGGTGAGCACCTTGTGCATGTGCTGCTCGGATATCAATGCTCCCACCTGGGTGTCCGGGTCCATGGGGTTGCCGATCTTCATCGCATTGACCCGCTTGCTCAGCCGCTCGAGAAATGCCGTCTTGATCGAGCGGTGCACGAACACCCGCGTGCCGTTCGAGCACACCTGCCCCGATGAGTAGAAGTTGGCGAGCAATGCGCCCGCCACCGCGTTGCCGAGCTTGGCATCCTCGAATACGATCAACGGCGACTTGCCCCCCAACTCGAGCGTCACGTGCTTCAAGGTTTGCGCCGCATCGCTCATGACGGCCTTGCCCGTCCCCACCTCGCCGGTCAGCGACACCTTGCGGATCCCGGCATGCCGGGTCAACAACCGCCCGGTTTCGGCGAAGCCCTGCACGACTTGAAATACGCCGGCCGGCAATCCTGCCTCGATGAGAATTTCTTGCAATTTGACGGCGCTGAACGGCGTCAGCTCGGCGGGTTTGAACAACATGGCGTTGCCGCAGGCCAAGGCCGGCGCCGCCTTCCAACAAGCGATCTGCAGCGGATAGTTCCATGCACCGATGCCCGCCACGACGCCGAGCGGCTCTCGCCGCGTGTAACCAAACGCTGCCGGGCCTAAGTCGATGTGCTCGCCGCTT
>Ga0302325_10004691_pt1 | contig 31452 bp, 30 predicted proteins | sample Palsa_T0_2_FD_201948 | JGI IMG/M metagenome (GOLD analysis project Ga0302325, IMG submission 201948) | Peat permafrost microbial communities from Stordalen Mire near Abisko, Sweden - Palsa_T0_2 | ecosystem: Environmental > Terrestrial > Soil > Palsa > Peat permafrost | place: Sweden: Abisko... | reverse complement strand
TTTCGGACTTCAGGACATCCTGTGCAAATGTGGCATCCGTGGTGTGCACGATGTGCGAGCTACTCACGCGATCAAACCTCCGAAGGGAGACAACGAGTTGTGGGATAGAATCTCGAGAATTGGGGGTACCGAATCGGGGGACGGCGAAAGCCGTGCCTGAAGGACCCGTCAAACGGTTACACTAATACTTCAGAAAAAAAGGGATGAGTGTCGAAACTAAAGCCTTCAGGGATTCGAATCCGGCTGGGAAGGTGCGGGACCCGATATATGCCCGCTGGCTGGGTTACTTTGTAGCGCTTCCGAGGCGCTTTTTCAAGTCCTAACGAGGGTGCAGGCGATGCAATCGGCTTTTCGATGAGTGATCAGGATCCCAATTCCGTAACATTCGATTCATTGGACCTGGAACCGGAGCTCATGCGCGGCATCCGCGATGCCGGGTTTACCCAGTGCACTCCGATCCAGGCACAAACGCTGCCACGCGCGCTTGCCGGCCACGATGTGGCGGGCCAGGCACAGACCGGCACCGGCAAAACCGCGGCGTTCCTGGTCGCGATGTACCATGCGCTCTTGCGGCAGGCGCCCGCGCACGGCCGCCACAAGAGCTCCATTCGCGCTCTCATCGTCGCCCCGACGCGTGAGCTTGCCGTGCAGATCCATCATGACGCGGAGATCCTTGGGCGGCACACGGGCCTTGTGCATGCGGTCGTCTATGGAGGCGTCGACTACGAGAAGCAGCGGCGCCAGCTCAGCGACGGCGTCGATGTGCTCATCGGCACGCCCGGGCGGCTGATCGACTATCTCAAGCAGCATGTCTTCGACATGCGCCACGTGCAGGTGCTGGTGCTCGACGAGGCCGACCGCATGTTCGATCTGGGCTTCATCGCCGATATCCGCTACCTGCTGCGCAGGCTGCCCGCCCCCGAGCGGCGCCTGTCGATGCTGTTCTCGGCCACTCTTTCTTATCGGGTGCTGGAGCTCGCCTACGAGCATCTGAACAATCCGGAGCTGGTGCGCATCGAACCGGACAAGGTCACGGTCGATCAGGTGCGCCAGATCATCTATTACCCGTCAATGGAGGAGAAGCTGCCGCTGCTCATTGGGCTCCTGCGCCAGGCCGAAGCGCGCCGCACCATGATCTTCGTCAACACCAAGCGCATGGCCGAACGCCTCGAGCGCGTGCTCGGCGCCAACGGCTTTCATGCCCAGGCGCTCTCGGGCGACGTGCCGCAGAACAAACGCCTGCGCTTCCTGCGCGACTTTCACGACGGCAAGCTCGCCGTCCTCATCGCCACCGACGTTGCCTCGCGCGGCCTGCATATCCCTGACGTCAGCCACGTCTTCAACTACGACCTGCCGCAGGACGCGCCTGACTACGTGCACCGCATCGGCCGCACCGCGCGCGCCGGCGCGGAAGGCGATGCCATCAGCTTTGCCTGCGAGGAGTTCGCGGTGTCGCTGCCTGAGATCGAGGCCTACATCGGCCACAAGATACCCTCGGCGGCGATTTCGCCGGAACTCATGGCGACCGGCCTGTTGCCGGGGCCGCACATGGATCCGAGCCTGCGCCCGCGCCATCGCCCCTCGGGAGGGGGTGGGCGTCCGCCGCGCCGCGGCGGCCGCGGCGCAGCCCCCGCCGGCCGCGGCTCGCGCCCGCGCACCCATTAGAGAAGCTCGGCGACCGAGTGTACGCCGGGAAAATCCGGATGCTCCCGGGGCGGGCGTGAACTGTCCGGGTGGCACATCGCGCAGATGAAGCGGATGCCGGCGGCGCGCGCCGCCTGCAGCACCGCGGCATTGTCGTCCACGAACAGCGTGCGCGCAGGATCGTAGGGCTCAGTCTTGCGCATGTTCGTCCAGAAGCGCGCATCTTCCTTGGCGGCGCCGAACTCGTGCGAGCTGTAAACGGCGTCAAAGTAGCGCCGCACGCCCACGGTCTCATCCTTGACCTCGAGCAGGCGCGGGTGCGAGTTGGTGATGAGGACCAGGCGCTTGCCGCGCGCCTTCAGGCCGAGGAGCGTCTCGCGGGCGCCGGGCAGCCAGCCGATGCGCCGGGCGTGCGTGCGATGCAGCGCGGTCACATCCAAATCAAGCTCGCGGCTCCAGTAGTCCATGCAGTACCAGTCGAGCGTGCCTGCGCAGGCGCGCAGGCGCTCCTGCAGAGCGGTGCGCGCCTCCGCCGTCGTCACCGCACGCGCCGCCGCGTAGGCGGCGGGCACGATCTCGCGCCACAGGTGGTTGTCAAAGGACAGATCGAGGAGCGTGCCGTCGAGATCGAACAGCACCGTGTCGATGTGCTGCCAGTCCGGGACATACGCGGTGCTCGTTTTCATCGGCTTATCATATGTCGAATGTCGCCGTGGCATCCGCACGGCCGGTTCGCTAAGCTAGTCACGGCCAAGGCCGTTACCGGCGGCCGTCTCACGCGCAAGATTCGCGACCGCAATCAATCCATGGCGGAGATCGAGGATAACGTCGACCGGGAGCTGTTTCGCAACTTCGAGAAGCTGCGGCAGCTGCGCATCGAGCACCGCGATCTGGACGAGATCATTTCACGCCTGTCCCTCGACATGCACGTCGATGAGATCCAGATGAAGCGCCTGAAAAAGCGCAAGCTTCTTTTGAAGGACCAGATCGCGCGCGTCGAGAGCCTGCTGATCCCGGACCTGAACGCCTGATCGGGCGCTGCGAGAGTTCATGGACAGCGCCGGCAGCGCCACAAAAAGCGTTTTTCTGCAGCTGACATCGCCCGAGATCCTGGCGCAGGTCATCGTCATCGTGGTCGCGGCGGTGATCGGGTTCGTGGCGGCGCACGCGGCGCGCCGCTGGCAGCGCGGCCGCGCGCCGGTTGCGGATGCGCAGGACTGGCAGGTCCACGCGCTCGATGGGGCGGCGGCCGTTGCGCCCATGATCCTGGTCGTCGTCCTGCTGCTCCTCGGACGCGGCGCCTTCAGCATGCTCAGCATGGGCACCCGCGCCATCGACACGGGCGTGCAGCTCGCAACCGCCGTGGTGCTGGTGCGCATCGTGGTGTACCTCCTGGGGGTGCTGGTGGGGCCGCAATCCTGGTTCCGCCGCTGGGAGAACCGCATCACCTGGGGGCTCGCCATTGCCATTGGCTTCGAGCTCATCGGCTGGTTCGCCCCGACGCAGCGCCTGCTCGACAGCATCAACCTCTTGCCGGGCAAGAAGACCTTCACGCTCTGGGAACTCTTGAAGGGCCTGGTAGCGGTCGTCGGATTCGTGATCGTGAGCAGCTTGGTTGCGCGCACCGTGGAGCGGCGTGTCATGCGCCTGCACGGCCTCGCCCTCTCCACGCGCATCGGCATTTCGAAGTTCTCCTATTTCCTGCTGGTCAGCATCGGCATTCTGATCGGCATCAATACGGTCGGCATCGACCTGACCGCGCTTGGGGTGCTGACGGGGGCGATCGGCCTCGGCCTAGGGTTTGGCTTGCAGGCAATCGCGAGCAATTTCGTCAGCGGCTTCGTGCTGCTCATGGACAAGTCGATCAAGCCCGGCGACGTCATCAGCTTTACCGGCCACACCGGCACCAGCACGGAAAACTTCGGCTGGGTACAGGAGCTGCGCGGCCGCTTCGTCGTCGTGCGCGACCGCGATGGCGTGGACACCCTGGTGCCCAATCAGAACCTCATCACGAACTCCGTCATCAATTGGAGCTACACGGACCAGCGCGTGCGCATACGCCTGCCGGTTACGATCAGCTACGAGGATGATCCGGAAGTGGCTTTGCAGGCGCTCCTCGAAGCCACCGAGCACCACCCGCGCATCCTGAAGGAGCCGCATCCCGTGACGCGGCTCATGAGCTTCGAGGATCACGGCATGCGCCTGGAAGTGCGTTTCTGGATCGCAGATCCCATGAACGGGGTCAACAACGTGCGCTCGGACATCAATCGGGCGATCTGGCGGGTCTTCAAAGAAAAGGGCATCAAAATTCCGGTCGCGCAGCGCGAGATCCGCATGCTCGATCGCGCCGCATCGCCGCTCCTGCCGCGCCCCGGTGAGGATCCGCCCCGCGAGCCGCCCGGCTGACGCGGCGGCCGGCGCCGTCGCGACATGGCTACAGAGATCATCATTCCGGACGGCGATATATCACTGTCGTTCATGCGCTCCTCGGGCCCCGGCGGCCAGAACGTCAATAAAGTCGCCACCGCCGTACAACTGCGCTTCGATCTCGGGGGCACGCGCATACTCGATGCAGCCGCGAAGCAGCGGCTGCGCGGGCTTGCCGGACGGCGAGTGACGCAGGAAGGCGCCTTGCTGATCGTCGCGAGAAATCACCGCACGCAGGAACAGAATCGCCGCGCGGCGCTCGAAAGGCTGCAGATCCTGCTCGCAGCTGCACTCATTGAACCCAAACGCCGCAGGGCAACCAAACCCACGCGCGCTGCGCGCGAGCGCCGCCTGGCCGGCAAGGCACACGGCCAAAAAACCAAGCGGCTGCGCGGCAAGGTCGGCTGGGAGGACTAGGAGCTTTCTGCAGAAAGCAGCCGCGCGCAGCGACGCCGGGCGATCGGATGCGGTTCGTCACCGATGTCGCCCGGCACGCTAATTCCGCAGAGCTGCTGCGCGTTCGATCGCTTGGGGAAGCTGCGCCAGAAAGCGCGCGCCGCGCCGATGCGGGCCGTCGGCGGTTGCGAAGCTGACCGGGACATCGGGCTCTACTCCCATGACCTCGTTCGAACCGTCCCGGCGGAAGCGCGCGCAGTCGGGAACCTCCAGTGTGGCGCCGCTATTGCGCAGCGTAGTCGGGGTGCCGCCGTTGGTATGACCACAGCCGCCGAGGGCGGCCTCGCCCATCACCACCGCCGCATGATTGTCCTGTAGTACCGCGGCAAATTCCGAAGCGGCAGAGCCTGTATTGCGATCCACGAGCACGATCAGCGGGCCGCGCCACGCGCCTTCGTCATAAGGAAATTCCATCGGCGAGAAGAGCAGTGTGGCCCAGGGCTTGCCGCGCAGCGCTGACGGATCGGCTGCCGCCAACATTCCGGAGCCGAAGAATCCCTGCCCCAGCCAATTGCAGGCGGGATGCTCGGTGCGCCAGAAAGGCGCCGAATCGCACGGCGTCAGCGCGGTCTTGCGTCTGCCCTCTACCTCTTCGGCAAGCCTCAGGAGTAAGGCGCGGTTTCGTCCGGTTTCATGGGTGGCAAAACGCCGCAGCGCTGCCTCATCATTCGCAAAAGCCTTGGCCCAATGCTCGCCGCGTACAAATCCGGCGCTCTCCGATTGCAGTCGAAGAGGAGTGAGCATGCGCGCCACCGCTTCCGCCCATTCCGTGCCTCCTCCGTTGGCAGCAATGTCGACAACGAGCGACGTCGCGCCCGCTGCCTGCAACGCGCGCAGCTGCGCGGCGAGATCCAGCGTCAGGCGGCTCGACGCCCAACTTTCGATCCGGTCACTGCAGGCGTCGTCGCAGGACTCTTGCGCCGGGACTGCCAACTCCTGCAGTGCCGCCTGGCATAGCGCCGGAAAGCCTTGTGGAGTAAATACGCCGATCTGCACAACCCCAACACGCTGTCCATTCACGCCGATCATGCCGGCCGGAAATTCGCCCGACTGGCTCGTCACCAGTGGCTGATATCCGGCTGCATTCGCGGCAACGGGCACGGCGCGCATGTGGGCGTCATAGCCCAATGCCGAGCATTGATCGCGCGCTGGCGAGGCCGCCGCCGCAGGACCGCCGCGCCAATCGAAGCGCACATGGCCATCGCCCAGGCGCCGCGCCAATCTGTCGAAGGCCGCACGAGCCTCCGCCTCGTTCGTTGCGTGCTCGATCCGCTCCTGCGTCTCGGCAAAGAGCCCTTGCAGGTCCACTTCGCGCTCGAAGACGGCCCACTCGAAATTGGCATATTTGGTCGCGAGCGCATCTTTGACCTGACTCAGGTCGTCGATCCACGGTTGGGGCTCGAACGTCCCGGCGGTTGCGCGCGTGGCAAGCACCACAACGACGGATGCCAATAATGTGCTCACGGTCTTCGTGGACACGGACCTCATGATCGTTGACACGAGCCTAATGACAGAAAATATGCCTGTCATGCGACGTTTCATAAGAGCGTCTGCCACCGGGCGCACACCGTGATGCAGATCATTGAGCCCGAGCGGCACACTCAGGTCTACCTAAATCGCGAAGCCGTGGTCTTATCCGACCGCTTGCGAATAAGCGCCGCCGCCACGCTTGGCGCCCGACTCCTAGGGCGCGGTGCCCCCCAGGGCAAGAAAGAGCTGCGCCGTGTCGGCGTAGCGCTGCGCCTGCACGCGCACGTAATCGAGGCGCGCGCGCGAATAGGCGCGCTCGGCATCGAGCACCTGCAGCACGCCGACGTTGCCCGCGCGGTAGCTCTCGCGCGCGAGATTTAAGCTCGCCTGCGCGGCGTCCACGGCGTGGGTCTCGGCGGCGAGCAAGCCTGCGCCCTGATCGATTCCGGTGAGCACGTCGGCCACTTGCCGCAGACCCTCGAGCACAGTCTCCTCGTAGTTCGCGGCGCGCGCCTGCATGGCATCGATATCAGCGCGCCTTTGGGCACGCAGCGTGCCGCCGTCGAAGAGCGGCGCGGTGAGCCCGGAGGTCAGCGTCCACACGCCGTTGCCGCCTGCGAAGAGCGTGCCGAGCGTCAATGCCTGCTGGCCGACGGAGCCGGTGAGCGTGAGGTGCGGATAGAGATTGGCGGTGGCCACACCCACCTCGGCGGTCGCCGCATGCAGCTCGGCTTCGGCGGCAAGAATGTCGGGCCGCTGCCGCACCAGTTCCGACGGCACACTCACCGGCAGCGTTCCCGGCAGCGTGAGCTTGCCGAAGTCCAGCTCCGGGGGCGCCCAGTCTGCCGGCGCGCGGCCGACGAGGACTGCGAGCGCATGGCGTGCAATTGCAAGATCCTGCTTCGCCGGCGGCAGCAGCGTCTCGTCGTTGGCGAGCTGGCTGTCGGCAAGCAGCACATCGACGCGCGTGGTATTGCCAGCGTCGAAGGAGGCCTGCACCAGGCGCCGGTTGCGCCCGTCCTCCTCGAGAAGCTCGTTGATCGCGCGAATGCGCTCGGAGGCTGACGCGATTGCAATCGCCTGCGCTACGACGTTGCCGCAGAGCGCCAGGCGTGCAGCCCTGAGCTCCTGGCGCTCGTACTCCGCGAGCGCGCGGCGCTCCTCGATCGAGCGCGCGATGCCGCCGGCGGTGTCAAATGTGTAGTTGACGAGCGCGCCGCCTGCGAAATACGTGAACGGCGGCGGTGCGGTGAGCGGACCCAGAAACTCCTTGCCGTATTTCTGCCGGCCGACCCCGCCCGTCAGGTCGACGTGCGGATAGCGTGCGCCGCTGGCGGCCGCGGCGAGCTCCTGCGCCTGCGCGAGCGTGTTTTGCGCCGCAGCGATGCTCGGGCTGCCGGCAATCGCCTGGCGCAGAAGGTCATCGAGCGCATCGGACTGAAACAGGCTCCACCAGTCAGGCGCCACGTCGGCCCCGAGCACGATGCGCTGGGCGTCCGGCGCGGCGGCGCCCGCCGCCGGCGCCGGGTCCGTGTAGCCCTGCGAGTGCGGCGCGGCGGGTCGCACGAAGTCGGGCCCGGCGGCACAGCCGCAGAGCAGCAGCAGACACAGGCCAAGAGAGTTTTTCATTCGAGGACCATTGCGACGGATCTTTGGCGCTGCACGTCGCGCAGCAGGAAGACGAAGGGGATGACGCAGATCGTCAAAATCATCATCAGCTTGAAGTCGTCGTTGTAGGCAATCATCGCCGCCTGCTCGGTGACGCGCGCATTGAGAAGCTCCAGACCCGCGCCTGCAGTTACCCCCTGCGCACCCGAAAAACGCGTCAAATGCGCTGCGAGCGCCACATGCATCACCTGGGTGTTGCGCACCAGGAGAGCCTCGACCACCGAGATGCCGATGGAGGAGCCGATGTTGCGGGTGAGATTGAAGACCGCGGTCGCCTCGTTGCGCAGCTGCGGATTCAGGGTCGCGAAGGCAACCGCCGCGAGCGGCACGTACACGAAGCCGGTGCCCACTCCCTGGATGAATCCCGACCACACGACCGGCGCGCCATCCATGAGGAGCGAAAAGCCGCTCATCTGCCACAGCGAGAACGCCGTCGCCAGGAGCCCGAAGAGAATGAGGTAGCGGGTCGCGATGCGGCCGATCAGGCGTCCGACGATCACCATCGACACCAGCGTGCCGATGCCGCGCGGCGCCGTGATCAGCCCCGTCAGGAACACCGGATAGCCCATGTGCTCCTGCAGGAGCGGCGGCAGCAGTGCAAGCGTTGCGAACAGCACCACGCCGACCACGAACACAAATACGTTGCCGGTGAGAAAATTGCGGTCGCGGAACAGGCTCGGGCTTACGAATGGCGGCGCGCGCGCGGTCTCCGTGTGCACCACGAACAAATAGAAGGCGACGGCGGCGATTGTCGTCTCGATCCAAACTTCGGTCGCCCCGAACCAGTCCTTCAATGGACCGCGATCGAGCACCAGCTGCAACGCCCCGAGCGCCAAGCTCAGAGTGATGAAGCCGAAGAAGTCGAAGCGCGTGCGCTTGCGCGGGCTCTCGGCGAGAAACGCAAGCACGCCGAGGAAGGAGATGATGCCGAATGGCACGTTGATGTAAAACACCCAGCGCCAGTTGTAGTCATCGGTCAGCCAGCCGCCGAGCGCAGGGCCGATGATCGGCCCCAAGATGACTCCCATCCCCCACACCGCCATGGCGCGGCCGTGCCGCTCCGGCGGGTTGATGTCGAGCAGCACCGCCTGCGACATGGGCACGAGCGCCGCGCCCCCCAGGCCCTGCAGGCCGCGAAACACCACCATTTCCGGCAAGGTCTGCGCAAGGCCGCACAGCACGGAGGCGAAGGTGAAGACCGCGATGGAGATGAGAAAAATTCGTTTGCGGCCGAACTGACCGGCGAGCCAGCCGCTCAAGGGCATCATGATCGCGGTGCAGATGATGTAAGAGGTCAGCACCCAGGTGATCTGGTCCTGGGTCGCGGAGAGGCTGCCCTGGATGCGTGGCAGGGCGACGTTGGCGATGGTCGTATCGAGCGCCTGCATGATCGAGGCGACCATGACCGATATCGTGATCAGCACGCCGTGCCGTCGCATTGCGGGTGTCATGAGCGCACAGCCGGGTTAGGGCGTCCGGTCCGCTCCGGCGGCGCGGTCACGGGATGCAAAAAATCCGCGTGCTCGGCGCGTGTCCACGCTCACGTCGGCGCTCAACCCGGCGCGCAGCGCAAGTTCGCGCGGCGCGTCAATCACGGCGAGCCGCACGGGCAGCCGCTGCACGACCTTCACCCAGTTGCCGGTCGCATTCTCCGGCGGCAGCATGGAAAAGGCCGCTCCCGTGCCGGGACTCAAGCTCGTGACGCGGGCATGAAAAAGCTGTCCCGGATAGCTGTCGATCTTGACGCTCGCCGTCTGCCCCGGGCGCATGTAGGTGAGCTGGCTCTCCTTGAAATTCGCCTCGATCCACACATCCTGCGTGGAAATGAGCGCGAACAGCGAGTTCGACGCATTGATGTAATTGCCGACCTGGAGCTGTTCGACCTTGGCGACGATGCCGTCCTCCGGTGCGCGGATGACGGTGTACGACAGATTCAACTGGGCGCGTTCCAGCACCGCGCGCGCCTGCAGCACCGCGGGGTGACTCTCGATTGAAGTGCCTGCATCGCCCCCGAGCTTTGCCGCCACCGCGGCGAGTTCCTCGCGCGCCGAATTGCGCGCCTGGCGCGCGCTGTCGAGCGCATGGCGCAGCTGGTTCACCTGCACCTGCGAGGAAATGCCGGAGGCGAGCAGACCGTTCTGCCGATCGTACTCGCGCTGCTGATAGGCGAGCGTGTCCTCAGCCCCGGTGACCTCGGCCTGCCGCTGGCGATAGGTCGCCTGCAGCGCCTGAACCTCGAGGCGCGCACTGCCCAGGCGCGCCTGCGCTTCCTCAACTGCAATGCGAAACGGCGCGTCATCTATGCGGAAGAGCACCACACCCTTCTTGACGAGCTCGTTGTCGCGCACATCGATCTCGCTCACCCGGCCCGAGATATTGGCGCTGATGACCATCTGCGCCGCCTCGACGTAGGCGTCATCGGTCGACTGATAGCGGCCGCCGGTGAAGTAGAAGTAGAGCGCGATGCCGAGCACTGCAAGTGGCGCGACCAGCATGAGCGGCAGGCGCAGGCGCTCGCGCCGCGAGCGCGGCGCGGCCGCCGCGGCGGGCTCGCTGCGTGCGCCCGGAATATCCAGTACTTCGACGTTCGATTGAGCTTTGGCGCTGCTCATGAAGTTGACTCCGTGACACTGGCGCGCGTGGACGCGGCGCGTTTGGCGCCCTTCCCAAGCGCGGCGGGGCCCGCGGCAGCGGGCGCCGCGAGGTTGTGCGCGGTCGCATGAATGCGCTCCAGCATGTCGATAAGGCGCTCGCACTCCTGCGGGGACAGATCGCGCAGGAACTCCATGCGCGTCTCATCGGCGAGCCGCCAGATTTCATCGAGGATGGCGCGCGCCTTGTCCTTGATGTAAAGGCACCGCGCGCGGCGGTCATTGGGGTCGGCTCGCCGCTCGACCCACCCTTCAGCCTCCATGTAATCGAGTATGCGCACCATGCTCATCGGATCGCTCTCGGCAAGCTCGGCGAGGCGCGCCTGGCTTATCCCCTCGTTCCTGGAGAGCTGCCCCAGCGTCTTGCACTGCAGCAGGGTCAGCTGCAGCGCCTGCGCGCGCTCCTCGAATCGCCGCGTATAGAGGCGCCCAAGATCCTTCAGGAGGTAACCAAAATTGCGCAGTCTTTCCATTCGCGAGGCCCCTTACTAAGCCTGCGAAGTATATTATCACTAATGATACGATATCAAGTGTGATCGACGCGATCTGTGCGCCAGGTCCCCAGGGCGATCCGCAGCTAGACGTGAGTGACCTGCAGGATGCTGTGGCGGATCTGCTCCTGCAGCACGAGCTGCGCGTCCTGCGCCACCTGGGTGAGCACTGCGTCGAAGCTCAATTTGCCGCCCTCGGCGCTGCGGATCACGCCGCGCGCGCGCAACAGGTCGATGAAGTTTTCGAACATCGTGCGATCGAAGAACTCCGGGGAATTGAAGCCATAGAGCATGGTCATGCGCTGTCCGAGGAGCTGACAGCGCTCCTCGAGCGCGTATTGCGTGATCTGGCCGCTGCCGGCCTGCAGGAGGAGCGCCACCGCGAGGTAGTAGCGCTCGATGGTCTGGATGGTGGCCTGCGCAAGCAGCGACAGCTGCACGGCCTTCGCCGAGGTCGGCGGCGGCCGGCGCCAATGCGTCGAGTGCGCGTCCGCTTCGAGGAGCCCGTGCGCCGCAAGCGCCGCGAGCACGCCGTCGACGACGCCCGGCACTTCGTCCTCGCGCCAGCGCAGGAAGAGCTCCGAGGCGATGTACGGATAGATGCGCCGCGCGAGACGCTGCAGATCCACGCTGCTCATCGTCGCATTGCTGGTAAACGCGCACGCTACGAGCGACGGCATTGCAAAGAGGTGCAACACGTTGTTGCGAAAGTATGTCGCGCGCACCGCGGCCGCATCGCTCATGCGCACGAGGTCCCCGAGCGGATGGCTCTGCCGCGACACCACCTGCAGCGCCTCGCCGTAGGCGATCATCTGCGCGCTCGAGAGCGTGGAGACGGTCACCCGCGCGCTGTAGGGAAAGGCCGCGAGCAGCGCCTGGTACAGATCCAGTTGCCGCAGCAGATCCGCTTCCGGCAATGTTTGACGCGGGGTCGCGAGCAGCGTCACGGCGAGGAGGTTGATGGGCGTCACGGCGGCTGCCGCGTTGATGTTGCGCATGATGCGCACGGCGAGCTCGTCGACCGCGGCACTGACCCAGGGCAGGCGGGCGTCATCCTCGCCGGCGCGCGTGCGCCAGTCAGGATCAAAGCCGTCGAGGAGCTCGCTGAGCACGATCGGCTCGCCGAGGTTGACGTGCACCTGCCCGAAGCGCTCCTTCAGCCGCGGCAGCGCGCGCAACAGGCCAAATATGGTCTCTTTTTCCTTGGGCGCGCCGGCGAGCTCGCCAATATAGGTCGAGCCTTCGAAGATGCGCTCGTAGCCGAAGTAGACCGGCAGGAACATGACCGGACGCGCCGGGTCGCGCAGGAAGCTCTTCAGCGTCATGGCGAGCATCCCGGTCTTCGGCTGCAGGAGCCTGCCCGTGCGGCTGCGGCCGCCTTCGATGAAGTACTCCAGAGAATGCCCGCGCGCCATGATGGCGGCGAGATAGCTCATGAAGACCACCGTGTAGAGGGCGTTGCCGCGCAGGCTGCGGCGAATGAAGAACGCCCCGCCCTTGCGCAGGAAGCGGCCGATGAGCGGAAGATTCAGATTGATGCCGGCGGCGATGTGCGGGATCGCATAGCCGTGGCGGAAGATTGCATAGGAAAGCAAAAGGTAATCCATGTGGCTGCGATGGCAGGGGACGTACACGATTTCGTACGTCTCCGCGGCGCGCTCGAGGGTCTCGACGTGCGTGAACTCAACGCCGTCATAGAGGCGGTTCCACAGGCGCGTCAGGATGTGCTCGAGGAAGCGCACGAAGGCCGGTGAATAGTTTGCGGCGATCTCCTGCGCGTACTTCTGCGCCTGCAGCATCGCCCGGCGGCGCGTGATCTTTTTCTCGCGCCGCTCCTGCGCCACCGCCGCGCGCACCGCGCGCGTGCGCAAGATTGCCGTCACCAGCGTGCGGCGGTGGGACAGATCAGGCCCGATGCGCGCGGTGCGCTGCCGCGCATAGAGCGCACGCAGCGCGCGCGTCACGCGCCGTCCCTGTACCGGTATGCCGCCCGCCTCGGTGAGCAGACTGCGCAGCGACACCGGCTCGTGGATTTCAATGAGCGCGTTTCTGCCGTTGATCAGTACCTGCAGGAATTTGCGCAGGCGGCTCGTGATCGCCCATTCCTCGACCAGGAGGAGCTTCAGCCACGAGGCTTCCTTGTGCGGCGCGCGGCCCCAATACACCGCCGCCGGAATGAGATCGATGTCGAGCGTCCGGTCGACCTGCAGGATCTCAATCATCCGCACCAGCTGCGCCGGCGGGCGCCGATCACGCCGCTCGTCCCAGAATCCGCGCGGACGGCTCAGGTAAAAAAACGACCGCAGCTCGCGTGCCGCGCCGGGCAGGCGCTTGCGCGGGCGTGCGAGCTTGAGGCGCACGCAGGCGCTCTGCAGGACGGCAAGATCGGTGAAGCTGCGCGCCTCGAGCACGTAGCACACCGGATTTGTGCCCCCGCGCAGGCGCTCGACCACATCCTCCGGGCGCACCTGATAGCGCACCCACAGACCGAGCAGGCGCCTGAGGAGCCAGGTCACGGCAGCCGCGGGGATGCGCTCAACGACGCCTTACGCGCGCAAGCCTGCCGGGTCATTCGAAAGCCGTCGCCGGCAGATCGAGCGCGATGAGGAAGTACTCAAACAGATAGCGCATCACGCGGATCTGGTTGTGCAGCCGATGATCGCCGTTCAGAAGATGCAGCGCCGCGCCGTAGCTGGCCGCAAAGCGCATGCTGTGCTCGTACGGCACCACCTCATCGCGCCAGCCATGCACGATCGAAGCCGGACAGTCGAGCACGCCGGGGCGCAGCTCCGGCAGCCCCTCCATGTAGAGGGCGGGCGCCATCAGGAACACCCCGCGCGCATGCAGCAGCGATGCTGAGGCGACGGCAACATAGCCGCCGAGGCTCGAGCCGACCAGCACCAGGTCGCCCTGCAGCTCCTTGCAGAAATCTGCAAGGCGCGTGATCCGGGCGCGCGGCGCATCGATGCCGCGGTAGTCCACGGACTCGGTCTCGTAGCCTTCGCTGCGCGCGACCTCTGCCAGAGCGGAGATCTTGCGGCCCCAGGGACCGCTTTCCTGGCCATGGGAGAAAACGACGTAGCGAGTGGTCATGCCGTCCTCAAATTTATTTTGGCTTCCATAAGAGCTCATCCAGGTCCGGTGCGGCGCTGCGGCTGACGCGTCCGCATACGACGTCAACGCCTTCGGCGCGCAGCCGGCGCGCCTGCTCCGTGTACTGGCGCGATCCCTTGGGAAAGGCGATGCGCCCCCCGGCCGCCACCACCCGATGCCAGGGCAGCGCCAGCGCCCGCGGCGCCACTTTCAATGCATGCCCGACCATGCGCGCGCGCCCCGGCAGCCCCGCGCGCCGCGCGATGCCACCATAAGTCGCGATTTCTCCGCGCGGGATCGCGACCACGGTGCGCCAGATGAGTTCGAGTGCCGCCGCGCGCATGCGCGAATGATACGCCAGCGCGCTTGAGCGCGAGGCCGCGCTCGCATACATTCGCCCGGGACGATTTTCGCTTCCGGAGCCGCATCGAAAGCCCATCGCGTCGCCACCCGTCAAGAGATGGACTGGCTCACCATGACCGACACTACCTCGATTGGTCCGACCTTAAGGGCCTGGCACAAGCACGGCGCCTCGCGTCTGGGCCGCTGGCTCTTTGCGCGCATGGTGTGTCGCCGCGCCCCGTACTTCGCCACGATCCGGCCGCGATTTGTCGAGCTGCGCCCGAGCTTCTGCAAGGTCGGCATGCTCCGCCGCCGCAGCATCGAGAATCACCTGGGCGCCATCCATGCGCTCGCCCTCGGCAACCTGTGTGAGCTTGCCGCGGGCATGGTGACCGAAGTGACGACTCCGCCCGGCACGCGCTGGATCCCGCGCGGCATGACCATCGAATACCTGCGCAAGGCCGAAAGCGCAGTGTTCGCCACCGCGCGCCTGGACAAGAGCGAATGGGCGGCGGCCGGCAACGTGGCGGTCCCCGTGAGCGTGGCGGATAGGAACGGCAACGAAGTGGTGCGCGCCGTGATCACCATGCACGTCTCACCCGCAAGGGCGTAGCCGCGCGGCCGCGCGCGCCGCTTTAGGGCCCTATGACGATGCCGCGCAGGATGGAGGTCTCGATCTCCCATTCCAGGCGCCGCTGCGAGGTCGCCTGGCGGTTCGCCGACACGGTGCGCACCTGGCTGCCGCCATTTTGGTGGGTGACGAGACAGGCGTGAAAGTCGCACGGGCGCGTGAGGGCAAAGCCATATAAGACCTTGACCTTGCCCTGCGATACGCTCTCGGGCGTGTTGACGCGCTCGTCGCAGATCACAAAATAGCTCTCCTCGGCAGCGGCGCCCGCAAATGCGCCCTCGACGTCGAGGGCATCAAGAAACGCCTCGGTCTGCTCGCGCGCCCGCTGCCAGGCGGGATGCGAATTTTGTTCGAACGCAAGCCAGCGCGTGCCGCGCTCGATGCTTGCATTGATGAAGAGCGCCAGGCGCCGCGCCGACAGATACTTCCAATCGGGGGAGACGCCGCCGCCGGCAGCGAGCGTGCATGCCGCGACGCTCGGCGCGGCGGGCGCGCGCACCGCCAAAAGCGTGTTGACTCCCGCCTGCGCCAGGCGCACGCGCTCCGAATCCGTCACCACCGTCGCCGGGCGCGAGCCCAAGCGCAGGGTCGCATCCTCGCTTTGCGCCGCGGCCCATACCGGCCACGCCTCATCCAGGCGCGCAAGCATACCGGCGACTGCGCCGCAGGGAGCAAAGGTCTCGACGCGCCCGCGCAGGCGGTCGAAGGCGGTGAGCCGCGGAAAGTGCATGAGCGCGTTCTCGCTGCGAAATGGCCAGCTGCGCAGCGCCTCGAGCGCCGCGCACGCGCTGCTCCAGGCCGCGGGCGGATCAACGAGCAGCATGGCGTGCCGCTCGCGGCAGAAGCGCGCCGCGATCATGAGCGTGCTCATGCCCACATCCTGCTCACGGCCGAGCGGCGGGATGCACAAGAGGTTGAACCCTTCGACGGCCTGCAGGGCAAAGAGACCCGTTGCCTCGAGCGCCGATCCGATGACGTCATAGTCGGTGAGCGCGGCGCCGTCATCGCCGTCGGGATTGGAGTTGACGTAGCCGACCACCGGTGCCTGCGGCGAGCGGATCGAGCGGTCCGGGCGCACGGCAGGCAGCGCCCCCAAGACGTGCACCAGGCGCGACTCCAACAGCACATCGCGGATTGCGCGCTCGGCGCGCGCCGCGATCGACACGCGCCGGAAGATCTCCTGGTCCTCGATCTGCTCGGAAGGCGCCGCGCGCAAGCGCTGCACGACGAGATTGAATAGATCCGACTCCTCCGCGCGGATGCCGTCGTAGTCGACCGAGGCGCGCAGGTACTCGCGCGATCCCGGATTGATGCCTTGCAGGCGCAGCTCTTCAACGCCTGCGCGCAGCGTGAGCGTCGGCGGCCGCGCTCCATTGGCTACGCGCACCACGTACGCGTGGCGGCCACCGTTTTCGAAGAACTGCTCGACGGCGTATGCCACCGTCGAGGGTTGCCACAGACCGCCGAAGTGCTGCTGGAACTCGCCGAAGTTTGCGATGGCGAGCGCGCGGTTCACCGGCCCTTTGAGCGTGCGGCCGACGAATGCGGTGACCGCGGTCGGCGCGCGCGCGATTGCGCCTGCCATGCCGCTGACAGCGGCGCCGGAGAGCGCGCGCAGATGCGGCGCTGGCGATAACACTACCGCGCTACTGGCCATCAGTGCCTTCTTCGCGCGCGCGCAGCTCGCTTTCAGCGCGCGCGCGCGCAAGCTCTTCCTGCTTGCGGGCGATCTCCGCGAGCATCAGCTGCAGCCATTCGGAAAGCTCAGCCACCGGGGTCGACTACGTGCCGGTCTTGACAGGAGGAGGCGCCGGCGCCGCCGGTAGCGGCGCCTCCTGCGGATCCCGATCGGAGAGCATTTCACGGAAGCTCGCCTCGTCGGGCGGCAGATCCGACTTGCCATCCCAGGTGGCGCCTTCGGGCACGCGGTTCTGCACTTTCGGCGCGCCCGCGAGCACCTCGTCGAGGCTTGCATCCGCGCGTGAAACGGCGACCGGAATGCCGCGCGGGTCATGCGCGAGCGCCGTCACGAGTTCCACGTTCAAGGTCTCATCGTGGTGCTTCAGCTGCTTTTCGACGCGCGCCTGCTGCGCTTTGGGCAACCCGTCGGGCTGCGCCTGCTTGCCGTCGTGCGAATCGTCCTCCAGAGGGCCGCTCGCCTGCATGTAGAGCTCGCCGTCGAGCCAGCCGAACAGGAAGGGCTGGTTGACGACGCGCACCTGAGTGCCGACCGGGATCATGTCGTAGAAGGACTCGATGTCCTCCGGATACAAACGGATGCATCCGTGACTCGAGCGCAGACCGACGCCCGCGGGCTTGTTGGTGCCGTGAATCAAATAGCTCGGCCACGCCAGATAGAAAGCGTAGCGGCCCAACGGATTGTCCGGGCCCGGGCCGATGACCCGATCCAGATCCTCGCCGTTTTCCTTATGCTCCTTGATCACCGAGACCGGCACATGCCACACCGGATCCTTCTGCCGCCGCGTGATCTTGGTGACGCCCTCGGGGGTTTTCCAGCCGACCTTGCCGATGCCGATGGGATGGGTGTAGACGAGCGGCGTCTCGCCGGACTTGTGCGCAGGGAAATAGTAGATGCGCATCGCCGCGACATTGATGATGACCCCCTCGCGCGGCGCGCTCGGCAGAACGAACTGCGTGGGCACGACGATCGACTTGCCCTCCCCGGGCACCCACGGATCCACACCCGGGTTCGCGCGCACGATTTCCTCGTAGCCGACATTGAAGCGGCGCGCGATGTCGGTCAGCGTGTCCTCCTTGCTGCTGGTCGTGATCTGCACGTGGCCGACGACGTCCTCATCGGGTTGCAGCTCGAAGCGCTCGGTGGCCTCGGGCAGCGGGGCCTCAGCGGGCAACACGGCCGGCGCTGGCGGCGCGCTCTTGGAATGACCGCCCCAGCCCTCGTGCAGGAGCGAGCAGGAGGCCAACGCTGACAGCAGCATCGCAACAGCGATGCGCGGCAGCGGGTGCGAAGTGGAAGGCATGCTTTCGATTATGACATCGGCCCGCGCCCTGCTACAGCAGGACCGGCTGGTTCGGCAACTCGTTCCCGCCCGCGCCGCGGCTGCCGGGAAAATGGCGCTCCAGGAGGCGCCCGACATGCTGTACGCCGGCGACGGAGCCGCTGCCGAAGTCCCCGCCCCGGTAATGCCGTTCCATCTCGCGGCAGATCTGCTCCCATTCGCCCGGTGCAACCTGCGCCGCGAGGCCGCGATCGGCGAGGATCTCCACGGCGCGGTCGGCGAGGAGTACATAGATGAGGACGCCGTTGTTGTGCTGCGTGTCCCACACCCCCAGATGCGCGAATACCTCGAGCGCTTGCTGCCTCGGTGTGACATCCCGCCACAGCGCACCCGGATGCAGCGCCGTCTCGACGACGAAGCGGATCTCACCCGCATGCTGCGACTCAACCTGAGAGATAGTCGCCTCGATGTCGCCCAGCACCTTGGCGGTGAAGCGCCGGCGGGTGCTCCAGTGTGTCGCAAACAGGTGGCGTAGGGCGCGGCGAAGCTTCATTGCGTGACTCCTACCAGCCACCCGAAGCGCCGCCGCCACCAAAGCCGCCGCCGCCACCGCTGAAGCCACCGCCGCCACCGCCACCAAAACCGCCGCCCATCATCCCGCCTCCCCACCCGCCAAAGCCTCCGCTGCGCGCAAAGCCGCCGCCCATGCCGGCAAGCAGCGCGAACACAAACGCTACGACCGATGCGAGGACTGCGGCCACGACGAAGCCGCCGAAGAGCCAGACGAGGACACCGGTGATGCCGCCCGTCACGAGCGCGCCCGCCGGCCGCCCCAGGAGCGAGCGCAGCACGCTCGAGCCTACGAGCACTGCGATGAACAGGAACGGCAAGAGGCCGGACAGGCGCCGCGATGCGCCGCCATGCCAGGCGTGATCGGGCGCGGGCAGCGCCTCGCCGCCGATGACGAGCGCAATCTGATCCACCCCTGCATTGATGCCGCCGTAGAAGTCATTTTGCGCAAACAGCGGCCGGATGGTCTCGGTGATGATGCGATTGGCGATCGCGTCGGGCAGCGCGCCTTCGAGGCCGTAGCCCACTTCAATGCGCACGCGGCGATCGTTCTTGGCAACGATGAGGAGCACTCCATCATCGACGTGCTTGCGGCCGATACGCCATTGTTCGACCACCCTTATTGAATACTGCTCGATCTCCTCCGGCTGCGTCGTCGGCACGATCAGCACCACGATCTGCGAGCCCTTGCGCGCCTCAAAGGCGGCAAGCTTCTCCTCGAGTGTTGACTGCTGTTCGGCGGTCAGCGTGCCGGTCAAATCGGTGACGCGCGCGTCGAGCTTGGGAATGGGGACCAGGCCCTGCGCGCTTGCGAGCGCCACCGCGGCGCCGAGCAGAAGCGCGAGCCAGCCGCGGCGGTGGCCGCGCCGCTTCGCTTGCGCGCGCGTGCTCAATGAGGAGTGGCGGGCGAGGCAGCCGGCGGCGGCTGTGCGCCCGAGCGTGCCTGCGCGCCGACGCCTGCGCCAAAGTCCACCGTCGGTGCAACTGCGATGGCCGCTTCGTTGCCGACCGTGAAATTGGGCTTCACCGCGAATCCAAAGAGCTTGGCGGTGAGATTCGCCGGGAAGGAGCGCACGGTCACGTTGTAGTTGCGCACCGCGTCGATATAGCGATTGCGCGCCACGGTGATGCGATTCTCCGTGCCCTCGATCTGCGCCTGCAGATCACGGAAGTTCGCATCCGACTTCAGCTGCGGGTAGGCCTCGGTCACGGCGAACAGGCTCTTCAGCGCCTGCGTGAGCTCGCCCTGGGCGGCCTGAAACTTCTGCAGCGCCACCGGATCGTTGAGAAGCTCGGGAGTGAGCTGGATGGAGTTCGCCTTGGCGCGCGCCTCGGTCACGCCGATGAGCACCTGCTGCTCCTGAATGGCGAAGCCCTTGACGGTGTTGACCAGGTTTGGAATGAGATCGGCGCGGCGCTGATATTGGTTGACGACCTCCGACCAGGAGGCCTTCACATTCTCATCCTGCGACTGCAGTGAGTTGTAGCCGCATCCTGAGAGTGCGGTGGCAATGACGGCCACGAACGCGAGTGTCCAGATACGCATCGATCCCTCCATCACGGCAAGTTGTGGGGCCAGCCGGCTTTGCCGGGGCCCTCTGCAGGGGATTCTAGACCAAAAAAAACCCCGGACGGTTAGGCCCGGGGCTGAAATGCGGACTTTCGATGAAGGGAAGGAAGTCCGCTAGGGGATTGGCAACGTCGTCTGGGTCGACACAATCAGTGCAGTCGCGCCCAATGAAGAATCTTGATGTCCTCGCTGTTCAGGTCGAAGCTTTGCGCGAGCAGCGTGCAAAGTTCGCGGGTGCCGCCGGTCGGCTCCAGCGGCCGGCGCAGCTCCACCACCCCGCTCCATTCGCTGGCATCCGCCTGGAAGGGAATCTGGGCGGTCGCGGTCACGAAGTGCGTGTAATACCTGGCGGCCACGGGGAAAGAGTAGTGGCCGCACCGATTTACGGCCGTGAAGCGTTCCACAAATCGACTAAGCTTTTGCAACTGCCTTTGCTACATAAGATCAATGGAATTGCCGCATGGCTCGTTATAGAGCAGCGCCGCTGCCCGGCTCGAAATACATCACGCCCGAAGGCGCGCAGCGCCTGCGCGCGGAGCTCGAGGAGCTGTGGCGCGGCGAGCGCCCGCGCGTGACGCAAGCCGTAGCCGAGGCTGCCGCGCAGGGCGACCGCTCCGAGAATGCGGAATATGTGTACGGCAAGCGCCGGCTGCGCGAGATCGACCGGCGCGTACGCTTCCTGCGGCAGCGCCTTGAAGGCATGGTGATCGTAGCTGCGGGCCCCGCGGACGAGGGGCGCGTGTTCTTCGGCGCATGGGTGACGCTTGCTGCGCAGGGGAGCGCGCGCGAGCGCTACCGGATCGTGGGCCCCGACGAGTTCGACCGCGCGCCCGGCTACATCAGCATGGATGCGCCGCTCGGCCGGGCGCTCCTCGGCAAGCGCCTGCATGACGAGCTCACGGTGGAGCTACCCGGCGGCGCGCGCATCCTGCGCATCACGCGGATTCAATACGGAGCGCAGCCCGAGGATTGAACTACCACAGCACGCGCACATTCTTGAACTGCCAGGGATCGCTTTTGTCGATGTCTTCGGGGAACAGGCGGTCGCGCTCATGCAGCGGAGTCCAGTCGGTGTATTGACCGACGACGCTGCCCAGATACGGCGTACAGATTTCCAGATTGCGCCGGAAGTCCATCTCATCGGGCTCGATCACCCCGCAGTTGGGGTTCTCGATCGCCCACACCATGCCGGAGAGACATGCGACGGTGACCTGCAGGCTGGTTGCGCTGTTGTGCGGGGCAAGCTTGCGCGCCGCGCCGATCGACAGCTGCGAGCCAAACCAGTAGGCGTTGTTCTTGTGCCCGGCGAGGAGCACGCCCAACTCATCGATGCCTGCGTCGATGTCGTCCATCAAAATGCGCTTCTTCTCCTGCAGCTGCCAATTGCGTCCCGCAAACTCATGCAGCGACACCACCGCCGCATCGCAGGGGTGATACGCATAGTGCACGGTGGGCCGATAGACCGCCTGCGCGCCGTCGCGCACGGTGTAGTAGTCGGCGATCGAGATCGACTCGCCGTGCGTGATGCAGAAGCCGTGGAAGTGTCCCGCGAGCGGCGTCCAGGTGCGCACCCGCGTGCTCGCGCCCGGCTGCATCAGGTAGATGGCGCACATGCAGCCAAAGTCGTGGCGCTTGCCGTCGCGCGGAAAATTGCGCTCGTGCGTTCCCCAGCCAAGCTCGGCCGGCTGCGAGCCCTCGCTCACGAAGCCGTCGACCGACCAGGTGTTGACGAATTCGTTCGGCTCCTTGGGCACGTGCGAGACCTGGGTGTCGCGCTCGGCGATGTGGATCACCTTCACGCCGAGACGGCGCGCGAGATCGCCCCAGTCGGCGCGCGACTGCGGATTGCCCGCCTCGGCCGCAGTGTCGCTCGCGATATTGAGGAGCGCCTGCTTAACGAGGTGCGATACGAGGCCGGGGTTTGCGCCGTGCGTGAGCACCGCAGTCGGCGCGCGTGCATTGCCGGGGCGTAGCGCGAGCGCCTCTTCGCGCAGCGCATAATTGGTGCGGCGTGCCGCGGGCACCGTCGGGTCGGTGTAGCCGCCCGGCCACGGCTCGATGCAGGTGTCGAGATACATCGCACCCTTCTCCCAGCACAGCTTGATGAGCGCCGTGCTCGAGACATCGACCGACACGTTGAGGAGAAAATCGCCGCGCCCGAGGAGCGGACTCAAAACTCGACGGAAGCTCTGGCGCGTGAGCGTCTCGCACACGAGCTTGATGCCAAATTCAGCGGCCACCGCGCGCCCGCGCTCGTCCGCCGTGACAATCGTCAAGCGCTCCGGCGGCACACCGATGTGGCGCAGGATGAGCGGCAGGATTCCCTGCCCGATGCTGCCGAATCCGACGATCAGGATCCGGCCCGGAAATTCAACGTGGACCTTGTAGGAACTCATCAGTATTTCAACCGCGGGTTTCGCGCCAGTGCGGCGGGTAGGTGCGCTCGTATCCGGGCAGCGCCTCCACGCGCGCGATCCAACGGCCGAGCGCGGGATAGTTGGTCTCGATGGGCAGAAAGCGCGAGGACAGATCCCGCGCGGCGGGCCGGTGCAATGCGCGGCGCAGCAGCTGGATCGACGGAAAGAACACCATGTCGGCAGCGGAGAAACTCTCTCCCACGATCCAGTCCGACTTTGACAGCCGGCCCTCGATGGTGCGCGCTTCGCTGGCGACGACGTGCATCGCCTCGGTGAGATCGGGCGCGGGCACGCTCGGCGCATTCGCAAACACTGTGGTCACGATATTCGTCACCTGGCGCTCGGCATAGGCTTGAAACTCGCAGATGACCCGCATGATGACGCCGGCCTCCTCCGGCGTGCGGCCGAAGATCGGTGGCGAGGGGTACTTCAGGTCGAGATAATAAAGAACGGCAAGCGACTCGAATACGACGTAGTCGCCGTCCTTCAGCACCGGTACCCGACCGCGCGGATTGAGCGCGAGCATCTGCGGCGACTTGTGCTCCTGCTTCGAGAACTGCAGTAGATGGCTCGTGTAAGGCAGGCGCTTGAACTCAAGCGCCAGCAGCACACGCCACGCGTATGGACTGCCGCTGCCCCAGTACAAGTCGATCGCCATGATGTCGCAGCCTTTGCGAAAATTGCACGCAGCAGAAGCAAGGACGTTTCGACCCACCAGTGAATTACGTGACGCAGTGGAACAAGAACGCCCGTGAAGAGTAATAATACTCTCATGGCGCTGTGGTCGACGCGCACTCTTCGCTCGCAGGTTCGTGTGCAAGTCCGCAATGCGAGCAGAGTATTGCGGTGACAAGCGCCGCCGGACGCTCCGCAGAAAACGCACCGCAGCCGCAAATGCGCTCACCATGTACAGCACGCTGATCGAAGCAACTGAACTTGCCGCAACGCTGGCAGACCCGCGCTGCGCAATCCTTGACTGCCGTTTCGATCTTGCGCAGCCTGACTGGGGCGCGCGTGTCTATGCCGCCGGGCACATCCCGCACGCGCTCTACGCACACCTCGACCACGATCTGGCGGGCGCCGTCGGCGCCGCAAGCGGCCGCCATCCGCTGCCGAGCCTGGAAGAGTGGGGGCGAACCTTGAGCGGTTGGGGCATCGATGCGAGCGTTCAGGTGGTGGCCTACGATCAGGGCAACGGCGCCTATGCGGCGCGGCTGTGGGGGCTCATGCGCTGGGCCGGACACACAAAAGTTGCAGTGCTGAACGGCGGCTATGCCGCGTGGGTCGCCGCGGGGCTGCCGATCAGCGTCGCGCTCGAGGCGCGACCCGCAGGACAGTTCCAGCCGCGCGCAAGCGCTTTGGGCACGCTCGACAGTGGCGAGATTGAGCGCGCGCTCGCGCAGCGCCAGATCCTCCTGGTGGATGCGCGCGCCGCCGATCGCTTCGCCGGCGAGAATGAGAAGATCGATCCCGTCGCAGGGCATGTGCCCGGCGCCAGCAGCCAACCCTTCGCGGCCAACCTCGACGCGCAGGGACGCTTCCTGCCGGCGGCGGCGCTGCGCCGCCGCTGGCAGGCGATTCTCGGCGCACGCCCCGCGAGCGACCTGGTGTCGATGTGCGGATCGGGCGTGACCGCATGCCACAACCTCCTGGCGCTCGAGATCGCAGGCCTGCCCGGCGCGCGTCTGTACCCGGGCTCGTGGAGCGAGTGGATTCGCGATCCGGCACGTCCCATCGGCCACGGGCCGTTCTGATATGCCGCGCGCCCTATACAGGGCCCGCATTTTTGATATCGTGCGGCACCTTGAAACCGTCCGCTGGGTGGCCGCTTGCGCGGAGCTCAAGCCAACCGGCCACGCGCATTTTTGGGAGTCGCGATAGTTGTCCGCCGATCCGAAGAGCGCCGGCCTCGCCGGTAAAGCGAAGTTCAATCCCGCGCAGCCGTGGCGCATCGAGGACTCGCTCGACCTCTACCACGTCAACGCCTGGGGGAAAGGCTACTTCTCCATCAATGAGGCCGGGCACGTGGTGGTGCGCCCGGACACGCAGCCCGGGCGCGACATCGATCTCTTTGAGGTGGTGGAGGGCCTGCGGGCGCGCGATCTGACGACCCCGGTCGTCGTACGCCTGTCGGACATCCTGGCGCACCGGCTGAAGCATCTGCACGCTGCCTTCCAGCAGGCAATCAGCGAGAACGACTACAAGAACTGCTACGCGGCGGTATACCCGATCAAGGTGAACCAGCAGCGCCTCGTGGTCGAAGAGGTGTATCGCTACGGCAAGGAATTTGGCTTTGGGCTCGAGGTCGGCTCCAAGCCCGAGCTCCTCGCCGTCATGGCGATGACGGAAAACGAGCCCGCACGGCTCATCGTCTGCAACGGCTTCAAGGACGACAGCTACATCGAAGCCGTCACGCTTGCGACCAAGCTCGGCCGCACGATCATTCCCGTAGTGGAAAATTTTGCCGAGCTCAGTCTCATTCTGAAGCACGCTGATACCTACGGCGTGCGGCCGCGCATAGGCGTGCGCGTGAAGCTCTTCAGCGAAGGCTCGGGCCGCTGGGCCGACTCGGCGGGCGACAAGTCGAAGTTCGGCCTCTTTATCACCGAGATCCTCGAGCTCTTCGCCGCGCTCAAGGCGCGCAACATGCTCGATTGTCTGCAGCTCGTGCATTGCCATCCGGGCAGTCAGCTGCAGGACATCCGCCGCGTCAAAGACGCCATCAACGAGCTCGCGCATGTGTATGCGGAGCTGAAGCTGATGGGCGCAGGGCTGCAGTACATCGACGTCGGCGGCGGCCTTGGCGTCGATTACGACGGCAGCGGCACCAACTTTTCCTCGTCGATGAACTACACGCTGAACGAATACGCAAGCGACGTCGTCTACCGCATCGCGAGCGTCTGCAACGCCCGCGACATTCCGCACCCGATGATCATCAGCGAATCCGGCCGCGCCATCGCGGCCTACCACAGCGTGCTCATCTTCAACGCGCTCGGCTCCTCGGCGCTCGACAAGTTCAAGGTGACCGGCGAGGTCGCGCAGGATTACGGCGGCGCGGAGGAGTTGCCGCAGCCGGTTCAGGACCTGTTTGAGGCGTACCGCGCGGTGAGCGAGCGGCGCCTCGTCGAGTGCTACCACGACGCGCTGACGGCGCGCGAGCAGATCCTGCAGATGTTCAATCTCGGGCTGTTGTCGCTCGAGTTTCGCGCGCTGGCGGAGCGGCTCTACTGGGCGGTGTGCACCAAGATTCGCGACGCCTGCAGAAAAATCGACCGCCTGCCCGAGGAGCTCGAGGACCTCGAGTCGATCCTGAGCGACACCTATTTCTGCAACTTCTCCATATTCCAGTCGCTGCCCGACAGCTGGGCGATCGACCAGCTCTTTCCCATCATGCCGATTCATCGCCTTGGCGAGCGCCCCACGCGTACCGGCGTGCTCGCCGACATCACCTGCGACTCGGACGGCAAGATCGACAAATTCGTGTCGCTGCGCGACGTCAAGCATGCGCTCGAACTGCATGAGCTCATCCCCGGACAGGAGTACTACCTGGCCGCGTTCCTGGTCGGCGCCTACCAGGAAACGCTCGGCGACCTGCATAACCTCTTCGGCGACACGCACGTCATCCACATCCGCCTCCACGACGAGGGCGGCTGGTGGATCGAGGAGATCGTCAAGGGCGACACTGCGATCAAAGTTCTCGAGTACATGGAATACGACGTCGAGGAGCTCTACCCGGCGCTCGCGCGCGATTGCGAGCGCGCCATCCGCGACGGCCGTATGACCATCGCGGAAAGCCAGGCCCTGAAGCGCTTCTACGAGGGAGAGCTCAACGGCTATGCCTACCTCGAATCCGACGGCGCGGCGTAGCCCGCCATGGGCCCCGAGACCTGCGCTTGCGGTAGTGAGCATCCATGAGCATGGCGCGGCGAGCGAACTTGGCTTGCGAGGATCCCGCGCGGCCGATGGCCGGTGCGCCCGCTTGGGGCATGTTGGCCGCCGCGGCCGCGGCCAGATTCGGTACGCCAATTGCAGGCTGCCGCCGGCGCCGGGTTCATCTTCATTGGCGTCCGGACGGCCGCTCCACGGCTAACTATTTACTTCCCGCGGCGGCCGGGAGTAGCATTTCCGCTGGGCGTTGTGTGCTTTTTACAAGCGAGTGATTGGATGACGACGATCTATGTAGGGAACCTGTCTTTCAACGCCACCGAGCAGGACGTCCGCTCGCTCTTCGAGCGCCACGGCAAGGTGGATTCGGTCAAGCTCATCATGGACCGCGAGACCGGCAAGCCACGCGGCTTTGGCTTTGTCGATATGGAACAGAACGAAGCGCAGGCGGCTATCCAGGCCCTGAACGGCCATCAAATGAACGGCCGTCCGCTACGAGTGAATGAAGCGCAGGAGCGTCCGCAGCGCCCACGTCAGGGCGGCGGTCCGTTCCGCCGCTGAATGCCCGCACTGCATAGGTGCGCCCTCGCCGCTCTTGCCGGCGCGCTGGTGGCTGCCGCGTGCGCATCCGCCAGTAATACCCAGCCGACCGTCGCCGAGTCGCTCGACCGCATTCTCGCCGCCGAATATCGCCCCGCGGCCGATCGCGCGCGCGACGTCTATCGCCATCCGAAGGAGACGCTGCTCTTCTTTGGGTTGCGTCCGCAGATGCAGGTGGTGGAGATCTGGCCGGAACCGGGCTGGTACACCGAGATCATCGCGCCGCTCGTCAAAGACCAGGGCAAATACTATGCGGCGCTCGCCGTGCCGCGCCCGGACAATCCCTATGTCACGGCTCGCACCAAGGCCTTCGAGGCAAGGTTCGCCGCGCACCCCGAGATCTATGGAAAGATCGAGCTTACGACCTTCGGCCCGGGTGCGGGCAATATCGCGCCGCCGGGGTCCCTCGACATGGTGGTCACCTTCCGCAATATCCATAATTGGATGGCGGCCGATTGGGCGCCGCAGGCTTTTGCCTACATGTACAAGGCCCTGAAACCCGGCGGCATTTTGGGAGTCGTGGAGCATCGCGGCAATCCCGAGCTGCCGCAGGATCCCAAAGCCAAGAGCGGCTACGTGCGTGAGGACGAGGCGATCCGCCTGATCGAGTCGCAGGGCTTCGCGCTCGTGGCGCAGTCGGAGATCAATGCCAATCCCAAGGACACCAAGGACTACCCGCAGGGCGTGTGGACCCTGCCGCCGGTGTACCGTCTGGGAGAAAAAGACAAAGACACCTACGCCGCAATTGGCGAGAGTGACCGCTTCACGCTGAAGTTCGTGAAGCCGAAGAGCAAGTAACCCTCACCACATCTCCTTCAGTCGCGCCCTGACGTCGACCGCCGCCGCCGAGCCCTCCGCAAGGTTGTCCTCCGTCAGGGTTGATCCCTGGAACGCCACGGCCTCGAAGCATTTCAGGACCTTCTCCGTCATGAAGCGGCTGCGGCCGCCATAGACGTGCGCGCCGGCGCTCTTCGGCTGGTTCGTCAAATAGAACTTGAGCGGCACCAGCAGCAGCAGATCGTTGCGCGCGCGCGTCATCGCAACATACAAAAGCCGTCGCTCTTCTTCGATGAGCTCCGCTTTGCCGGTGGCGAACTCGGACGGAAAACTGCCGTCGACGACATTGAGCAGGTAGACGGTGTCCCATTCCATGCCCTTGGCCGAATGGATCGTGGAAAGGATGAGATAGTCCTCATCCAGGACGGGCTGCCCGGCAAGATCGCTCGTGGCATTGGGGGGATCGAGGGAAAGCTCGGTAAGGAAGCGCTCGCGCGAGGGGTATTGGCCCGACAGCAGCTCGAGCTGATCAAGATCGCCGATGCGCGTATGGAAATGCTCGTACAGGCGCTCGAGGTGCGGTTGGTACCAGTCGCGCACCAGACGTACCTGGCCCGGCCAGGGGCGCTGCGGGACTGCAAGGGTCGTCAGGAGCTCGACGAGCTTGCGCCAGCCGGCCGCGGCGGCCTGCGGCGCCTTGAAGTCCTGCAAGGCTGCAAACGAGCCGCCTGCGGCCTCGAAGTGATCAAGCGCGAGCCGGGCGTTCGCCGGTCCCATGCCGGGCAGGAGCTGCGCGACCCGAAAAGCGGCGACGGTATTCTTCGGGTTGTCCGCCCAGCGCAGCACCGACAGCAAATCTTTGACATGCGCTGCCTCGAGAAATTTGAGGCCACCGTACTTCACGAACGGAATCCGGCGCCGCGCGAGCTCCACCTCCAGGATGTCGCTGTGGCTGGCACCGCGAAACAGCACCGCCTGGCTGCGCAGCGCTATGTTGGCCTCGCGGCGTCGCAGCACTTCGCTGCAAATGTACTCGGCCTGCGCCGCAAGATCGGGCACGGTGATGAGGCGCGGGCGCACGCCCTCGCCGCGGACCGCGAGCAGGTGCTTGCGGTGCTGGCGCGGAGCCTCGAGCATGAGCGCGTTCGCGGCATCGAGCACCGGCTGCGTCGAACGGTAGTTCTGCGCGAGTGTCACGACCTCGGCGCGCGGCACGAAGCGGTCGGGGAACCCGAGAATGTTGTCGACGGCCGCCGCTCGGAATGAGTAGATGGCCTGTGCATCATCACCGACCACCGCGAGCCCCGCGCCATCGGGTTTGAGCGCGTGCAGGATATCGGCCTGCAGTTTGTTCGTATCCTGATATTCGTCGACGAGTACGTGGTCAAAGTTGCCGCTCACTTGTGCGGCCAGGCGCGCCTCGCCCATCATCGCGTGCCAATACAGGAGCAGGTCGTCGTAATCGAGCAGGTTGCAGCGCTGCTTCTTCTCCACGTAGCCGCGATACAGCTTCGACAGCTCTGCCTCCCACTGTGCGCACCATGGATACTGCTCGGCGAGCGCATCCTTCAATGCCCGCCCGGTGTTCACGCGATAGGAATAGATCTGCAGGCAGGTTTCCTTGCGCGGGAAGCGCTGCTCCTTGGCCGCGAGCCCGAGCTCCTGGCGCAGCCCGTCGAGAAGGTCAGCGCAATCGGCCCGATCGATTACGGAAAACTGCGGATCAAGCTGCAGGTGGCGCGCGTAATGGCGCAGCAGGCGATTGCCGATGGAATGGAAGGTGCCCGTCCACATCAGGCGCTGCAGGAGCTGCTGGCTCAAGCCGCCAATGGACTCATTCAGAGCCTTCTTCACGATCTCGTGCGCGCGCCGGCGCATCTCCGCGGCAGCGCGCCGCGTGAACGTCAGCATCAGAATGCGTCCCGGATCGACGCCGTGGATCACCAGGTGCGCGACTCGATGCGCGAGCGTGTCGGTCTTGCCGGTGCCCGCGCCCGCCACAATCAAGAGCGGCCCGGACTTGAGTCCCTTCTGCGGCAGCGGTTCGCCATGGGACACCGCCTTCCGTTGTGGAACGTTGAGCTTTTCCAGGTGGGACGGGGTGGACACGCGCCGCGACTATACTTAAGCGCTCGTCGCGCGGCCATTGACGCTCGTCACAAGGTAGCGGCCGCGGGCGCGCGGGCGCGGATTCGCCTGTACGCGGCCAACCGGCATCGCTAGGCTTGCAAGCATGAGCCTAGTGAGCCGCACCAATCACTTTCGCGGACGCGTCGTGCACGTCACCGTAGACGAAGTCGTACTGCCGAACGGCCATCGTGCACAGCTTGATGTCGTGCACCATCCCGGAGGCGCGGCGGTGGTCGCGCTCGATGCGCAGGCGCGCGTATGTCTCCTGCGTCAATATCGTTACGTCGCCGGCGGCTGGCTCTGGGAGTTGCCGGCCGGAAAGCTCGAGCCGCACGAGGAGCCGCTCGTGACCGCGCAGCGCGAACTTGCCGAGGAAGCCGGCGCGCATGCCGGCCAGTGGAGATCTCTGGGAAGCTATTTGAGCTCGCCGGGCGTCTTCACCGAGGTCATCCATCTGTATCTCGCGACCGATCTAGCGCCGGCGGCCACCGCGCATGAGGCGTCCGAAGTCATCGAGGTGCATTGGGTGGCGTTCGAAGAGGCGCGCCGCTGGGCGCTTGATGGATCGATCCGGGACGGCAAGACGGCCGTGGGCCTGCTGCGCGCAGCCCCACAGCCCAATCCGTGACGCGTTGCACAGCCTCTGGAGCGGCCCGTATCTAAGCTCACTTGCGTGACTCGGGCCGGCAAGAATGCGACTTAATCCGTGAAAGACGTCAAGAACAAACCGCCTGCGGAAGACGAATCCAAGGGCAATGGCGAAAGCGCCAACCGCAGGCGCGTCGGCCGGGTCGTGCACGATGAGCGCGGCTGGGCCTCGGTCCAATGGCAGGATGCGCCGGAGAACTACGTGCGCCCGGTGCTCGAGCTTGAGGCGGGCACGGCGACGCAGACGCGGCTGAAGAGCGTGCGCAGCGATGCGCCGCTGACGAAGTCCAAAAAGGACGCCTTCAATCCTTACCAGCGCGCAACGCCGGACGCGCCCACCGGCGGCGGCGCGCGCCGCGATCTGCGCAAGCTTTCCAAATGGATCAAGATGATGCGCGAGGTCGAGGAGCGCAAGGCGCTCGACAAGGAAGAAGAGGAAAAGCCGCGCGAGGATTAGCAGCGCGCGCCTGTCAGCGCCCGCGCTCGATGTGCGCCATCTTGCGTGCATCGCTTAAGCGATAAAAGCGCCGCAGCTGCGCCAGCACGTCCCGTCCGAGTTCCGCGCGCGAGTCACGCAGACCGCGTTCCAGCTGCCGGCAGAACTTCTCCGCATAGCGGCTCGCGGCGCGGTACATACGCTGCCGGCCGCGCGCAAGACTGGGGTCGACATGCGTGCGCTCGAAAAGCAGCCGCATGAGCTCGGCCGGAAATCGCTGCGGCGACTGGCGCCGCAGCAGCGCGAAGCTCGCGACATATTTGTCGATCTCCGCCTGCATCTCCAGCTCCAGGATCGATACCGGCTTGTCGTATCCGGCATTCCACGCGAAATACACGAAGTGGCTCACGCCCTCGAGCGCCGTCCAATAGTCGGCGACGTTGCCCGCGTGCAGATGCTCGAGCGGATCGGCGCGGCGCAGGCGCTCCAGGAGCTCAGGATCAAGATACAGCGATACGCCCACCGCATCGCGCTCCTCGACGATGATGAGCTCCTCTTCGCTTGC
>Ga0302325_10004685_pt1 | contig 31467 bp, 28 predicted proteins | sample Palsa_T0_2_FD_201948 | JGI IMG/M metagenome (GOLD analysis project Ga0302325, IMG submission 201948) | Peat permafrost microbial communities from Stordalen Mire near Abisko, Sweden - Palsa_T0_2 | ecosystem: Environmental > Terrestrial > Soil > Palsa > Peat permafrost | place: Sweden: Abisko... | reverse complement strand
TGATGCCTCCGCCTTCACGCACATCGTGAAGCCCGGCGAGACGCTCGCGCAGATCGCGGAGCGGATCTACGGCGACGCCAAGCTCGAGACGGTGCTCGTCGGCGCCAACGCGCTCGACGTGCAGGGCGGCACGGTCATCGTGTCGGGCATGCGCCTCGAGGTGCCCGCGCCGGGCCACCACACCGTGCTGCAAGGCGAGTCGTGGGCCGACCTCGCGCTGACGTGGCTCGGCGCTGGCGATCCGCCCCGCACGGAGCTGCTCGCCGTCTCGAACAAGGGAGTCCCCTGGATCCCTCCCGTCGAGGGCCAGGAGATCGAGGCGCCGGCCGTCGTAACGTACATCGCGGGCGACGGCGAGACGATCAACTCGATCACGCAGAAGTTCTGGGGCGACCCGAACCGGGGCTGGGAGCTCAATCGGTACAACCAGCGCGAGGCGATCACGGTGCACCGCGGCGAGGTCGTGCTCGTGCCCGTACCCGGATTGAAGCTGACCGAGGCGGGCCGAAACGAGGCGCGGGCCGCGGCCGAGCGCGACGGCGCGAGCGGGGGGATGGTGCACGAGCAGCAGCGCAAGGCCGACGGCGAGCTCCCGCAGCTCCTGGCCGATGTCCGCTACGGGCGGTACGCCGAGGCAATCGGGCGCGGGAACCGGCTGCTCGGCGCCGGGGGGCTCACGCACCCACAGCTCGCGATCGTGCAGCGATCGCTGCTCGAGGCCTACGTGGCCATCGACGCGCGCGCCGCAGCGGCGACGGCGTGCTCGGCGTGGAGGTCCAACGAGCCGAATCCGGTGCTCGATCCGATGAGGGTGTCGCCGAAGATTCGTGCGGCGTGCGTCGTCAAGTGAGGAGAGCGAGGGGCCAGGGGGCGCGCCGCCAAGGGATCGCGTCGAAGCGCCGGGCCGCGCGCGCAACGTCGGCCGCCGTCGCGGGGCCGTCCGTCGGCGCGAGGCCCAGGCCATGCGCGAGCGCCCCGAGGATGCGAGGGGCCGGCACGCCTTGCTCGCGCAGAGCGCGGATCGTCATGCCCGGCGTCCGCTTTTCGAGCCGCGCGCCCTCGGGCGTCACGACCATCGGGACGTGGGCAAAGCGCGGGGGCTCTTGGCCCAGCGCGCGTGCGAGGGCGATCTGGCGGGGGGTCGACGACAGGAGATCGGCGCCGCGCACGACGTCGGTCACGCCCATCGCGAGATCGTCCGCGACGACGGCGAGCTGGTAGGCGAAGACGCCGTCGCCGCGCCGCAGGACGAAGTCGCCGACATCGCGCGCGAGGTTCTGCTCGACCCGTCCGGCGACCCCGTCGTCGAAGGCTACGGCGGCGTCGGCGACGCGAAGACGGATGGCGGGCGGCCGCTTCATCGGGCGGTCCGGATCGCGATCGCGGCAGAGGCCGGGGTACACCGTCTCTTCGCCGGGGTGAGGCGCGCTTGCCACGCGCGCGATCTCGGCGCGCGAGCAATCGCACGGATAGACGAGGCCCCGGGCCGCGAGCGCCGCGACGGACCGCTCGTAGATCGCCGAGCGTCCGCTCTGCAAGATGGGCCCCTCGTCCCAGTCGAGGCCGAGCCACAGCAGGTCCTGCTCGATGCGCTCCTGGGACCCGGGCACCGCGCGCGCCCGATCGATGTCCTCGATGCGCAGCACGACGCGCCCTCCCGCCCGGCGCGCGACCACCCACGACGCGAGCGCCGTCCACGCCCCGCCGACGTGCAGGTCACCCGTGGGCGAGGGCGCAAACCGCGTGCACGAGCGCTCGCTCAAGGCCCCGCCCTGCCTTCATCGCACGTCGCCGGCCTTGCCGAGCAACCAGACGAGGAGCCCCTTTTGCACGTGCAGGCGGTTCTCCGCTTGATCCCACACGCGAGACCGGGGCCCTTCGAGCGTCGCCTCGTCGATCTCCTCGCCGCGATGCGCCGGCAGGCAGTGCAGCACGATGGCGTGCGGGTCGGCGACGCGGAGCATCTCCTCGTCCACCGTCCAGCCGGCGAACGCGCGCGCGCGCGTGGCCGCCTCGGCCTCCTGGCCCATGCTGGCCCACACGTCCGTGTTGACGACGTCGCACCCGACCGCGGCGCCCTCTGGGTCGAAGACCTGGCTGACGTGCGTGCCAGCCGCCGCGATCTCGTGCGCCGGAGGAGCGTGCGACGCTGGGCCGGCGAGCACGAGGTGAAAGCCGAAGATCGGCGCCGCCTCGAGCCACGAGCGCGCCATGTTGCACCCGCAATCCCCGACGAACGCGACGCGCTTGCCGGCGATGCTCGTGGTGAGCTGCTCTTCGATCGTGAAGATGTCGCAGAGGACCTGGATCGGGTGCCCGTCGTCGGTGAGGGCGTTGACGACGGGCACGGGCGCCTCCGCCATCTCGAGCAGGCGAGACGTCGCCGACGTCCGGAACACGATCGCGTCGCAGTAGCGCGCCAGGACACGAGCCGTGTCGCGGATCGGCTCGCCCCGCCCGAGCTGGCTGCCCTGCACGCCGAGCACCACGGGGTGGGCGCCGAGCTGCGCGCAGCCCACCTCGAACGAGACGCGCGTGCGGGTGCTGGCCTTCTCGAGGACGACGGCGATCGCGCGCCCGGCGAGCAGCTGCGTGCGGCGTCCCTTGGGCTCGCGCTTCAAGCACTCGGACAGGGACAGCACCTGGCGCGCCTCCGCGAGGGATAGGTCGCCGAGCCGGAGAAAGTCGCGCTTGGTCGTCACGGGCGCTCCAGCGGCTCGGCGAAGACGCGGCGCGCGACCGTCTCGAGCGAACCTTGGGCCGATGCGCGCCGCGACAGCTCCGACGCCTGCTCGCGCAGCCACGTGATCTGCGCGCCGACCGAGCGCGGACCCGTCCCACCCGCGCTCTCCTTCGCGGCGACGGCCGCCGCCGGGTCCAGCGCGAGCAGCGCCTGCGCGTCGAGGTCAGGGTGGATCGCCTGGGCGCGCGCCTCCGCGATGGCCCGCAGTCCGACCCCTTCGCGGACGGCCTCCGCCACGAGCGCCCCCACCGCCTTGTACGCCTCGCGGAACGGCACGCCCTTGCGCACGAGCGCCTCGGCGAGGTCGGTCGCCTGGGTGAACCCTTCGTCGAGCGCGCGCCGCCCGCGCTCGCCGTCGAACTCCACGTGCGGCAGCGCCAGCGACACGACCTCCGTGCAGCCGCGCGCGAGCCGCCCCGCCTCGAGCAGCGGTCCGCGGTCTTCCTGCTGGTCGCGGTTGTAGCCGCTCGCGAGGCCCTTCATGAGCGTGAGCAGCGCGATCACGTTGCCGGTGGCTCGCGCGCTCTTGCCGCGCACGAGCTCGAAGACATCGGGGTTCTTTTTCTGCGGCATCATGCTGGAGCCCGCGGCGATGGCGCCGTCGAGCCGCACCAGGCCGAACTCGCTCGTCGAGAAGTCGACGACGTCGCTCGCGATCCGGCCGAGGGCGAGCACGACGCGCGCCGCGCCCCACGTCCAGTCGAGGGCGAAGTCACGGTCGCCGACGGTGTGAAGCGCGTTCTGCGTGGGCACCCAAGGCGCGAAGAGACGTGCGACGAGCGCGCGGTCGATGGGCAGCGACGTGCCCGAGCAAGCGCCGCTGCCGAGCGGCATCTCGAGGCGCTCGACAGCGAACGCGACCACCTCGGCCGCGCGCGCGAGCCCGACCCCCCACGCCGCCACGAGGAACGCCGCGCTCACCGGCTGCGCGCGCTGCCGGTGGGTATACGCGGGCAGGAGCACGTCCTTTTCTTCCGCCGCCCGATCGGCCAGGGTCGCGATGAGCGCGGCGGCTTCGCCGAGGAGCGCGACGCCCTGGTCGCGCACATGAAGCCGCAGGTCGAGGGCGACCTGGTCGTTGCGGGAGCGGGCCGTGTGAAGGCGCCCCGCCACGGCGCCGACGCGCTTGCCGAGCTCGGCCTCGACGGCCATGTGCACGTCTTCCTCGTTGCTCGGCAGCACCAGGGCGCCGGCGCGGGCCTCGTCGAACAGCACGCGGAGGGCGTCGCGCAAGACGCGCGCGTCGTCGCGCGAGACAATGCCCGTCCGCGCCAGCATCGTGACGTGCGCCGCGCTGCCGACGAGGTCTTCCTGGACGAACGCCAGATCGTCGGCGAACGACGAGGACCAGGCGAGGAGCTCCGGCAGCATCCCGCCGGACCCGGTCGCGCTCGTGCGGGCGATGCCGCTCATGACGGGGATGCTTTCATCCGTTGGGGCAAAGCCCTCGTCAACGCGTGTAGTGTGTCCTCGGCGCGAGCGCTAGTGTATCGGTGCGCCATGAGCCGCATCCATCGCAAGCTGCCCCCGAAGGGGACCCGCATCGGCATCGCCTTCTCCGGCGGCCTCGACACGCGCTGCGCCGTCGCGTGGATGTCGCGGCAGGGGCTCGACGTCTTCGCGTACACCGCCGACCTCGCGCAGCCCGACGAGACCAACGTCGCCGACATCCCCCCGGTGGCCACCTCGCACGGCGCCAAGAGCGCCCGGCTCGTCGACTGCCGCGACGCGCTCGTGCGCGAAGGGTGCATCGCCGTGCAGTGCGGCGCGTTCCACCTCTCGACCGGCGGCAAGAAGTACTTCAACACGACGCCCCTCGGCCGCGCCGTGACGACGACCGCCATCATCCGCGCCATGCGCGAGGACGGCGTCGGCATCTTCTCCGATGGCAGCACCCACAAGGGCAACGACATCCAGCGCTTCTTCCGGTACGGCGTCCTCGTCAATCCGTCGCTCGAGATCTACAAGCCCTGGCTCGACCGCGCGTTCGTCGAAGCGTTCGGCGGGCGCAAGGAGATGAGCGAGTACCTTCGCTCGGTGGGCCTCCCGTACACGATGGCCGCCGAGAAGGCGTACTCCACCGACGCGAACGTCCTCGGCGCCACGCACGAGGCCAAAGACCTCGAGCGCCTCGATCGCGGCATCCGCCTCGTCGACCCGATCATGGGCGTCGCCCACTGGCGACCCGAGGTGCACGTTGCGCCCGAAGAGATCACCGTGGAGCTCTCGCGGGGGCTCCCCGTGTCGCTCAACGGCGAGCGCTTCGCTTCGACGTTCGACATCTTCCGCGCGATGAACGCGGCGGGCGGGCGCCACGGCCTGGGCATGAGCGACCAGATCGAGAACCGCGTCATCGACGCGAAGAGCCGCGGCGTCTACGAGGCGCCCGGCATGGCGCTCTTGCACATCGCGTACGAGAGGATCTTGAGCGCCGTGCACAACGAAAACACGACCGACCTCTACTTCAGCCTGGGCCGGCGCCTCGGGAGGCTGCTCTACGAGGGGCGCTGGTTCGATCCGGAGGCCTTGATGCTCAAGGAGGCTCTCACGCGGTGGGTCGCCCCGGCGATCACCGGCAAGGTGACGCTCGAGCTGCGCCGCGGCGACGATTACACGCTGCTCGACACCTCGGCGGCCCGCAGCGCCTACGAGCCGGACAAGCTCTCGATGGAGCGCACCAACAGCAGCGCGTTCTCGCCCGAGGATCGCATCGGGGCGCTCGAGATGCAGTCGCTCGGCGTGCTCGACAACCGCGAGCTGCTCCTTCACTTTGCCAAGGCGCTCGGCGAGGGCGAGGGCGGCGCGATCGGCGGCTTGCTGCGCGGCTCGGACGACGACGGCGAGGGCTGAGGCGATCCGCCGTGGCCGAGGAGGCCGCGAGGTCCATAGTCACCGGTAGTGCACAACCTTTGCTGTCATCCCGAGCGGAGCGAGGGACCCGATGGACGCCGCCCTTCCACGTTCTCCGTGGGGTCCTTCGCTTCGCTCAGGATGACAGCAAAACTTTGAGTGACAGCAAACCTCGAGCTCACGCCACCTGGCCGACGACGCCGTTCGTTCCTGCGGCGGGGAGCTCGGGGTAGGCGACGCCCGTCAGGCGCGCCGACTCGTCCCAGAGGCGCAGGGCGGCGTCGCGGTCGTACGAGCGGCGATGCGAGGCGTGCTTGATCGGGGACCCGAGCATGTGCATGGGGCCGTCGGGCCCATAGTAGTCACCGCCGTGGACGTCCGGCGCCGTGGCCGCGCGCAGCGTGGGCCAGGCGCCGGCGGCCGCGCTTTGCGCGAAGACGGCGTTGCTGAAGGCCATGAACGCCTTGGCGACCGGCGACCCGGAGAGCTGGGGCCCGACGGACTGCAGGTTGGTGGCGGCGTAGCCGGGGTGGCACGCGACGGCGATGACGTGGGCGCCGCGGGCCTCGAGCCGCCGGGAGAGCTCGTAGGTGAAGAACAGGTTGGCGAGCTTGCTGCGCGCGTAGGCGCCCCACTTCGAGTAGCGGCGCTCGAGCTGCATGTCCCTCCAGTCGAACTTGCCGATCGTGTGGACCATGCTGCTGACGTTGACGACGCGCGACGGCGCGGACGCGAGCAGGCGCCCGAGCAGCAGGCCGGTGAGGGCGAAGTGGCCGAGGTGGTTGGTCGCGAGCTGCATCTCGAAGCCGTCTTCCGTCACCTGCCGCGGGATGGCCATGACGCCGGCGTTGTTGACCAGCACGTCGAGGCGGTCGTGCGTGCGCAAGAACCAATCGGCGAAGGCCCGCACCGAGCGCAGGCTCGCGAGGTCGAGCGGCGCGAGCTCGAGACGGGCCTCCGGCGCGGCCGCGCGGATCCGGTCGGCGGCCGCCTGGCTGCGCTCGGGGCTGCGGCACGCGAGGACGACGTTCGCGCGCTTCTTGGCGAGCGCCAGCGCGGCTTCGTAGCCGATACCGCTGTTGGCGCCGGTGACGATGTACGCCTTGCCCGACTGGTCGGGGATCGAGGCGACGGTCCAGGTGTCGGTCATGCGTTTTGCCTAGCCCAAGTTTCGATGGGCGGCTTGCAGAGCTGGTTCCGGTCCCTCGGCTCAATCCTTCCGCACGAGGGTGCCGACGCCTCGGTCGGTGAAGAGCTCGGCGATGACCGAATGCGGCGTTCTCCCGTCGAGGATGTGAACGCTCGTGACCCCGCCCTCGATGGCGCGAAGGACGCAGCGGGCCTTCGTCATCATCCCGTCACGCAGCGCCCCCGACGCGATCTTCTGCTCGAGCTGCGACGACGAGATCTCGCTCACGAGCTCCCCGTTCTCGAGGATGCCCGCGACGTCCGTCAGGTAGATGAGCTTCTCGGCCTTCACCGCGATCGCGATCTCGGCGGCCGCCGAGTCGGCGTCGATGTTGTAGCCCTCGCCGTCCTCGCCCAGGCCCACCGGCGAGACGACCGGGACGTACTTCTTGTCGAGGAGCATCTCGAGGAGCTCTTGGTTCACGTTCGTCACCTCGCCCACCATGCCGAGGTCGCGCCCCCCTTCGCCGATCAGCTTGCGGGCGCGGAGCAAGCCCGCGTCCTTGCCGGAGAGCCCCACCGCGCGCGCGCTCGACTGGTTGAGCAGCGACACGAGCTCCGTGTTGATGCGCCCCGTCAGCACCATCTCGACGAGCTTGACGTCCTCGCGGCCCGTCACGCGCACGCCGTCGACATACTCGCTCTTGCCCCGGCCGAGCGTCTCCATCGTGCTCGTGATCTCCGGGCCGCCCCCGTGCACCACGATGGGCAGCAGTCCCGCGCTGCGGAGCAAGTTGATGTCGTTGGCGAAGCTCGCCTTGAGCGAGTCGCGCACCATCGCCGCGCCGCCGTACTTGACGACGGCGCGCGTGTTGGTGAACCGCGAAATGTAGCTAAGCGCCTCGACGAGGAGCGCGTGCTTGAAGCCAGGGCTGTAGTTCGTCAGCCGGTCGTCGCGCGCCACGGTGCCGTCGGCTGCGGCGTGGGTGAGGCTCGTGTAGTCCGCGTTGATCTTGACGAAGTCGTAGCTGAGGTCACAGCCCCAGGCCGTCGCGCGCGCGTCGCCTTCGGCGAGCTTTACCTCGATGAGGATCTGCGGGTCGCGCATCTTGGCGCGCAAGGCCGGGGCGTCGGCGCCCGTGGGCGCGTCGGCGTAGACGCACGTGCCCTGCACGTGGACCGTGGCGCGCGTCGGGTCGATGGGCCACCGGCGCGAGCCGACGCGGGCGCCGATCGCCGCCAGGACGCGCCCCCAGTTCGGGTCCGCGCCGAAGATCGACGCCTTGACGAGGCTCGACCCCACGACGGTGCGCGCGAGCTCGCGGGCGATGAGCACGTCGGGCGCCCCGGAGACGCGCACCTCGACGACCTTGGTCGCGCCGTCGCTGTCCTCGGCGACCTGGCGCGTGAGATCGATGCACACCGCCTCGAGCGCCTCGGCGAGCTGCGTGTGCTCGGCCGTCCCCTCCACGATGGGGGTGTTGCCCGCCAGGCCGTTGGCGAGCGCGAAGACGGCGTCGTTCGTGCTCATGTCGCCGTCGGCCGAGAGCATCTCGAAGCTCGTCTTCACGGCGCGCCCGAGGGCCGTCTGCAGGGCGCCCGGCGCCACGGCGACGTCCGTGGTGATGAACGCGAGCACCGTGGCGAGCTCCGGCGCGACCATGCCGCTGCCCTTCGCGAACGCCGCGATCGTCGCCTCGACGCCGCCGATGGTGAACGTGCGGCCCGCGAGCTTGATCCGCTTGTCCGTCGTCCACACGGCCTCGGCGGCCACTTCGATCGCCCCGCCCAGGCCGGCCACGAGGCGCGGCGCGGCGTCGGCGATCTTGGAGAGGGGCAGCGGGACGCCGATGATGCCCGTCGACGCGCTGAGTACGGCCCCCGGCTCGACGTACAGCGCGCCCGCGACGGCCGCGCAGATGGCCTGCACGTCGAGCAAACCGCGAGGGCCGACGAGGGCGTTGGCGTTGCCGCTGTTGGCCACGATCGCGCGCACCCCGCCCGTCGGAAGGCGCGCCGCGGCGTCGCACACCGGCGCCGCCCGCGAGGCGTTGACGGTGAAGAAGCCGGCGGCCGCGCAGGGGGCCTCGCTGTAGACGAGCGCGAGATCCTTGCGGGCGGCCTTGATGCCGCAGTTGACCCCTGCGTACGTGAAGCCTCGGGGGATTTGCACGCCCGGCCTCCGTCAAGCCGAGAGCGGCTGAAGCGCGTCGAGTCCCAGGGCTTCGTCCCAACCGTTCATCGCGTTGAGGTTCTGCACGGCCTGGCCGGCGGCGCCCTTGATCACGTAGTCGATGGCGCCGAAGGCCACGACGACGTCGGCGTCGGCGGTGGCGCCGACGTAGCAGGCGTTGGTGCCGACGACGCGCTTGAGCGTGACCTCGTTGGGCGCGACCGCCCGCACGAACGGCGAGCGGCCATACGTGTCCGCGAGGCACTGCGCGACCCGCTCGGCCGTCGCCCCCGCGCGCGGCCGGGCGTAGCAGGTGGCGAAGAGGCCGCGGCTCACGGGGAGCAGGTGCGCTGTGAACGTGAGCTTGACCCCGGGCGCCACGCGGTCGAGCGCCCGCGTGATTTCCGGCGTGTGCTGGTGCGCGAGGATCTTGTACGCGCGAAAGTCGTGATCGACCTCGCTGAACGAGTACGCCTCGCTCGCCTGCTTGCCGGCGCCGGTGACCCCGCTCTTGGCGTCGATGACGAGGCCGGCCGGTTCGACGAGGCCTTCGCGGAGCAGGGGCGCGAGGGGGAGGATCGACGCCGTCGGATAGCAGCCCGGGTTGGCGACCACGCCTGCCCCGCGCGGCGGCGCGCCAAAGACCTCGGGAAGGCCGTAGTGAGCCCGGGCGAGCCAGGCCGGCGCCGTGTGCTCGAACCCGTACCAGCGCGGGTACTGGGAGGCCTCGAGCCGGAAGGCCCCCGAGATGTCGATCACTTGCTTTCCGAGCTCTGCGAAGGCCGGCAAGAGCCCGAGCGACACCTGCGCCGACGTGGCCAGCAGCACGGCATCGCAGTCCTTCGCGTGCTCGAGCGCCGAGGCGTTGGGCACGAACCGGCTATTGTCGGACCCGGCCTTTTCGATGCGTACGCCAAGGTGCGCGTCGAAGGCGTCGCCGGCCCACTTGTCGCTGGTGGCGAAGGCGAGAGTCAGGCGCGGGTGTGTGGCGACGAGCCGAGCGGCGACGCTCCCCGAGTAGCCGGACGCGCCGACGACACCAACTCGCAACTTGTCCATGCCTTCCGCGAAGCGGTCTAGCGCATTTGCGTGGGGGACGCAGCGGGCAACCGATCACGCCTCTCACGCGCTGGCGTTTCGGGAGCGGCGCTTGCAAGGAATCTAGGTCATGCTCAACGCCGTGAAACGCTCAGCGATGCCATGGGGGATGGGAGCGGCACTCGTCGTCTCGGTCGTCGCCGCTGCGCGCCCTGCCGCCGCGCAGGGTCCGTCGGCCTGGCCTTCGCTCCCCGAATTGCCATCCGCGGCCGATGACGGGGCGCCGCCTTCAGAGCCCGCGCCCGGCCCAAACCCAGGGGGCGCGCAGGTCCAGGCCCCCGCCGGCCTCACCCCCCAGCAACTCTACGAACGCGTCCGCCGCGGGGTCGTGGCGCTCGAACGCAACGGGGTCCCGCTTGCCATCGGCACGGTGCTCGCGGGCGACGGGCGGGTGCTCACGGCCCTCTCCGGCCTCGCCGGGGGGGACGGAGCGGACGTTCGCTATGCCGACGGAACCGTCGTTCACGCCCGGGTCGGCCGGAGCGACAAGACGTCCGACCTGGCGCTCCTCGTGCCGCAGTCCAACACCTGGACGGATGGTCTCTCCGCGAGCGAGATCGACCCTCTCGACACCGAGCTTCGCGCCATGCTGCCGTCTCGCGGCGCCCACCTCGCGCCCGCCGGCGCGGGGATCAAGGGGACGGCCGAGGCCCATGGCCGCGGCGGCGAGGCGTTGCTCCGGATGCTCGACGTCGACGTGAAGGGGATCCCGGTAGCCGGGGCCCCGCTGCTCGATGTGGCCGGCCGCGTGGTCGCGGTCCTGGTCCGGGCCTGCAAGGGCGCGGCGCCAGAGGCCCCGTCGGGCATCGACAACACGCCGGCGCCGGGCGCAAAGGCTTTCGTGTCGTCGCAGGCGGGCCGGTGCCAGCCGGTCGTCGTGGGGGCGCCCGTCTCGGCCATCCGCACTTTCCTGACGCGACCGGCTCCGGCACCCTGGCTCGGCATCCGGGGCGAGCCGCAGGCGCAAGGGGGCGTCCACGGCGTCCGCGTCGTCGCGATCGCCCCGTCGAGCCCCGCCGAGAAGGCCCGGCTCATGGCAGCCGACGTCATCGTGGCGGTCGACGGAACCCCGATCGACTCGCCGGAGACCCTGTCGACCCTGATCGGCCGCCACGCGCCGGGCGATGCGGTGAAGATCCTCGTCTACGGCCAGGACAAATTCCGCGAGGTCGTCGTCTCGCTCCGCCCGCCCCCGGACCGGCCCTAGCGCCCTGCTGTCATCCTAGGTTGCTGTCATCCTGAGGGAGCGAAGCGACCGAAGGACCCCATGTGTCGAGGTGGGGTCCTTCGCTTCGCTCAGGATGACAGCAAGGGGGCTGATGTAGGCGCGTAGTCCGTGGCTCAAAACGGCCGCGCTGTGACCCTTCGTCCACGCCGACGTTGACTCCATGTGCGCGTCCTTGCGACGATCGGTCCTTGTGGGAGGCCCGCTCCGCATAGAAGTCGCCGGCGAAACCAACGTCGGGATGAAGCGCACGCACAACGAGGACAATTTCTCCATCATCGAGGAGAGCGGCCTCTACATCGTGGCGGACGGGATGGGCGGGCACGCGTCCGGCGAGATCGCGAGCAAGATGGCGGTCGACGCCATGCGCGAGTTCTTCGCCGCGACGGCCAATGATCCGGAACGGACATGGCCCTACAAGATGGACCGTTCCAAGGGCTACGAAGAAAACCGCCTGATCACGGGCATCAAGCTCGCCAACCTCCGCATCTTCGAGAGCGCGCAGCGCGACGCGCGCCAGCGCGGGATGGGCACCACGATCGTCTCGCTGTTCGCGGTCGAGGACGGCGTGTACCTCGCCCACGTGGGCGACTCGCGCGTGTACCGCATCCGCGACGGCAAGCTCGAGCAGCTCACCGAGGACCACTCGCTCCTCAACGACTACATCAAGATGAAGCGGCTGACGCCCGAGGAGATCGCGAGCTTCCCGCACAAGAACGTGATCGTGCGCGCGCTCGGAATGAAGGACACGGTGAAGGTCGACACCCGCCTCGAGCAGCCGCGCGCCGGCGACGTGTACCTCCTCTGTTCCGACGGCCTGTCCGGCCCCGTGCCGGACCCCGACATGCTCGAGATCCTCGTCGCCTCCCCCGACTTGAAGACCGCCGCTTCCCGCCTCATTTCCCGCGCCAACGAAAACGGCGGCCCCGACAACATCACCGTCGTCCTCGCCCGCTGGATGTCCAGCTAACGGAGCTCGACGGTGCCCAGCGCGATGTATGCGAGGGCGACGAGCAGGATGGTCATCAAGCCGACGAGGACGTAGCTCGTGCGGGTCTGGGCGGTGCTCCAGCCGTCGCCGAAGAACTTGCCGCGCGAGCGCCTGCGGAGGCGTCGCTGGATGCCGGGCAGGAGATCCGGCGCGTCGTGGGCGTCCTGCGCGAGGGATCGCTTCAGCAGGGCGCGGACCGCCTGGCTCTCGGGATCGTCGTCGGACGGCTCGCGATCGTCGGTCATGGCGTCTTGGCTCCGAGGACGCGCTCGACCCGCTCCTTGAGCTGGGCGCGGGCGCGGTGAATGCGGCTCTTGACGGTACCTTCGGGCAGGCCCGTAATCTCGCCGATCTCGCCGTAGCTCAGGTCTTCGACGTCGCGCAGCACGAGGCACTCGCGGAAGCTCGGCTCGAGCTCCTGGATCGCGCGCCGCACCACCTGCTCGACCTCGAGGCCGGCCATCATCTCGTCCGGACGCTCGACGCGAGCCACGTTCTCGCGCTTGTCCTGCCCCGTGCCGGCGCCCTGATCCAGCGCGTCGAGATCGTCGTGGGCCTCGGCGCGGCGGACGCGCAGGTACTTGCCGCGGTTCTTCGCGAGGTTGATCGCGATGCGGTAAATCCACGTCGAGAGCTTCGACTCGCCGCGAAACGTCCCGACGGCCTTGAAGACCTGGACGAACACCTCCTGCGCCAGGTCCTCGGCCTCGGCGCGGTTGCCGAGCATCCTCAGCGCGACCGAGAAGACGCGCCCCTCGTAGGCGCGCACCAGCGCGTTGAAGGCCCGCTCGTCGCGCGCGACGAGGCGCTCGACCAGGCGTGCTTCCGTGTCGTCGAGCAGCGGCACGCCGCCCCCATCGTGCCCGATTGTGTCCGGCGCGCGCAAAGGGTTCCCGTCCGCGCCTCGACCGGCGCACCGTCCCCGAACCACTGGGGCCCGCTCGAGATGGACGCCGCGCCGGGCCAGAAGTTCCCGGCCTCAAGGGGCCGGGGCGTGGGGACGGGTTGCGTTCGTCGCGCGATTTCGGCACGCTCGGGGTCGATCCGGCGTCGTCTAATGGCAGGACAGCGGTTTTTGGTACCGCCTATCGGAGTTCGAATCTCTGCGCCGGAACCTCGGACCCCTCGCCCTCGTGAATGAGTCGCGGCCCACGTGCCGCACCCTCTCAGGCTGTGGCGCAGAGTGGCACGCCAGCGCCCCAGCGACCGACCGGCAGTAAGTCGGCAGGAGTATTGGTGGAGAGGCTTGCGGCTGGGGCGGGCCGACTTCCGGCACGGACGGTGCTCCGGCGCTGGGCGATGACGACACGACTCATCGTCTGCTGGACGGCTTGGATGGCCGCCGCCTCGCCCGCGAGTCTCCTCATAGCGTGCAACGGTTCGAATGCCGGGCCGAGCCCTTCGGACGCCGGCGGGGACTCCACCCTTCCCGACGCCGCGCCGAACATCTCGGACGCGAGCACGGACGCCATCCCCGATGGGATGACCCAGCACGAAGCGTCCCTGGATGGGGAGGCGCCATTGACTCACCGATCCGCGGGCAACGCATGCCCTCAGGTGCGCGCCGCCATCAACGCGGTATCGGCCTGCGACGAGGCTGGATGTCCGAGCGGCATGTGCACCATCGACACGGACTGCACGGCTGGAGACAACGGCCGCTGCGGAGACTCCGGGGGGTGTGGCCCTGCTGCCACCTTGGGGTGCTCGTACGACCAATGCTTCGCCGACTCCGAATGCGAGGGCGGCCCGTGTCTATGCCGTCCGTCGAGCTCGAGCAGCGCTGCCAATCAGTGCTTCGCCGGCAATTGCAAAGTCGACTCCGACTGCGGCCACGACGGCTATTGTTCGCCGAGCCTGCCCTGCTATGGCTGCGGCGGCTATTGCCCTAGTTACACTGGGCCGTGCCCCGCCGACTCGGGTGACGAGTGCAGTGCGGGGCCGTGCATATGCTCCACCGGCCCCAATCTCTGCCCCACGCTCGGGTACTATTGCCATACGCCGGACGACTCCTGCGTGAATGACAGCGACTGCGCCGGTGGAACCCAGTGCCTTTACAACGTCGTGAAGCAGGCGTGGGCCTGCCTCGGCGCGGAATGCCCGGTTTGAATGTGGCCCGGGAGCGCTGCTACCGTCTTTGCGGTACGGCATCCGCTCTTCGGTGACTTGGTGGGCGTGACGGGGCGCGTCCGGTGCTACCTCTTCCGATCGAAGTCCTGCGGCGGATTGAGGATGGCTTGCGCTTCGGCGCGTGCTCCCACGACGTCGGGCGCGCTGTCGCCGGCCGGGTCGAGCGCCTTCGCTTCGTCGAGGTGGCGCAGACACGCGGCCGCGTCGCCGAGATCGAGTTCGCGGCGCGCGTCGCGGCGCAGCGCGAGGGCCCGCTCCAGCGGCGTGGGCTCGCGGGGACTGCTGCTCGCGATGTCGGGCCCGATCGGGCGCACCCGATCGCGCAGGCGCCACTTCACCATCATCGCGACGAGGACGACGGTCGCGGTCACGCCGAGGGCCACGGCGACGTGCTGCATGCGCCGCCGCAGCCGAGCCATCCGCTGACGCACGAGCTCTTGCGAGACTCCCGCGCTGTCGGCGATGGCCCTCACGGGCTCGCCGTCGACCTTGGCGCGCACCAGCCAGTCGAAGCCCTTCGGATCCTCGACCTCGGCCGCGTCGATCAGCTTGTGCGCGAGATCGCGGGCGTCATGGTCGGTCGCGGGGTCGCTCGCCAGGACCGCTTGGTCGTCGTAGTCATCGACGAGCGGCTCGATCACGGGGGCCCTCTTGCGCTCGATGTGGCCGGCCTTTGCGGCGTTACGCGCGATGGCGTGGATGTAGCGTGTGCGATCCGGCTCGGCGGCGGGCGTGCGCGACGAGCGCTCGGCCTCGAGCAAGACCTGCTGCACCAGATCGGGCACGTCGGCGTCCGAGACGCCGTTGCGCCGCAGGACCTGCCGGATCGAGGTCGCGAGCTTCTCGACGGCGTCGGCGCTCGGGCTGCGGTTGCTCATCGCGAGTGACATGGCGGTAATCTCTTTCGCCCAGGGCGGCAATGCACCGGCGTCGAAGAGGAGAATCGACCGCCAGGAGCGCCAAAGACACCAGGGTTTGGATCCACGGATCTCGAGACCCTTCACCTGGCGGCCCTGGCGTCCTGGCGGTTTTCTCTCGCTCCACGCCTTTTTCAACTGCCTGCTATCCGTTGCCTCCGGGGTTGAGAGGGGGTGCAGTGGGCGCCTTCGCAGTTGCCGAGGTCGTCGCCGGCGCCGGGCTCGCCGCGGGCGAGGTCGTCGCCGGTGGCGGGCTGGTCGTCGTCGGCACGGGCGGGGTCGGCGTGGAGGGCGCCGGCACCGTCCCGTGGATCTTCGACTTCTGCTTCTTTCCCAACGTGCCGCGCGCCTTGCGGGTCGCGAGGGCCTTGGCGACCCCCGTCGACTTCGACCCCACGGTGTGGTCGGGCACCTTGTTCGGCGCGAAGCCGAACGACTGGAGCTGCGTACTGGTCTTGCCGAAGCGGGACTGCAAGAACAGCTTCAGCTGCGCACGCAGCGGCGCGACCTGGACGGTGAGCGACCGTTCGCTCTGGACCGCGTTGTGATAGGCGGCCTGTGTCGCCTTGGTCGAGTTGGCTGCGTTGAGAAGGCTCTGCAGCTTCGCGAGCAAGTCGGCGCGCGAGATGGTTGCATTGCCCAGAACGAAAGGATCGATGGAAGGAAGCAGCGTGTTGATGCCGGTGATGAGTGCCTGGTACTCGGCCGCGAGTCCGGCCTTCTGCGTGGTGATGTTGACGGTCGTTAGCGTTGTCATGATGGGCTCCTTGGGTCTTGTTCGTTGGATGAGGCGGGATGGCCGGGACCTTCGGTCGGGCGACCATCGCCCGCTTCGTGTCCCTTCCCCCCTTCCAAGTCCCGATCGGGTCGATCCGTGACAGGCGGGCGGTCGATTTTCGTTTTTTTCTTTCGTCGATGCCCGGTCCGGCCGGCCCAGCGCCCTTTCGGCACGCCACGCAGCACGCTGGCGAGCCGATGGAGCGCATCGGCGACCCGATCGAGCGCGTTGGCGGCGCGATGGAGCCCTCGAGCGACCCGCGTCAGCCCTTCATCGGCGACACGGAGTGAATCGCGTAGCGAGACGAGGCCCCGAGCGAGCCCGCGAGGCCCTTTGTCCCGTCGACAAAGCCCGTCAGCCCGGAGACACAGCCCGTCTGCCCGTCGACAAGGGCGGTTCGCCCGTCACGAGTGCCCATCATCTCGGAGACAACGGCGATCATCCCGCCACTGGAGCGCATGATCGCGCCGCGAACGCGCTTCCTCGCGCGCGCGGCACCCTGGATCGCGCCGACAATCGCCTTCACCCACCGGAGGAACCGCGGTCCCGCGTCGGACGAGCGGGTTCGTGCGCTCCCAACGGGGCTTGTCTCCGGGCAAACGGGCCTTGTCTCCGGGCAAACGGGGCTTGTCTCCGGGCAAACGGGCCTTGTCTCCGGGCTAGTGGGCCTTGTCTCCGGGCAAGTGGGTCTTGTCTCCGACCTGATGACGCCGCGTACCCTCGGGACCTCGGGGACGCCTCTCTCTCACGCGCTCGGGTCGTAGGCCAGCAGCATCTGGTACAGCGCGAACGCCGCGTCCGGGTTCCCGTGCTCGAAGGCGACGCCCACGGAGCGCCGAAGGGAGCCGGACGACGCCGGCCCGACCCAGACGACGCGGGCGGCAAGGAGCAGCGGCGTCACCGACCCGGCCCGGGCAAGCGAAATCATCACCGAGTCCCTGGGAGCCACCTGCGCCGCGTCGACGACGAGGCACGCGCCGCCGAGACCGATGTTCTCGAGCGCGACGTCCTGCACCCAGCCGCCCTGCGCGTACGTCACGAGCGCCCGGGCCCGGACGGCCTGGCGGGCGTGTGCGCGGAAGCGGCTCTGCGTGCCCGCTGGCCCTTGCCCTCCGGCTCGGCTCGACCCTGCCGCCATCCCAGGGCCGACTGTAGCAGCGCTGGCTGAGGCGGCGCTCTTGTCCTTTTTGTAGCCGGACGGGTTACGATGCTGCGGCCGCTTCGCGCGTTCGACCCTCTGGAGCCGGCGACCGATGACCCAGGACACCCGCAAAGATCGCCGCGTCAAGATCGTCAGCCTGAACGTCCGCTACAAGAGCGCGACGGTCGACGAGTTCATCGAGAACCATGCTCATGACGTGAGCCGCGGCGGCATCTACATCAAGACGGGGAGCCCCTTTCCCCCCGGGACATTGCTCAAGTTCGAGGTGCGGCTCGCCAGCGATCAGGCGGTCATCACCGGCGTGGGGCGGGTCGTGTGGAAGCGCGAGACGTCCCAGGGGACGGCCGAGCGACCCGCGGGGATGGGCGTCAAGTTCATCAAGATCGACGACCCGTCGAAGATCGTCATCGACAAGCTGATGAACACACGCTCGGACGCCGGCAAGACGTACGAGGCCGAGGTCGAAGCGTCCGGGAAGGTCTCCGAGCGGCCGCCCGCGGTGACCCCTGCGCCGCGGCCCGTCGGCTCGAAGACGCCGCCTCCCGCGGCGGCAAGCCCGCGGGTGGGCAAATCGACGATGGTCGGACTCGGCGCCGTCCAGGTGCCGCACGCCGGGGCACCGCGCCCGGCCTCGTCCGTGGCCCCGGCGCGCACGTCGGCGGTGCCGGACATGTTCCCGAAGAGCCGCGGCAGCGTCCCGCCCGACGACTCGAAGGCCGAGCCGACCGTGATGAAGCAGGCGGCCGAGCTGCTCGAAGAGGCCCTCCGCGAGGCGGGCGGCTCGATGGCCGAAGTCGGCACGAACCCGCTGTTTGCAGGCAGCCCCGACGCGGCCAGCGCGCAGACGCCAGCCGTGCCGTCGGTCGCGCCGACGCCGCAGAAGAGCGGCGCCGACGAGCTCACGGTCCACAAGCTGCTATCCCCCCTGCCGCCGCCGGCGCAGGAGGCAGACGAACCGCTCGACGAGGCCGCCAAGGCGCGGGCCATGGTGGCGGGCATGTCGCCAGGTGCGTCGGCGCCGCGCAAGCCGGTGTCCGATCCGCCGCGCACCACCCGCGACTCGCCTGTGGCGAAGGCGCCGCATCGCGAGTCCAGGCCTCCGTCGCTTCGCCCGCAGCCGCGAGCGTCGTCGAGGCCATCGTCGTCGCCGCCGCCCGTGGCCAAGAAGAGCGGGGGTGGGGGCGGGGTCATTGCCCTCGGGGTTCTGGTCGCAGTGGCCATCGCCGCGTTCGTCTTCCGCGGGCAGATCTTCGGCAACGGCGCCGCGCCGGAGCCCCCGCCGACGGCCTCAGCGGCGGCGAGCGCGCCTGCAACCTCGGCGAGCGCCGCGGCGTCCGGGGGTGAGGCGCCGTCGGCCGCCGCATCGGAGAGTGCGCCAAGCGCGTCGGCGGCATCGTCGTCCGCGCCCGGTGCCTCCGCCAGCGCGGCGCCGAAGGCCTCGGGTGGCGGTGCGGCACAGGCGCCCGCGAAACCAGCGGCAGCGACGCCCGCGCCCAAGCCTCCCACGGCTGGACCCGCGGCCACCGCGACGGCAGCATCGCCCGCCGCGACCGCTGCCCCGGCAGCGAGCAGCACGGGCGCACCAGCACCCCCGGCCACAGCGGCGCCTGCAGCGACCGCGGCGCCCGCCGCCACGGCGACGGCCACAGCGGCACCCACCGCCACGGCGACGACGACGCCCAAGCCCGCCCCCGCGCCGGCCCCCAAGCCGAAGCCGGCAGGCAAGCCGTCCGACGACAACCCCTACTGATCGGATTCACAACGTCGAGCCCCATGCGCGATGCCGATCGGATTCACCGTCGTTTCACCAACTCGGCGCTGCTCTCGTGCACCGCCGTCGAGATGAGCTCAAGGTTTGCTGTCATCCTGAGCGAAGCGAAGGACCCCTCCGAGAGCGCGGAAGGGCGTCGTCCATGGGGTCCCTCGCTGCGCTCGGGATGACAGCAAAGGTTTGACGTCATCACGACGGGGCTGCTTTAGGCTTCGATGTCGCGGAGGATGCCGACGAAGCCCCGGACGATGGCCGCGGTGGCGCCCCACACGAACTCGCCGTCGACGTTCCAGCCGCGCCAGGGCAAGACGCCCGTCCGTGGCTCGAAGAAGGCACGAAGGGGTACGGCGAACACGCGGGCGACCTCGCTCGGATTCGGCCGCATCTCGAGCGGCTCGTCGAGCCAGCCCACCCACGGCGTTATCGTGAACCCCGTGATCGTCATGTAGTCGTTGAGCACGCCCAGCACGTCGACGCGCGACGGACTCAGGCCGAGCTCCTCCTCGGCCTCGCGCAGCGCGGTGGCGCGGAGCGACGCGTCGATGGGGTCGCTCTTGCCGCCGGGGAACGCAATCTGACCGGCGTGGCTGCGCATCTCCTTGGGCCGACGCACGAGCCACACGCACGCCTCGCCGTCGCGCTCGGAGAGGGGGACGAGGACGGCCGCGGCCGTCGTGGCGCCAAGGGGCAAACGTCGCGGCTCACGGCAGGCCAGGGCGCGGCGAATGGGCTCGCGCAGGGCCGCCTCCGTCAGGAGGGGAGTGTTCATCGGCGCTGCAAGAAGGGATTGCGCGCGCGCTCGTCGCCGATCGTGGTCGAAGGGCCGTGTCCGGCGACGACGACCGCGTCGTCGGGGAGCGACAGGAGCTTGGAGCGAATCGACGAGAGGATCGCGTTCTGGTCGCCACCCCAGAGGTCGGTGCGGCCGATGCTGCCGCGAAAGAGCGTGTCACCGGCGAAGACGCGCGTGCGGCCCGCGTCGCTCACGACGAAGCAGCAGCTCCCGGGGGTGTGCCCGGGCGTGTGGACGACGCCCATCTCGAGCGAGCCCGCGCGCAGAGACCCTCCGTCGACCAGCGCGCCGTCCATCTCGGCGATGACCGGTAGCTCCGTGCCGAGCATCTGCGCCTGCACGGGCAAGAGGTCGTAGAGGAACCGGTCGCCCTCGTGGATGCTCGCCGGGGCGCCCGAGGCGCGCTGTAGCTCCGCCGTGCAGCCGACGTGATCGATGTGCGTGTGCGTGTGGACGATGGCGCTCACCGACAGGCCGAGGACCTCCAGCCGGGCGCGGATCGCCGGGTAGTTGCCGCCCGGGTCGACCACGATGGCGCGCTTGGCGTCGACGTCGGCGACGATGGAGCAGTTGCACCCGAGCGGGCCGACGGTCAGCGTTTCGACGTGCAGCACACGTCAGGGTGTAACGTCAGGCCGCGAGCGCGTCGAGCCGCTCGGCGATCGCGCGCGCGCTCATCGTCTGCTTGTAGACGTAGAGCGCGCCGGGCAGCTTCCCCTCGAGGACCTCTTCGCTGACGCGCAGGCGCGCGCTGACGGCGAAGAGGATGCGATGGGGTAGGCCACGCTGGACGAGCTCGACCCGCTTCCATACGGCGTCGCGACTCCAGTAGCCCATGACCTCGAGGTAGACGCGGTCGCGCGGCGGACCGTAATAGGGCCGCTCGAACACGAGGTCCGGGATCGACAAGCCCACGCCGGGCAGCTCGAGGATGTCGCGGTTCGCCGTGACGCGCCACGCCGTACCGAGCGCCGTGAACGCACGGACGAGGGTCTGCACTTCGTCCGGGAGTGGGGCCACTTCGGCGGGCGCGCGCGTCGACCCGCCCGCCAGACGGAACACGAGCGGCTCTCGCTCCTTGCCCCAGCGGACGTCGGCCTCCAGGCGCCACTCGTCGCACCCGTCGAGGGCCGGGAGCACCATCGCGAGCTTCAGCCCGTACTTGGTGATGGACTCGAAGAGGCTGAACGGCCCGTCGATGACGAGCCGGTGGGCGCCCTCGCCCTTCCACGTGCTCGGCGACACGGTGTGGAGAAGCTGCAAGAACTTCAGCTTGCGAAAGAGCTCGCGCAGGGCGCCGGCCGACGCGCAGCGGACGTCGACGCGCACCTGCACCGCGCGGAGCAGGACGGCCTGCGACTGTCCGTACTCGTAGGCCTCGACGAGCGCGTCGGGCGACAGCGCGTCGAGCGCGCCGACGATTTGCGCGCCGCGCAGATCGCCGAAGAGCTCGCGCTCGAGGGCCTCGACGGACGTGCCGCGCTGCTTCGCGACGGCCGCGAGGACGGCGGGACGGTCGAAGCGGTCGCCCGCCCCGAGCGCGGCGCGGGCGGCGCTGGCGAACGTGAACACGTCGTGGCGCACCGCGGCCGCGTCGACGCCGTCGCCGGTGGCGAAATCGCAGCGGTCTTCGAGGAGCTTGGCGAGGCCGTCCTTGAGCCGGTACTCGCGGGGGCCCACGTCGATCGCCGCGAACGCGAGCTCGAGGTCTTCGCGCGTGCGGCCGACGTACGACGACGCCGTGGCCAGGAGGTCGGCGGCGATCGCGCGCGCCCGACCTCGGCCCTCGGCGTCGAGGGTCGCGACGTGCAGTTCGCGGCCGCGGCGGCGCGCGTTGACCAGGTCAGCGGTAAGCACTGTGCTCCCGGCGGCGATCGCTCGTGAACGTCTCCGTCGTCTCCTGCGTGACGAGCTCGTAGAGGACGGCGCGCTTGTCGCCTTTCTTGCGCAGGATGCGCCCGAGGCGCTGGACGTGCTCGCGAACCGAGCCGCTGCCCGAGAGGATGACCGCGACGTTGGCGTCGGGCACGTCGACGCCCTCGTTCAGCACCTTGGACGTGACGACGGCGCGGTAGGTGCCCGCGGCGAGGCCCGCGAGGATCGCGCTGCGCTCGCGCACCTTCGTCTGGTGCGTGATGACCGGGACGAGGAAGCGGCGCGCCACCCCATACGCCGTCGCGTTGTCCTGCGTGAAGAGGATCGCGCGGTCACGCCGGTGGGCGTAGAGCAAGTTCGCGAGGTACTCGAGCTTGGCCGAGGGCGCGAAGGCGAGCTCGCGCTGGCGGCGGTACGCGGCCATCGCGCGGCGGCCCTCGACGCTCTGGGACGACTGCATGACGAATTGCCCCCAACCCGACGGCTGGCTCATACGGATCCCCCGGCTCTGCACGAACGCGCGGTAAAGGGCGCGCTCAGCGTCGTGCAGCGCGCGCTCGTCGGGGGAGAGCTCGATCGACACGCGCTCCACGTCGTACTCGGCGAGGTAATCGCCGGAGAGCTCGACGATGTCCTTGCGGTACACGACCGGACCCACGAGCGTCGTGAGCTCGGCTTCGCGGCCGTCGGCGCGCTCCGGGGTCGCCGTCAGGCCGAGGCGGAACGGCGCGATGCAGGCGCGCGCGGCGAGCGCGTACGCGGCGGTCGGCAAGTGGTGGCACTCGTCGAAGACCACGATGCCGAAGCGGGCGCCGAGGTGCTCCATGTGGAGGAAGGCGGAATCGTACGTGGTCACGGTCAGCGGCTGCACGTCGTGCTCTCCGCCTCCCACGACGCCCACGGGCCCGCCGAACGTCGCCGTCAACAGGTCGAACCATTGCCGCACGAGGTCGAGCGTCGGCGCGACGACGAGGGCAGAGCGACGCTTCGCCTCGATCGCCAGCACCGCGACGTGGCTCTTGCCGGCCCCCGTCGGCAAGACGACGACGCCTCGTCCCTGGTGCGCGCTCCACGCGGCGATCGCCTCGCTCTGGTAGGGGCGGGGATCGCGGTGGACGCGCGCCCCCCCGGCGAGCTCCGGGTAAGCGCGGGCGCGGTCTTCGTACGCCGTCTTGGCGACGACGAGCGCGCGGACGACCTCGGCGTAGGCCGACGCTGCGGCCCGATGGCAGCGCGTCCGATCGTCCCAGGCGCAGCATGCCGGCAAGGTCACACCCGCGGGCCAGGAGCGGATTTCGAGCGTCCCCGACGCGAACGTGAGCGTGACCACGGGGCCGATCGCTAGCACGTCGGGGTGGTACGGTAGGTGGATGCCGCGCGCGATGACCGAGGGCAATGGTTGGCTTGCAATCGTCGCCGTTCTCACGTTCGCGACGCTCCACGCGTGCGGCACGTCGCACCAGCTCGCGCCGCCCATCGACGCCGCAGGGAGCGACGCCATGACCGACGCCGGGGCCGACGCCGAAGGCCCGGTAGACGCGGCACCGGACAGCCCGAACCTCATCCCGGGCGATTGCGTCTTCAACGACAACATGTGGTACTGCGGGCCCGGCTACGGAACGTACGCGTCGTGCCCTGGCGCCGGGTATCCGCTGATCGGTACGGCGTGCGACTTCGATAGCGGCGTGTGCTTCGGCTGCGACAACGAGGTGGGCGCGACGTTCGGCTGCGTGTTCGGCAGCTACACCATCGGGCAGTCCCGCGTGGCGAACGAGTGCAACCATTGAGCGCCCTTCGGCCCTGCCCCGCCTGCGCGAGGCACGCCCGGGTGAGCCGCGACCAACTGCCCCAACGCCGCCGTCAACAAGGGCGCCATGGACGCATGCGCGTCGGTCGGCGACCCGGGGGACGCAGCGGTCGAGGGCGGCAACGCGGGGGGCGTGGTAGCAGACGCGGGCGGCGACTGACCTTCCCGTCTGTCGCTCTTTTCGCGAATTGCCTGGTGGGAAAGCCAGCGTCAGCTATCGTCGGCCGATGCGCGCGTGATTCGCCGCAGCGGGCGCAGGCGCAGCCGCTGTCGCCAATGTGGCCCGGGGCTTGCTGACGCCCGAAGACGATCTGCCGGAGGGGGTACCATGACCCAAGCGGTATTCGAGACGCGAGCGAAGCGGCGTCGAGCGTTTTCTCGGCGCGGCGAGCGAGAGTCGTGAGGGTCGTCGTCACAGGTGCGGCGGGCTTCGTGGGGAGGCACATCGTTCGAGCGCTGCTCGACGCGGGCGACGAGGTCTACGCGGTCTCACGTTCGAAACAGCATCCGCATCTCGCCGCCATCCCCGGCGTGCAGATGGTCGAGGCCGATTTCGTCAGCGACGCGGGGCGCGAGCGCATCGTCTCGGTGAGGCCCGACGCGTGCGTGCACGCAGCGTGGTGCACCCAGCCGGGGAAGTATCTATCGGCGCCCGAGAATCTCGACCTCCAGTGCGCCTCGCTTGCACTCGCCAAGGGTCTCGCGGAGCAAGGTTGCCAGCGGTTCGTGGCCCTTGGGACGTGCTTCGAATACGACACGACGGTTGGGTATCTCTCCGAGGAGACGCCTCTCGCCCCCCGCCAGCTCTATGGCGCCGCGAAGGCAGGCACCTACCTTTCGCTCGAACGACTGGGGGCGCTGACCGGAATGAGGATCGCGTGGGCTCGACTCTTTCATCCGTACGGCCCGGGCGAGGACGCGCGCCGACTCGTGCCGTCCGTCGCATGCCATCTTCTTCGCGGCGAGGAGGCGCCGACGACACTCGGGGGCCAGATCCGCGACTTCTTGTATGTCGAGGACGTGGCCTCCGCCGTCAGCGTTCTCGTTCGTTCGAACGTCATCGGCGCCGTCAACGTGGGCTCCGGTCAACCAGTGGCCCTCGAGAATGTGATCCGGCAGCTCGGCGCCCTGACGGGTCGCCCCGAGCTCCTTCGCCTGGGCGCCATACCTTATAGCGGGGCCGATCCCATGGTTGTCTTCGCCGATAACCGAAAAATCGTCGAGGCAACCTCGTGGAGGCCCCGATGGTCGTTGTCAGAAGGTCTCGCCGAGACCGTGCAGTGGTGGCGCAGCGGTTTGCAGCCCCTACAACGGCGCGCCTCGAACGACTTCGCGAGGGTATGACCGGGCGATCGCTGGCAGATTGCAAAGCGCCCATTCGCGCCGCGCCCGACAATCGCGCATTGCAGGCGTGTTTCGTGCGCGAAAAGCGCCGGCCGCTGTGAGCATCGGCTCCCATTTCCAGGCTCGTACGGGGCTGGCGCTCCGCTTGCTTGGACGCCGCCCGTGACGCCATCCATGCCCGCGTGCGCACCTTGCCCCAACCACGCGCTCCGCCGTTCTCGACGCCGCGGAATCGAGACGCTGCTGTCATGGTTCGGCTTTTACCCGTACCGTTGCATGGACTGCGGCGGCCGCCGCCTGCGGCGTAGTCTCGAGGATTCAAGGGCGACGGAAGGACACCTTACGAGCCACCGAACACAGTGAGGTTCGGTCACCTTGCGACGGCCAGGGAGCGTCTCCCGGCGTCGATCGGCATCAAGGTCGGCTCAGGCGTGCGGCGACCGTCGCGAGGAAGTCTTGATAGCGGAGCGGCTTGGCGATGTAGCCGTCGCACCCTGCCGCGAGAATGCGCTCTTCGTCTCCTTTCATGGCCAGCGCCGTGAGGGCGATCACCGGGATGCGGCGTGTCGCGTCGTCGAGCTTCAGTTGCGCGGTGGCTTCGAGGCCGTCCATGCCCGGCAGCTGGATGTCCATCAGGATCAGATGCGGTTGCTCGGCGCGCGCCAATGCCAGCGCGGCCTCTCCGTCCGTCGCGCTGAGCACGGTGTGCCCCGCCGACTTCAGCAGGAAGGTGGCCAACGTCATGTTGGTAGGATTGTCTTCGACGACCAGGACCGTTGCCATATCAAGCCGCCGGCTGACGACCCGACATGGCTCGTCGCACTTCGCTCGTGAAGCGCGCTGGGTCGAGGTTGCCTTTATCCATGATCGCCTTCACGGAGCCATTTAGCCTCTTGCGGTCCTCGGCGGTGATGTGCTTGGCGGTCAGGACGAGGATGGGGATGCGCGCCGTCTCGGCGCGCAGGGTGAGCGCCTCCACGAGGTCGAAACCGTTCACGTCCGGCATCATCAGGTCGAGCACGATCAAGTCCGGCAACTCCCTTTGCGCAGTCTCGATGCCCTCCCGGCCACCGTACGCGCGGAGCACCGAGCTCGCCATGCCGAGGACGCGGACCGCGATCAGTTCCACGGCCTTCGGGTCGTCGTCGACGACGAGGATCTTGAGCGAGTGGCCGCGCGCGAGCGGAAAGAGACCGAGGCCCACGAGCGCCTCATAGAGCTCTTGCCGGGAGATGGGCTTTTGCATGATCGCCGCGGCGCCCAGCGCGAAGCCTTTGCTATTGTCCGCCACGATCGAAATGATGACGACAGGAATGCCCGCGAGTGCCGGAACTTGCTTGAGCCGACCGAGGAGCTCCCAGCCGTCCATGCCGGACAGCATGATGTCGAGCGTGATCAGGGAAAGCGGCTGCTCCGCGGCGAGAACGAGCGCCTCCTCTGCGGAAGCCGCGTGGAGCACCTTGAAACCCTCCGCCTCGAGCTGCACGCGAATGAGCTCTGCAGACTTGAGATCGTCCTCCACGACGAGCGCCGTGGGGGGACCGGCCGGCGCGGAGGTCCGAAGAATGAAAGGCGCCTCGTCCGGAGCCGGCACCTCGGACCCCAACGCCGCCGTCGCGGCCCGGAGGGGCAACCAGACCGTGAAGCGAGAGCCCTCGTTCACGGCGCTCTCGACGCACACCGAACCGCCGTGCAGCTCGGCAAGGAGCTTGACCATGGCGAGGCCAAGCCCCGTGCCCTCGAATCTTCGTGCCAGGCCGCTGTCGATCTGACTGAAAGGCATGAAGAGTCGTTCGAGGCTCTCCGGAGGAATTCCGATGCCGCTGTCCGTGACGGCGATCTCGATGAACTCGGAGAACGCGCTCTCGGCGAGCGGGAACGTCCTTCCTTTCCAGTCGCCTACGAGCCGGCCGACTTCGCCGCGCGGAACACGCCGGACGCGCAAAGTCACGCGCCCCCCCTCGACGGTGAATTTCACGGCGTTCGAGAGCAGGTTGTACACAATCTGCTTGAGCTTCCTGCCGTCGACCTGAATGGCTCCCAGGTCGTCGAGGGACTCCAGGCTCAGGTGAATGCGACGGGCGGCGGCCTTTTCCCGGATGATGGAGAGGCTGTTCGCGAACAACGAAGACACATGAATGGGCTCGAGATCGAGCGTCATCTTGCCCGCCTCGACCTTCGACAGATCGAGGATGTCGTTGATGAGCGAAAGGAGGTGCTTGCCACTCCCGAAGATGTCCCCGATGAAGCCTCGCTGCTGCTCGGTCATCTGGCCCATCAGCCCGTCCTTCAGCACCTCCGAGAAGCCGATGATGGCGTTCAAGGGCGTGCGGAGCTCGTGCGACATGTTTGCGAGAAATTCCGACTTCATGCGGCTCGCGCCCTCGAGCTCGAGGTTTTTTTGCTGGAGCGTCCGCTCCACGCGCTTCAGCTCCGTCATGTCACGCGCCGCACCGAAGACGCCCTGCAGGCGCCGATCGCGGTCCTGGAAGGTCGTCGCGTTGTACGACACCACCGTGAGGGTGCCGTCCCGAGCGCGTGCCGTGAGCTCGTAGTTGGTGACGCGTCCCTCGTTGAGCACGCGGTGGATGCCTGCCTCGGCCCGGGAGGGGTCGACGAAATAGTTCTTGAACGGTGCCCCAATGAGCTCGTCGCGCGTGCACCCCGTCAGCGCCTCGGTCTGCCTGTTGACGTCGGTGATGATGCCCCGCGGATCGGTGGTCATCAGCGCATCCATGTTCGACTCGAGAAGCGAGCGCGTATAAAATTGCTGGTCGCGGAGCCGTTGATCGAGCCTCGCCCGCTCTTCTTCGACCTGCTGGCGCGAGGTGTTGTCGGTGCCGATGAGGAGGTAGCCGATGATTGTGCCCTGCGCGTCGCGGAGCGCCGTCACCGACACGACGGCTGGGAACCGACTTCCGTCCTTGCGGATGTACGTCAGCTCGTAGATGTCCTCGATCCCCCGGGAGGCCTTGAACACCAGCGCCTCGAAGCCGGGAGCGATGGGCGTCCCGCGCTCGACGCTCAGCGCGGTCGCGCGGGCGATGACTTCCTCGGGATCCGAGATGCTGGCCGGCGTGATCTTGTTCACGACGTCGGCGGCCGCGTAACCCAGCATTCGCTCGGCCCCCACGTTGAAGATCTGGATGACGCCGTCGGCATCGGTGGCGATGCTCGAGAAGTTCGCGCTGTTGAAGATGGCATTCTGAAGGGCCCCGGCCTTCGCCAACTCTTCTTCGGCGCGCTTGCGCGCGCTGTTGTCGGTACCGATGAGCAGGTAGCCGATGATGACGTCCTCCGTGTCGCGGAGCGCCGTCACCGACACGACGGCCGGGAACCGGCTTCCGTCCTTGCGGATGTACGTCAGCTCGTAGATGTCCTCGATCCCTCGGGAGGCCTTGAACACCAGCGCTTCGAAGCCAGGAGCGATTGGGGTCCCCAGTTCGAGGCTCAACGCCTTCGCGCGAGCGATGACTTCCATCGGGTCCGAGATCTGTGCGGGGGTGATCTCGTTCACGACGTCGGCGGCGACATAACCGAGCATTCGCTCGGCCCCCACGTTGAAAATCTGAATGACGCCGTTCGCATCGGTGGCGATGCTCGAAAAGTTGGCGCTGTTGAAGATCGCGCGCTGAAGCGCGGCGGTCGACAGCAACACCTCGGGGTGCCGGACGTCTTTCTTCGACGCGCCGGCGTGTGCGCCCTCGTGGGCAGGGTTCATTTATCCTCCGAGTCCGAATTTCCGGGCGACGCGGATGAGTGGCTCGCCGGCCGAGGCGCTCTTGGGGAAAGCAAGATGAGGGCCACGACGATCGACTGGCCGACAGAGTCGCTGCGCCGCTTCACCAAGACGGGGCCACGAACCCTCGCTCCGGTCTCGCAAACAGGTAGCCCTGGAGAAGGTCGCAGCCCAGAGCCGCGAGCATGTCCCGCTCCGCCGCCGTCTCGGCTCCCTCGGCGATGACGAGCATCCCCAGCTCGTCACAAAGCCTTTTCATCGATCGAACGATGCTTTGACGCCGCGGGTCCGTATCGACGCCGCGAATGAGGGACATGTCGAGTTTCGCAAACTCGGGCTCGAGCTGGGTGAAGCTACTGAGCCCGGCGTATCCGGCGCCGAGATCGTCGATGGCGATCCGAAAGCCCAGCGCCTTGAGCCGGGCCACGCATCCCGGGACGTTGCGGACCCCGTGCAGGGACGCGCGTTCCGTGACCTCCAAGACAACCCGGTTCGCGAGCTTCGACAGGGGTGCCTCGGCCGAATAGAGGTCCTCGTCGTCGAGATCGGCCGAGTGCAGGTTGACGAACAGGGCGGCCCCCGCCGGCGCCTCGTGCGCCGCTCCGGCGACGTGGGCACGAACTGCTCGACCGATTTCGTGCAGGCGCCCCAACCTCTCGCCCGCGTCGAGGATCTCCGCGGGGCTCTTCATCTGCGGCTCGCCCGATCGCAGAAGCGCCTCGTAGCCGAAGACGCGCCGCTCGCCCCAGCTGACGATCGGCTGAAAGGCCATCCATAGGAGCTCGAGGGCCGACGAAAAGCGAACCTCGAGCGCGGCATGCTCGCCGAGCCGCATCCGCCCGCTCTCGCGAAGCTCCATCGCCTCGCGTTTGAGCTTGGCCATCCCATGCAGCCGGGCGGCGCGGAGCACCGTCTCCCAGAGCTCCTGACTGGCGACGGGCTTCGCCAAGTATCGAAAGGCGCCGTACTCGACGGCCCGGACCGCCGATTCGAGACTGGGCTCACCGGTCATCAGGATGACCGGCACATCGAGATCGTGTACGCGCACCACCTTGAGAAACTCGATCCCCGTCATCTCGGGCATCGTGACGTCGCTGACGATCACGTCGAACGAGCCCGCCTTGACTTGCTCGGCCGCCTCCCTGCCATTGGAGGCGGTGGTCACGGCCACGCCATGGCGTGTCAGCACGCTCTGGTAGGCACGCCTCACCGCCGGATCGTCGTCCACGAGCAGCAGGCGAAAGCGGGCATCCTCAGGCATTGCTCTCTCCGTTCAGCGACATGAACGGACCTCCGCGCACTCGGTTGCGGCCGCCGGCTTTGGCTTCGTAAAGTCGCTTGTCGGCGAGCGCGACGAGCGTTTCCGCGGTCGCCTTCGGCCCGCATTCGGACAGTGAGGCGACGCCGATGCTCACGGTCGTCTGGATCGCCCGTGAGTCCCATGGAATCGAAAACTGCTCGACGTTTCGGCGGATGCGCTCGGCCATCACGCCCACGTTCTGCAAGTCGATTCCTCGGACCAGCACCACGAACTCCTCGCCGCCGTAACGCGCCAGGGCGTCCTCGGCGCGGATGGACTTCGCGGCCTGCGCCACAACGGCCCGCAAGACGACGTCGCCGGCCAGGTGACCGAAGGTATCGTTGACCCGCTTGAAGTGGTCGAGGTCGAGCATGGCGAGGCTGAGAGCCGTTTCGTGACGGTTGGCGTAGGCGACCTCGGACGCGAGCCGTTCGCCGACGTATTTGCGGTTGTACGCGGACGTGAGCGCGTCGCGGGTCGATCCGTCGTAGAGCTTGCGCGCCAGTGCCTCTTCGTCGGGGGCGATGAAGGCGAAGCGAAGGACCGCCTTCGAGCCCAGTTGCACGCGGTCGCCGTCGGCCAGATCGACGAGCGCGACTCTGTGACCGTTCAAGAGGATGCCGTTGGTCGAGCAGAGGTCTTCGAGGACGTAGCGTCCGCGCTCGCGGATGATGCGTGCGTGTCTTCGGCTGATGCCCACGTCGTCGACGTGCACGTCAGCATCGCGGCTGCGACCTATTACCGTCTCGTCCTGGTCGAGCGGGAAAAGCTGTCCAGCATTGAGCCCCACGAGAACCTTGAGCAGCGGCCGATCGGGGGACGGGACGACCACTGGGGCCGCAACGGAGGTATCTGTCCCCCGTTGGGTAGCGAGGTCGGCGCCGTACCAGTCGGTCGCGGTGCTCGGCTGCGACGACAGGCCGCCCTTGGACGGTTCGGGCCTGGACGACGACACAGCTACCACCGCCTCGCGTCGAAACGCCTCTGCGGCGGTCGAAGCTCGTCATGTGCAGGCATTGCCCCCACCTCGTCTCCCCGGACAAGCGCCCCACAGCATGCACCCGCTCGCTAGTGCAAGGAGCAAGCCCGTAACGCCGAGGGCGCGCTGATTTCCGGCGACGGACGGTGACGTCGAAAATACGCGGCTTGGATGGCTCTCAGGGAGAATCCGGTGACCCGGAGTAGCCTCAAGCTTCAAAAGCTTAAGCCCTCGGCCGCTACGCGGGCCCCTTGTTCTGCGTTGCTTCTAGCAAATCGCCTTGGCGGAAAACAAAGAGCCATCCTGCTCCGACCATCCGTTGTCGCGCGGCTCACGGGCCTTCTTCAGCGCCGCTCCCGCACGGCAAAGTCCGCGCCGAACGCCTCACCGGACGTCGACGATGCTCACTGGCTCGGGGCGGGTCCAAGGGGGCTTCGGGATTCGTCTGAGCGTGTGGCCTATGCCATAGGTCGGCCGGCGGCCGCGAGGGGCTTCCACACGTTCATTGATATTTCTCCTTTGGGCTGAGAGCTCGCAGCTTCTGCAGATCACACCAAAGATGCAGGCCTTGCGCGTTCAGACCGACGAGCTGGCGCTTCGGTGAGACGAGTCGTGCTGCCCGTACGACGTTCGGCGAACCGCGTGGGAGCGTAAGCTTGGCGACCTC
>Ga0302325_10004684_pt1 | contig 31478 bp, 32 predicted proteins | sample Palsa_T0_2_FD_201948 | JGI IMG/M metagenome (GOLD analysis project Ga0302325, IMG submission 201948) | Peat permafrost microbial communities from Stordalen Mire near Abisko, Sweden - Palsa_T0_2 | ecosystem: Environmental > Terrestrial > Soil > Palsa > Peat permafrost | place: Sweden: Abisko... | reverse complement strand
ACGCGCGTACCGCCGCGCCGGACAAAGCCTCATGAATGCGCCTGCGGCCGCGGCAGAGCGCTGGGCACAGGCGCTCGAGGCGGCGACGCAGCGGCTCTCCTCGATACCACCGCCAGTGGTCGCCGGGCGTCTGACCCGCATGGTCGGACTGACCCTCGAGGCCACGGGATGCCAGGCCGCGGTGGGCGATCGCTGCGAGGTCGTAAGCTCCGACCAGGCGTGCATCGAGGCAGAAGTCGTCGGTTTCTCCGGCGATCGATTGTATTTGATGCCCACCGGCGACATTCACGGGCTCAAGCCCAATGCGCTGGTGCTGCCGCGAACCCATACCGGAACCGTGCGCGTGGGCACGCAACTGCTCGGCCGCATCGTCGACGGCGCCTGCAATCCGCTGGACGGATTGGGCCCGATAGAAACCGAAGCCAGTGTGCGACTGACCGGCACGCCGATCAATCCTCTGCGCCGTCAGCCCATTACCCAGCCTTTGGATGTCGGGGTGCGCGCCATCAATGGCCTGTTGACCGTGGGTCGCGGCCAGCGTGTCGGCCTGTTTGCCGGCAGCGGCGTGGGCAAGAGCGTGCTGCTGGGCATGATGGCGCGCTACACCGCGGCCGATGTGATCGTCGTCGGCTTGATCGGCGAGCGCGGCCGTGAGGTCAAGGAATTCATCGAGCGCATTCTCGGGCGGGCCGGGCTGTCGCGCTCGGTCGTGGTCGCGACGCCGGCCGACTATCCTCCGCTCATGCGGCTGCACGGCGCCTGGCTGGCGACGGCGATCGCCGAATATTTCCGTGATCGCGGCCGCAACGTGCTGCTGATCATGGACTCGCTGACGCGATTTGCGCAGGCACAGCGCGAGATCGCGCTCGCTATCGGCGAGGCGCCGGCAACCAAGGGTTACCCGCCGTCGGTGTTCGCACGCCTGCCGCAGCTGGTCGAGCGCGCCGGCAATGGCGTCGCCGCCGCCGGTTCGATTACCGCCTTCTACACCGTGCTGGCCGAAGGCGATGATCCGAACGATCCGATCGTCGACGCCGCCCGCGCCATTCTCGATGGTCATATCGTGTTGGCCCGCCGCATCGCCGAAGCCGGTCGTTATCCGGCCATCGATGTCGAAGCCTCCGTCAGTCGCGTGATGCACGACATCGTGCCCGCCAGCCAGCTCGAGCTGTCGCGGCGTCTGCGCCAGACGACCGCGAGTTACGAAAACAACCGCGATCTGATAACGATCGGCGCCTATCAGCGCGGCAGCGATCCGCGGATCGACCATGCCATCTCGCGCTGGCCGCAAATCGAAGCCTATCTGCGACAGGACATGCATGAGCGTGTGGATCTGACAACCAGCGTTTCGGCGCTCGCTGCGACCATGGCGGACACGCCTGCTGTAGCGGCTGATGCCCCGAGAACCAAGGGAGGATGAAGTGAAGCGATCGAAGCGACTGCAACCGGTCGGTCAGCTGATGGATGAGCTCGAGCGCGAAAGCGCGCTGCGCGTGGCGGCCAGTCAAACCCGCCTCGGCGAGGCGCAGCACCGCTGCGGCGAACTGCAGCGCTATCTGGATGAATACCGCAGCATGTTCGCGCAGCGGGCCAAGAAGGGTATGGGGGTTTCGGGCATGCGTGATTATCAGACCTTCATTGCGCGCTTGAGCGAGGCAGTGCAGGCGCAGCAGAGCGTGGTCGAACAGCTGGCAGCGGAGTGCCAGCGCGAGCGCGAATCCTGGTTCCATGCGGCTGCGCGCAAGAGCGCCGTCGGCAAGGTCATCGACCAGGCACACGCCGACGATCGAACAGCCGAGGACCGCCGGGTGCAGCGCGAGCTGGATGAGCGCGCGCAGCGCCAGCGAGGTGCGCTGTGAGGGCTGCCTCTCCTGCAGGGTCTGCCGCGAGCAGTGCGGCCACCCGCAGCGCAGCGCCCACGGCATCTGCCTCCGCCGCCGGCGTCGACCAATTCTCCGATCTGTTGGCCGGCCGCCCGACTACGACTACGACTACGAATACGACTGCGACAGCCACACCACCAGCGCAGCCACCATCGTCAGCGCCAGCGTCCGCGGCGTCAGCGAAAGAGGGTGCCACGAGCGCAAATTCGCGCGCGGCCGTTGCAAGCAAGGCAGCGCCCCCTCCGACAGTATCGCTGCCGATCACGGGCAGGCCCGTGAAGCCACCGAAACGAGTGTCGGACCCTGCGCCGAAGGCTCCGGTCCCTGCCACCGATACGGCAGACGCAGCCGATGCGCTGGATACAGCCAATGCGATGGATATCGCCCATGCGCTGGACATAGCCGATGCGGCGGAGATTGCCGAGACGATAGGCGCGGCCGATGCGGCGGCGCAGTCCGACGTGACCAACGCCGCGCAACTGTCGAGCTCCTCGGCAGCCAGCCCCGCCGGCAAGTCGAGCAAAGCCGGCGATGGCGGCGGCACCAGCTCGACCAGCGCGCGCGCGGCCGCGGCCGATGGCACCGCGAGCACAAGCCCGCTGACCGCGCTGGCGATGTGGCTGTTTGCTCCGACCAGCGGTGCGCAGGACTCGGGCGTTGATTCCGCAAGCGCGGATGCGGCGAGCAGTGTCACCGCAGATGCCAATTACGCCCGGTACCCGCAAGCCGCCAATGCCGCGTCGGCCGAAGCCAGCGGTACTGGCGCGAATTCGGCTGGCGCATCATCGACGCCGGCCCCTGCGGCCGTGATTGCAGCCACGGCTTTGAGCACGGCTGCGGCCGCGAGCACGGCTGCGACAGCAAGCCCGGCTGAGACAGCGGGCACGGCTGAGACGGCGAGCGCGATCGTGGCAGCGAGCGCCACGGCTGCCAGCAGCGCTACCGGTGCGGCGGCCACCGCTGCCAGCGCCGGCAGCGATCGCACTAGCGCTGCCAACAGCGCCTCGACAGTGGATCTGTCGGCGCTGGCAAGTCTGGTGCGCGGCTTGCCGGATGCGGTCATGCAAGCCAGCGTCGCCGAGCACGCGATTGCCATACCGGTATCCGATCCTGGCTGGTCTCGTGCCGTGGCCGCGCAAGTACAGCTGTTTGCCAGCGCCAATGTCCAGAGTGCGACCTTGCGGCTCTCCCCCGAGCACTTGGGCCCGGTGGAAGTTCACATCGACGTGCAATCCACGCAGATCAACGTCAATTTTGTCGCCGCGCACCCGGAGACCCGCAGCGCTCTGGAGCAGAGCGTGCCGATGCTGCGCGCCATGCTGGCTCAGGACGGATTGACGCTCGGTCAGACGCACGTGCAAGGCGAAGCGCGATCCGGGTCACAGTCCGACAGCGCGCGCGGCCAGGGCGTCGCCGGCGCTGCCCCGAGCGAGGAGCCGGCTGCCGCCGCGGTCGCGGGAACGGTGGGATTGATCGATGAATACGCGTGACGGCGCGGCGAGAGCGACGGATTTCCGTCGTTACCCACAGATTCGGCCTTGGCACACGGCTTGCTCCGTAAGCCGGCAACCTGACATTTCGTATACTGACGAGAGCAACACTGACTATGGCGACTGAAGCTGCAAAACTCGAGGCCGCGCCCAAGGCGGAGTCGGACACGCCCAAGAAGAAGAAGGGCAAGCTGCTCTATATCGTGATTGCGCTGCTGCTGGTCGGCGGCGGGGTCGGCGGCTGGCTCGCGTTCAAACCTTCGGCGGCCGTCGCCGCGGCCGGCGCGGGCGCCGAGAAGCCAGCGGGACCGCGTTCGCCGGCGCTCTACTACAAATTCGATCCGGCCTTCGTCGTGAACTTCGGCGGTGAGGGCAACGCCCGCTATCTGCAGGTCATGGTCGAAGCGATGACGCGCGACGCCCCCGTGCTGGAGTTGATCAAGAACAACGAGCCGGCGGTGCGCAATGACCTGGTGCTGCTGTTCTCGAGCCAGGACAGCGCCACGCTGCTGTCGCCGGCCGGAAAGGAAAAGCTGCGTGCGGCGACGCTCGAGGCGGTGCGCAAGGTCATCGGCGCCGAAGGCGGTGATGGCAAATTGGTCGAGAGCGTGTACTTCACGAGCTTCGTGATCCAATAGCCGTGGCAGCCGAGATCCTCAATCAGGATGAGATCGACGCGCTGCTCAAGGGCGTCGATGACGGCGCGGTGCCCACCGAGCCACCGCCCGCGGAGCCCGGCACGGCGCGCTCGTACGATCTTGCCACCCAGGTTCGCATCGTGCGCGGCCGCATGCCGACCCTGGAGATGATCAACGACCGCTTTGCCAGACTATTTCGCATCGGCCTGTTCAACATGCTCCGACGCACTCCGGAAATCGCCGTGTCGCCGGTGAAGGTGCAGAAATTCAGCGAATACACACAGAATCTACATGTGCCGTCGAGTCTGAATCTGATCAAGGTCAACCCGTTGCGCGGGACCGCCTTGCTGACCCTGGACGCCACGCTAGTGTTTGCCATCGTCGATAATTTCTTCGGCGGCAATGGCCGCTACACCAAGATCGAAGGCCGTGAATTCACCTTGACCGAAGGTCGCATCGTGCAGATGGTGCTGCGCCAGGCGTTCGCCGATCTGAGCGAGGCCTGGAGCATCTGCAGTGCAATCAGCATTGAATTCCTGAATTCGGAAATCAACCCGCATTTCGCCAACATCGTCAGTCCTTCGGAGATCGTGGTGGTGACCTCATTCAGAATCGATCTCGAGGGCGGCGGTGGTGAGCTGCATGTCTCGATGCCGTACGCGATGATCGAGCCAATACGCGATCTGCTCGACTCCGGCATACAGAGCGACCGCATGGAGCACGACGAGAACTGGAACCGGATGCTGCGCGAGGAGATCGAGGAGGCGGAGGTCGAGCTGGTGCCGGTGCTTGGACACAGCACGCTATCGGTCGGGCGCCTGGTCGATCTCAAGCCCGGCGATGTCATTGCCTGCGATTTCGATGGCGAGGTCACACTGTTTGCCGAGGGCGTGCCGGTGCTGCGCGGCGGCCTCGGGGTCTCACGCGGCCAGCAGGCCGTCAAGGTTTCGCAGCGAATCATGCGGCGTAAGCCGCCGATATTAAGTAATGTCGTGGTGGGCAAGTCATGAGCACACAAACCGCAAAAGCCATGGAACCGCAACCGGCCGAGCTGGGCAATCTGAAGCCCGATGCGCCGCAAGCCGGCACGAATCGCGAGCTGAATCTCGACGTGGTGCTGGATATCCCGGTCACATTGTCGATGGAGGTCGGCCGCAGCCGCATCAGCATCCGCAATCTGTTGCAGCTCAATCAGGGTTCGGTCGTCGAACTGGAGCGCGCCACCGGCGAACCGCTGGACGTGTATGTCAACGGCACGCTGATCGCGCATGGCGAGGTCGTGGTGGTCAACGACAAGTTTGGCATTCGTCTGACCGACGTCATCAGTCCGGCTGAACGCATCCGCAAACTGAAGTAGCGGTTCAAGAAATCCAGCCGCCGGCCGATATCGGGGATCAGGTGGCATTCGTGTCAGGAGATTTCTACCGTGCCAGCGACGCTCCAGCCCCAGTCCCAGGCGGCTGCAACGCAACAGTCGATGTTCCAATTTGTCAGCGAACTGGCCAGAGAGCTGTCCACGGGCCGCGTCGATCTGCCTTCCTTTCCGGACGCGGCGGCGCGGGTGCAGCAGGTGCTGTCCGATGAGACGGTCACGGGCGAGCGCATCGCCCGCGTGGTCAGCTCCGACGCCGGTCTGGCTGCCCGCATCCTGACCATGGCGAACTCGACGCTGCTGCATCGCGGCGGGTCACGCGTCACCGATCTGAGAGTTGCCGTCACCCGCATCGGCCACGAGAACATTCGCACCGCGGCGTTGTCCTATGCGACCGCGCAGCTGCGCCGTGCCGCAGATCTGGTGCACATCCGCGCCAGTCTGGACAAATGCTGGCAGGAAGGCGTGCGCGTTGCCGCCCTGGCGCGTGCCATGGCCAAGGAATCGGGCCGGGTACGCGTGGACGAGGCCATGTTGGCCGGGCTGCTGCACAACATCGGCAAGATCTACATTCTTGCCCGCACGCCCAAGGACCAACCCGAGTCATTCGGTCACAATGACGAAGAATTGCGCAGCTGGCATCCGAGCATCGGCCAAGCGCTGATCGAGAACTGGAAATTGGACGAGGCGCTGGCGGCGGCGGTCGGCGGCCAGTTTGAGCTCGACCGCAGTCACGCCGGTGAACCGGACCTGCAGGACCTGTTGATCGTCGCGGTCACCGTCGCCGCGCAGATGGCCGACAACAGCGCCGACGACTCCGTGCTGGTACGGCTGCCGGCGGCCACGGCCCTCGGGCTCACCGATTCGGCCTTCGTGCGCATCATGCTCGACTCGCAGGCTGATGTGGAGATGCTGCAGGCAGCCCTCGGATAGTTGCCGCCCCTGGCCACGACGCCGGCTTCGTTGACGTCAAATATCCGTCGCCGCGAACGCATTGCCGTCACGTGTGAACCACGTCACAGCGCACGATTGGCGGCAAATCAAATGAGCATAATGACTTAGCCGCGCGCGGGCCTTCATGGCATGCAGGTTGCTCCATCATCCGCGCCGAACCCTGCGCGGAGAGCTGCGAGCCTTGAACATATTCGTACCCGGCGGAACCGTGCCGCGAGCGCTGCGGCTGCCCCTGAGCGTCGTACTGCTGGCGTGCGTGAGTGATTGGGCGTGCGGCGCCGACACGCCGTTCGCCGCCCCGAGCGCCCAAGGCGCGATCAGCCCGACGGGCGGTACGTTGCGGGTCACCGTGGCGATGATTCTGGTGCTCGGCGCCGTATTGGCCGCGGCGTGGCTTGCGCGCCGCCTGCGCGGCATGAGCGGCGCGCCTTCGAGCGCTCTGGAGGTGCTGGCACAGGTCTCGCTCGGTACCCGTGAACGAGCGGTGTTGATTCGAGTCGGCGAACGCCAGGTATTGATCGGGGTCGCTCCCGGCAGCGTGCGGATGCTGCATCTGGTGGAAGCCTCGGCAAGTGGCTCCGCAGCAAGTGGCAGTTCGGCAAGTGGCTCCTCGGCGCTGAGCGTGGCCGATGGGCCGCCGCGGCCCTCCTTCAAGGCGCTGCTGCTCAAGAGCCTGGGCAAATGAAGCTCCAGATCTCAGCACGCACTGCGCAACGCACACGCCGGCTGCTACTTGCAGCGTTGCTGCTCGCGCTGCCGCTGGCAGCGAGCGCGGCCGCTCCGGGCATCCCTGCGGTAGCCGTGCAGGGCAGCGGCGGCAGCCAGACCTATACCCTGACGATCGAGCTGCTGGCGCTCATGACCGCGGTAACGCTGTTGCCGGCGGCGTTGCTGATGATGACGGCGTTCACGCGCATCGTGATCGTGTTGTCGATCCTGCGCCAGGCGATCGGCGCCGGCCAGACCCCGCCGAACCAGGTGCTGGTGGGCCTGGCGCTGTTTCTGACGCTGTTCGTGATGTCACCGGTGATCGACAAGATCCGCACCGATGCGGTCGTGCCGTACATGGCCGGCAGCATGGATACCACGACGGCGCTGGAGCACGGTGTGGCGCCATTGAAGACTTTCATGCTCGAGCAGACGCGCGAGAGCGACATCGCCGCATTCGTGCGCATCTCGGGAGGCAAGGGCTTTTCCGGTCCGCAGGATGTGCCGCTGACGCTGCTGGTGCCCGCGTTCGTGACCAGCGAGCTCAAGACCGCCTTCCAGATCGGCTTCCTGCTGTTCATCCCGTTCGTGATCATCGACCTGGTGGTGGCAAGCGTGCTGATGTCGATGGGCATGATGATGCTCTCGCCGGTGCTCATTTCACTGCCTTTCAAGATCATGCTGTTCGTGCTGGTCGACGGCTGGACGTTGGTCATGGGATCGCTGGCATCGAGCTTCTATCGTTAGGCGCAACACAGTCATGAGTCCGGAAACAGTGTTGACCATCGGCCAGCGGGCGCTGGAAATGACCCTGATGCTGGCCGCGCCGATGCTTCTGGTCGGCCTCACGATCGGAATTCTGGTCGGCATATTTCAGGCCGCGACGCAGATCAACGAGATGACGCTGTCATTTATCCCGAAGCTGCTCGGTATCGCCGCGACTCTGGTGCTGCTCGGTCCCTGGATGCTCAAGGAGCTGATCGGTTACACGCGCATGCTGATCGAAAGCATCCCGGCGCTGATCGGTTAGGTCAATCCGTGCCGGTCCTGAGCTTCCCCGAGATCGAGAGTTGGCTCGGCGGCGCCTTCTGGCCGTTCCTGCGAATCGGCGCCTGTCTGATGGTGGCGCCGATGTTCGGTGCCAGCTATGTGCCGCCACGCATCCGCATCGTGCTGGCCGCTGCCGTGACGTTGGTGGCGCTGCCCATGATTGCGCGGGTCGACGGCCTGAGCGTGCTGTCCGCCGACGGCATCATCACCACGGTGCAACAGATCCTGATCGGCATTGCCTTGGGCTTTGCGCTGCAGTTGATCTTCGACGCGCTCACGCTCGGCGGCCAGATTCTGGCCAACGGCATGGGTCTGGGATTTGCCTTCAACATCGATCCGCTGCGCGGGGTGACCACGCCGGCGCTGGGGCAGTTCTACACTCTGCTCGGAACCCTGGTGTTCCTGGCCCTCAATGGCCACATCGCGCTTATCGAGACGTTGGTGGCGAGTTTTCGCGGCCTGCCGGTCGGTCCGAGCGGCTTGAGTGCCGAGTCACTGCACTCGCTCGCCGATTGGGGCGATGAGTTGTTCCTCGGCGCGCTGCGCGTCGCGCTGCCGGGAATGACTGCGCTGCTGGTGATCAACCTCGCCTTTGGCGTCACCAGCCGCGCCGCGCCGGCGTTGAATCTGTTCGCGGTCGGCTTTCCGATCACTTTGATCTTCGGCTTCGTGATCGTGCTGTTCGGCCTGCCGGGCATACAGACGGTGATGATCGATCTGTTGGGCGCGGCGTTCGGATTCATGCGCATGCTGATCGGGAGCGCGTAGCCGATGGCCGACTTCGACGATCGCGAGCGGACCGAAAGCCCGACACAGAAGCGGCTCGAAGATGCGCGCGCCAGGGGACAGGTACCGCGCTCGCGCGATCTTAACGCGGCCGCGGTGGTCCTGACCGGCGGCATTGGATTGATGGCTCTGGGCGCGCTGATCGGCGGGCGGCTGCAGGCGATCATGCGCGAGGGCCTGTCGATCACCAATCCCGAGGCCTTCGACGGCGGTCAGATGCTGCTGCGCCTCGACCACGCCGCCGTCCAGGGCGGACTGGCCGTTGCGCCCTTGCTCGGCCTGCTGCTGGTGGCCGCGATACTGGCGCCGCTGTCCATCGGCGGCTGGACCTTCAGTTCGGAAGCTCTGGTACCGAACTTCTCCCGGCTCAATCCCATCGCCGGTCTCGGACGGGTGTTTTCGCTGCGCGGAGTGATCGAGCTCGCCAAGGCGCTGGCGCGGGTGCTGCTGGTGGCGCTGGTGGCGATCATCGTACTGCGCCGGCAATTTCACAGCTATTCCGCCCTTGGTGTCGAGCCCACGACGGTAGCGATCAGTCATGCGCTGACGTTGTGCGGCATCGCGCTGATTGCACTGGCCGGCGCGCTGGGCGTGATCGCGCTGATCGATGTGCCGCTCGCGCTGTGGCAGTTTCACAAGTCCATGCGCATGAGCCGCCAGGAAATCCGCGAGGAAAATAAGGAAAGCGACGGCAGCCCGGAGGTCAAGTCGCGGCTCAAGCGCATGCAGCAGGCCATGGCCCGCAAACGCATGATGCAGGAGGTGCCGAAGGCCGACGTCGTGATCACCAACCCGACGCACTACGCGGTGGCGCTGCGCTACGACGAGACGCGCATGCGTGCTCCGGTCGTGATCGCCAAAGGCCAGGACCTGATCGCGCTGCGCATTCGCGAACTTGCCATCGAGTACAAGATTGCGATTGTCGAGGCGCCGCCGCTGGCGCGGGCGCTGCACACGCACTGCGATCTCGGTGAGCCCATTCCGACGCGGCTGTACGCCGCGGTCGCCAAGGTCCTGACGTACGTCTATCAGTTGCGCACGGCGCGCCGACAGGGCGGCCCTGCGCCTGTGCCGCCCAGAGTCGAGGTGCCCGAGGAATGATGTCCGGTGCTGCGCGTTCTGTGACCTGTGTCGCGTGGGCAGCGTGATGCAGCTCTCGTTCCCGCGCTCGCGCACGTGCCGGCAATTTGTCGCATGCGGCGGCACGAGAATTGCTCCTACAGGTTCACATGACTGAACTCACGATCAACAAAGCGTCGCTCGGCGTGAGCACCGCGGCCGGCACTTCGGCCGGCGTGCTGCGCCTGTTGCTGCAGCGTGGCGTCGGCGCACCACTGCTGCTGCTGGCGGTATTGGCGATGGTCATCCTGCCGCTGCCGCCGCTCGCGCTCGACGTGCTGTTCACCTTCAATATCGCACTCTCGGTGCTGGTGGTCATGGCGGTCGTGAACGTTGCACGGCCGCTGGACTTCGGCATCTTTCCGACCGTGCTGCTGCTGGCTACATTGCTGCGCCTGGCGCTCAATGTCGCCTCCACGCGCGTGGTGCTGCTGCATGGCCACGAGGGCACTTCCGCGGCCGGACATGTCATCGAAGCCTTCGGCCAGTTCGTGGTCGGCGGCAACTACGCGGTCGGCATCGTGGTATTCGCCATCCTGACGATCATCAATTTCGTCGTGGTCACCAAAGGCGCGGGCCGCATCTCCGAAGTCAGCGCGCGCTTCACCCTCGATGCGATGCCGGGCAAGCAGATGGCGATCGACGCTGATCTCAACGCCGGGCTGATCAATCAGGACGAGGCGCGCCTGCGCCGCTCCGAGGTGCGTGCCGAGGCGGACTTCTACGGCTCGATGGATGGCGCCAGCAAGTTCGTGCGCGGCGATGCGACCGCCGGCATCCTGATCCTGATCATCAACATCGCCGGCGGACTGGCGATCGGCACGCTCAGCCACGGCATGGGCTTCACCGATGCCGCGCGCGTCTACACGCTGCTGACGATCGGTGATGGCCTGGTGGCGCAGATTCCGGCGCTGCTGCTGTCCACGGGCGTGGCGATCATCGTCACGCGCATGTCCAAGGCGCAGGATCTCGGTAACGAGCTGTCCAGGCAACTGCTGGGTCAGCCGCGCAGTCTCGCGGTCGCGGGCAGCGTGCTCGGCGTCATGGGGCTGATTCCGGGTATGCCGAACGCTGCCTTCCTGCTGTTCGCCGCCGGCTGCTGGGCCGGCGCCTGGCTGCTGCAGCGCCGTGTCCACAAGGCGGCCGCCGCCGCGGCGACGCCCGCGGCCGGCGCGAGCCCGGTCGCGGTGCCACCGGAACAGCGCGAGCTGTCCTGGGACGACGTACAGCCGGTGGATCTGATCGGTGTCGAGGTCGGCTTCCGATTGGTACCGCTGGTCGACAAGGCTCAGGGCGGGGAACTGCTGGCGCGAATTCGTGGGGTTCGCCGCAAGCTCTCGCAGGAACTGGGCTTCCTGGTGCAGTCGGTGCACATCCGCGACAACCTCGAGCTCTCGCCCAACGCCTACTGCATCAGCCTTGCGGGTGTCGTGCTGGCCGACGGCGTGGTGTATCCGGATCGCGAGCTGGCGATCAATCCGGGCCGCGTCTTCGGCAAGCCGCCGGGCATTGAAACGCGCGACCCGGCCTTCGGCATGGAGGCGATCTGGGTCGAGCCGGCCAAACGCGAGCATGCGCAGACGCTCGGCTATACCGTGGTCGATGCCAGCACCGTGATCGCCACGCATCTGAGCAGCGTCATTCAGTCCCACGCCCATGAGCTGCTCGGGCATGAAGAAGTGCAACAGCTGCTGAACGGTCTGGCCAAGACCGCGCCGCGGCTGGTCGAGGACCTGGTACCCAAGGCGCTGCCGCTCGGTGTGGTGGTGCGGGTGCTGCAGGGCTTGCTGTCCGAGCGCGTGCCGATCCGCAATCTGCGCGCGATCGTCGAGACATTGGCCGAGCACGCGGGGCGTACCCAGGATCCGGCGGTGCTGCAATCGCAGGTGCGTATCGCACTCGGGCGCCAGATCGTGCAGGACATCGTCGGCAGCGGCGCCGAACTACCGGTCATCACGCTCGAGCCGGATCTCGAGCAGCTGCTGCAATCGACGCTGCAGGGACAGGCGGCCGGCAACGCCGCGCTCGAGCCGGGCCTGGCCGAGCGCCTGCAGTCCAAACTCTCCGACTCGGCGCAACGGCAGGAGGCGTCGAATGAAGCCGCGGTGCTCATGGTGGCGCCGCAGCTGCGGACCACTCTGGCGCGCTTCACACGTGCGACGGTGCCGAGCCTGCATGTGCTGGCCTGGAACGAAATTCCCGATAACCGTCGCGTGCGCCTGGTGGCCGCGGTGGGTCGATAGCCTGACGATGGAGATGCCACGTCCATGAAGATGAAGCGCTACGTTGCGGCCGACATGCGCAGTGCGCTGCGCGCGATCCGCGAGGAGCAGGGATCGGATGCCGTCATTTTGAGTACCCGGCAGATCTCGGAAGGGGTCGTAGTGTGCGCCGCGGTCGATGTCGAGCTGGCCGCTGGGCAGGGCACGCTGGCCGAGACTGCGGCACTCAAACAGCTCGAGCGCACCGCATTGCAGGAACTCGAGCGCAGCGCGCTCGAGGCCGCCGCGAGAGCGCATGCCGAACCCGCTCACGGCAGCGTCGAGTCGGGTGGCGACTACGCGCCATCGCTCGCTGCCGAGCGCAGCGTCGGCGAGGAACTGCGCAGCCTGCGCAATCTGCTCGAACAGCAGCTGGCGGCATTGGCCTGGAACGATTTCACGCGTCGCGAGCCGCTCAAGGCGCGGGCGCTGGCGGATCTGGCGAATCTTGGATTGGAGCGCACGCTGGCACTGCAGATCGTCGGCGATCTGCCGGCTGCGCTCAGCGCCGACCAGGTGCAGCGCGCACCCTATGCGATGCTGGCGCGGCGCATTCAGGTGTGCCCGGCGCCGTTGCAGCGTGCCGGTGCGCTGGCCCTGATCGGGCTGCCCGGCTCCGGCAAGAGCACCACGCTGGCCAAACTGGCCGCGCGCTACGTGCTCGAGCAAGACGCAGCGAACCTGGTGCTGATCTCCACCGACGATGAACGCCTGGGCTCGCACGAACAGCTGCGCAGCCTCGGACGCGTGTTGGGCGCGCGCGTCGAGACGGTGACCGGCATGGACGAGCTGGCCGCGCGCGTACAGGCGCTGTCGGGGCGATTCGTGCTGATCGACACGCCGGGTGTGTCCGGGCGCGACAGCGCCACGGCCGCGCACTATCGCGCGTTGCGTGCGCGCTGCGCCGACCTGCAGTTCATGCTGGTGCTGCCTTCGAGCGCGCAAAGCGGCGTGGTCGATGAGGCGGTGGTGCATTTCGGCGACGGCGTGGCGCACTGCTGTGCGCTCACACGCCTGGACGAGGCAGTGAGTCTGGGCGGCGTGCTGTCCGCGCTGGCCCGCAGCCAGCTGCCGCTGGCCTATGTGTGCGACGGGCCGACCATTCCCGATGACCTGCGGCCGGCGCGCGCGCATCAGCTGGTTGCGCGCGCCATCGAGCTCTCGCGCCAGGCGCACAGCTGCGCCGATGATGAGCTGCTTGCACGCCGCTATGGAGGCAGTGTCCATGCCGCGGGCTGAATTGAGCGCCACCGAGCCGGTCGCGCCGGTGCAGGTCATTGCCGTCACCGGCGGCAAGGGTGGCACCGGCAAGACTTCGGTGGCGGTGAATCTTGCCACCGCGCTCGCGCAGCTGGGCCGCAGGACCATGCTGCTGGACGGCGACCTCGGATTGGCCAACGTCGACGTGCTGCTCGGATTGACGCCGCACTATACGCTCGAGCACGTGCTCAGCGGCGAGCGGGCGCTGGAAGAAGTCATATTGCACACCAGTTCGGGCGTGCGCGTCGTACCGGCATCCTCGGGCGTCGCGCGCATGGCCGGCTTGAGTCTGTCGGAGCAGCACGGCATCGTGCAGGCCTTCAGCACGTTGCCCGGGCCGCTGCATGTGCTGATCATCGACACCGCCGCCGGCATCGCCGAACCGGTGCTGCAGTTCTGCCAGGCCGCGCAGCAGGTGCTGGTGGTATTGCGCGATGAGCCCACCTCACTGACCGATACCTACGCGTTGATCAAAGTGCTGAGCCGCGATCGCGGCGTGCGCCAGTTCCGTGTGCTGACCAACCTCACGCGCCAGCCCGAGCAGGGACAGATGGCATTTCGACGTCTGCAGCGCGTCACCGATCGCTATCTGCAGGTTGTGCTCGATCATGTCGGGGATATTCCGGAGGACTTGTCACTGCAGAAATCGGTGCAGGCTCAGCGGCCGGTGCTAGAGGCGTATCCATCCAGCCCGGCGGCCAAGGCCTTCAGGCTGCTGGCGCGAACGGCCAATCACTGGCCTTTGCCGGCCGGTCCGAGCGGGCGCATCGAATTCTTCATGGAACGCCTGCTCACGCGACCCGCGCCACGGCTCATGGTGCTCAAATGAGTCCCGGTGTGCGCGCCTACGCCAATACGCAGCCTGCGCCCGACATGGACGCGCTGGTGCGCAAGCACGCCGATCTGGTCAAGCGCATCGCCTACCACCTGGCCGGCCGCCTGCCGCCGCAGGTCGATGTCGAGGACCTGATGCAGGCGGGCATGATGGGCTTGCTCGAGGCGGCACAGAACTATGCCACCGGCCGCGGTGCCAGCTTCGAGACCTATGCCGGCATTCGTATCCGCGGTGCCATGCTCGACGCCTTGCGCAAGCTGGATTGGGCGCCGCGCTCAGTGCATCGCAAGGCGCGCGCCGCGGCATCGGCGCTGCGCGAGGTCGAAGGGCGGCGCGGCGCGGAAGCCACCGATGCCGAAGTGGCCGCGCAGATGGGCGTGAGCCTCAGTGAATATCAGCACATCGTGCAGGATGCGCTCGGCTGCCAGCTGCTGCGGCTCAATGACGCCGAGGACGGCGAGGACTCGACCCTCGATCGCCTGCCCGATAACGCGCTGGATCCGCAGGGCATGGCGCTGGTGGATTCGCTGCGACAGGCGATCATCGATGCAGTCCAGGAATTGCCCGAACGCGAGCGCCTGGTGCTGTCTTTGTACTACGAGCAGGAACTCAATCTGAAGGAGATCGGCGCGGTCCTGAAAGTCACCGAATCGCGAGTGTGCCAGTTGCATGGCCAGGCACTGCTGCGGCTGAAGTCGCGGCTCGGCGAGTGGCAGAGCTGAGGGCGCAGGCGTGGATGTGCTCAGCATACTGGGCCTGGCGCTTGCCTCGGTGGCGATCGTACTGGGCGCGATACTCAAAGGCGCCGGCGTGCACGCGCTGGTGTCGGCCGCGGCCTTCATGATCGTGGTGGTCGGAACTGTGGCGGCGATCTGCATACAAACACCGATGCAGGTCATGAAGCGGGCCTTGAACCTGCTGCCATGGGTGTTTCATCCGCCGGTGCATCAGCCGGTGCTGATCGCCCGCAAGATCGTCGATTGGAGCAACATCTCGCGCCGCCAGGGTCTGCTGGGGCTCGAGCATTTGATTGATGGAGAACCCGATGCCTTTTTACGCAAGGGCCTGCAGCTGGTGGTCGATGGCAGCGAGCCCGACACGATTCGCAGCACGCTTGAAGTCGATATGTACGCCCGTGAGGCCGCCGATACGCGCGCCGCGAAAGTATTCGAGGGCATGGGTGTCTACTCCCCGACCCTCGGCATCATCGGCGCGGTGCTCGGACTGATGGCCGTCATGCAGAATCTCAACGATCCGTCCAAGCTCGGGCACGGCATCGCCGCGGCCTTCACCGCCACCGTGTACGGCATCGGGCTGGCCAATCTGTTCTTTCTCCCGGTCGCCAACAAGCTCAAGGTGGCGGTGCAGGCGCGCGCGCATCTGAACGAGATGCAGATCGAAGGCCTGATTGCCATCGCCGAAGGCGAGAATCCACGCATCATCGAAGGCCGCCTGCACGGCTTCCTGCAGTAATCGCATGGCCCGACGCAAACGCCACGAGGAGCACGACAACCACGAAGCCTGGGCCATTCCCTATGGCGATCTGGTGACGCTGCTGCTGGCCTTCTTCGTCGTCATGTACGCGATGTCATCGGTCAACGAGGGCAAGTACCGGGTGTTGTCGGACTCGCTCAGCGAGGCCTTCAACGGCACACCGCGCAGCGCCAAGACGGTATCGGACGGTATTGAGCCGCCGCGTAAGCTCGAGCTGCCGCAGAATCAGGTGCATCGCCTGATCGAGGCCGCACTGCCGGCCGCCGCGGCGGCCGCGTCCAGTGCCGACGAGTCCAGTCCGGCGCCGAGCGCCGCTGCGCCCGAGGCGAGCCCCGCCAGCGCCGATTCGAACAGCAATGCGCAGCTCGCGCGGGTGGCTGATCAGGTCAGTGCCGCCATGGGCGCACTGGTCGCGGCCGGAGACGTGCACGTACGGCGCTACCAGAACTGGATCGCGGTGGATATCAGTTCCGATATCCTGTTCGGCAGCGGCGTGGCGCGCCTGTCGGGCCCGGCCGTGCCGGTGCTGCAGCGTCTGGCCGATACCCTCAAGCCGTTCACCAACGCAATACGGGTCGAGGGGCATACCGACGATCGCCCGATCAGGACGGCCGAGTTTCCCTCGAACTGGGAACTGTCGGCGGCGCGCGCGGCCAGCGTGGTGCATCTGTTCATGGATCGCGGCATCGCGGCCGATCGGCTCGCGGTCATGGGCTTCGGTCAATACCGTCCGGCCATGACCAACCTCAGCGTCGCCGGGCGCAATGCCAATCGCCGGGTCGCGGTGCTGATTCTGGACGGCCCGCAGGTTTCGGAAGGCGGCCAGTAGCTGGCATGATTTCTGCTGCTATCCCGTTCAGATCCGGCGTTTGACGTCGGCCGCCGGAAATCCGGCGCAGGAGTGCTGCATGATCTGGGTACATGAGATTTCGCAATCGGCGCTGGCCGCCGCGGTCGCCACGCTGGGTTTGGTGATCCTGCTGGAGTTGCGTTCGATTTCACGCCTGCGGCGCGCGGTCGACGGGCATCTGACGCGCGTGTTCGAGCAGCTCGATCTGCTGCGAAGCGACAGTCAGCAGGTGCTCGAGCTGACGGCAAGAACGCCCACGCCCACCGCTCCCGCGCCCGTCACGCCCACGCCGCCGCGTGCCGTCCAGACGGCGCTGGCCGGCAGCGAGGCGAGGTTGTTGGCCGCACTGACCGCCGCGCGCGCGCGGCTGGGTCGGGGCGAAGGCAACGGCGCCGTCTGACAGCGCCGGCGCGCTCTCACGCGCCGTCAATCATCCATCAGAAAGCTGCGCAGCTGCTCGCTGCGGCTGGGATGGCGCAGCTTGCGCAGCGCCTTGGCTTCAATCTGACGAATGCGCTCGCGCGTGACGTCGAATTGCTTGCCGACTTCCTCGAGCGTGTGGTCGGTGTTCATGTCGATGCCGAAGCGCATGCGCAGCACTTTGGCCTCGCGCGGGGTCAGCTGCGCCAGCACCGAGTGCGTGGTTTCGCGCAGCGACTCCATGGTCGCCTGATCGATCGGTGAGGCCACCGACTGATCCTCGATGAAATCCCCGAGGTGCGAGTCTTCGTCGTCGCCGATCGGTGTCTCCATCGAGATCGGCTCTTTGGCGATCTTGAGCACTTTGCGCACCTTGTCCTCGGGCATCTCCATGCGCACCGCCAGCTCTTCCGGCGTCGGCTCGCGTCCCATTTCCTGCAGCATCTGCCGCGAGATGCGATTGAGCTTGTTGATGGTCTCGATCATGTGCACCGGGATGCGGATGGTGCGGGCCTGGTCGGCGATCGAGCGCGTGATGGCCTGGCGTATCCACCAGGTCGCATAGGTCGAGAACTTGTAGCCGCGACGGTATTCGAACTTGTCGACTGCCTTCATGAGGCCGATGTTGCCTTCCTGGATCAGATCCAGAAACTGCAAGCCGCGATTGGTGTATTTCTTGGCGATCGAAATGACCAGGCGCAGGTTGGCTTCCACCATTTCCTTCTTCGCGCGGCGCGCCTTGGCCTCGCCGATCGACACCTCGCGGTTGATCTCCTTGATGTCGTTGACCGTGAGGTGATACACCTCTTCGAGCAGCGTCAGCTTCTTCTGCCGGCGCTCGACTTCATCCTTCAGTCGCGCCAGGGGCGCGGAATACTTCTTGCCGGCCTTGACGTGCTTGGCGATCCAGCGCGGGCTAGTCTCGTTCTTGGGAAAGGTGGCGATGAAATCCTTGCGCGGCATGCCGGCATCGCGCACGGCAATGATCATGATTTCCTTCTCGATCTGCCGGATCTCGCTGATGTGCGAGCGCAGCTGATCGGTCAGCGCGTCGAACATGCGCGGCGAGAGTTTGAGCTCCATGAACTCGCCGGCGAGCTTCTTGCGCAGCTTCTGCGTCTTGGGGTCTTCGGCACCCTGCTTGGCGATCGCGGCCAGCGACTGCTGCAGCAGCTTGCCGATCGAGCCCATGCGGCGCGCGACTTCCTCCGGATCCGGGCCGGTATCGATCGCCTCTTCCTCCGCCTCATCGCCGTCCTCGGCGTCGTCGTCCTTGGCCTCGGCATCGGCCTCGAGATCGATCTTGGTCGGATTCTGCGGCTGGGCAATGACATCGGGCGCATTCGGATCGATGAACCCCACCACCAGGTCGATCAGTCGCGCCTGGCCGACCTTGATGAGCTCGTAGGTGCGCAGCAGATGCTCGAAGGTCGCCGGATACTTGCCAAGCGCGGTACGTACGGCATCCAGGCCTTCTTCGATGCGCTTGGCGATTCGGATCTCGCCCTCGCGCGTGAGCAGTTCCACCGTGCCCATCTCGCGCATGTACATGCGCACCGGGTCGGTGGTGCGGCCAAGCTCGGCATCGAGCGCCGCCAGCGCCGCGGCGGCTTCCTCGATCGCCTCATCGTCGGCCGGCGAGGCGGCCTCGTTCGCCAGCAGCGATTCGGTATCCGGTGCCTTCTCGTACACCGGAATACCCATGTCGTTGATCGTGTTGACGATGCCTTCGATCTGCTCCGGGTCGACGATCTCGGCCGGCAGATGGTCATTGACCTGGGCGTACGTCAGATAGCCCTGCTCCTTGCCGCGCGCAATCAGCAGCTTGAGCTGTGATTGGCGGTCCTCGGGCAGGCCGTGGCCGCGCCGAATATCGGTGCTGATGCTCGAGGCCGTAAACGGCGCCGTGCTCTTGTGCGTCGCGACCGGCGCCTTCTCGGGGGCAGCGGGCTTCGGTGCCGGCGCCGCCTTGTGGGCGCTCGCCCCTTTCTTATGCGGATCCTTATGCGGGTCCTTATGCAGGTCGGCCGCTCTGGCGGCCGCCGGAGCGGCACGGGTCACCGGGGCGGCAGCGCTCTTGCGATGCGGCACCGCGGCGGCAGCGCGCGCAGCCGGTTTGCGCGCAGGGGGGGCTGGTTTGTGCTTTCGTGTCATGATGTCTTGGGGAGTATTCCAGGGCCAACTGAAGACGACAAAGCCGCCCGTCCCGTCGCATGGTGACGAAAGGCAGGGGTGGGATGCTCGCTCATGGAAAAGTTGTCAATTGTACCTAAATTTTGTTACGTGACTGCCACTTTTCAAGTCCCAGAGTACGTAACGGCGCATAAGCATCGGACTTGAGGGATCGTCATGGGTTGCCACGGGGGTCCTCAGGCCGGTCCGATCCTATTATGGCCTGTTGTAAGTGCCTGAAGTTCCTGTTTTTCAGCCTCATTGAGCGGCTGATCCCGGGCCTTCTCGATCAGGGCCTCCAGGCGACCGCCGCGCAGCTGCGCATCGAGCAGACGCTCGATGGCCTGCACGAGTTCCCGGCCCGCCGCCGTGCCGTCACCCATCAGTGGCTGGCTCGCCGCCAGCTCGCACAACCGCCGATACTCGGGCCGCTCGCGCCAGCGCTCGAGCGTCTGCGCCATGCTCTGCGCCGGCCGCGCCAGCTGTCCTTCGAGCAACTCGCTCAACACCGCCACGCCCGGGTGCGGCAGTTGCGCCAGCGCCTGGCGCTGCTCGGGGCTCACCAGCGCGGCCGCCGCCGGCGTGTGCAGCAGCAGGGCAATGGCCTGGGTGATCAGGCTGCCCCGGCCCACTGAGGCTACCGGCGCTGCATGCGGCGGTGCGGGCGGCGGCGCCGCACGCGCGGGCGGCCCGAGCCATTGTTCCAGGCGCGCCGAGGAATAGCCCAGGGCCTGGGCGACGCGCTCGAGCAGCAGTTCCCGGTATACCCCCGGAGTGATCTTTTCGAGCAACGGGCGCGCCAGGGCGACGAACCGCGCCTTGCCGTCCGCATGGCTGAGGTCCGCTTCCGCGCTGAGATGCGCGACCAGGTATTCGGACAGCGGTAGCGCGTCAGCCAGGCGCGCTGCAAAAGCCTCGCCGCCCTGGCTGCCGACCAGCGAGTCCGGGTCCTCGCCCTCCGGCAGGAAAAGAAAGCGGATCTCGCGCCCCTCGCGAGCTTCCGGCAGAACGTTCTGCAGGGCGCGCCAGGCCGCTGCCCGGCCGGCCCGATCGCCGTCGAAGCAGAACACGAGTTCACTGACCACGCGGAAGGCGCGCCGCAGATGCTCGGGCGTGGTCGCGGTGCCCAGCGTGGCGACCGCGTAGCTCAGGCCAGCCTGGTGCAGGCGCACCGTATCCATGTAGCCCTCCACCACCAGCAGCCGCTTCAAACTCTGGCGCGCGAGCCGCGACTCATACAGGCCGTAGAGCTCCTTGCCTTTGTGGAACAGCGCGGTTTCCGGCGAGTTCAGGTATTTCGGTTCGCCCTGGTCCAGGATCCGGCCGCCGAAGGCGATCGGGCGTCCGCGCGTATCGCGGATGGGGAACATGAGCCGGTCGCGGAAGCGGTCGTAGTAGCCCTCGCTGCCGCTGGTGCGCTCGATGATGAGCCCGGTGGCGGCAAGCTGTCGGCGTTGCTCGGCGCTGCCGCCGAAGTGCTTGAGCAACTCGTCCCAGGCATCGGGCGCGTATCCGATTTGAAAGCGCTCGAGCGTGGCAGGGGTCAGTCCGCGTTTCTCGGCATAGCTGCGGGCGCGGGCGCTGGCGCGCAGAGTGGCAGCGTAGAACTCGGCGACGCGGCCGAGCAGCCCATACAGCGGCGCCATGTCATCCACGGTCGCGCCGGCTTCAGCGGCTGCGCCGGGGGCGGCTGACGTGCCGCCCTCATGCGGTACCGTCAATCCAAGCCGCCCGGCCAGATCCTCGACCGCCTCCGGAAACGGCAGCTGGTCGTACTGCATCAGAAACCCGAGTGCCGTGCCGTGCGCGCCGCAGCCGAAGCAGTGGTAGAACTGTTTGTCGGGGCTGACCCAGAACGACGGGGTCTTCTCATCGTGAAACGGACAGCAGGCCTTGTGTTCGCGCCCGGCCTTTTTCAGCGCGACGCGGCTGCCGATGATCTCGACGATATCGGCGCGCGCGATGAGCTCATCGATGAAGTTTTGAGGGATGCGGCCGGACATCGGGCGCTGGCCCGGTCACGCCGGCGACAGACGCGCCTTGATGCGTGCGCCGACCGATGCCATGTCGGCGCGTCCCTGAGCCTTGCTCTTGATGAGGGCCATGACCTTACCCATGTCCTTGATGCTGGCGGCCCCGATCTCGGCGATGGCGGCAGCGATCATGGCATCGAGCTCGGCGTCGCCGAGCCGTGCGGGCATGTAGGCACTGATGATGGCGAGTTCGGCATTTTCCTTCGCGACCAGATCGGAGCGGCCGCCGGCCTCGAATTGCGTGATCGATTCGCGGCGCTGCTTGCCCATCTTTTCGAGCACCGCCAGCACCTGCGTATCGTCCAGCACGATGCGCTCGTCGACTTCGCGCTGCTTGATCGCCGCCAGGATCAGCCGCACGGTGCCCAGACGCTCCTTCTCCCCGGAGCGCATGGCCGCCTTCATATCTTCCTGGACGCGCTCTCTGAGGCTCATGACTTCTAAAGCGGCGTAAGCGCCGCAAAATTCGCGGCTCAGCGCGCCGGACGCACGAAATCGCGCGACACGCGCTTCATGTGCCGCTTGACCGCGGCCGCCTTTTTCCGTTTCCGTTCCTGCGTCGGCTTTTCGTAGAATTCGCGTCGGCGCAGCTCGGCGAGCACGCCCGCCTTCTCGCAGGCTCGCTTGAAACGCCGCAGGGCGGCGTCGAAATATTCGTTCTCGCGTACACGAACACTCGGCATCGAAATCCCAACCTCTTGATTATGAAGTACTTTTGGCCACTAGCCACACGACTTCGGGCCGCGATTCTAATGACAGTCAACGGAAAACGCAAAATGCTGGTGCCGGAAGCGCTCGCGAGGATACGCGATGCGCATCCTCGGCATTGAGACTTCGTGCGACGAAAGCGCCGTGGCCGTGCTCGATGAGCGGCGCGGGCTGCTGGCCCATGAGCTCTGGAGCCAGATTGATCTGCACCGGGCATTCGGTGGCGTGGTGCCGGAATTGGCCTCGCGCGATCATCTGCGCCGCCTGCTGCCGCTGCTGCGCACGGCGCTGGAGCAGGCCGGAACCCAGGCGTCGCAGATCGAGGGCGTCGCCTACACGGCCGGCCCGGGACTGGTCGGAGCGCTGCTGACGGGTGCTGCGCTGGCGCGCTCATTGAGCTTCGGCTGGGGCGTGCCGGCGATCGGCGTGCATCATCTCGAGGGCCATCTGCTCGCGCCCATGCTCGAGAGGCCGGCACCGCCGTTCCCGCATGTGGCACTGCTGGTCTCCGGTGGCCACACCATGCTGATCGACGTGCGCGGCATCGGCGCGTATCAAATCCTCGGGCAGACCCGCGACGATGCCGCCGGCGAGGCCTTCGACAAGACCGCGAAACTGCTCGGTCTGCCCTACCCGGGCGGACCTGAACTGGCGCAGCTTGCCGCCGCCGGGCGCCCCGGCGCCTATGCGTTTCCGCGGCCGATGCTGGATCGCCCGGGTTTGGAGTTCAGTTTTTCGGGTCTGAAGACCGCGGTCATGCAGGCTGTGCGCGCAGCGCCGCTCGATGAGCAGGCTCGGGCCGATGTCGCCTACGCGGTGCAGGACGCCATCGTCGCGACCTTGTGTGCCAAGGCATTGCGCGCCATCGCCTTCACCGGCCATCGCACGCTGGTCGTGGCCGGCGGCGTCGGCGCCAATCGTGAGCTGCGCGCGCGGCTCGCGCGCGAGGCCGAGCTGGCCGGAGCGCGAGTGTATTACCCGCGCGTGCAATTCTGCACCGACAATGCGGCGATGATCGCGGTGGCCGGGCTGCACCGACTGCGCGCCGGTGAGCGCGCCGGCACCGCGATCGCTGTGCGCGCGCGCTGGCCGCTCTCGGAGCTGCGGCCACCCGGGGTAGACTTGGGCGCATGAGTGAACATGACCGCGACGACCGCATTTTTCTGCGGGGACTGAGTGCGCAGTGCATCATCGGCTTCATCGATTGGGAGCGGCGCACGCCCCAGACGCTGCTGATCGATCTGGAGCTGCCGTGCGACTGCACGCGCGCCGCGCGCCATGACCGCGTCGAAGACACGGTCGACTACAAGCGCGTCGCCAAGCGTGTGCTGGCCTGGCTGCCGGGCACGCAGTTCCAACTGGTCGAGACTCTGGCGCATCAGCTGGCGCTGTTGCTGCTGGCCGAGTTCGCGCTCGATTGGATCCGTGTCAGCGTCAACAAGCCCGGCGCGATCCGCGATTCGCGCGATGTCGGGGTCAGCATCGAGCGCCGCCGGGCCGATCTGGGCGAATGAGCCGGATTTTCGTCGCCCTGGGCAGCAACATCGATCCGGTGGCTCGACTGCTCGAAGCCGCGCGCCTGCTCAAGGGGCACTTTCCCGACGCGCACTTTTCCGCCTGCTACCGCAATCCTGCCTTCGGCTTCGATGGCGCCGACTTCATCAACGCCGTGGCAGGCTTCTCGAGCGAGCTGCCGGTGCCGGAGCTGCTGCGCGTGCTGCACGAGATCGAAGCGCAATGCGGCCGCGGCCGCGAGGATCCCAAATGGGGACCGCGCGCCATGGATCTGGATCTGCTGCTGTACGGCGATCAGGTCGGTGAAGGTCCCGGCTATACGCTGCCGCGACGTGATCTGTTGCGCCGGGTTTATATGCTCGGACCGCTGGCCGAACTGGCCCCGCAGGTGCGCCATCCGATCACCGGCGAGACCATCGAGGCGCTCTGGGCGGCGTTCGCGCAGGCCGATTACGCGATGACGCTGACCGAACCGGATCTCAATGCCGCGTGAGATCGGGGCTGTCGGCGCGCAGTGAGCGCCAGGCCTCGAATACCGCCGGCACCGAGATCTGATTGACGTGAGAGGTCTGCGGCCGTCCGCCCAGACTGATCACCGGCGCGAGGCCGGCGCTGCGCGGCGACCAGTGCTGCGGCCAACTGTCTCCGAACAGAACCACCAGTGGCGCGCCCACTGCTGCCGCGACATGCGCCGGGCCCGTGTCCACCGATATCATGCTGTGCGCCACCTCGCACAGCGCCAGCAGCCGGCTCAGCGGCAACGGTGCCGCAATCACCTCGTCGAGTCCGGCGGCGTCGCGGATCTGACGCAGCATTGCTAGTTCCTGTCGGGTGCCGCTGAGCACGATCAGCGCCTGCGGCAGGCTGGCGTGCACCTGACGCAGCAAGGCAATCCAGTTCGCGAGCGACCATGCCTTGCCGTCGACCTGATTTCGCCGCCATCGATGCCGCACGCTGCGCCGATTACCCGGTTGCACCAGCACGATCGGCCGCCCCGACCAACCCCGCTCGCGCATCCACGCGGCGCACTCGAGCCGGTGCTGATCCAGCACCCTGAGCTGAGGGGCGCTTTGCACCTCCGGACACGGGAAATGCGAGGCCTGCAGTGCCGGCGGGGTCTGCATGCCGAAGCGCAGCAGGCCATCGATGCGATGCTCGCGGCTGTCGTCGCTGTCGTCGCGCAGGAATACGCAGCGCTGCGGCTCGATACCGGCCATGGCCAGCAGGCTCTCGATCCGTTTCAGCCGGCTGGATGAAGCTGTTTCGCAGACATAGATCGGAGAGCTGCCGCTGTGGCGCAGCGCCCAGAGCACACGCCACCATGTCGGTCCGAGCAAAAGCGGCGTATGGCGCCCGGCCAGGGACCAGATCTGTGCGATGTCCTCGTGACCGCCATACAGCTGCGTCGACCAGGGGCCGGAACCGATGAGCCAGCAGGGCATGCCATAGCGGCGGCGCAGCAGTTTGAGCAGCGGGGCCAACAGCACCATGTCCCCGAGACGGCCCAATCGAATCACTATCGGGTGTAGCGCGGGCGCCGGGGTGGCGGAAGGGTGCATCAGGGGGCCATATAACGCGAAAACACCGCCGCCGTGTGCAAAGTTGTGCAAACCTGTTCACCAGCCGATGCTGCGACCCCCATCGACCGCCAGGATCTGGCCGGTCACGAAGGGCGCATCCGCGGCGAAGTACAGCACCGCGCGCGCAATGTCGTCGGGCGAGCCGGAACGATGCAGCGGCGTCTGCGCCAGGATTTTATCCTGGCGCCGCTGGTCCATGCCGGCCTCGGGCCACAGCACCGCGCCGGGGGCAATGGCATTGACCCGCACCTCCGGGGCGAGTTCGCGCGCGAGCGCACGCGTGAGCATGATGAGGCCGGCCTTGGCGGCGCTGTAAGGCGCGTGATCGCGCAGCGGCCGCAGCCCGTGAATATCGACGATATTGAGCAGGCTGCCGTGAGTGCGCCGCAAATGCGGCGCGGCGGCCTGCGCCAGAAACAACGGCGCCTGGAGATTGGTGCCGATCAGATCGCCCCACTGCGCCAGCGTGATGCTGCCGAGCGGGGTCGGATAGAAGCTCGAGGCATTATTGATGAGCAGGTCCAGCCCGCCGAAGCGCTCACAGGTTTGCGCCACCAGTCGCGGCAGTTGCTGCGTGTCGCACAGGTCGGCGCAGATCACGGCCGCGCTGCCATCGCGCGCCGCGTTGAGTTCCGCGGCCAGGCGCTGCGCCTCATCGAGCGAGCGGTGGCAGTGAATCATGAGGTTGGCGCCGGCGGCGTGCACGGCTCGGGCAATATGCGCGCCGACGCGCCGCGCCGCGCCGGTCACGAGCGCGCTCTGTCCGGCCAGCCGCAGCGGAACACTCATGGGCGCAGCTTATGATGTCCGGCGAGGCTTCCTCAATGCTCCCCGAGCTGAGCGCGGCACAGGCGCAGCATTCGGCGGCCGTGACCCGAGCGGTCAAGGCCGCGATCGAGCGCGGCGGCGGCTGGCTGGCATTCGATGACTACCTGCGCATCGTGCTGTATGCCCCGGGTCTGGGTTATTACTCGGCCGGCAGCCCCAAGTTCGGCAGCGGCGGCGACTTTGTCACCGCCCCGGAGCTTTCCGGCCTGTTCGCACGCTGCCTGGCCAACCAATGCGCGCAGGTGCTGCGCTGCGTGGGCGGGGATGTGCTCGAATTCGGCGCCGGCACGGGCCGACTGGCCGCGGGTGTGCTCTCGCGGCTGGCCGAGCTCGATCAGCTGCCGGAGCACTATTATGTCCTGGAGGTCAGCGCCGATCTGCGCGCGCGTCAGCGCGAGACATTGGCCGAGCTGCCCACGGCGATCGGCTCGCGCGTCCAATGGCTCGATACGCTGCCCGCGGTACCGATCACGGGCGTGATTCTGGCGAATGAAGTCGCCGACGCCTTGCCCTTTCAGCGCTTCGTCATCGACGCCGGGTGCGTATACGAGCGCGGCGTGGGCGTGTGCCGCCAGGCAGCGCTGATCGATGCCGATCGGCCGGCGAGCGAAGCGCTGTGCGCCGAACTCGGGCGCATCGCGCCCCAGGCTTGGCCGCCACGCTATCTATCGGAGCTTTGTCCGATGCTTGATGCCTGGATCGCGGCCATCGCCGCAGCCCTGTCGCGCGGCGCGCTATTGCTGATCGATTACGGCCTGCCGCGCCACGAGTATTACCACCCGCAACGCGATCAAGGCACTTTACGCTGTCACTTTCGCCATCGCGCCCACGACGATCCGCTGCGCTACCCGGGGGTGCAGGACATCACGGCCTGGGTCGACTTCACACGCGTGGCGGAAGCGGCCGTCGAGGCGCAGCTCGAGGTCGCGGGCTACTGCACACAGGCGGCCTTCCTGCTGGCGACCGGCATCGAGTCGGCGCTGGCCGCGGCCACCGGCACCACGCAGCGCGCGCGGCTGGCCGCGCAGGCGCGCATGCTGCTGCTGCCGGGGGAGATGGGCGAGCACTTCAAGGTCATGGCGCTCAGGCGCGGATTCGATGAGCCGCTGTGCGGCTTCGTGCATCAGGATCTGCGGCGCTCGCTTTGAAGCGATTGCAGGCGCTGGATGCGCGCGGCACGCAGCGCCGCGGCGATCGCCGGTCCCTTGAGTTCGCGCAGCAGCTCAGGGGCGAGCGCGACCTGCGCCGCTGTGGCAGCGGCATCCCGCAGCAGGCCCTGCGCCGGCCGGTCGCCAAAGCGGGCGGTACTGGCAAGCAGCAGTCCGGCAAAGCGCTCGGGCCGCCGAAACGCATCGGCGCTCTCGAGCAACTCGAGTAGGCCGGCCGCATCCAGCTGCAGTGCCTGCTCGATGCGAGGCTGCAGTCGCGCGCACAGCAGCGCCAGCTCGCGATACGGATTGGGAGCGCGCAGCCGCTGGCACAGGCTCTGAATGTCCGGCAGGGCGCTGCCGGCCATCAGCGCCGCAAAGCGCACGCCGGCCTCGGGCGTCAGACGCGCGGCCGCGCGCAGCGCTTCGCGGTCGGATGCATGCCAGTGCAGCTCGGGCAGCACCAGGGACAACGCGCCGCAATCCTGCAGGGTGTCGAAGAAGGCCTCGGGCGTGGCCTCTGCGAGCGCGCGCTGCATCTCGCGCCAGACCCGTTCGGGCACCAGCGCCGCGAGCTCCCCCGAGGCCACCATGGTTTGCATCAGTGCGCGCGTCTCCGGCGCCACCTGGAATCCCAGGTCGGCAAAGCGCGCGGCAAAGCGCGCCACGCGCAGCACCCGCACCGGGTCTTCGGCAAACGCGGGCGAAACATGGCGCAGCCGGCGCTGCTGCAGATCCGCGCGACCGCCATAAGGATCGATCAGTGTGCCGGCTGCACTGAGCGCCATGGCGTTGATCGTCAGATCGCGTCGCAGCAGGTCCTGCTCGAGGCTGACGTCGGGCGAGGATTCGGTCACGAAGCCGCGGTAGCCGGGCCCGGTCTTTCGCTCCAGGCGCGCCAGCGCGTATTCCTCGTTGGTATCGGCGTGCAGAAACACTGGAAATTCCCGGCCCACGGCTCGAAACCCCAGCCGCTGCATTTCCGCCGGTGTTGCGCCGACCACCACCCAGTCGCGCTCGTTCACGGGCCGGCCGAGCAACTCATCCCGGACTGCTCCGCCAACCAGATAGACTTGCATGGAAGCGCATGTTAACCGAGAGCCGCAGCCGCCCGACGCGAGCGTTCCAGGTCCTGCTGTCGCTGCTGCTGTGCGGTGACATCTCGGGCTGCGGCGTGGCCTATCTGGCGCAGGCGACGCAGGGCCAATGGCGCCTGATGCGCGCGCGCCGCCCGATCGCTCAGGTGCTGGCCGATCCCTCGACCAGCCCGCAGCTCAAATCGCGCCTGGAGCTGGTGCAGGACGCGCGCGCGTTCGCCTCCAGCGATCTCGCACTGCCCGACAACCGCAGCTACCGCAGCTATGCCGACCTCGGTCGTCCGTACGTGGTCTGGAATGTGGTCGCGGCCCCTGAGTTCTCGATCGAGCCGTTGCGCTGGTGCTTTCTGTTCACCGGCTGCCTGAGCTACCGCGGCTACTTCAACGAGCGCAATGCGCGCGCCTTTGCCGCCGCGCTCGCCGCGCGCGGCAACGATACTCTGGTCGCCGGTGTGAGCGCCTACTCGACGCTGGGTCATTTCGCCGATCCGGTACTCAACACGATGATGCGCTACGACGATCTGGATCTGGTGTCGACCATCTTTCACGAGCTCGCGCATCAGTTGATCTATGTGAAGGGCGACAGCGAATTCAACGAGTCCTTCGCCGTGAGCGTGGAGCAGGAGGGGCTGCGCCGCTGGCTGGCCGCGCGCGGACGCAGCCTCGAGCTGCAGAATTTCCTCGAGCTGCGACGCGGTGAGATGCAGGTCATCGGCGCCATTGCCGCCGGACGTGCCCAGCTCGACAGCCTGTATCACGAGCCGCTGCCACCGGATGTCATGCGCGCACGCAAGCACGAACTGCTGCTGGCCACGGGCGAGAATGTGCGCGCGCTCGAGCGGCAGTACCGGCTGCGCAGCGGCTACGGCCCATGGATCGATGCCGGGCTCAACAACGCGCACCTGGCTTCGATCGCAACCTATACCGATTGCGTGCCGGGCTTCCAGCAGCTGCTGGAGCGCAATGCCGGGCAGCTGCCGGCGTTTTACGCCGCCGTCAGGAAGCTCGCCCGCGACCCCAATGCCCGTCGGGCGCTGTGCCGGGATGTAGCCAGAGCGGAGTCCACGCCCTGAAACTGGCCGGCTGCAGCCCAAGGCGCTGGCAGCCGTCCTCATGGCACAGGCTGTCGCTCAGCAGCGAGCGATAGTTGTCGAGCGAGAACGGCTTACCCGGCAGGAAATCCATGAGCGCGCCCTGCAGCCAGGCGAGCGCATCGGGCAGCGCCAGCAGATGGCAGGGCAGCTGCGCGGCCTGCGCGGTCAGGCGCACGATCTGCGCCAGCGTCAGCACTTCCGGTCCGCACAGTTCATAGATGGCCCCCACGCTCGAGCCACCGGCGAGCGCGCGCACGAAGCCGTCCGCGACATCGCCGACGTAGATGGGTGCGAAACGCGCGCCGGCGCGCGCCAGTGGCAGCATTCCGGCGCTCAGGCGCAGCAGCGCCGCGAAGCGCACGGTCAGTGAGTCCTCGGCGCCGAAGATCACCGACGGCCGGAAGATGGTCCATTGCAGCGCGCCGGCCTCGCGGACCATTTGTTCGGCCTGTCCCTTGGTACGCAGATAGTGGCTGCGGCCGCGCTCGGCATCGGCATTGAGGGCGCTCATGTGCAACAGCCGGTGGATGTGCGCCGCCTGCATGGCGCGCAGCAGCCCGGCGGTGAATTGCACATGCGCGCGCTGGAAGCCCGCGCCGCTGCGGCCGCGCTCATTGAGAATCCCGACCAGATTGATCACGACGTCGCAACCCTCGAGGCTGCGGCGCAGGAAATCGCTGTCGTACACGTTGCCGACCGCGATCTCGACGCTCGAGAGCGGCAACAGCTGATCGGCATGCACGGCATTTCGCGTCGGCACCCGGATGCTGTGTCCGGCGCGCACCAGACGCGTGATCAGCTCCCGTCCGACAAAGCCGGTGCCCCCGGTCACGCCGATCAGCAGCGGACCGCTGGCGATCGGCGTCTTCAAACGGCCGGGGCCGGTAGCGCGCGGTACTGCATGCATGGCAGTAAAGCGCGATACCGGCCCCGAGTCCATCGCGGCCCCGAAAGGCCGCTAGAGAGCGGTCAGTGCGTCTCGACGCTGACGCGCCGGGGCTCCGGCGTCGGCACCTTCGGGATCGTCACTTCCAGTACGCCATTGATATGGCGGGCTTTGATCTGCTCGTCCTGAACATTGTTCGGCAGCGTAAAGCGGCGCAGGAACGAACCCTCGACGCGCTCGAGGCGCTCGAAGCCCTTCTGGTTCTCGCTGCGCTCGAAATGCCGCTGGCCGCGCAAAGTCAGAACATGATTCTCCGCCGTGATGCTGATGTCCGCGGGGGCCACGCCCGGCAGATCCGCGCGCACCACGAATTTGTCCTGCTCCTCGTGAATGTCCACGGTCGGAACCCAGGCAACGGAGCTTTCGCCATTGGCAGCCGGTGAGCCAAAGCTGTCGCCGAAGATCTGATCGATCTGGCGCTGCAGCCGGCCCATCACCTGCCAGGGCTCGTAACGTATCAGTGTCATGGTCCTCATCCTCCATATTCAGTTTGATTCGATGTAGTGGGTCAATCCCATGCACCTGGATCTGAGGCTGATACGCGCGCTTTCAAGGCCCCTGGCTTGTGGATAGGCTGTGCAGCTTCTGCGGGCAGGCGGTGCACGGGCGGTGGGCACAAGATATGGGGGTCGTCTGTTCGGCAGCGCAACTACCGCGGAGAAACTTTTTGATCGGGCTCGTGCTGCGAAGAGTTTTGCAAGTTGTTGATTATGCGAGATTATAATTTCGAATTTTTATATTTCATAATCTTGACGATGACCATTCGGCTTGTTTACGCTGCGTCGGTCGCACAACAAGATATTGTGTTGCGTCGGGACGATTTTTGCGCGATTTTCGGGGAGACAGGGGAGCCGCCAGTACTATGAATTCCGTGATGAAACTCGTAGCCCGAGACGTCGATTCCATTCCGTTCCAGGAAGCCTCGCTGGACATATGGGATAAGAAGTACCGGCTGAGTTCCAAGGACGGCCAGGCGCTCGATGGCAGCATGGACGACACCTATAAACGGGTCGCGCGCGCGCTCGCTGACGTCGAACGCGAGGATCTGCGGGAAGCCTGTTACGAGCGCTTTCTCTGGGCACTGCGCCAGGGGGCGATTCCGGCCGGTCGCGTGACCTCCAATGCCGGGGCCTGGGAGCATAAGCCGGCCACCTCGACCATCAACTGCACGGTCTCGGGCACGATCCGCGATTCGATGGACGACATACTCGGCAAGGTGCATGAGGCCGGACTCACG